>Ga0307515_10010056_pt1 | contig 18196 bp, 3 predicted proteins | sample 17_EM_MG_FD_194513 | JGI IMG/M metagenome (GOLD analysis project Ga0307515, IMG submission 194513) | Populus trichocarpa ectomycorrhiza microbial communities from riparian zone in the Pacific Northwest, United States - 17_EM | ecosystem: Host-associated > Plants > Roots > Unclassified | place... | reverse complement strand
CAGAATGCCGTAGATTGCCGTTAGATTGCTATTAGATTGCCGTTAAATTGTTATTTTACAATTAGTCTCTAATTGCTAAGTTGGTAGAAATAGGTGGATATATACAAGGTATTATAAGGGTGTCCCATAACAGTACCCCCCCTTTAAACTCGAGCTTCTGTAAAATGGGGCTATAGTAGTTCTGGGTAGAGTTTATAAAAGTCTTCTACGGTTTATATAAGTTCTATAGAGTTAATAGGTTCCTATAAGGACTTAATAAAGCCTCTCCATTTTATAAGATATATATATTAGTGTTTCCGTTTATTATACTTATTATTATTAATTCTTTTAATAAAGTACTCGTTCTTACTATTTACTTTAACTAGTAGGGGAGGGTCTTATATCTATCTAGGTAGGGCGTCTAATATAGGGGCAGTAGGGTAGAGGACTAACGTATAGAATATAAAGTGGATTTTAACCATATTAGGGAGCTTTAGTCGGTAGGCATAAGGAGAGATAACCTTTTTAACCTTATAAGGGCCAGCGTTCTTCTAATTAAGTTTCTTAATAGGTCGTTTCGTATTTAGATTTCTTATATCTAGCCAGATAAAATTACCAATTTAGTAAGCCGGTGCTGGGGTTCGTTTCTTATTTACTGCGGCTTTATAGATAAATTAAGTCCATATTATCTTATTAGTAAGAAACTATTATAGTTTCTCTATCTTCTCTATAAATTTATTTACTTTTATAACTTATAAGGCGTAATAAGTAGGGTAAGGAACATTACTAAAGGGTTTAAAACCTATTTATAGGTACTAGCCGTAATTGGTTAGGAATAGAGAGACTTTTATAGTTTCTAAGACGGAATTATTTATAGTAAACTAGGCGAATATAAGCCAGTTAATCTAGTCATTTTATAAATATAACGTATATATCCGAATATACTATTCTATTATAGCATTTACGCGTTCCGTTTAGCTATCCGTTTCTAGGTAATATATAGTAGATAATAGTGCTTTAATGCGGAGTTAAGTAGTTAGTTTTTTCTAGAATGCTAAGATAAACTAGCTGCCTTTATTAGAGATAATTGTTTTAAGGAGTCCGTAGAGTTTCTATACGTAATCTATAAATAATTAGGCGACGGTAGGCGTTAATATATTAGGGCAGGCGATTAAGTATCTTATTTTAGATAGTTGGTCTATAACTACTATAATATTTATACAGCCTTTACTCTTAGGAAGGTTAATAACAAAGTTAATTAAGATATCCTTCTATCTTTAGTTTAGAACAGGTAGTGGCTTTAAAAGACCGTTATATATCTTATATAAGGCTTTAGCTTATCAGCAGGTATAGCAGCTAGAGACGTACCTTCGTGTTATATTATACATATTTGGCCAATAATACTCCCGTTAGAGTAGTTTTAGGGTCTTTCCTTAGCCTAGGTAGCCGGCGATAGGTAAATTATATACATATTTAAGGAGTTTAAGCTTAAGCTTATTATAATAATAATAATAATATCCAATTACGCTGTTGCGGTTCCTATTAGGGTCCATACAGCGGGTCTATATAGGTGTATTATATATATAAGAGGGGAACCGTACAGAGCCAGGTAAAACCTCTCCTTCTTCTATTATGTAGCCTATATGGCCTCTCTTCTAATTAGTAACTACTAAGCACGAGTAGACGTCTCCTTAAGGCGCTATAGAAAAGCCATCTTAATGCGTACTCCTGGGTCCGTCCAGTGGGTGTATAGCTGGGCCTAGGTTCGGTATCCTGGGGTTAGTCCTATAGTATATTCCTAGTTGCTCCCATTATCCAGGTAGGGCGTAGGCCAGCGGCCCGCAAGGCTAGTAGTGTTAAAAGTTTATAGTAGGGAGGTAGATATTTTGCCATATTCTGCCGTATTCTACTAATTTCTACCAACAGGTAGGTGGAATATAGTAGAGGTTAAGGTAGTCCTGTTATGTTCTACTAAATTCTACTAAATTCTACTAAATTCTGCTAATGGGGTAGGTGGAATATAGTAAAAAACGGTGGAATATGGTGGAGGTGGAATACGGTAGAGGTGGAATACGGTAGAGGTAGAAAACGGTAGGGGTGGAAAGCGGTAGAGGTTAGTGGAGTTAAGGCGGTAGGGACAGGTGGGCATTAGGATTAGGCTCCTCCACAGTTCTCTTCCTCCTCTTAACGCGCTTCTTAGCCTCCTTTCTTTGCCTTAGCTAGCTCTCTAGCTAGTAAGAGGTATAATAGAAGGTTTATCTGTATAAACTAGTCCGCAACCACCTTAGCAGCCTTAGGCTTAGTTAGGAGTTCTTTATATATAGACGTTCCGGCACGGTAATATATTTCTGCTTAGCTAGCGGCGTATCTAGGGCAGAATACCACTACGTGCATCGTTAATTGTTGGTCGTGGCCTTATAGGTAGGCCAGTATTAGGTACCCTGGTACTTTTCGGTGGTAGAGGTATCTGTTAAGCCCTATATACTCAGTTCTAAGTAGTATATTAATTATACTCTCTACCTTAGTAAGCTTTACGTGGCGTTTAAAGGCCTTCTTATTTTATAGCTTGGCCTAGGCCATTATACAGTAGGTAAGTGTGCTCTGGTACTTTTCTTACTCCCTTTTCTACCGCTCTTTAAATACCTCTTATACCTTAGCCCTTCTGCTCTTCCTATACTACGCTTTAGATAGGTCCGCCGGCCGCTTATCTATCCCTAAAATAGCGGCCGCCATCCTCTTAAGCTTATCCCGTCTAGTGGGCCGCATTAGTAGCTTTATTCTAGGCCAGAGCTAGTAGGCTATTATAGCCCATATAGTGTTACACTCCCTTTTAATATACTCTCTTACTAGCCCCTCCTACGTCCTCTTTATATAGGCTATAGCCAGCTCCTTTAGGTACATCTAAAGCGGCGGGAACCCCGTCTTGTGCTCTAGTACTACTATTAGCATTAATTTATACGCCCCCGTAATAGTGCAAAGGTATAAGTTCTGTGCTACGTCTAGCTGGCGCAGCTTAGCTTTACTTATCTCCTTAGGCTTTATCCACTTTAGCGATAAGTACCAGGTACTATATCTATATAAAATTGCCGGCCGGACTATAGCGGAGTATATCGTCCTCGCCTTCTAAAAGGAGGCGCCCTATATAGAGGCCGTAAGCCGGGTTAGTGCGGCTATTTAGGTAACCGTCTTCGCCTTAACAATATTAATATACGGCCCCCATTTAAGCTTTAAGTTAACCTACACCCCTAGCACGCGTAGGTTGCTAACTGGGCCCTTTATAAAGCCGCATATGTTAACTATAGCCTTTATGTTAAACTTCTTATGGCTCCTTATAAAGTGGATAAGGTAATACTTTTCAGGAGTAAATACTACCCCGTACTGGCGTGCCCACGTTATATATACTTTATATACCCTTTCTAGAGCCCTATAGTTCTCTTTTATGGTCTTACTATATGTTAGTATATTAGAGTTGTTAACGAAACTAAACGCTATAGTGGTACCCCCTTATAGCTCTAGTAGGAGCGTATAGGCAAAGAAGAGGAATAGGATTAGTAATAGTGCTAAGCCTTAGGGTATACCCGTGTTTATCTATATTGTTTACGCCATATAGCCCCTAATTAAGAGCCTTGTTATTTAGTTTTTAAGGAAGGACTTTATAAACTGTACTATCCAGTAGGGTACTGCCTGGGCCTTTATATTATGGATTATTCTTTTATAGGAGACTCGGTCGAAGGCCCCAAAAATATTAAGGCTAAGTAGTAAGACTACTAGGTTTAGGTTATTCCTCTACACTATATGCACCTGCTGGGTTAGTAGCTCCAGTGCTGTTTATATTAAGCGCCCCGGCCTTACTCCTATCTAGCTAGCTAGCAGTATATCCGCTTCTTCCGCAATTTTAGACAGTCGGCTAGCTACTATTCTCTTAAGCAGCTTCCCGATAGTATTAAGCAGCGTAATCGGCTGGTAGGCCCTTGCCGTAGTATAGGACGGCTTCTATGGTTTCCGAAGAACTACTATAATAGAGTTTTTAAACGGCTTTAGGTGATATCTAATTGCTATACAGCTACTAAAGAGCTTAGCCAGCACTAGGGCTAGCTGCTCTCCGCACGTCTTAAGGAATCGGTTAGTAATCTTCTTTAGGCCTAGGGCCTTATTAGGGGCAAGCCCCTTTAGAGCCGTAATAATGTCCTCCTCTTCTACTTCTTTCTTTATAGTTCGCGGCTCTGGGTACGTAAACCCTAGTATATTACTAAGGTCCGCCTCTACGGGCAGCGGGAAGAACTACTCTGTAAGAATAGTAGCCTTCTCCTTATTGCTATAGTATAGGATTTCCTCTCCTGGCCTGCTGATAGGGGGAAACTGTAGTAGGGCCTTCAGCTTCCCGTCCGCTGTACGCGCCCATTTTACCATTCTCTACACTCCCTTTTGGTCGTCTGTTAGCTTCTTAACGGTCTACCTCTATAGCCTATTAGCCTCTCGCCTAATTGCCCTTTTCTTCTTATTATATACAACTCTATATTTAATCTAGTCGGGTACTAACTGGGAGGCCTTCTACGTCTAAAGGGCCTGCTGGGTTTCCTTTACCGCCTCCATGCATTCCTCCGACCACGCTTTAGAGGCTTGCGGCGAGGGCCGCGCACTAGGTACTGTCTTTGCTATAGTATTCTTAATAGCCTAGTATATAGCCTCCGCTAATACGTTTAGTTTATCTTTCGTATTGCACGGGAGACTATATAAAGGCTATAGCCGGCCCTCTAGCTTACTCTGCACTACCTTCCAATCAGCCTTTTTTTATAGCGGTCTCCTAGGTAGCGGAGGCCCCTCCGGCGCCTCCGCGTCTACCTCTATAGTAATAGGAAAATAGTCGGACCCTATATGCCAGCGGTCCTGCCTTTAACTCTATAGCAGCCTGTTAGTAATCTATAGGGAGGTAAACACCAGATCTAGCGTGCTCCTTAATGTGCCCTTTACCTACGTCTCCGTGCCCGCCTTAGTGGCTAGGCTTAGGCCAGCTGCCTCTATAGCGCGGATAAGGTTATTCGCCGCGTCGTCTGCGCTTATTACTACTACACCCCCCTAGTAAGGGTAGTATAGATTAAAATCTCCTAATAATATATGTTCCCCTTTAACCCTTAGCAGCTCTGGTAATACGCGTAGGCTACTATTCGTCTGTTGGGGGTTATAGATGTTATAAATCTGGATAGTCCGCTAGCGGCCCTCCAGCTTAATTATACACGCGTCCGCTAAGTGGTGCGTAGGCGCCCATTTATTTATATTAATAGCCTTATTTACGTAGAAGTAGACCCTTATATTGCTGACTCCCGCGTGTACTAGGTGGTAAGATTTTATAGTATATATTATATTTCCTTAATTACTACGCTATAGCTCCTAGATGGCCAGTATATCTAGCTAGGGGTCCGCCTGCTCCACCTCCCGTAGGAATTAAAGCAGTACGCCATTCCTACTATTGTTGGTATTATACTGTATAATTGTGAGCGGTTTCTGGTATCCTAACATAATAGATCCATGCTGGCCTTCTCTTGTGGTGTGGTTATAGTACCCACAGTCGCCTCTCTTCGGATCTGGGCTTCTGCTTCTATCTCCGCGTTTAGCTCTGTACTTAGTAGGGGCTCCTGGGTTGCCGGGACTTGAATTAGGGCATGTATACTGCCATTTAGCGCTATTTAGAGTGTTGATTGGAGGGTCCTCTGGCCCCTTTCCCTCTTGGAGTAGTTAATAATCTGTAGTCGGCCGACCTTCCAAGGGCCTTCCTCCGCCTGTTTAAGCTTATTATAATTAGGGATAACTAGACAGTGCTAGTAATATAAGCGGTTTCCGCGGGCTTTATATTTACTTAAAGAAATCTTTTTAAAGCGTCTAATGCTATTTTATATTAGCTTAAGCGTCTCTTAAATAAACTCGTTATTTAGGTATTCGTTAACTATAATCTATTTAATTAATTAATTAATTATTTTAAGGACATATACTATAAGATCTTTAGTAGGAGGGTTAAATAGTTTAGGGTAAAGTAGGGTTTAATTTTAGTAAGAGCGCACTTTTTCTAGGGCTGGCGCGTCTTATAAGCGTTAGGTTAGGGTATTAGGCTTCTAGCCTTAGACGCCTAGGCGGTATATAATTAAGAATTGGAAATAAGATAGATATTCTAACTAGTGGGCCTAACAATAACTTAGCTGTTTTATGGTTATAAAGTACTATAGGTTCTTATAGTTATCAAGGACCTTAATTAAAAATCTAGCGCCTTTTAGTTTAGGTCGCTATTGTTTAAAATATCTAATAATAGCTAATAATTCCTTATTATAGATCTTATAGTTATATTCGGCTAGGCTTAGTTGTTTTAAGAAGTATACTATAGGGTATAATACTCTATCCTTATTATATTAAGATAGGATACCTCTAATAACGTAGTTAGATAAGTCGGCTTCTATAACACTTATTTAGTTTAAGTTAAAGTGTTAGAGTATAGGCGCAGTAGTAAATATAACCTTTAGATAGGTAAAGGCCTTCTTACATTCTTTATTAAAGATAAAAACTTTATTCTTTTAGGTTAAAGCTATAAGGGGTAAAACTAGGGCAGAGAAGTTATTAATAAACCGTTAGTAGAAATTAGCAAATCCTATAAAGGCTCTTTCGTCCTTAACGTTCTTAGGTTCTTGCTAGTTTACAATTACTTTAACTTTTTTTAGGTCCATTTATATACTATTTATAGAAATAAGGAGTTTAAGGTATAGGACTTCTATTTTATAGAACTTGTATTTATTTATATTTAATTATAGACTAGCTTTATATAGGGCTTATAAAATAAGGTTAATGTGTTTCCAATATTCGGTTAGGTTATTACTATATATTAGGATGTTGTTAATATAAGTAGTATAGAAGATGTCTAGGTAGGGGCGTAGGGTGTTATTTATATAATGTTAAAACGAGCTTAGAGTGTTTGTAAGGCCAAAGGGTGTTACTAAGTACTTAAATAGTCTATATTGGGTACGAAATGCAGTAAGCTATTTGTCCCCTTTTATAATATAGAGACGGTTAAATATAGAGATAATATTAAGCTTCGTGTAGTAATAAGCCTTACTTAGTTAGTTTAGTGTCTTTTATATTAATGGGATCGGATATTAGTTCTTAATGGTAACAGTATTAAGAGCTTAGTAGTCTATACAGAAGCGCAGACTGCTACTAGGTTTCTTAATGAAGATTACTAGTATAGCTATAGGCGACAAGCTTGCTTTAATAAATTCTTTACTTAAGTTCTTGTCTAAATACTTTTATAGCACTTAGAGTTTATTTTAGGATATCCTATATAAGGGTCTAAATCTAGGCTGCTTTCCTTCTTTAAGTATAATTTTATAGTTATATAGTTGGTATTCCGGTAGCTTATCGGCTTCCTTTTATAAGAATATATTTAGGCGATAATAATACTCTATTAGTACCTTTGTGGTAGAGTTAGTATACTTCTTTAGTACTAAGGCCTTCTTAATATCGGCTATTATAACAGCGAAGATTATATACTTAGGTTTCTTAGCAAGTTACGCTAGTAGGGTAGCTCTAATTATGCGGATATCTAGGGTGCCGAGCTTGCTTAAATTATCCATAGTTTCTTATTTAGGTTTAGGTTTAGTATTAGGTACGGAGTTAGTATTAGATTTAGGTTCGGGTTCTTTAAGAATCATTTTTATAATAGAATACTAGTCCTTTTAGTATTTTCGTATATAGAGCTTAAGCTTTTGCTTGGCTCGGGGCGGTGTAGTACTTAGTAATAATTTATAAAATTTAGTAGAGTTTTCGGATCCTTAGTAGATATTAGTGGAATTCTTAGGCGTGGAGTGGGCATTAGTGGAAATCTTACGTTGGTGGAATTTAGTAAAATTCCTAGGTTAGTAGAATCTGGTAAATTCCTTAGGTATAAAATAGACAGTTATAAAATTTTTAGACTGGTGGATTATAGTGGATTTTTTAGATTTTAGTTCTGGGTCTTGTCACGAACTCAGTCAATCGAGGCACGAGCACGGCATAACACGCATGCAACCTGTACAATTGGATTGTCCTACGACGAGGATATCAAGCTGAGGAGCAGAAGGTGGAGGGGAGGACGTCTATATGTGTGCGCTAAGTCCTAAGCGAGCCCCTGACCAGATCCGTTACGGGTGCCGTAACAGGTCTAAGCAGTAAGTTATAAGGCACTTCTGCTTATAACGGGAGGCGGTAAATAGAAGCTTAAGGTTGTCCTAATTAATAGTTACCTTATATAGCTTTATCTAGGGTTATTTAAGAATTACTAAGTAACCCAAGGTGGTAACGAAAAGTTTAATTAATTCTTTATAGTTTAGGTATTAGAGTTTTAGGAATACTACGTAGGTAATACGGCCTAAGATAGTGCGTTTGCTATTAAATCTAAATATATTAATATGCTAGTTAAGAGGGGTTAGGGTAAAACTATTATTTTATATAAAGATCTTATTAATAAATCCTATACCGCTAGCTCCTGTGTTAATTAGGATTTAAGTATTAGCCTATTAACTATTCTGCTAAAGATAGTAGTTAATAGTTATACTATAGTCCTAAGAGTTAAAGGTTGTAACGTTAAATACGTTTAACGAGATCCTATAGTAAAGCCGTCCTAGAAAGCGACTTAGCTTTAAAACCTTCCTTTTAGAGGTAATTAGGGTGGGGTTCTTATAGGACGTCGGCAATAGCTTTATCTTTATAAATAGTGCTTACTAGATATAGGGCTGAAACTAGGTAGAGATTAGGGACGGTAACTAGAAGATTAATACGGTAAACGGCTACTAGTATTAGCTATTTATAATTTGTATTTAGGTATAGGGACAGAGCAGTAGTTAGAGAGGTAAAAGCTACTTCTATATTTAAAGCAGAGGCCTAGCTTAATGCGTTGTTCTTATTTAAAGGACCCTAGTAGGGCGTACCCTAGGGTTTTAGTGTTAATATCTATAGCGTCAGGGTGCTTAGGCTAAGATAATAACTTAATAGACGTTTACGGGGTTGCCGTATTATATTGTAGAGCGGGCTTTAGTATTAGGCGTAGTTTATCATTATATTATTTATTAATAACGTTTATATAGGCATTAAGGGCTCCTAGTAGGTCTACGCCTATTAGGGAGGTTTTTAGTTTAGGGCTTAGGGATTTAATAAGGCTATTAATTAGTATAGAGTTATTCTAGCCTATTTCCTTTACGTAACGGTTAAACTTAGAAAAGTATACTAGGAAACTTTTCGCTCCTTAAGTTATATAGTTTATCTTTCTTTAAGTAGTAGCTTAGTAGTTTAGGTTACTATATATAGCTTTAAGAAGTATAACTAGGCTTTATACTAAGTTTAGCTAAAGCGGTTTAATAAGGTTAACTATATCTCCTTTTAGTTAACTTAGGGCGTAATAGAGTTAGTTAGCTTTAGTTAGGTAACAGTTAGCGTTACTAGTTAGCTTATTTTTAAGCTAGCTTAGAAATAATTAGAGCTTTTATTATTTACTAGTAAATACTAGGGGATCTAGTAGTTATTTAGATTATTTTAGTATAGTAGTTAGCTTAGGGTAAGTAGCTATTATAGGTTCGAGGCTCGCGTTCCACGTGTTTATCTCTAGAGATAGCGTTTAGTCTTAAGGTCCTAGCGTGGGCATCTTAAGGGCACGGACTTCTTCTTAGAGGTCCTTAATTAATTGCTAGTATCGTGCTTCTTATTCGGCTTATTATTAATTTAAAGTAGCTTAGTTCTATTTAAGGGTGTCTATAAAAGACTTCTGTATCCCTACTAATTATTCTTAAAGTGCGGATATAATACCGGCGGCTATTATAGGGGCTTTAGGTTCGTTCTGCATATTAATAGTAGTATAGGTAGTTAATGTAATGTAGTGTTACGGGGTAAATATAAGCGACGATAATATATAGCAAGGTAGATATTATTAAGCTATATATATAAACTATATAAGGAGGTTAAGACGTTACGTAAGGAAAAAAGGTAGGAAAACGGGAAGAAAGAATATATATTATTAACTTGGTTACTTAGTTAATATATATAGGTAGAATAGGGTTTAGGTTATGGTCTTAGCAGAACTTAGCAAAATTTAGTAGAACTTAATAGAATATAGCAGAATGCCGTAAATTGCCGTTAGATTGCCATTAGATTGCTATTAGATTGCCATTTTACGGTTAATCTCTAATTGCTAAGTCGGTGGAAACAGGTAGATATGTGCAAGGTATTATAGGGGTGTCCCGTAACAATAAGGACTAGAAGTTAAAGGATTAGATAAACATTATCTAGAGTAATAAGACTTTAGTTATTCTTAGCTATCGCCTTAAAGGCTATTATGTATAGAGGCAGCCAAAAAAACGCTTTCTTAGATCTATAATAAGACCTTAGTAGAAGGGCTATTTAGAGTTTATATTTTAGGGCAGCTTTTTATATTATAAAAAGGGCCCCTACTATATTTAGACCCCTAAGATAATATAATAACAAGCTACTACAATAGCTAATCTTATTAGAATTAACGCCGAACTTAAACCTATCGCGAGAGTAGAATGGGAGCTTACTACTGCCATAAGGAGAATGGGAATTTAAAACCTTATAGGCAAGAAACCTATATAGAAATGGGATAAAAGGTACGGTAAGCTTATAAGAGGTAATAGCAAAGGAGTTAATTGGTATTACTATATAACGTTTATTCCTACGCTAAAGCTAATTCCGTGTGCTTAAGCTTTCTAAAAAAGTCTTCTAAATATACTAATTTAAGAAGATAAGTCTCCCTCTTACGTTGCTAAATATTATAACCTTTTAATAAGCGCTGCAGAAGTTTAACGCCTTACTTAGTGTGGCAATTCGCCTAATATAAATATAATAGAGCCAGCGTGGCCATACCTTAAAAGAGTTACTACTAAGAAGGGCGCCCTAACAGCTTAAAAGCCTGCTAAGAAAGCCCGGTATAAAGTATAGAGGGAGCTAGAGCAGTGGCGAATCCAGCGTTAGATTAAGAGGATCCCTTACTATATACAGGAGATAATAAGGCTTAAGGGAGGCAACGAGTATCGCGAAGGCTTATTAGATGAGCTACGTCGACCAGGGCTACCAGAACACCAAGTTCCGCAGCACGATTGGGAGGACATATCTGATATTAAGGAGGAAGAGCCACAGCCAAAGCCAAAGCTAAAGCTAAAGCCACGGCAGCGTGCTCTAAAGAAGGCACCTGCAGCTAAGAGCGCTGCTGGCGCTGCTCTTACCGCTATATTCGCGATACAAGGGGCTTATAAACCATCTCAAGAACTACCCCAAGAGCCACCTCCCAAATCACCTCCCAAATCACCTCCCAAACCACCACAAGCTCCACCTCCAGAGCCACAACAAAAACTACAACGCCGCCTGCCAATTAAGCTACTCAATAAGACGTTTATTGAGCCCGAACAAGAGCCACAACAGCAGCAGGAGCTACAGCAGCAGCAGGCTAAGTCATCAAAAGGAAAGAAGCCACGGCGAGGTGCTGGGCGAGGTGCTGGAGGTAGTGGGCGAGGTAGCGGGCAGAAGCAGTAATCCTATATATCCTATATATCACCACCACACTAGGTGGCTATTATGATGTCATATATCTACACTCTCGTCATAGAGAGCCAAAATCCATCTTTGATACCAGCTCCTTCCTAATTCGGAACGTCAAGAAAAAAATTGTGGCTTATTAGTGGCGCATTAGTGGCGCAGGGGGGGCCAGGAACTTTTGACCTCTGCCTCCGTACCCCTTAACCTCCCCCTTCGTTATAGGAAACCTTTATTACCTTCTCCCCTTTAACAGCCTCCAGATATTCTTAATTGGGTTTAAATTAGGGGAATTCGCCGGCGAACAAGATTTAGTATTTTAGGATATAAGATACAAGGCTCTCTTGCTCTCCCTCTATTATTTTATATTATCTTTCTATTCTGGTGGCTTCTATATGCATTTATAATACGAAGAACTGTACTTTGTTTGGCCTAAACCCACGCCAGCGCTAGCAGGGAGGGCGGCAGCCCGCTCACCCCCTTGTAGATTGCGGCGGTATGACGCTGCTCCCTGGTTTGATCGATGCCCACGTCCACATGCTCCCAAACAACAACGAGAGCACCCACCTCCTCAAGCACATGGCCGAATGCGGAGTCACCATAGCCCTAGATGTGGGCCACCTGCCAGCTGCTGTCCGAAATGCTTTCCGCAGACAGGTGGGGCTGGCAGATCTCCGCTTTGCCGGTTCGTTCGCACTTCGAGCGGGAGCACGCACAGCCGGATGGGCCAACTTCCCAAAACCCATCTCGGCGACAGCACGGGCAAGCCGCGCAGTTCGTGCAGGAGAGAATCGACGAGGGCGCCGACTATACAAGATGGTGGCGGACATCCCAGGCCCAACTCGAGATCCTGAACGCCTTGGCCACTGAAAGCGAAAGCAAGGCAAACCCACCGTTCTAGCTGGCGCAAGAAGCGAAGGCCGATATCGTCACCACGTTTCACTGGGTGAGGCCTTCGACGAAGCCACCGCGGAGCTCGTGGCGAAAGAACAGCGCGTTTCCGTCCCCACGTTGGCCATCGCCGAGATGATGTTGGTAGGGGGGGGGTACTTGGGCAGTCTCTTTGAGCTCAGCGACGTGTCACGTGACAGCGCGCGGGCCATCGTGTAGATATCCTCTCGGGGTCTTCGAGCCCCTGAGATTCTTCCTCATAGAGTATCATATGTATCATTCCATCAGCCTGCTCAGTGCCCTGACAGATGATACCAAAGTCGGGTAGAAACCCAGGTGTTTCTTATGAGCCAGCTCGGAGTTCCGTGGCTATGCTGCATCGGTTTGATGTGCCTATCCTTGCTGGAAGGGATTCGAAACAGCTAGATGGCCCCGTACCGCATGGGGAGGGACTCCATCATGAGCTCGAGTTGCTGACTGGTGCTGGACTATCGCCCTTGGAGACCTCGAGAGCTGCGACATCGCTACCAGCGAAGCATTTTGGTCTGGAAGGTCGAGGCATTATTGAACCCCGAAAGACCCGATTTAGTCCTTGTTTCTGGGAACCCAGTAGAGGATATCAAAGCCACCAGACTGGTTAAGCGGGCCTGGCCTGATGGGGCTGGAATTGTATTGGGAAATTAGAGGAAAGGGTTGTGAGGTGGTTTTATTAGAAATCTAAGTTCAATTTATCTACAACTTGCGAGCACTGGGCTTGTTAAAGTAGCAATGTCTATTTATCACAAGAAAACTGGTGGAATAATGAGGTGTACCCGGCAAATTGCCGACCTTAAATCGTAAACCGAAAGATCTAAGATCTATCACGTGGTAGATACATATATATATACAACAAAGGTTAAGAATTTTCAAGAGGCAAGTCTTAATCAGCATACATCGTGGAATGGGCCATCCTCAAAGGAGGTGCAGACAAATGGACGTGAAGTCCACGCTCACGTTATTCAAAATTACGACGACGCACTTCCCCAGATGCACTTTTAGGAGATTGCACTCAATGTTTGTGCATCCCAAGATGCTTCCTGACGTGCTTGTATCCAGCAGGGACGGTTACTGTGGCTGTATTCGTTATAGTTGTGTATACCGTAGAGCCGCAAGTTTCTGGAGAAGCCGTAACGTAAACGGTAGGTGTGAAGGTGACGGTGATTGGAAGGCCGCAAGTGGCGACTCCGGAGGACGGCAGGGTAAATGCGGAAGTCGGAGCAATAACAGAATCCGATGCCTGCGCGCTGGATGCAACGGCTGCGACGGAGCTTGCACCTGCTGCGATGCTACCGAGTGTGTAAGACTGTACGTACGACATGTATGGGGTAGAAGCAGCAGCCACATTCTCAGACTCCTGTGGGCTCGATATCATGCCAGTAGAACCGGCAGCTACCAATGTATTGGCGTTTGAAGGTACCACTCCATAACCGCCGTTTCCAGCGGAGCTAACAGTAGAGGTAGATGAAGCGGGTGTGGAGCTAAGCGTTACAGCCATCGCGCCAACAGAAGATGGCGATGCGATACTACTATAGGCGAGGGAAATAGAAGCAGAAGATGCTGCAGCAGGTGTGGCGCTTGAAGCGCTGATAGCGGTGGCGCTACAGCCTGCTCCAGTCACCTTCGTAGCATCCGCCGGGCCAGATTGAATAGGATTGCAACCAGGGAGAGCGGTGAAGTGGGTGCCGTCGTCACCTGGGAACTCGGGGGTTGCGGAGCAGGACTTGAAGTCTGCATCGGAGTCGCTGTTAACGTTCTCAGTGCCAAAGCAAGCTTCCATCTCCGTCTGGCCACATCCGCATCCACAATTGCAGTAACCGGTATCAGCGGTTGCCTTGCCAAGAACACCCTTTTCCCAGCCATTGAGCTATGGAGGCAGTATTAGCATTTGGGCTAGAGCATTGGTTGGTGAGGACTTACAAAATCCGCATGAAACCCGTAGCCGGTTGGATCTCCCATAGCCAGAACCCATGGAATAGAGTCGACGCCGTATTGATTGTCGAAGGCTGAGACATCATACCAAAACTCAATGAAGATGCTAGGGAACCTTGCAACCCGGAATCCCGAGGGACAGGCCGCCAAGTCTAAGCCGCCCGCGGTTGGATATGCCATATGGGACGAAGGGTTCGACGGATCCAGATCTTTACCATTCCAGCAACTTGGGAATGTCAATTGAGCAGCGAAGCCGTCCGGGCAGGAGGTGAAGCCTTTTGGAAATCCAATGGCGTTGATATCCTGGTAATTGGGCTGCTTGCAAGACCACTGAAGCCCAGGACCATTGTTTGTGCCAACTACACCATCGTCGTGGCGCAACATGGCATTGCCAGCTATCATCCTGAAATTTTCGGGAAATTCGCTAACATTCGCCTTGACATTTCCTGAATCGCCAAACTTGTAGTAGATTTTAAGATACGTGTCTGGTACACGGTAAAACCCCGTACCATTTCCATTCCAGAATAGGGTCGGGCGCCAATAGTTGCTCTTGTCAGGCTTAATGCGAGCCGTGGTGCAGTCGGCAGCCTGGGTGTCCGCAAAGCTCATGCTCGCAGATATATGGTTACCACCATCGAAGGAGTGCAGGTGTGGCGATTCGACGCCGGGAAACAGAGCGGGATCAAGTCTCTGGTAGCTCATAGATGGGCCGCCGCGGTTGTAGAAGCTGAAGTAAGGTCCATGGCAGTCAAAAGCAGCACCGGTCGCAGCAAAGCTAGCCGCCAGAGCAAAAGCGTAGGTCTTCATAGTTGCATACGTTGCGATAATGTAATCGAGAGGGAGGTTCGATATGGGAATACGCTATTGAAGGAATGAATTCCAATGAGGCTTAAACCGAGCAGGAGAAACGAATGTGGGAGCTGGTGAAATGAATGGAGCAGAGTCTCGGACTCGTAAAGAACAATTGAATGAATGAATGGAGCGGCAAGAAAGAATAGGTATTCCTGTACCTGCAGCCGGGAAAGAGAGGCAAGGGACGAAACACATGATGGGCGAAACAAACAGACTTATAATAGTGATCTAAAAGCGGTGACTCAGGGGAGAGGGGCATTGGGGAACCTAGAAGGGGCCGAGCATGGATCTATTCTGGATTCGGTCGCATGCTTACAGGGAAATTGGCAGGAGCTGAGCGAGAGTCCTCTAACATCGACACAAACAGAGGAGGCTTTTTGGGGCTGACAATGTCATGTTTTCCATGAAACGAAAACGAAAGGAAAAGAAACAGCGGACAGGATGGCATCGTGAGGATAGCCGCAATTGATTTTTCGCAATTTGTGGATGAGAGCTTTGTTTGCCAATCGCCTGTCGAATAGAGGAAAGGTGCAAAGCGCCAAGACGCGAATCGCCTGTGGCTTGTTTCTCAAGCAGTGGAGCGCAAGATCCTTTACCCACTCGCTTAAAAAAAGGAGATATGTAAGAGTGGCTGATGTTGAAACAGCTAGTTTATGCGCAATTCCCTTAATAATCACTAACGTACGGAGTAGGTAATAGGTTATAACGGTGGGCCACTACCGCCTTCCTAATAAAGTATATTGCTGTTTTTAAAATTAAAATATTAAACAACTTTATTATATTTTAAATACTTAAACTTATAAGATAATAAGCTCCGTACTACCTAGCCACTAAATAAATCTTAAAAGGTAAGCGAGTAACTAGTAAAATGCTAGGCATGGCTATACAGAACAATATATATTTGTAAGATAACTCTATTACCTAATATAACTAAATTAAAAATATTTTACTACTACTATAGAATGCCCCACTAGCCACTATAACCGAATAAAGAAAAGAAAATATAAAGCGTTATTATTACCTAGTATTTTAAGCTTTATAAATATTAAAAGACTTATAATATACGGATCGTTAATACCCCCTAACGAAAAATTTGGCCCAAGTTTATAAAAACTTAACTCAAGTCCATAATTAATAAGCCAACTAATTAACCTATAGCTTTAATTTAAAGCTTTATTATATAGAGCTTAATTACTATATACTAGTAGGTATGGATTTACTTTACAAATTCTATGCCTCCGCTGTGCTTTATAGTAGGGAGTAAGCTTTAGGTAGAGCCTTATATAAAGCTTTAGTAGAGCCTTATATAGAGCCTTATGCAGAGCTATATGCAGATGTGTAGATATATAGACATACAGATATGTAGACGTGTAGATATGCAGATATGCTTTAAATAGAGCTTTAAGCTTAAGGGGGAGACCCCCTTGGACCCCTTTTGCGCACTACGTAGGCAGAGCTCTTATAGGGGCTTTAGTAGAGTATTTGGTAGAGCTTTTATAGAGCTTTATATGGAGGTTCGTGTAGGGCTTTTATAGAGCTTTGTAGAGCTTTTATAGGGCTTTTATAAAGCTTCGGTAGGGCTTTATATAGAGCTTTAGTAAAGCTACGTGTAGAGCTTCAGTGTAACGGAACCTTATAGCAAGTACTACAATGGGCTCGTTATTGGGCTAGGTGTGTAGGTATTGCAAGTAAGTCAATAACGTAATAATAACTGGTGGAGTGGTTGCCTAACAGATTAACTCTAATTATATTCTGAGAATCACTATAAGGAAAGAACTATCTAGAGTAGGGACTATGGTCCTTTAAATACACAACTATACTCTTAGGAAACCTCCTTATATATAATATACGTGTGCTCTATCTGCTCTATCGCGGATTATATAGATTATACAGATTATACAGATTATATCACGTGACTTAGTTACCATTCCTCGTTATATAGTTCTACCGGATCCATCCTAGACCGTGCCTATATTAACCAACTAGCTTCTTCCAACTCTTCTCTAAGTAGTCGTAACATCGTACTTAAAGCGTCCGTAATACTATCTCCCTCCTTTTTATCTTCGTCCTTAAAGATTCCAAATATCCCTAAGTTATTTACTAGAGGTATAATGTCCGTTTAATTAATTTAGTTAATATCATTATTTATTATACCTAAAGTAACTTCTCTTTCTTCTATAGCCCGTCGCGCTCATACTGTCGCCGTTATACTATCGCTAGGTAAAATAATGCCATCTCCATATTCTTATTATACGAAAGAGGGGTTAGTCTATATCGCGTTAGCAAGTCCTTTATCTTAGCAAACTTCCTTTTACTTAGAGTGCACTAAAGCAAATATTTATTTGTCTTATAACATTCACTCTTCTACTAACGCTAAGTATGCGCGTTCTATAACTCTTAATAGTCTTTAAGTTCCCTAAGTAATTTATTATAAGGTCTTATGTTTAATTTACTGCTACAAAGCTTAATAGTAAGCTCTTAAGCGCTCTTAATAAATTACGTTAATCGTAAAAGGCAGAACAAGAGGCTGTAGCCGCTTAATAGCGTGCTCTTAAAACTCGTCTTTTAGCCTTTACTTGTCTTCTGCGTCTTAAACGGGTTCGCAAAAAGGTTTATTTTAAGGAGTAGAAGCTTATAGAATAAGGTTTACTAGAACTTAGCAATAAAAGAACGGATTCTCTTTAATTAGTAAAGGAAATAACTCTAAGTAGTTTAGCAGTCGCTCCTCCTAGGTCCCCCTTAGGTAACTTATTCTTTGGTAATCTTCCCTTATTAATATTACCTAACCTATTCTCTTCTGATACTCCTATACCTTTCCTATAGCATTCTTTAAATTTTCTAGTAGTTCCTAGGTAGTCTTATTATAGCCTATCTACTTAACCTTATACTATATTTTATTATCAACGTCCTTATAACTAACAATCTTTAAAACTTACTATTTATCTTCTTC
>Ga0307515_10010054_pt1 | contig 18198 bp, 13 predicted proteins | sample 17_EM_MG_FD_194513 | JGI IMG/M metagenome (GOLD analysis project Ga0307515, IMG submission 194513) | Populus trichocarpa ectomycorrhiza microbial communities from riparian zone in the Pacific Northwest, United States - 17_EM | ecosystem: Host-associated > Plants > Roots > Unclassified | place... | reverse complement strand
GAAATAATAGATGTATGATAAGACATCTACTCACCTTCAATTGGGTGCTTTATGAAAACTGCAAACCATCTTAATAGCATGCAAATAATTTTTTGCGCGAAGTGATGATTTAAAGGCCTCTTTCAAAGCCTTATTATACAATTGCACCTTTAGGAAGTATATATCCTAACAAATTACAATGATGTATGCAAGAAAACTGCAACAAGTCCAACTAGTCTGGAATGAGGTTTGTAAGGTTCATTATCTCAACCTTACAAAACTCATTCCAGACTAGTTGGATATATATATATATTCTTTTCAATGCAGGTCATGCTATGCAACAATATAAATTTAACCTGCTATATGTATATGAATGAACAAGTCGTGTCATGCTCACTTTCAATACTGGGTACGTATGATACCTTGTCAAAAGTTAACAAGAGTGTGAATAGTTTCTCTCTCAAATTAGGTCAAAAATTATAAATGTTACTGCTTCAGTTGAAACAGTAACGTAATTAGTTCAAGAAAAGTATAGGAGTTATTTTTATCTGGGAAAATAAACTATGGGATGTACATTTAGAGTTCAACTTTCTCTCTAAAACAAATTGGCCATCCAATAATCAACTGTGGAGCTTGGACCTACATAAATAGTTTTAAAATGCTTAATCCCTGTTGATCGTTTGTTTTGTATACATGATGCACTATATTACTGTTCAAGCTAGTCATGTTTTTCTTGCTCGTTGCACTCAAAAGCATACTGGCTTATGGAGTGGCTCAGAATGGAATGTTGCTATTTTATCATGGTTCTAGCATGAACTCTTGGTCTTTATCTATATATCTTTTTCAAGATGTAAATTCAAAATGAAGTGTAAATTAACTTTTGTCACAGATGAGCCACGCCAATTAAAACTATCACAAGTTTCAACACCAGATAAGGGAAGGGGCATGGCTTCACAATGTGACATTCCCCAAGCATCCTTGGTTCACAAGGAAGAACCTTATGCATTGGTATAGATTGATATGCTCTTTTTGTTATGAACAATGTTGGGTTAATATATCTTACTCGTTTCCACTTATTATATTTATTGGATATGTTTTCATTTTATTATTCTTAAAAAAAGATATTGAGAAAGATGTGCTCTGAAAATTAGGACAAGATGGATACGTGGAGAAGCACTCATGAGTGTTTTTATGTGATCATAAAAATACAATTAATGTTTAATCTATAAGAGCAGTTAAATCAGCTATACTCAATGGTATAGAATTTCACTAGTAAAGACAAATGTTCATGAAATGAGCGTGTTTAAATGCAGGCTTGTGTTGTTAGTATAAAATTGTGTTTTATAGTACCCTCTTGTCACCATTTGATGCACCTGCATTTCTCTAATGAGGAATATTAATTACAGTCTGCCCTTTGATCTACAGATCATATTGAAGAGTTGCCGGGAAACACACTGTCATTACTGCTTGAATCAACTACGAGCAGATACAGTCCCCTGTACGTCATGTACAATACCACTTTACTGCTCCGAACATTGCCAGATACAAGCTGGAGGAGAACCATTCAGTAATTTTCAGGACAAAATTGGAACCAAGGAAAGTCACTCCCATAGCCATGGAGAGTATAAGTTTGCTTTATGCAGTGATTCCAATCCAATTGAGTGCTTTCCTGAACACAAACATGAATGTCTAGGTGTAAACTGGCCTGCCATATTGCCATCTGATATAGTTCTGGCTGGTCGAATTCTAGTGAAATCTACCTCGCAAAGATGTTCTACCGAGTCTAATGCTCTTTGTGATCTGGTACATCTCATGCATATTTGCTATATTACATCAACCACAGGTTTTTAAAAAAAAAATTGAGGATTTTACTCACCACCTTATGGTTTAGTAGGGTCTCTCTCACAGCTATACACAGATTACTCCAGAAAGCAAATTGGAGCTACATATGTACGCAATTGTATTGTTATGCTGTCTGCAGCATTCTTTCGGCTTTGAACTTCCAATTAATGGAGTCTCTTTATCACAGGTGGTTCTTTTCTCTCTATCACTCTTTTACAATCGCTACACAGTCAGATGATGAGGCGCCTCTGGCTGTAACTTATTTTAAGTATAATTCAAAATGTTGAACAGTTACTCTCCCCTCAACTTGTCTATGATACATATTTTTGCATGCCTTTGGTGAATTGGCTTTAATGAAAGGGAATGTGGATGCGGTCCATATCTGCTATTTTATTTCAATCTTGGTTCATGGGGGCATGTATGACATCATGAGAATTGATGAAGAATCCAGTTTAGCTTTTCATTGTTGTTTTGGTTATGGATCAGTGTGTTGATTTGAAATTTGCCTTTGTGGATTTGGCAAATGCAAAGAACCTTTCAGTGTTGCCCTTTATTTTTTACCTATGACTCTCATTTTGGTGGGTTAGGTTGTGCAATTATGAGTCTTAAAGGTCTGTGTCGGTCCAGGTAACTGTTTCCTTTGGGGCTGGTGCTTGAGTGAAGATTTCACGATGATTCTAGCATGCAAGGAAGTTTGTTCATGACCATTATTTTCCATTGTTCCTCCTTTAGTGCCTTGCAAGCATATAAATGTTTGGTAGATAGTATTAAAGAAGGCTAGTGAATTGAAAAACTCTTCATTTACCTAGAAGGATCTTACCAAGCTCAGTTTCCCTTGATACCATTTCTGATTTCTTTTTCAACAATCTGCACTTCATCTCTGTGAGATTTGACAAGATGCAATCTCTTTGGAAGGCAGGGGTTAAATTGATGGTTCATAAGTTGCATGTTCTTCTATTAAGGCAGGTAGGCAGTTTAAGAGCTGGATACATTTGTTTATGTTATATTGTTTTGATGCTGGCTGAGAACATCGGAGACAGGTAAGGTTGCTTAGGACTTTGTGAGAGGCTCTTATCAGATGGAGTTGTGGAAAGGCATCGAAAGTAGTTAGCAATTAAGTCTTGTAACTCTTTCTTTGTTTTTTCTGTTTGTCATTTCTTTTAAACCCATCAATTGCTTCTTGAGTATGTGGGTTGTACCCACGCAACCTCTTTAATTTAAACAACCCTGTATTGTTATGAGCATCAAATTTGTTCATGTGGAGCTTTTAATACTTGTTCGAAATTTAATAGTTCAGTGTGTGAGCTCTCCTTTTTAAAAAAAAATTGGAAGAAAAAAAGAATTAATGTACTGGACCTGCTAAACAGCTTGCAATTATCCTGCGAAATGATAGTAACTTGTTCTATCTCTGTGTCATGCCTTACAGTCTCTATGACTAGATTTACATGTTCTAGTTATGCTGGTTTCAAATCAACATCCTTATTGTTCTGAACATGATTGGTCATTTTCTATTTACATAGTTACAACTATCGACACCTCTATCAATCTTATTTCATTAAATAAAAGCCATTTGTTTTAAGGTTCCATTTCTTGTTTGAATACAGTAGTTTCAAGTTTCAACTATCAATACCTCCATCAATCTTATTTCATTAAATGAAAGCCATTTGTTTTAGGGTTTCATTTCTTGTTTGAATGCAGACTATCATCCTTATATCTCAAATCAGGGTGAACTCTATGGCAATTGTCCGAATGAAATCTGTTGATGACCCACCAGATCAGTTCAGAAAGCTTACCTCTGTTGGAGATGCTTTAACTAGTAGTTTGGAACAGGTTAATGGCTATGCTACAACTCTCCCTTATGCCTACCAAGCTTTAACATTATCTTTTGGTGGAGAGAAAGGTCCCATTGTCCATTGACATGATTACCAATCTTATAGGTTCCCGTGGGTCAAGCTATATATAAAGCTGCCAGTTTGTTCAACCATTCTTGCTTGCCAAACATTCATGCATATTTTCTTTCGCGTACTCTGTTTATACGAACAACAGAGTATGTGTCAACAGGTTGTCCCCTGGAGTTGTCCTACGGTCCTCAGGTATCAACCCTTTTCAGCACTGACACATTTCCTTCACTCGCCTTTGTTTTTGATACAAGAATATGAATGTTCTTGACTCTCAATAATTTACATACTTGTTTAGATAACATAGAAAATCTAGATGTCCAATGCTCACATGTTGGATGCACCAATCCTGTACACATACCTGGATGCACCTACCGGACATTTTTCTTTACCTCCAACTGCCATAATTTTCTGCAACAGTTTGTGTTTTTGAAACACTTGAGCTGGTGAAGTAATTGGCATTTCAAAAGGTGAATGTGCAGTTGTGTTTTGCAGGTTGGGCAATCGGACTGTGAAGACCGCCTTAGGTATCTGGCAGATAAGTACTCATTTCGATGCCAGTGCCATGGTTGTTCACAATTAAATCTATCTGACCTCGTTCTTAATGCCTTTTGCTGTGTTAATCATAACTGTGCCGGTGTAGTCCTGGAGAGCACCATCATAAACGGAGAAACACGCGAACTTAATAACTTTCCTAGAGCTCCTGAAAAACAGAAATTTGATTCTCACTTGCAGGTATGCTTTGTCTTCTTTATAAAACCCAGGGATAGCATCAGGTGTATCACAGACTGTTGGATTCCAGAAATTTAAATGTTTAACAGTTGCTCTGGTCTTTAAGGGGCACAAATGCTCAGAAGTGAATTGTGTTAACCACGCACAGCTTCTTACTTTGAAGAAGCACCAAAAGGATAACAAACAATTGCCAGCAAAATGAAGTTGGCACAACTTTATCTGGCTGTCAGAATGTGCTCATATCCAATCTTATAATTTATGAATATCAGCTGTTCTTAGACTGCAATACATTAAAAATCATGTACTTTTTCCTGTTTTGTGACCAAATTTTCTTTTCTTAATAGGGTCACAAGCTCAATATTGTAGATATAAACGATGTGGCAAGCCTTGCTCTCAAGTTTAACAATAGCTCCCTTCATATTCAACCTGGATTTTGTTTGCATTGTGGCACACATCGTGATCTGGACGCTTCGCATGAAGCCATCAACAAAGCTTGGAGTTATATCAAGAGGTACATTTTTATTTCAGCCTAGCCTTTTCTTTGAATCATTTTTAACTATATCCTACAAGGAACTTGCTCTTCAGATATTTGCAGAAATATATAGATATGCAATTTGTTTAGTTTGGTTATGTTCATGAGAATATTCATTTGTTGACAGGTTGCAGGAAGCAATCATTTCAAAAGATATCTCAGGAACCACCCTTTTAGATGCTTCAAGGGCCCTTGGTATTTTGAGATCAACCTTGCATGCATATAACAAGAGTGTTGCAGAGGTGAGTTCCAGTTCTCTACTTCTAGGCATAACTTGATGCATTGTTGTTTCGCTTTAGTGCAACTCTTTTTACTTTATCTTTTCTATACATTTGTTTTCCAGGGCACAACTTGATCCATGATTGTGTACTTTTTTCTGAGCAGATATTTAATCTATATATTCTCCATTGTAAATAGATATACATTTAATTGTGCAGATACTACGTTAATGTGAAACGAACACTTGAGAGCAGTGCTATATCTGCAGTTAATGTGAAACTAACACTTGATAGCAGTGCTATATCTGCATTTCATGTAGCCAGTGCAAGATGGGATTACCATCCTTTATTTCAATGTTTTATCCTGTGCAGGCTGAGGACAATCTTGCACAAGCATTTTGTTTGGTTAGAGACTTCCAATCTGCTAGGGAACACTGTAAAGAATCAATCAAGGTAAACTAATTGAGATTGCTATGCTTTCAGCATTTCATAAATGTTGTCAACAGAATTATTTTTCAAATTCCCACATCTTGATTTCTAAAGAACGAGAACCAGTTTAGGCATATGTGAACAATGAACTGCATTAGTCAAATTGTAACATCCGTTATAAACGTTTTAGATGTGCATATACATTTTCATGTGTGCATATCTTAGACCAGTCGCATCAGGAAACGTCCTGTGGTCTCAAAAGAAAAATAATTTTCTCACCTTGTGTTGCACAAAATGTTAGGACAGAGACAGCAATCAGGACCCGGGATACTTCATAGGACAGCTTTCTTTTCCAATACTGAACTAATTCAATGCCCTTTAAACTGCATTTCAATTGTTTAGTGTCATTGCAATTTATTTGTTTCTAGAAATAAATTGAGGTGTGTTATTGGTTGTCATATCACTTGCTACTTTGATATAATTTCTTAGAAATGAAATCTGACTGACATTTCCATGTTTTTGATTAAATGGTAGATACTCCAAACACTCTATGATCCTGATCACATTGTCATTGGATATGAACTGGTCAAGCTTGCAAGCATTCAGCTATCCTTGGATGACCCTGCAGCTGTGGACAGCACAAACCATCTGGGCTTGATATTTGCGCGGTATTTTGGACCGCATGTAGACTTTATTGTCCCATATCAGCAGTTCCTGAAAAGAGTAGCTCACCGGTAGATGTTAATTACTGTGTACCTAGTTTAGTTTTTTACCTCCTATATCTAAATTCCGGGGGGGGGGGATAAAAATGAAAGGGTAAAACGAATTCCCAAATAAGGATGAAAACAGAACAAGAGAAAAGGCACGGGTTTTTAGTCAGCAATTGATGGTCATATTTCCTAAACTAAGTAGAGATGAAGACAAGGGAGAACAATTCGAAGGTTCAAGGGAAATCAGAATCAGTACGTCGAAGGATAGGTTTCATATTTGCCTTAAACTGATGGGAATTGAGATTACGTAAAAATCTAATGTTTACTTTTCTAGTTGTTTTCTTATGAATGGTTGCCGAAGTATGAGTGCTTTTTAAGTGAACTAAGCAGTTGTCAAAAACATATAACCTTATTTTACAAGTAACTATACACAAGTGATTGTTACAACTGCATATACTAACCAGGAACTCTTTCCTCTGACAATCTCATTTTAGGTTTTATTAGATGGCATATATAAAAATGGATTTTGGTTAAAGGGTCTGAAGAAAACCATCTCATATGGATGGGACGGAAGGACGCAGTAGAAATATCAATCTCATTGTAGAAAACCAACTCAAAGGGGAATGACTTATAGTTTGTAAGGGCTGCGGATCAAATTGCTGCCTAGTTAATGGATCAAGAGTTTGTCTGTACGTGGCCTGTCGTGTTTCTTAAGATTTTGGAGTGCATACCACCTAATACCCAACTGTCCAAATTAGAACTTGTACCAATGCAAGTCTTTAAGTGTTTTGATAAAGTTATGGCATATATTTTGATGGAATGGACATCTGTAAAACATATGATGGTGTGTTTGTGAGCAGCAATAATAATAATGATGATGATGATGATGGCATTCTTACAATAGACTCAAGAAAGGAGGAAAATATCCGACATTGGGCCGTTCATAAAGATGCTGCCATGCCTACGTACATGTATTATCTCAGTAGCAAAATAAAAATAATAATTATCCAAGTTGGTGGAAGGGCGGACGAGACGGCAAAACGTGAAAATTAAATATGCAGCAGAGACCTTCTAAAGTGATGAAGAAGATGACATTATCAAATATCATTATAGCTACTTAAATTTGCTAGTACGCATGTTAGTGGGAATGGTTAGGCCATAGAGTGGCTTCTAAGACAAGACAAAATCAATTAAAAGAAAGCACCATAGGAGAGGGGACTTTTTTCTTTTTTCTTCTCTCTTGTTGATATGACAGAGCAGCAGAATCCACCTCGTTCCTTGTTCTATCGTCCTCAGCGTAGCATTTGAGACCAGCCCGGCTCCACTTTTAGACTTGTTTTTGTACGTGGCTGATGTTGGAAGTTTAGTAGCCTGACATTAATTCAATATTGTAGCAGCCATGGGACTGGGCGGAGGCACTGCCCGGTTGCTCTTCCTTCTTACTTTCTTTACTTCAGGAATTCATCTCATTTTCTCTGACACGGACCCAAGTGATGGTAATTCAACTGCTTTGCTTCCTTTCTCCATCTCCTTCTTTTAACTTCATTTATTTCTTCGATATTGCTATTATTTATTAACTTCTTTTAACCTCATTTATTTTTCTGACAGTTTTCAGAAGTTGTGGCCAGACAGGAGTACTGTTGCTCTATTGTATTTGTCTCATTTCCTACACCCACTAGTTCATAATTCTAACAATGATTTCTGTGTGGTGGTGCAGCTGCAGCACTCCAATCCCTCAAGAAGCAATGGCAAAATACACCACCAAGTTGGGGGCAGTCTCATGATCCATGCGGAGCACCCTGGGAAGGAGTCACGTGCTCCAATTCAAGGATCACTGCATTGTCAGTACTGGATTCCCTCCTCGTGATTATGATCAGTAACTTATTATTATTCGTTCATCGTCTCTACTCTAATAATCCATCTAGAGCAAGACCATTTTGTTCATCACTAAGCATTTTATACGTTTCAGGGGGTTATCAACCATGAACCTCAAAGGGAAGCTAAGCGGTGATATTGGAGGACTCACCGAATTGAGATCCTTGTGAGTTTCTTAATATCTATCTTGACTGGAACAAGTTTATTACAAGCAATTCAAATCGTACTTCTACGTTAGCAAGATTGCTAATAATTAAGCACACATTTCCACAAAAGGGTCCGGTGCATGCAACAATCAATTTTAAATCTTAATATTCAAGCTTTGAGGTTATTTTATTGCAGGGACCTATCATTTAACACAAACCTCACAGGATCCCTCACTCCTCGGTTTGGAGATCTGCTAAAATTGAACATCCTGTAAGATGAAATACATACCCAATCTTCTACTTGGCAGGCCGGCTTATGTGTCTTTTATTTATGTGTCTTTCCTACACCTCCTCAGAATCCTTGCTGGTTGTGGCTTCAGCGGTAGTATTCCAGATGAGCTGGGCAATCTTGCTGAGCTATCCTTCTTGTAAGAGTTGTTAAACCAGTAACAATTATGAATGCATGAATTAACAGGGGCACTATATGTATCTCCTTCCCTTTATTCAACAGTGCTACCCTTCGTCACAGGGCTCTCAACTCAAACAACTTCTCTGGTGGAATCCCTCCTTCTCTAGGTAAACTCTCCAAACTCTACTGGCTGGACCTTGCAGACAATCAATTGACAGGACCTATCCCAATCTCCAAAAACACCACCCCAGGCTTGGACCTACTACTAAATGCTAAGCACTTGTGAGTATATATTTCTGAAACACCTCCAATATAAATGATTAAACATATTGTATTTAAATGTGCCTAGCAGTGCAATTAATTAAATGGGTATTGCACAAAGAATAATTAATTTTTTGAGTTTGCAGCCATTTCAATAAAAACCAGCTTTCAGGTTCCATTCCACCTGAACTTTTCAGCTCTGATATGGTGCTGATACACGTGTAAGTTGTTAATCAGACCAATTTTTTTTATCTCTCATTACCCCAGTTCTTCCCTTTTAATTGCTTGTGATTCTTTAATGACAGATTGTTCGATGGGAACCAACTTGAAGGAAATATTCCTTCCACATTAGGCCTAGTTCAGACTCTCGAGGTTCTGTGAGTAAAAACTGTCCCAGTTTTATCTTCCCTTCTTAAAGTATTGCCCTCTCTGCGAGCTCAATTAGGACTCTGATTCATTTTGTTTGCTGCAGTCGACTTGATAGAAATGCTTTATCTGGCAAGGTCCCAAAAAATTTGAACAACCTCTCGAGCCTCAATGAACTGTGGGTACTCTTACTCTCACAGTTTAACAAGGCAGTGGTTTCAGTCTGTTAAACTTAAATGAGCTTAATCAACCTTTTCCTTCCTAAAATGTTTCTTTCAGGAATCTAGCACACAATAAGCTGATAGGCCCTTTACCAAATTTAACAAAAATGGACGCCCTCAATTATGTGTAAGTCAATCAAAAGGAGGTCCCCTTCGGTTCTTCTAACTTGTTCTTTTTCCATGTTAATGAATCCTGATCTATGATTTACTTTTGCAGGGATCTTAGCAACAATTCTTTCTATTCTTCAGAAGCTCCTGATTGGTTCTCAACCTTACCATCTCTCACCACCTTGTAAGTCTCCAGCACATCAGAACTGTACTATATATCTGGAAATGTTATAGGTCCGTAGTCTCATTTCAAAAATCCATGATTGATATGCTGCAGAGTTATAGAACATGGATCGCTTCATGGGACTTTGCCATCAAAAGTGTTCAGTTTTCCCCAGATACAGCAAGTGTAAGTTTTGACCAAATTCCAATTGAGCTCGTCAAAACAATTTTAGAACATGCAAAATTGATCATTCGTTTCTTTAAATTTTGAAGGTTATTGAGGAATAATGCACTCAATGGCTCCTTCAACATGGGTGACAGCATTAGTACACAGCTTCAACTTGTTGATCTTCAGAACAATCAGATTTCCTCTGTAACACTGACGGCTGATTACACAAACACATTAATGTGAGAAAGTTTCTAGAAATTGCATTTATGTACATGGAAAAATTTATTCTTTCAACCACTCACCATCAATCTTAAATTTTCATTGTCATGCACTCAGACTTGTAGGAAACCCGGTGTGCACTGCTCTCTCGGATACCAATTACTGTCAGCTCCAACAGCAGTCTACAAAGCCTTATTCCACTAGCCTAGCTAATTGTGGCAGTAAAATGTGTCCCCCTGAACAGAAGCTGAGCCCTCAGAGTTGCGAATGTGCCTATCCATATGAAGGGACCCTGTACTTCAGAGCACCCTCCTTCCGGGAATTGTCCAATGTGAATATGTTTCACTCACTAGAAATGTCTCTTTGGGGCAAACTGGGCCTAACTCCTGGTTCCGTTTTTCTTCAGAACCCTTTTTTTAATGTTGACGACTACCTTCAGGTGCAGGTCGCACTATTTCCACCCACTGACAAATATTTTAATAGGTCTGAAATTCAGAGTATTGGATTTGACTTGACCAACCAAACCTACAAGCCTCCCAAAGATTTTGGACCCTACTATTTTATTGCCTCGCCTTATCCTTTTCCAGGTAACTTAATTCATCTTTTTATTCATGCATGCAGTTTCTGTCTTATCATACTTGGAATCGATAATTGACTAGAAAAACAAAAATATGTTTCAGATGCTTCCAGAGGAAGTTCTATGAGCACTGGTGTTGTTGTTGGGATAGGGATTGGCTGTGGCTTACTGGTTATGAGCCTTGTTGGAGTAGGGATTTATGCCATTCGTCAGAAGAAACGTGCAGAAAAAGCCATTGGATTGAGTAAACCATTTGGTAATCAATACATAACATCTTTAATATTCTTGCTAGCAAATGAATCGTTGAGATGCTGGTTAAATGCAGCATGAAAGAAATTTTGGATTATACATAAAACCTTGTGTGTTTCCAGCTTCTTGGGCTCCAAGTGGCAAAGATAGTGGCGGGGTACCTCAGTTAAAGGGAGCAAGATGGTTCTCATATGAAGAACTAAAAAGGTGCACTTACAACTTTACAGAAAGCAATGAGATAGGTTCTGGAGGCTATGGCAAGGTATATCGATCTCCAAGATTAATTTTGGTCATGATTTATAATTATCAGAAAAGTTGAGGAATAGTTGCTGCTTAGTCATCTCTTATATTATTAAATATGCGCCATCTTGTATCCAGGTGTATAGAGGAATGCTTTCTGATGGCCAAGTAGTGGCAATCAAAAGAGCTCAGCAAGGATCAATGCAGGGCGGGCTCGAGTTCAAGACTGAAATTGAGTTGCTATCACGAGTTCATCACAAAAACCTTGTTGGTCTTGTGGGTTTTTGTTTTGAACAAGGAGAACAGATGCTAGTTTATGAATATATGCCTAATGGAACACTGCGGGAATGCTTGTCAGGTATATATGCTCACTCTACTTTAGCTATGCAAGTAAGCATCGAGAACAATGCATGCTAAGACATTTAGTAATTTTCAGTTTAATTTTTTCTGGCCCACTAATGGACATGTACAAAGATACCCAGGGGAATTTTCCTTTTAATCAGTATGCATATGCTGATACGTGAAGTGGATTGATTATAGGGAAGTCTGGCATTTATCTTGACTGGAGAAGGAGACTTCGCATTGCTCTTGGGTCGGCTAGAGGATTAGCTTACTTACACGAGCTTGCAAATCCTCCTATAATCCACAGAGATGTCAAGTCCACCAACATTCTGTTGGATGAAAATTTAACAGCAAAGGTCGCTGACTTTGGCCTGTCAAAGCTGGTATCAGACAGCTCGAAAGGACATGTTTCAACCCAGGTTAAAGGAACCCTGGTCAGCATTTACTTGCTTTTGTTTTCAGTATATTGATCAATATGGGCATTGCATGCCATATATATCAAATCTTAATGGTCACATATATTGTGTTAATTATAAATTTGGATGCAGGGTTATCTGGATCCTGAATATTACATGACACAACAATTAACAGAGAAGAGCGATGTGTACAGTTTTGGGGTGGTCATGCTTGAGCTGATAGCAGCTAAGCAACCTATAGAGAAAGGGAAGTACATTGTGCGGGAAGTAAGAATGGCAATGGACAGGAATGATGAAGAGCACTATGGATTGAAAGAAATAATGGATCCAGGCCTTAGAAACATGGGAGGGAATCTGGTAGGATTTGGGAGATTTTTGGAAGTGGCAATGCAGTGTGTTGAAGAGTCAGCAACAGAGCGTCCAACAATGAGTGAGGTGGTGAAGGCAATAGAAATGATATTGCAAAATGATGGGGTGAACACAAACTCAACAACATCAGCATCTTCTTCAGCAACAGACTTTGGAGCTTCAAGAGGCGGTGGTCCCCTTAGACATCCTTACAATCATGATGTTGTAGCTGCCAAGAATAAGGTGGATGTTGTCGACAATATTAATAATAACAATGCCTTTGATTATAGTGGTGGCTACACTCTCTCAGCAAAAGTTGAACCCAAGTAGCTGTAGCGACCAACCCTTTTTTTTTTTTGTCTATTGTTTTCCTTCCTTCATGTTGATTTATAGTGTGTTCAATGCGATATGAAAACAAAAGGCCATTATTTTATTTGTAGTAGTTTATATATACATGTGTAGTTTACGCGCAACCCTTTGTTAACTTTTTTTATTATTATTATTATTATAAAAAAAAAAAAAAAAAGGAAGGGAAGAATTGGTCATTCTAGTTGCGTGCAAAACCATCATTTCATATAAGGTACAACAATTTGATATCACTTTCTTTTTCCATTTTTTATTTTGAAACAAAATGAAAATATAAACAAAAAAATTTGTTTATTTTTTATCTTATCTTGTAAAACATAATAAAAACTAATGACGCATTATTAAAATTTTCCAAATCAAACAAAATAGTTCTCAAAAATTATATTAGTGGTTGTTGGTTTTACTATTCAAGAAAAATAAAAAAAAAATTTAATTTTGTTTTTATATCTAAAAGTGTGATTCTGGTTACTTTTCAAAATGTTTTTTACTAAGAAACATATCAAAATAATATTTTTTTTATTTTTAAAAAATTATTTTTAATAACAACACATCAAAATATCTAAAAACATCAAAAATATATTAATTTAAAGTAAATAAAAAATAAAAAAAATGAAATTTTTTTAAAAGCACATTCGTTTTTCAAAAACCTGAAAACGTGTAAATGAAAAGAAAAGAAACTGCTAAAACTTACTGCAGGAATTGGGCTTCTTGGTTGCTACTTTAGAATTGGTTTTAATTGTTGGGCTCTTGATTTCCCCTAACTAATTTGAGCTTCATTAGCAACTTGTGATGTAATTGGTCTAGAGCCCATATCATGTAGTTCAACATATATAGCATGGAGTATTTTATTAAGGAGTATGGTCTAGATCTGGTTGATAACCTAAAATGATGTGTTTTATTATAAATACCACTAGATTTTTGTATTTTATTATGGAGTATGGTGGTTGATAACCTAAAACGATGTATATTATGATAAATACTACAAGATTTTTCATTTAACAGTTTTTTTTATCTGTTTTGGAATATGCTTTATGATAGTAATATTCTTTATTAAATTTTTTGAATAAATCATATTAATATAGGATGTGATAATAAAATTAATTTCAATTCACATGGAAGATATATATTTTATTAAAAAATAAGATAGCATGTTTAAACTTTTTAGCAAGTATATATACGAGTAAGCACTAAATTATTATTAGATATTAATAAAATAAAATAAAAAGTTAACGAGCTGTCTTGGAAAATAAAAAAACAGGTAATGATTTGAAAAAGAAAAAAAATGGAAGGGGAAAACAAGAAAAGCAACAATAATAAGGGTGGGAGTATGAGGGGAAAAGAAAGTAAAATGAAGTGTGTAAGAGTATAAAAATAAATACTAATTACAAGAGGAGGGGAATTATTACAAAAAAATACTAAAATAGCTCAGTTATGCATAGTAGATTGTAAGTGTTTCTTATTATGGATTGAAGCAATGTTATCACAGAGAAATTATTTAGTTCTCACGATAAATTATGAGCGGTTTGCTTTTTTTTATTTTGTCATGGCATGTTGTGGGTTCATCTGTGATTTTAGGGGCGGCTTCAAGGCTGGGTTAGTTGACATGTTGGGTTTTTGGTGAGAGGTGGGGGTTTCTGGTCTGTTGGTTGTTTGTTGTGGGTTCATATGTGATTTTGAGGGCAGCTTTGATATTTTGTCATGGCATGTTGTGGGTTCATCTGTGATTTTAGGGGCGGCTTCAAGGCTGGGTTAGTTGACATGTTGGGTTTTTGGTGAGAGATGGGGGTTTCTGGTCTGTTGGTTGTTTGTTGTGGGTTTATATGTGATTTTGAGGGCAACTTTAAGGCTGGGTTAGCTGGCGGCTTGGCTTGGATTCCCGGGTTGTTTGTTGTCAATAGGTGTTTAATGAGCTGTCAATCTCCTGATTTGTTCAATGTGGAGGGCTGATAGTTAGATACAGGTCTTACTTGGAATGTACCCGATTGCATGGTTGTTCTTGAGAAAATGCGGATCCAGTGCAGTTGGATGGGATTTTGGTTGATTTTGCACGGGATGGCAATGGTTTCTTTGTTGTCTCTCTTTGTTCTGGGCAAGTCACTACGTTGGGTTGTTTATTTTAATTATTTCTTTTGGATTTTGCTAGATTCAAGGTGTAAACCCCCGATTATAATTTTTCTAGGTTATTAAAATATGAGAAATTTAATCAATATAAAATGGGTTAAATTAAATTAAATTAAATTAACCTAAATCAAGATAAAAATGGTGAAATTAATAAAATGAAAAGTGAATATAGTGCTAAATTGTTAGAGAGAAAAATTTATGGGAACAAAATAAATACGTAAGACCAAGAAGGGTCAATGTTCAAATAACAGAAAGTTAGAGGTTTTATGTACAAATGATAAAATGACCCCTAGGGTTTAGAGGATTAATGTATATGTTTTATAAAAGGGTTAAACAAGAAAATTTGGATTTTTCTTGCGTAAAAATCACATACTGACCAATTTAGCGCTATTAAGCATAACGTTCAATCTGACCGTCAGATTGGACTGAAAATTTACGAGGGACTCCTTCATATATATTTTCATAAATATTTAAAATTTTAAAGCGATCAGAGTTTGGTAAGGTTGTCAAATAATGTCGACAATTAGACTAAAAAATAGCATGAAAATCATTAATGGCAGTGTTGTAAATATGCTTGATCAGCTGGAAAATTTCAGCAGCTCTCTTCTTTATTAAACCATGGCTGGACAAAAAAAATAAGAGGAGAAAAGAGAGCTTGGGAGAGAAAGAGAGAAAAAGGCAAGGAGGAACCCAAAAATTGTGTTATGAAAAGTGTTTTAAGTTAGAAATTAACAAAAAACAATAGCTTTAAAGGATGGCTAATTAAAGTAAATGCAATGATGAAAAGAAGGAATAAGGGAACTTAAGAGACAAAGAGAAGTTCTAAAGGGAGAAAGTAGACTTTGAATGAGGAAGATGATGAATAGGAAACCATGGTAATGCAGTGAGCTTTGATTCTTGCTTAATACACTTGGGTAAGTTGTTTTAAAGTGATAGTTGCTTAATTTGTTATGTTTTACACATAATTACTTGAAATTCCTAAATTTTGGAAAAGTTATGGTTTGTGTTAATGTTGGTATAATATTCTTAGATATTGGGTATTTATGGTTTATGTTGATATTGTGAAATTAGATAATGGTAAAAACAATTGATGGAGGAGAAACAAAATATTATGTGAGAAAAGTAAATGGGCTTAGGATATTGTTGACTTATAGGTTGGTACTAATACGAATGCCTTCCGATAAATGTTAGAAGTAGCATTCAGAGTCGGGACATCGACGAAAGAAACTCGAGCATTAGGAACTGCAGGTAGGTGTTTACCACCTCATATCTTTATATTTTGAAAAGTTTAATACATTATGAAACTTTATTTGTTTATGTTGCATGTTGATTTACGATAGTAAAGGATGAGAAATTTGATAGTGGAAACAAGATTAAACATGACGGCTGGTATCATGAGTGTTGCCAAAAAAAAATTATATAAGGTTATTGTGCTTGTTATCCTAATTTGTAAGGACACTCGGATTGATATAAAGAGCCGGCCACATGAGTGGGGGCAAGGAAAGTTAGCCGGGCATATGAAGAGCAAAGAGAAAAAGGGAGAAATTATGGTTTTCCTTAATGAATTTATTGTAATATGTTGTTTTTTTATATGAATATGTGTGTGAATTGAATGAAATTAGCATGAAAGGAATGAGGGAACTCATGGTTCTTTAAGGCCATGCTTTCAGTTAATTATGCATCAAAGGGGGAGGATATTTAATTTGACATATTTAGCTTGATGACGTGTATTTAATTGTGTCAAAATAAGAAAAAATGCATGTTGAAATGTCAAGGATTGTGTTTAGAAGAATATTATTCGAAAAGTTCGCAAAATCGATAAAAATGCTATATTTTGACATTAAAAGGGAAGATTGAAATAAATAGGATAAATTGGCTCTTAAAAAAATATTTTTAACACTCTTATATGGTATGTGATATGACTAGGGGTTTAGATAAAAGAGAAAAAGTTGAATTGTGAATGTTGTGTGTAAATGGAAATGTTAATGAATCTGGACAAATTCGTCTCCTGACTTTTGGAGAGAATTCGAGTAGGAGGGTAAGGGAATTAGGATTAGGTTCCTTCATAGTAATTATAGTTTTGGATGTTTACTAACTAAAGAAACTGGTTTTACTCAATTTAGAGCTATAGAACTCCAGTTATGGGTCACCAACCGAGACTGAGTCATGATAGACCTTATAGGGCAGTAGGTCTGATTTGTTGACAAATAATTTTGAGTGTCTTGGGGGCAGAACTGGGTTCTCCTCCCTTAATGGGACTTGTAGCCCCGTGTCTTAGCTTTCCAACAAGACCAACCTTGTTTAAAACGAAGTCCTAAACTCTGGATATGGTAAAAAAATCTGAGGAGAGGTCGCAATGCGATCTCTGCTGGTAGATTCGGAAAGTCGCTAAAACAATTATTTAGACGCGTTAAAGGGTGAAAGTTTGGGTCCTTTCCCTTCAAGGAACATGTGATATTATATCTTAGCTTATAAAAGAAACGAGACATGTTTGAAATGAAAATTTGTAATGATAACTATGGTCGGACAAAGAATGACAATATTAATGGGTGGAATTGGCATGGACTAACATACATTTAATGTATGTTAGGATCCCGAGTAAGGGAATCACCATGCATCGATACCTATGTGGCATAGACTAGCATACATTTAGTGTATGTTAGGATCCCGGGTAAGGGGATCACCATGTATTGACTAACATACATTTAGTGTATGTTAGGATCCTAGGTATGGAGATAATCATGCATCGACTAACACACATTTAATGTATGTTAGGGTTTCGAGTAAGGGGATCGCTATGCATCGACGCCTACAGGGTGATGATGATACCGGTGAAATTGGTATTGGCAATGAGTTAGGCAGAAATAGTTGTGGTTGATCTTATGGAATCTTGAATGGAAGTTGAAAATGAAAGATGAAACGGTTTTAGTTGTTGAATGAGAAAGAGTTCCAATGAAAACAAAAATGGAGAAGTGAATAGAATATGAATACATGTTTGTCTTTTTAAATTATTGGATATTTGTGCTACTATACTTATTGTGATATTCATGTTTCAATCATATGTATTTTGTTTCAGGACCTTCGCTTGCACGACAGGAGTAGATCCTAACTTTTGTTCACTTTTTGTTATCTAGTTATAGGGAGTATATCCTTGTATTTTGAAATATTAAAACATTTATATAACTTAATTTGTATAATTGATGTTTAAACTTGAATAGATGAACTTAACTCGGAAATTCATATAATCATGTTCCATGTATGCG
>Ga0307515_10010053_pt1 | contig 18199 bp, 18 predicted proteins | sample 17_EM_MG_FD_194513 | JGI IMG/M metagenome (GOLD analysis project Ga0307515, IMG submission 194513) | Populus trichocarpa ectomycorrhiza microbial communities from riparian zone in the Pacific Northwest, United States - 17_EM | ecosystem: Host-associated > Plants > Roots > Unclassified | place... | reverse complement strand
GTCACGAAGGCGGCTAAATGTCCCGTTCGTGCCTGCCGCCAGCTAACCGACTCGCCTTCTCTAAGTCAAGTGACTGATTTAATGTCACATCCACCCTGCGGGGAACCACCTCGGGGCAATCACCGATAGTCGCCCCAAGATCGTCTAGCTAGCGTTTGGGACGCCATCAAACCCGACGACCGCATGGGGTGCCCGCGCGATGCAGTTGATCGACGACCTGCTCGCCGGGCTGCCTCCGCTGCTGGTGTACGTCGTGGTGGGCGCCCTGGTCACCGGCGAGGTGGCGATCACGGCCGGCCTGGTCCTGCCGTCCGCAACCGCACTGCTCGCGCTGGGCCTGCTCGCGAACGCGGGCACGGTCGGGATCGTGCCCGCGCTCGGCACCGCCGTCGGGGCCGCCTGGCTCGGCGGCACCATCGCCTACCACTCGGGCCGGCGCTCGGGGCCGGCCGCGCGCACGTCCCGGCTCGGCCGCTGGATCGGGCCGCGGCGCTGGGACCGGGCCGACCGGCTGTTCGCCCGGCACGGCGGCCGGGCGATCTTCCTCGGCCAGTGGGTCGTGGTCGCCCGTACGCTCGCGCCTCGCCTCGCCGGGATGAACGCCGTGCCCTACCGCCGCTTCGCCGCGTGGCACACGCCGGCCGCCGCCCTGTGGGCGACGTGGCTGGTCGGCGCGAGTTACGCCCTCGGCGCCTCCTACGACCGGCTCGCCAGCCGGGTCGGGCACGCCAGCGGCGCGCTGGCGGTGCTCGTCGGCATGATCGTGGTGCTGATGCTCGCCGGCCGCTGGATCGGCCGGCACCCCGACCCGGTGCGGGCGTTCGGCGAGCTGCTGCGCCGGATCGTCCCGGCCCGCCGCGCAGTGCCCCACCGGTCCTGGCGCGGGCACCCGCTGCTCGATCTGGCGTCCAGTGTCGTCCCGCTTGCGCTGGTGGCGGTGCTGCTGGTGGTGCTGACGCCGGTCGTGGTGCGCTTCAGCGGACTCGCCGCGATCGACGCGGCGGTCGCCGGATGGGCCCGCTCGGAGTGGACCTCGGACGGGTACCTGTTCGCGCTCCAGGCCGCCACCTCGGCCGCGCCCGAGATTTTGATCGCCGCGGCCGCCGGCGTCCTGCTCGTACGGTGGTGGTGGATGCGCCGGCGCGAGAGCCGGCGACTGCACCGCCACGACGCCGTCGACCTGCTCGGCGCGCTCGGCCCGGTGCTTCCGTTCGCGGTCTTCGCCGGCGTGCTCGACTGGCTGGTCCCAACCGTGCCGCACGTGCGGGCGTTCGCGCCGGACGGCTGGCGCGCCCCCGACTCGATCACGTTCCCGTCGATCGCCGAGTTCGACGGAAGCCTGCCCCCGGCCGACGCCCTCGGCGCCCTCGCGGGTCTGGCCGCCGGCGAGACCGCCCAACTCGCCGCCGCGGTCGGACTCCTCACCTGGCTCCTGGCCCGCCGCCTACCCTGGTCGCTACGGGTGACGGCGTGGACGGCCGCAGCAATCTACGTGACGGTGTGCGCCGGCTCGTGGGTGTACCTGGGCTGGAGCCGCACGAGCGAAACCGTGACCGCCCTGATGCTCGGAGCGGCATGGACGGCACTGAACGCGGCAATCTGGTCCGGCCGCCGCACGCCACCCCTACCGGAGAACGCCGCAGCCGACGAAGAACCACGACCAGCAGACCGGAGCGATGCGGTGGCGGTGTGACCCAGCGGCCCGGGCTGCACTGTCCATCGCCGAGGGTGACGCGCCAACCAGCAATGCACGTCCGGGCAACCGCGGCAGCGACCGCCCTCATCGGCCGGTGCGAGCCAGCGACTCTTCCTCGCCATCGTCCCGCACACCACCACGCCGAGCTGCAACCCCGGCGAGGCCTTGCCCGCTGCGGACATGCGTCTGATTGGGGCACCTGCTCTTCCGGGGTGACAGCAGATGACGCTCGCGGACCCGCCGCGGGGCTGTCGCCACGCCGGCAGCCTGGTCACCGCCTATTGGTTCAACAGCCTCTTCCGCGGGCTCCTCGCGACGGCAGCGCAACGACGCGAGGACCGCATCCTCGACGAGGCGCGCGCCACCGGCGGAGACCCGCTGCGAGTCGCGGCGATGTTCGGGCTCACCGCCCGGCCGGCCATCCGCTACGCCAAGACCGTGTGGTCGCTCGGCCCTGACCTCATGAGCCACCTCCAGCGACCTTTCGACGCTGGAGAAGCTCAAGGAGAGTCGGGTCGCGATCCTGATCGAAGGAATCGAGGAGATAATCCAGTTCTCCAAGAGGGTAATAGTCTTTGATCGAAGGAGCGGGTTCCTTCTCCGAAATAACGAATCGAGCAGGCTCAGACCCGTAGCGATGACCCGCCCCCGGTGGCGAGGAAGGGCCGATAGGACGCGGAGTGCTCATGACCGCAGGTGCACCGGTCGACGGTGCCGCCGAGGAGTTGGCTCGGGGTGAGGCCGGTCAGGCGGAGGCTGAAGCGTAGCCCGCGTCGATCGCCAGGCCGTCCGCATCACGCCCGCCAAGGCCGGCAGCGACGCGGGAGCTAGCTTTCCGCCGGCCGGGTCGGGGGCCAGACCAGCACGTCGTCCGGGATCGCCGGGTCTTGCAGCGCGCACGCGTCCCGGCCCGGCAGCGTCTGGCCCGCCGCCACCACGACGCGGGCCAGCTCGATCGCCCCGTGCGCCTGGAAGTGGGTGTTGTCCGACACGCCGGTGGGATAGTTCGGCGACTCGCCGGCGGCCAGCCAGAGGAAGTACTCCTTGGTCGCCTCCGGGCCGAGCGCGCCCCACAGCTTGAACGACAGCGCGGTCAGGTCGATCAGCGGTGTGTGCGTCTCGGCGGCCAGCGCGCGCATCGCGTCCGGGTATTCGCCGTGCGACTGATACGCCACACCGTCCGCCGTGAAGCGCCGCCGCTCGACCGGGGTGACCAGCACCGGGTGCGCCTGCGCGGCCCGCGCGCCGTCCAGGTAGAGCCGCAGATAGTCCTGGAACGTCGTCCACGGCTCGGTGTACCGCGCCGGGTCCTCGATCTTCTCGTCGTTGTGCCCGAACGAGACGAGCAGCACGTCGCCGGGGCGGATCGCGGTCAGGATCCGATCGAGCCGGGCCAGGTCGACGAAGCTTTTTGAACTCGCCCCGGAGAGCGCCGCGTTGACCACCTCGACCTCCGGGCGGAGGAAGACCGCTAGGGCCTGGCCCCAGCCGGCGCGCGGGACGTCCGCGACGGCGTAGGTCGCGGCCGTCGAGTCCCCCGCCACGTAGATCGTCCGGCGCGCCGGACCGGGCCGGCCCGCTTCCCCCGCTCGGGCCGGCCCGGTGACCCCGCACGCGCCCGCGACCGCACCGCCGAGGGCGGCGCGCAGCACCATTCTCCGATCAAGCACCATGCGCCCATCAAATCAACATCCATCGATTTAGGCAAGCGCTTTCCTGGCACGCCGAGCCGGTCTGACCGGGCCGGCTCGCACATGGTGTGAGCCTCTCTTCCCCGGTTGTCGCGCACGATCGACCGCATGGTCATCCCGAGCGGCTACGGCACCGAGCGCCGCGCGAGCCAGTCGTACCAGGATTCGACGTTGTCGCCGGTGGTCGCCGACAGGGCCAGCACCTCGGCGCCGGGATTGACCGCCTTGACGTACGCCCGGCAGGCGGCCAGGTCGAAGTCGACGTACGGCAGCAGGTCGGTCTTGTTCACGATCACCAGATCGGCCGCGGCGAACATGTACGGGTACTTCAGCGGCTTGTCCGTCCCCTCCGTCACCGAGATGATCACGACCTTGCCGGCCTCGCCGAGATCGAACAGCGCCGGGCAGACCAGGTTGCCGACGTTCTCCACGAACAGCAGCGAGCCGGCCGCCGGATCCAGGCCGGCCAGGGCGTCGCCGACCATCCCGGCGTCCAGATGGCAGCCGGCGCCGGTGTTCACCTGCACGACCGCGCAGCCGGTACGGCGGATCCGGTCCGCGTCCAGGACGGTCTCCTGGTCACCCTCGATGACCGCGACCGGGCGCCGCCCCGCGGTGTCGCGGATCGTCCGTTCGAGCAAGGTGGTCTTGCCCGCGCCGGGCGAGCTCATCAGGTTGACCGCGAGGATGCCCAGCTCGGCGAAGCGGCCGCGGTTGAGCTCGGCGAGCGCGTCGTTCTTGGCCAGCACCCGCTGCTCCAAGGTCACGGTTTCCGGGTGCGGGTGCGGGTGCGAATGCTGGTCGCCGCAGCCGCAGGTGACACACATGGCTCAGCCCACCTCCATCGAGACGATCTGCAACTCGCGTCCGGCGGTGACGTACACGTCGGCGCTGCCGCACGGGCACAACAGGATCAGGTCGTCGAGGGCGATGTCCGCGGCGCAGGAACGGCAGTGCCCGGCACCCGCGCGCCGCTCGATGTCTAGCCGGGCCCCTTGCGCCACCGTGCCCTCCACGACCAGCTCGAAGCAGAACCGCATGGCCTCCGGAACCACCGCCGTCAACGCTCCAACCTGGACTTTCACGCTGTGCACGGTGCGGCCGGCGGCGCGCTCGCAGACCGCGTCGACAACACTCTGGGTGATCGACAGCTCGTGCATCGTTGACATCGTCGCACGGTCGACCACTACTGTGTTAGAAGCGTCACACAGGTGGGCCGAGTGTCGACTCCGGTGTCGCAGGGGTCACCGCCGACCCCGGAAAGCGGTCTTCATGCCTTCAGCGGAAGCACTGAAAGCGGCTGACACGCTGATCCACGTACTGTGGATCAACGCCGGGCTCAGCTGCGACGGAGACTCGGTCGCGCTCACCGCGGCCACCCAGCCCAGCATCGAGGAGATCGCGCTCGGCGCGTTGCCCGGCCTCCCCCAGGTCGCCGTGCACTGGCCGTTGATCGACTTCGAGTGCGGGCCGACCGGTGGCGCCGACGACTTCCTCGAATGGTTCTTCCGGGCCGACCGGGGCGAGTTGGAGCCGTTCGTGCTGGTCGTCGAGGGGTCGATCCCGAACGAGAAGCTGCACGACGAGGGCTACTGGTGCGGGTTCGGCAACGATCCCGCCACCGGGCAGCCGATGACCACGAGCGAGTGGCTGGACCGGCTCGTCCCGAAGGCCACCGCGGTCGTCGCGGTCGGCACCTGCGCGACGTACGGCGGCATCCACGCGATGGCCGGCAACCCCACCGGCGCCATGGGTGTGCCCGATTACCTCGGCTGGGATTGGAAGTCCAAGGCCGGCATCCCGATCGTCTGCGTGCCGGGCTGCCCGATCCAGCCCGACAACCTCGCCGAGACGCTGACCTATCTGCTCTACATGGCCACCGGCCAGGCACCGATGATCCCGCTCGACGAGGCGCTGCGCCCGGCCTGGCTGTTCGGCAGCACCGTGCACGAGGGCTGCGACCGGGCCGGCTACTACGAGCAGGCCGACTTCGCCGATGAGTACGGCTCGCCCAAGTGCATCGTGAAGTTGGGGTGCTGGGGGCCGGTCGTCAAGTGCAACGTGCCCAAGCGCGGCTGGATGAACGGGATCGGCGGCTGCCCCAACGTCGGCGGCATCTGCATCGGCTGCACAATGCCCGGCTTCCCGGACAAGTTCATGCCTTTCATGGACGAACCGCCCGGCGGCAAGCTCTCGACGAGCGCGGTCGGCCTCTACGGCCGGACGATCAGCCGGCTGCGCCAGGTCACCACGCACACCCTCGACCAGGAGCCGAAGTGGCGCCGGCCCGGCCCGAAGCTGACCTCCGGCGCCCAGCGCACCTGGTAGGACCCGCCGCCCAGCAGTCACAACGGAGAGGCGACGTCATGACGGCGACGCAGAACAAGCGGGATTTTGCCGCCCAGGGCACCGAGCTCGTCGACATGGCCTGGGACCCGATCACCCGGATCGTCGGCAGCCTCGGCATCTACACGAAGATCGACTTCAAGCAGCGGATCGTCGCGGAGTGCAAGAGCACCAGCTCCATCTTCCGCGGCTACTCGATCTTCATGAAGGGCAAGGATCCGCGCGACGCGCACTTCATCACCAGCCGGATCTGCGGCATCTGCGGCGACAACCACGCGACCTGCTCCTGCTACGCGCAGAACATGGCTTACGGGGTGAAGCCGCCGCACCTCGGCGAGTGGATCGTCAACCTGGGCGAGGCCGCGGAGTACATGTTCGACCACAACATCTTCCAGGAGAACCTGGTCGGGGTGGACTACTGCGAGAAGATGGTCGCCGAGACCAACCCCGGCGTGCTGGAGGCGGCGAACCGCACCGAGGCGCCGCACGCCGGCGAGCACGGCTACCGCACCATCGGCGACATCATGCGCTCGCTGAACCCCTTCACCGGCGAGTTCTACCGCGAGGCGCTGCAGGTCAGCCGGATGACGCGGGAGATGTTCTGCCTGATGGAGGGCCGCCACGTGCACCCCTCCACGCTGTATCCGGGCGGCGTCGGCACGGTCGCGACGATCCAGCTGATGACCGACTACCTGACCCGGCTGATGCGCTATGTCGAGTTCATGAAGAAGGTCGTGCCGATGCACGACGACTTGTTCGACTTCTTCTACCAGGCGCTGCCCGGTTACGAGGAGGTCGGCAACCGGCGCATCCTGCTGGCCTGCTGGGGCTCGTTCCAAGATCCAGAGCACTGCAATTTCCGGTACGCCGACATGACCGCCTGGGGCCGCAAGATGTACGTCACCCCCGGCATCGTGGTGGACGGCAAGCTGATCACCACCGACCTGGTGAAGATCAACCTCGGGATCCGGATCCTGCTCGGCTCCTCGTACTACGACGACTGGGAGGACCAGGAGACGTTCGTGACGCACGATCCGCTGGGCAACCCGGTGGATCGCCGGCATCCGTGGAACCAGCACACCAACCCCAAGCCGCAGAAGCGCGACCTGGACGGCAAGTACAGCTGGGTGATGTCGCCGCGCTGGTTCGACGGCAAGGACTACCTCGCCCTCGACACCGGCGGCGGCCCGCTCGCCCGGCTCTGGTCCACCGCCCTGGCCGGGCTGGTCGACATCGGTTACGTCCAGTCCACCGGCGGCAGCGTGAAGATCAACCTGCCGAAGACCGCGCTCAAGGGACCGGTCGAGCTGGAGTGGAAGATCCCGCGCTGGAGCAACACCATCGAGCGCAACCGGGCGCGGACCTACTTCCAGGCGTACGCGGCGGCCTGCGCCCTGCATTTCGCCGAGAAGGCGCTGGCCGAGATCCGGGCCGGGCGGACCAAGACCTGGGAACGCTTCGAGGTGCCCGACGAGGCGATCGGCTGCGGCTTCACCGAGGCCGTGCGCGGCGTGCTCTCCCATCACATGGTGATCCGGGACGGCAAGATCGCCAACTACCACCCGTACCCGCCGACGCCGTGGAACGCCAACCCGCGCGACAGCTTCGGCACGCCGGGGCCTTACGAGGACGCGGTGCAGGGCCAGCCGATCTTCGAGGAGAACGACCGGGAGCATTTCAAGGGCATCGACATCATGCGTACGGTGCGCAGCTTCGACCCGTGCCTGCCGTGCGGCGTACACATGTATCTCGGCGGCGGGAAGAAGCTGGAGCTGCTGCACTCCCCTACCCAGTCCGCCGGCGCGTCGTGAGCGAAGCGGACTGGCGCGCGGCCGGCGAGCGCGTCGAGACCCTGATCGACGCGAGCGCCGCCGGTGGCGCGGTCGCCCGGGAACGCGCCGAGGAGCTGGTCCGGCTGGTCGCCGACCTCTACGGCGCCGGCCTGCAACGGCTGCTCGAGATCGCGTACGAGCGCGGCGCGCTGACCGACGACGTGCTCGCCGCGCTCGCCGGTGACGACCTGGTGGCCAGCCTGCTGCTCGTGCACGGGCTGCATCCGTACCCGGCGCGGACCCGGATCGAGCAGGCGCTGCTCTCGCACGGCGGCGCGGTGCAACTGCTCGATCTCAGCGCCGACGGTGTGGTCCGGCTGCGGATCACCGGGAGCCACGACGGCTGCGGATCGCCGGCGCCGGCGTTGCGGCTGGCGGTCGAGGAGGCGATCGAAGCCGCCGCCCCGGAGGTCACCGCGATCGAGGTCGAGCAGAGCGAGCCCGCGCCGGTGATCCCGGTCTCCGCCCTCTTCGCCCGGCTCGGCGAACCGGGCGGACGGCAGGAGGTGGCCTCATGACCGGGACCCGGCACAGCGGCGTGCCGCTGGCCGCGCTGCGCCGGATCACCCGGTCCCGGCCGCCGGCCGGGCATCGCTGCGGGATGTGCGCGGCGCCGATCGAGCCCGCCCACCAGCACGTCGTCGACCTGCACAATCGGGCCCTGATCTGCGGCTGCCGGCCGTGCTACCTGCTGTTCACCGACGAGGACGCGGCCCTGCGCTACCGGTCGGTGCCCGAGCGGTACCTGTCCTTTCCCGGTTCCACCTTCGACGCCCGGGCCTGGGACGAGCTGCAGATCCCGGTCGGGCTCGCGTTCCTGTTCCGCAACTCGGTGCAGGACCGGATGGTCGCGCTCTATCCCGGCCCGGCCGGCGCGACCGAGTCCGACCTGCCGCTGCCCTCCTGGGACCGGCTGGTGGCGCAGAGCCCGCAGCTCGCCGTGCTGCGCAGCGATGTGGAGGCGCTGCTCGTGCGCCGCGACCCGGCCGGCTGCCACCTGGTGCCGATCGACGCCTGCTACGAACTGGTCGGCCGGCTGCGCACCCGCTGGCACGGCTTCGACGGTGGCCAGCAGGCGCGCGCGGCGATCGACGCGTTCTTCGCCGCCGTCCAGGCCCGCAGCCGGCCCGCCCCACCGGGCGGCACGCCATGAGCGACTACCAGTTCACCGTGCTCGACGTGGTCGCCGAGCCGTACGCGGTCGCCCCGCAGCTGACCGCGCGGCTGCGCATCGCCGAGACCACCGGGCAGCGCATCCACGCGATCGCGCTGCGCTGCCAGGTGCGCATCGAACCGCAGCGGCGCCGCTACGAAGACGGCGAGCAGGAGGGTCTGCGCGGGCTTTTCGGCGAACGGGAACGCTGGGCGGAGACCCTCAAACCGTTCCAGTGGATGCAGTGCAACACCACAGTGCAGGGCTTCACCGCCCGCACCGAGACCGATCTCGCGCTGCCCTGCACCTACGACCTCGACGTGATCGGCACCCGTTACCTGCACGCGCTGAACGCCGGCGCCATCCCGCTCAGCCTGCTGTTCTCGGGCACCGTCTTCACCCGCGGCAACACCGGCTTCGGCGTCGAGCAGATCCCCTGGGACTGCGAGGCCCGCTACCAGCTCCCGGTCGCGGTGTGGCAGCAGATGATCACCTTGTACTTCCCGAACACCGGCTGGCTGCGCCTCGACGCCGAACTGCTCACCCGGCTCGCCGCGTACCGGGCCCGGCACGGCCTGACGAGCTGGGAAGAGACGATGGAGAAGCTGCTCGGCGAGGCGACGTCGTGAGCCTGTCGGCGGCGCGCGCGATCGCCGACGCGGTCCTCTACGAGGGGTATCTGCTCTATCCGTACCGGAAAAGCTCGGCGAAGAACCGGTCCCGGTGGCAGTTCGGCGTGCTCGGCCCGCCGAAGGCCGCCGCGGCGGCGTTCGGCGAGGAGCCCGGCATGGCGATGCAGTGCCTGCTCACGCCGGGTGCCGCCGCGGGCGTCCGGATCCACTTGCGGTTCCTGCAGTTGCAGGTACGCGAAGTGCAGCGCCGCGATCCGGACGGCTACTACCGGCCGGTCGGCGAGCTGACCGTGGCCGGGTCCACGCTGCTGAGCTGGGACGAGGCGGTCGAACACGAGATCGCGGTGCCGGCGATGCCGGTACACCTGCGGGCCGATCTGCCCGTCGAGGTGCCCGGCGGGACCGACATCGAAGTGGTGGCCGACGCCTCCGAGGCCGTTGTGGCGCGGATTGTGCGACGCCGGTGGCCGCTGACCGCCCGGCTGCGCACCCGCACCGACGGCGACGGCGACTACCTGCGGCTGACCGTCGAGGTGACCAACGAGCATCCGGCGGCAGCCGGCGACAAGGACGCCGCCATCCGGTCCTCGCTGATCGGCGCGCACCTGCTGATCGAGGCGTACCGATGCGAATTCGTCTCGCTGCTCGAGCCGCCGCCCGCCGCGGCCGCCGCGGCCGGCCGGTGCCGGCAGCGCCGCTGCTGGCCGGTGCTCGCCGGGCCGAGCGGCAGCAGCGACGTCGTGCTGGGCGCGCCGATCATCCTGTACGACCATCCACAGGTCGCCGAGGAGAGCCCGGGCGCGCTGTACGACTCGTGCGAGATCGACGAGATCCTCACGCTGCGGGTGATGACCATGACCGAGGCGGAGAAGGCCGAGGCCCGCTCGACCGACCCGCGGGCCGCCGCGATCATCGACCGCTGCGACGCCATGTCCCCCGCCGAGCTGGGGCAACTGCACGGCGCCCGGCGCGATCCCGTCCCGTCCTGGTGGGACCCCGCGGTCGACGCCCAGGCGCGGCCCGACCGGGACGCGGTGCTCATCCACGGCGTCCGGGTGGCCAAGGGCAGCCTGGTCCGGGTGCACCCGACCCGCCGGGCGGACGCGCAGGACCTGTTCTTCGCCGGCCAGGTGGCCCGGGTCACCGCGGTGTTCGGCGACGTCGACGGCGGCGTGCACGTCGCCGTGGTGCTCGTCGACGATCCCGCGGCCGACCTGCACGACTGGTACGGCCGCTACTTCTACTTCGCGCCCGACGAGCTCGAGCCGTTACCGGCGGCCGCCCACCCGGCGGCCGGAGAGGAGAACCGATCGTGAGTGCCCTCGGCTTCTTCACCAAGACCGTGACCGTGGCCGCCACCGTCCTGGTCGCCGTCGTGGTGGTGCGGTCCCTGCCGGACATCCGCCGCTACCTGAAGATCCGCTCGATGTGATGCCGGACCGGGTTCTGGTCGCCGGGATCGGCAACGTCTTCTGCTCGGACGACGGGTTCGGCCCGGAGGTCGTGCGCCGGCTCGCCGCCGAGGGCGCGCTGCCGGCCGGGGTGCGGGTGGCCGACTACGGCATCCGCGGCCTGCACCTGGCCTACGACCTGCTCGACTCGTACGACACCTTGGTCCTGATCGACGCCCTGCCGGGTGACGACGGCGCGCCGGGTGGGGTGGTGCTGCTCGAGGTGACCGCCGACGACCTGGGCGACGGCGAGTTCGACGCGCACGCGATGGGCCCGGCGGCGATGCTGGCCGGCCTCGACCGGCTCGGCGGGCGGCTGCCGGCCACTTATGTCGTGGGCTGCCGGGTCACCGACGTCGACGAGGGCCTCGGCCTGAGCGAGCCGGTGGCCGCCGCCGTTCCGGTGGCCGCCACCGCCGTCCGCGAGCTGGTCGCCCGCCTGCTGGCCGGCGCGCCGGCCGAGACCCGGAGGTCCTGAGCCATGTGCCTCGGCATCCCCGGACGGGTGGTACGGATCGTGCCCGGCTACGCCGATCAGCTGGCGCTGGTCGACGTGCTGGGCGCCGAGCGACAGGTCAATGTCGGGATGCTCGAGGCCCCGCCGGCGCCCGGCGACTGGGTGCTGATCCACATGGGCTTCGCGCTGGAGGTGATCGACGAGGCCGCGGCCGAGCGGGCGCTGTCCGGGCTCGAGTTGATGGGCCAGCCCCGGTCCGCGCCGACCCGGGTCCGGCGCCGGTTCGAGGTCGAGGGGCTGGTGCAGGGCGTCGGCTTCCGCCCGTTCGCGTACTCGACCGCCGCCGCGCTGGCGCTGGCCGGGTCGGTGGCTAACACCGCGGACGGTGTGGTGGTCGAGGTCGAGGGCGATCCCGAGGCGGTCCGGGAGTACGGCCGCCGGCTGCGCGCCGACGCGCCCCCGCTCGCGATGGTGGCCGCCGTGCACGAGTCCGCGCTGGAGCCCGCGGGTGGCACCGGTTTCACCATCGCCTCCTCCGCCGGCGGCCCGGCCCGGACGCTGGCCTCCCCCGACGTGGCGACCTGCGCGGACTGCCTCGCCGAGCTGCGCGACCCGGCCGACCGCCGGTACCGGCACCCGTTCATCACCTGCACCAACTGCGGCCCCCGGTTCACGATCATCACGGCCCTGCCGTACGACCGGGCGGCTACGACGATGGCCGGGTTCGCGATGTGCGCCGCATGCCGCGCCGAGTACGACGACCCGGCCGACCGGCGCTTCCACGCGCAGCCGATCGCCTGCCCGGACTGCGGTCCCCGGCTCGAGCTGCGCACCCGCGACGGCGCCCGGCACCCGGACCCACTGTCGGCCGCCCGGGAGCTGCTCGCCGCGGGCCGGATCGTCGCGGTGAAGGGCCTCGGCGGCTACCACCTGGCCTGCGACGCCAGAAACCCGCAGGCCGTCGCCGAGCTGCGGCGGCGCAAGCAGCGCGGCGGCAAACCGTTCGCGGTGATGGTCGCCGACCTCGAGGCCGCCCGCCGGCTGGTCACGATGACCGACGCCGAGCAGCATCTGCTGACCGGCATCCGCCGCCCGATCGTGCTGCTCCCCAAGCGAACCTTGCCGCTACCGGCGGCTGTGCCGCTACCGACGCCTGGTCCTACGGACGGCGTGGAGAACCCGGGCGTGGCCGAGGCCGTGGCGCCGGACAACCCGGATCTTGGCGTCATGCTGCCCTACACGCCGCTGCACGTGCTGCTCTTCGGCCTGCCCGGCGACCCGGACGGGCCGGATGCGCTGGTGATGACTTCGGGCAACCTGGCCGGCGAACCGATCGTCTACGACGACGCGCGGGCCGAGCAGCGGCTGGAGCCGCTGGTCGACGCGTGGTTGCGGCACGACCGGCCGATCGCGGTGCCGTGCGACGACTCGGTCAGCCGGCACGTGGCCGGGGCGGAGCTGCCGGTCCGCCGGTCGCGCGGCCACGCCCCGCTGCCGCTCGCGCTGAGCATCGAGATCCCGCCCACCCTGGCCGTCGGCGCGGACCTGAAGAACACCTGCGCGCTGGGCAGCGGCCGGTACGCCTTCCTCAGCCAGCACATCGGCGACATGGACGACCTGAGCACCATCGACGCGCTGACCCGGACCGAGGCGCACCTCGAACGACTCACCGGCATCCGGCCCGAGGTGCTGGTGGCGGACCTGCACCCCGGCTACCGCTCCAGCGGCTGGGCGCGCGAGCACGCCGACGGCCGGCCGGTGCGGCTGGTCCAGCACCACCACGCGCACATCGCCGCGGTGCTGGCCGAACACGGTGTCGGCCCCGACGAGCAGGTGATCGGCTTCGCCTTCGACGGCACCGGCTACGGCACCGACGGCGCGGTGTGGGGCGGCGAGGTGCTGATCGCCGACTACAAGTCGTACCGACGGGCCGCCCATCTCGGGTACGTGCCGCTCGCCGGCGGGGACGCGAGCGTGCTGCGGCCGTACCGGATGGCGCTCGCCCATCTGCGGGCCGCCGGCGTGCCTTGGCATCCGCAGCTGCCGGCCGTCGCCGCCTGCCCGCCGGCCGAGCGCGACGTGCTCGCCCACCAGCTCGAGACGGGGCTCGGCTGCGTGCCCACCTCCAGCATGGGCCGGCTGTTCGACGCTGTCGCGTCGCTGACCGGAGCCCGCCAGCTCGCGCGCTACGAGGCGGAACCGGCGATCGTGCTGGAGGGGCTGGCCCGCTCGGCCGGTGCGGTCGGCGCCGGCTACCGGTTCGGACCGCAGGCCGACCCGGGGCCGGTGATCCGCGCGGTGGTCGACGACGTCCTGGCCGGCGTCGCGGTGCCGGTGCTGGCCGCCCGGTTCCACGCGGCCGTCGGCACCCTGATCACCGACCTCGCCGAGCTCTGCCGGGCGCAGACCGGCCTGGACATCGTCGCGCTCGGCGGCGGCGTCTTCCAGAACACGCTGCTGCTCGAAGCGGCCGGGCGGGCCCTGCGGGAGCGGGGCTTCACCGTGCTGCGCCCCGAGCGGCTGCCACCCAACGACGGCGGCCTCGCCCTCGGCCAACTCGTCGTCGGCGCCTGCAGCTAGAAAGGAGACCTTCGCATGTGCCTCGCTGTTCCCGGACGCATCCTGAGCATCGCCGAGGTGGACGGCACCCTGATGGCCGAGGTCGACTTCGGCGGCGTACGCAAGAACGTCTGTCTGCAGTACACCCCCGACGCCGCGGTCGGCGAATACGTCGTCGTGCACGTCGGATTCGCCATCCAGCACCTTGACGAGGCCTCCGCGCAGGAGACGCTCGCCAACTTCGAACGCCTGGGCATCCTCAACGACGAGTTCGGCGACGGGTTCACCCGGGCCGCCGAACAGGCCGGAGTCGACCAATGAAGTACCTGGACGAGTTCAGCAACCCCGATCTGGCCCGCAAGCTGCTCGACCAGATCCACGCCGTGACCACGCGGCCGTGGGCGCTGATGGAGGTCTGCGGCGGCCAGACGCACTCGATCATCCGGCACGGCATCGACCAGCTGCTGCCCGCCGGCATCGAGATGATCCACGGGCCGGGCTGCCCGGTCTGTGTCACCCCGCTCGAGATGATCGACCGGGCGCTGGCCATCGCCGCGCAGCCGGAGGTCATCTTCTGCTCGTTCGGCGACATGCTGCGGGTCCCCGGCAGCAGCCAGGACCTGTTCGGCGTCAAGAGCGCCGGCGCCGACGTCCGGGTCGTCTACTCGCCGCTCGACGCGCTGAGCATCGCCCGGGAGAACCCGCAGAGGCAGGTGGTCTTCTTCGGCATCGGCTTCGAGACCACCGCCCCGGCCAACGCGATGGCCGTCTACCAGGCCAAGCGGCTCGGCGTCACGAACTTCAGCCTGCTCGTCTCGCACGTGCTGGTGCCGCCGGCGATCGCCGCCATCATGGAGTCCCCGCGCTGCCGGGTGCAGGCGTTCCTGGCCGCCGGGCACGTGTGCAGCGTGATGGGCACCCGGGAGTACCCGCCGCTGGCCGCCAAGTACAACGTGCCCATCGTGGTGACCGGCTTCGAGCCGCTGGACATCCTCGAGGGCATCCGGCAGACGGTCGTGCAGCTGGAGGCCGGACGGCACGAGCTGCAGAACGCGTACCCGCGGGCGGTGCGCGACGAGGGCAACCCGATGGCGCTGGCGATGCTGCGCGACGTGTTCGAGGTGACCGACCGGACCTGGCGGGGCATCGGCATGATCCCCGGCAGCGGCTGGCGGCTCTCCGCGCGCTACCGGGACTTCGACGCGGAGGAGCGGTTCGCGGTGACCGGCATCCACACCCAGGAGTCGCCGCTGTGCCGCTCCGGCGAGGTGCTGCAGGGCCTGCTCAAACCGAACGAGTGCGCGGCGTTCGGCAAGCAGTGCACGCCGCGTAACCCGCTCGGGGCGACAATGGTGTCCTCGGAGGGGGCGTGCGCCGCGTACTACGCGTACCGGCGGCTGGACCTGGTGCAGATCTCGTGACCACCGGACTGGACTTCGAGAACTGGACCTGTCCGGTGCCGCTGCGGGACACCCCGACGGTCGTGATGGGACACGGCGGCGGCGGGGCGATGTCCGGCGAGCTGGTCGAGCACCTGTTCCTGCCCGGCTTCGGGGCCGCGGGCGCCACGGAGCTCGGCGACTCGGCGGTGGTCGGCGTCGGCGGCGCCCGGATCGCGGTGTCCACCGACTCGTTCGTGGTGAAGCCGATGTTCTTCCCCGGCGGCTCGATCGGCGACCTCGCGGTCAACGGGACCGTCAACGACCTGGCCATGTCCGGCGCCACGCCGCTGTACCTGTCGGCCGCGTTCATCCTGCAGGAGGGCACCGCGCTGGCCGACCTCGGCCGGATCGCCGCGGCGATGGGCGCCGCCGCGCGGGCCGCCGGGGTACGGCTGATCACCGGCGACACCAAAGTCGTGGACAGCGGCAGCGGCGACGGCGTCTATGTCAACACCACCGGCATCGGGCTCGTCGCCGACGGGGTGGAGATCGGCCCACGGCGGGCCGCGGTGGGCGACGCCGTGCTGATCAGCGGCGCTGTCGGCGTGCACGGGGTGGCCGTGCTGAGCTGCCGGGAGGGCCTGGAGTTCGGCACCACCGTGGCCAGCGACACGGCTCCGCTGCACGGCCTGGTCGCGGCCATGCTGGCCACCGGCGCCGACCTGCACACCCTGCGCGACCCCACCCGCGGCGGAGTGGCGGCGTCGTTGAACGAGATCGCCCGCGCCGCCGGTGTGGGCGTCGAGCTGATCGAACGCGACCTGCCGGTCCCGCCCGAGGTCCGCGACGCGTGCAGCCTGCTCGGCCTGGACCCGATGCAGGTGGCCAACGAGGGCAAGCTGCTGGCGTTCGTGCCGGCCGCGCAGGCCGAGCAGGTGCTGGCCGCGATGCGGGCGCACCCGTACGGCGCCGGGGCCGTCCGGATCGGCACGTGCGTGGCCGAGCACCCGGGCACGGTGGTGGCCCGCACGGCGCTCGGCGGCACCCGGGTCGTCACCCTGCCGATCGGCGAGCAGCTGCCCCGGATCTGCTGACATGAGCGTGGACGGGGCACTGCTGTTCGCCCGGTACGCGTACCCGCCGAACGAGCTGGGCTATTGCGGGCCGGCCGGCGCGGCCGCCCTGCTGCGCGCGGACGCACCCGCGGAGATCGCCGAGCGGGCCCGCCGCTTCGAGGGCGCCTGGAGCTATCTGGAGTTCATCGCCGCGTCGGCCGGGATCGGCGACCCGCTCGACGCGGCCGTGGTCGAGGCCTACTGGATCGGCAACGCACTACTCGACGAGGTGCCGCCGCGGGCGCTGCTGAGCTGGCTGGAGATCCGCTTCCGCGGCCAGCTCGGCGGCACCTGGCGCGCCGCGGCCGGCCGGGCGACCGCGCACCACAGCTTCCACGTCTTCGAGGTGTACCCGTGGGCGGCGATGCTCGGCGTGCCGGCCGCCCCGGTCGCGCTGTCGGTCCTCGACCGGTGCCGGATCCGCACCGGCGTCGTGCTGGAGGTCGACGGCGAGAAGGCCACCGTCCGGTCGAGCCCGCTGGTCTGGGACGGGGTCACGCTGGCGCCGGGCCCGGACTGCGAGGAGATCGTCAGCTGGTCGGCGGACGGCCGCTCGCTGCTCGGCGCTCCGGCGCGGGGCGACCGGGTGGCCCTGCACTGGGACTGGCTCTGCGACGTGCTGACCGCCGAGCAGGCGAGCCGCCTCGACGCCCTGGAGGACCGGCAGCGCCGCGTCATCTGTGGACGCTGAGCCGCGCTCACCGGTCCGCGTCGGCCGGTGTGCGGTGCCAGACGGGGCACACGTCCACGCCGTCGACCGTGCGGGACACCCGGACCACCCGGTCGGCGTGCAGCAGGCTGGCCAGCTCGGCGGCGATGTCGTGCCCGGCCGACGCCGGCGTCACCACGACGGGCAGGCTGCCGTTCTCCAGGAAGTACTCGACCAGGGCCCCGTCCTGCGGGTAGAGGCGCTGGCGGCTGCGGGCGATGGGCACGGCGATCACGTGATGGCGCGGCAGATAGTCGCGCAGCCTCGACACCACGGGGCAGTTGCCGGGCTCGTAGCGGTGCTCCGATTCGTAGACCACCAGCAGCTCGTCGTCGGCGGCCAGATCGGCGACCCGGGAGACGACGGCGCCGATGCCCCAGCGGGTCTCCGGCTCGCCGAGCACCGCGACCGTCAAAGCCGGCAGATATGTGGACTGCGGCCCGGGCTCCGGATCGGCGGGCCACCAGCCGGACTCCGGCTCCCGCACCGTCATCGGCCGCTCGCGCACCTGCAGCGGCCAGGACGCCCAGCGGAACGCGCGCAGTCCGGAACGCGCTGGGAGGTGGTGCAAAGTCATGGTCATTACCTCGTGATCCCATCGGAGCGCCGGGTGGGCGCCACGCAGCGTGGTCCTGCACGTCGGTGGAGTCACCAGCCTCCCGTAGCAATCGCGGCCTGCACCAGCCCCAGATTTGTCCGGCCAGGTCTGGGCCGTCTGCCAGGTACGCAGGGCGAATCGGAGGTCCTGTGCACACGTTCGGGTGCGTGCTCGCCCCGGCACCGGACACATGTGTCCGGTCGTCCGGGCCACGATGTCAGCGCAGCGGCCGGCTGCGCGCCCGCAGGTCATCGGCGAACTCGGCCACGGCCCGGCGCACTCCCTCGCCGCCGTCGATGCCACGCCACCGCAGGCGGATCTCGCCGACGAGTTGGTAACAAGCATCGACCGGGATCACGAACGCTTCCAGAGCGTCACCCGCACGGGTGACGTACACCGCCTCGACGTCCGCGGCGGGGGCCGACAGCAGCGGATAGGCCGGCCCGAGCCGCTCCCAGGCGGCCAGATCCAGCACGCATTCGGTGGCCCCGGCCGGGCTGGGATAGCAGGCGACCAAGGATTCGAGGTCGCTGTTGACGAACAGGAAGGCCGGCGTCACCGGAATGCGCAACAACTCC
>Ga0307515_10010052_pt1 | contig 18201 bp, 18 predicted proteins | sample 17_EM_MG_FD_194513 | JGI IMG/M metagenome (GOLD analysis project Ga0307515, IMG submission 194513) | Populus trichocarpa ectomycorrhiza microbial communities from riparian zone in the Pacific Northwest, United States - 17_EM | ecosystem: Host-associated > Plants > Roots > Unclassified | place... | reverse complement strand
GTGGGGTATCATTACGAGCACGTTCACCAAGCACGCGGCGAATCATGCCTTCCGTTTGCTTGGAGTCTAGCACCTTTTTCATCCTCTCCCCTGTGCCCCAGCTCGCATTACCTTCGACAGTCCATGGGGCACTATCTCCAGCAGTCGTGGATGGGTTAAGTAAACCATCGCTTCTTTTGGGCTTTCCAGCTGGACGGTATGGATTTGCTCCAGCGAGTGGTGGGGGCGCGTCCCAGCCACTCCCTTCTTGAGGAGGATCCCACCCCTTCTTCGCTTCTGGCTTCGTCTTCTCGATCTTGTCTTCTGTCGCTAAGCCCCACGCTGCTTCGACGTCCTTCGCTCGAGGTCCGTCCCACGTCGTGTCATTCTTCGTTGAGTAGTTGGCACCAACCCAGGTGGGATCTACACCTGTGGAATCGGTGGCATTGGTGGTGTACCCCTTGTCGTTGTTCGGAGACTTCCAGGAACCATTATCATGGTGGCCCCCACCGGAGTCTGGATAGCCGCGACGACCGCCCTTAAAGCTACAGAGTACATATTAACATGGTGAAACAAGGAAGGGATCCAGCAAACTATAACGAATGACACGTACCCGCCGCGCTTTCGGAATCCCTCCCATCCGCCGTCCCTCTCAGGAGGTTGCCAGAAAGGTCGATCGCGACGAAAGCCTCCCTTATCATAGCCCCGGTCGTTACTCTCACCTCTATCGCTTTTCCACCCTCCGCCGTCCTTCCAGTTAGTATTGGCATTTACTCCTTTTGCCTCAGTTCCCCAGGTGTCCGCAACGGTATCTGCGGAAGTCGCCTCGTTATTTGATCCCCACGTATCACCAGGGTTTATATCAGGTGCTGCAACGATCCCGAAGCCCCATGTATCCGCTGCGTTCATATTGTCGTTGCTAGGGGCTGGCCAAGCCTCTTCGACTTCTTCTTGTGTGGGAGTAGGCTGGGCGGCGAGGGACATAGATTCTGGAGTAGGAGGAGGATCAGGAGCGCTAGAGGGGTCCACGAGAATGACCGAGGGGACTTGCGGCTCGTGCTGGGGCTGAGGTCAACTAGTTAGAGGTCGTTGTCGAGACGTAAGAGGACGAGTGGGTGAGCAAAAGCGTACCTGGTCACATCGCAACCCATCGTTATCGTTCTCCGTCGAGTCGTCCATCTTCAGTCGGCCACCGACGAGGGCGATGGGCAAGAAGGATCCCAAGTTGCACAAAAATTGTTTATGCTTTGTCGATCAAGCATAAATAGGGCGGCGTGGATGTCCGAGTTTTTAATAAAAATAATGCCATTGACCGAAGTAGAGCTTGTCGCACCACCGGAGCCGTAATACATTTTCATTTTCATTTAACAAGTCATTGGTAATTTCCGCAGAATACGGACCGGACCGGGGCCAGCGCTCGCTCGCTCGCTCTCTAGGAACTCTGGAAACCCAACGGAGGTGTGTCCATGGGCTTTATGAGGCACCCTCGATCAAAATTTCCGTCATTCTTGGACGGGGCGCCTCTGAGAAAAATATCACGCTTGGTGGGGATCAAGAACCTGCCCTGCTTCTCCCCCGGTTCCGGGATTGTTTGGCCAAACCAAACACGTCTTTTCGCGTCTCGTATGTTGGGATTGGGCTGCTTCACAACTTTATATTAGGTTCCTACTGCTAATACATGTAATCTACTATGACTTTTTTGGCTCCATGTGTTGTAAGCGGCGCACGTAACCAAGCCAGTTTGGCGTTTGCACAACTCAACACCCTCCCCATCAGCTTCACCTTGTCAGAGCCAGCCACAGGGCCACCAAAATGTTGAAAATGTGCACACACACCTGCTAAAGGAAGGAGGCTCTGTCCAGATCATCGAGAGGGATAGGGCGAGGAAGTAGAAGACGAGGGCACTGTTACAAGCCCAATAGTCCGAAGCAGAACCACCCCAAACTACACCTACTCCCAATGGATGAGCTCAAACTACAACCAGGCGTGTTCGACGCTGACACCGTTGTCAACAAGCCTGAGCAAAGCGACGGCGGTGGCACCTTGTGAGTCAAAACAGAGGTTGTAAGGGACAGAGGAGAAGCTAATCTTTCATGATCAGACTCCAACTCACTACAAAACGCGTATGGACCTTTTAAAGACGATGATTGCAATACTAACCTTGTTATGTACCTTCGCACCCGTACCACTGCCCGTGTCAACTCGCGCAAGATTTATGCTAGTTCAACCAGTACACTACAGCCCGCGCGGACAAACTGATATTTTGGTGTGAAGACCTTTATTTTTGTCTTGAGTCGCGCAAACGTCAAACTGGCATGGTGCCGTGCACCGTTTACAACACATGGAGCCAAAAAAGTCATAGTAGATTACATGTATTAGCAGTAGGAACCTAATATAAAATTGTGAAGCAGCCCAATCCCAACATACGAGACGCGAAAAGACGTGTTTGGTTTGGCCAAACAATCCCCGGAACTGAGGGAAGTTGAGCTACGACATCACTGCACTTGCCCAGGCCACACCGAGTTTGGGTATACTCTGTGTTGCTGAGGTTCTGTGTTCTCCAGTCTCAAATACATCCCCAAACCACCGAACGGCAGCACAACTTCTGAGGATCCCTCGACGTGAATGGAATCCTGGCTCCCCAAATTCTCTGGATCCAGTGTCAAGCGGGCATCAAGAGTCGAGAATACGTTCAAGGACCAGATAGTGGAGGCAATCCGAATATCGTACGAATGCGCCAGCAACCCGTCGACGGATCATGCAGATGTATGTGCAACGTATGTTCCAGTTATTCGCGCCTGAAACCTCTCTAACCCCCCAATTTAGATTAGTTGCACTTGAGAGTGTAGTTGAGGCCGCTGTGAATACGGGAGGTCAGCCAGAGGGGACCACCACGGATAAATTGAGCGTGTTCGTGAGTTGCCTCAAGGACGATTCAATGAAAGAAAGGTACACCTCAGAGATCCGTATTTCGTAGGTCTGGGACCAAGGCTAATGGACCTATACAGGATGGCGGCCGCGGAAGGCAAGGACAAACGGAATGTCACCCAATCGGTGGCCCAATCATTGAGACTCGAAAACGTATTAGAGAAGGTCAAAAAGGTCCACCCGAGTTATCAATTTCGCGATTCTGTGGCTGATGAGAAGCAATTCAGTCTCCACTTCTGCGCAACAAGCATATCTTCATGATCGCCGAGCCTCGCAAGGACGTCATAGGTGAGTTCCTGCACCATATACGACAACACCCTGATTTCGCCGCAGTGGAGATAGCATACAATGCCAAACTACCCGACATTTTATGGAAATTTTATCGCACCTGCGACAAAGACACCGTTATAAACCCACATTTCTACCCGCTGGCCGCGTTTCAGGGGAGAATTATCACACCGATCCCCCCTCTACGTGATCGGGATACGAATAAGAATAGTGGAGAGTGGACCGAACATATCGTCGTTCATGGGGATGACACGGAGGGCCGAATTAGACTGACCTCGGAGGACGGGACCATTGCGAGACTATTTGGAGCCGTGGTACGATGCGTGGTGGGGCCATTGACTCTTTTCAAAGGTCTGTTCGCTTCCCGATCCAAAACAGCTCCTTGGTGCTCACAGGGCCTCTGTAGATATCGATGGGCATCTATTATCGGAGGAGGATGTCGATCAAGTATTTATGAGTGCTCGCAATCTCAAATGCTTCCGATGGTGGGGTTCTTCCTTCAAGCTAGACCCTGATGTGAAGACGGTGCAGGATCTCATTAATTACTCAGGGGTTAGTCCACTCCTTGTTGTCTTGTGTGGGATCTAATACGTATATTTGTCGAGCCAGGAGAGATTCTTTGTATCTTCTCCTCTCTCAATGGAACCTACAGACTTCCGTCCCCCAAAGCTGCGTCATTCGACGTCTGTGATGCCAGCAACTTGGTCCAGTGGCTCTTCTCATGTCACTCAACCATTCGACGTCGGAACTTCTTTCTCTTTCCCTGTCCCTGTGCCACGAGGTCCCATAGGTTCCCGTGGAATTAGTCCCCTTCACGCTCCAAGCAGGATGGTCACGAGACCTCCTCTGCAACAAGTACCGTCTGGTCCCCATTCTATTCCGGTAGCCCCTCATTACACCCTGCCATCTCATCCTCCGCCAACCACACCAGAGCCGGCAAAGGTCCAGAACTCCTCGCCGTCTGCAACGCCGGAAAAGGCAAGAACTCGGGTGAGGACTTTGCGCGCCTCCCATGACAAACTGACACCTGAACTGGCAGGTGGATCCGGTGGAGGAAACACTCCTTTCTATTGGGATTATACCTCATCGCACTCCGCCATCTCGTCGTCCGCCAACCACACCAGACCCGGCGAAGCTCCAGAACCTCTCGCCGTCTGTAACGCCGGAAAAGGAAAAAACTCTATCAATGGAGCCTACAGAGTTCCATTCTCCCCGCTCCGGACGTCAACATAAACGTTCGGATCTTAGTGGGCCCCAGGAAAGTTATTACGGTATCCAATGACGTATCAGCCGCTCATATGGTCCTTCTAACCTTTCTTCTTTTTTTTGTGGCAGTCCCAGACGCCGAAACTTCCCACTCCGGACGCAGTGGGCCCTCGGACCAACTCTCAAATCGCGGTCTCAAGGAAGTTATTACGGTATCCAGCGATCCAATAGGCGCCCATATGGTCGTTTTAACCATCTGCTTTATTTGCAGTTCCAGACGCCAAAACAAAACAAGCGGCTCTGCAAGTTCCTATTGTCGAGCTATATTCAGGCTGGCGATATCCTTCGGAAGAGCAGAAGAGTGAAGTGGTTCTCCTTCCAAGCCATTCACATCGCTCGTCAAGCTTCTCATCTCATTATCCGATTCAACGACTCTATCGGGCCTGACGGACCAACAAATGAACAATACGATGAGGGTATGGACTTGGATGAGTAGGTCTGCTCTCTATGTCGTTCTTGACATCTAAGGTGCGATAAATGCAGTGCGCTTGAGGAATTGGAAGATAAGATCGACGAACTCGAAAATCTGGACCTCGATGAAGCGCATCGGTCTGAAGAGGATCACAAGTATGATCTAGCGCGGTTGTATCAAATATTCTTCGCCACTCGCGATTTCTATGTAAGCTCTCAGCCCCTTATGTCTGCTCATCATAATGACCCTCTATGAAGCCAAACGGCCGTGACTATGAAACCGACTCTGTGTTGAAGCGGTTTGTCGGCTTAGATCACGCCGCCCTGACCTTCGCCCGTTGCCTACAGGCGCAAGGTCCTCACATCGAAGGTGTCCAGATTAGTGACGTACTTGATGAGGAGGTTGGTGATAACTATGAATGTTATGGACTCAGGCGTTGAAGGGATAAACGTCTGAGGCTGGCAGAGCGGCAGACTGTAGTCATGGGTAGTGTCGACGCTTGGAAAAATCATAATCTTCTAACAATAATCGAGGTTATATTTCGGACGTGAGCCCATCCCAAGCAGATACGGATGTTAGACTAGCGCAGCGAAGTGAGCGGGTGAACTTGAACCTCCCCCTTGGAAAACCTGACAGCTGACAGGCATATATCAAATTGAAAATCACCGGTAGGTCAGAGTAGAGGACAGCTAGATCACATGTCAGATAAGCGTGCTCGCCACAAATGCGGCGCGCACGGGCACCCGGCCGACAGCAGGTCTATAGGGTACGCGCCGGCCGGATGGGGTGGTTGGAACACGTCGGTCCGATAAGGTAGTTGGTACGCACCGGTCCGATAGGGTACGCTGGAGGTGGTTGGACCCGAATGACAGAGTTTCAGGGCAGTTGCGATTTTCTCGAATTCCACATACGTACTCATTGTCCATATAACTAGTGTGAATATAATATAACTTCTGCTATTTGTTTGAGTACCTTGGGTACAAATGTGCAGTTGTTCTACATTTCAAACTCCGCTTCTCACTCACTCCTGACCTTGGTGTTGACTCCCCATGGATGCACCGCTACACGCCTGCTGCAACTGTAAACAACTCAAACAATTGACTGAGTTCAAATTACGCGTGAAAGATGATCGACATGGCAAGAAGGGTGAACCAACATCAAAATGCACTGAGTGCACCGTCCGAAGCCAAATATTGCGTCAAAAATGAAGCACAAGCATGATAATGATGATGCTGAAGAATCTATGGACCTCTGCATCAATGATTCTGCACCACCGCTTGACCAGTTCACCACCATATTTTTGGTGGATCGAGCATCTGATGGCAGTCTAAGCTGCCGTATGCGTGTCACCACTGAAGGAATGGTGGAAGATAGCAATGGAACTGCTGATATCATTGCGGGGCACATCTGGGAAGCAACCGAATATAGATCCACGTTAATAGACTCAACATACAATGTGGCTTGCGTCAGTTGTTGACAAATCATCCTATAAATGTAGATACAAGACCAAGAAGTTCCGGAAGGATGGCTCTGCCCTGCTGAAGTATGAGTGCTGCCAGTCAACAGCAACCAGAAGCAACAAACCGAAAAAACAATGCCTCAATCAGCTCAAATGAGAGATGTGCGCCACATGACACGATATGATTGTCATGGCATACTCTCCATATCGCCCCATCCCAGCTTCTGCGATGTCTGACGGAAAATGAAACTCCCTTACTTCGTTATTCTATCTACTTCTACGGTAGGACTACTTATATAGTAATAACAGCCAAGCCACAACATAAAACCAGTATCAGAATGCGCGGAAGCGGGTCTACAACCCTATACATAACCGATATTAAGGAACCGTAATTAAACCCAAACCGTACCTACTATGACGAGAACAACAATATTCCGACAATGTCGTGCTCGCCCACAAATCCTATCATGAGCCCTATAACGACATCAGCATTCCCTCGCAATGGCTTGATCATATTGCAGAGAAGCACGACCTCGGACCGACAGTGAGCTCAATGTCGGGTGTCAGATATTCCAGAATACTCTGAAAGACATGATGGGTGGAAAATGCATCAAATTCAAGCAGAAGGCCGTACATTACCAATGGGCACGAATAGGCAGTGAAGTGATATGTGGTGGCTGGCCGATGACCCTATCAAGTCAGCCCACGAATACTGTCGAAAACATGGCCCAGGGCAATGTATTGAGGAGGTGGAGATGTAACACGTACATGGTTCACGAGTGTTTTCATTTCTGGTGACAGACTTTATGGCGGATTCGTTCTCTTTGTGGAGGAATTTGACAGGATATAATATTTCATGCCCACGTTTTGTCAACTAACGTCAACATCTAATTAGATATCTTTTGCTAAATTCACAGGTGTTGGTCCCGAAAAAGGTCGGATACATAATATTCTAATATACGAGGAGCTAATGACACCGCCTGAAGTGCAAAGCACAAAGCAGGGTTTGACAGCGGGGGGACACTCCGTGACAGATGGCAGCTACGGACAACGAGGGAGAACGGTGAGGCTGGGAGCCCAACCTCGAAATTTTTACCAGAGCCCGATGTAGATCATATAGCATTGCATAAATATACTAGCTGAGTATTCGATAGGTACTGTCAGTAAGTAAATATTGCAAACATGTCAGCCGATGTTTGTTGGGTTTTGAATCTCCGCTCGATCTGCCCAAACTGTCTCCTGTTGAACATCCCGCCGCCATGGACACCAAGCCCAGGTTCAGATGTAGTACATACAAAAACCATAAGACATCAAATCAATTCGGAACACGACAAAGAAGTGGTCCTCATTGCCAAGTGGGTCGCCTCAACATTTGTCTGTCCTGTACTGCCTCAAACGTCGCCCATCAAAAGCGAAAGCGCCTAGAAAGCAACCCCATACATCCATCGAAGCGATTCGCAATGCCACGCGCAATCTCGCCAACTCAGTTTGTGGCAGCATTGGCCGAATATGCTCCCACCCCCCAAATCGAGGTGTCATTACGCGTCTCATTGGCCGGAATGACCATATCAGGCAAGGATGTCACCGATCATATCGCATCACCTGCCTGGAAGGCCACTGGCTACAGGTTTAGGTACGTAGCATCGTCAACATTTGCTTGCAGGTTGTGGTGGTTCATTAAATTACCTTCTATAGCTTCAATTATTCAAGGGTGTCTAATGATGATCTAACACGGTTCAACTACCTATGCTGTCAAGCCCGAGGGACCGCGAACGACATGGACAAGGCTACCACTGTGAGCAAGGAGAATCAACGAACCGTCCGCCGTATGGACCGTTTTGAATGCCATGGAAAACTGCACGTCACACCTCACGAAGGCGTCGCCAATGTGGAGATCACCCACCAACGATCGCACAAATCGTATGTTGATATCAAAATCCCAGTCAAATGGCGCACCTTCATCAACGAGAACCACGGAATGGGTCCTGCTAAGGTGTGTAGATGGTGCGAAGTCCCCCCTAATTCAACGAAACTGAATGGAACATGTCAGCTTTGGCAAGAAATTCTCTGCCAATGCAAAGGGGATGGCACCGCCTTCACACAGAAGAGTGTTCGTTACGCTTGGGCTAGTATTGAAAGTGAGCAGTGGTTGCACGACAAGGATCCGATACAATCTGCCCGGGTTTATCTCGAGAAGGACGGCGCCGAAGAGAAGATCACGCTACTTGAAATGCCTGAGATAGAAGGCGCGAGGACGCTTGCATTCATTGTGAATGATTTCGTGCAGAAATGGGCGCAATACACGGACACGTTTTTAGTAGATTCAACGTGTGAGGATGGTTTCAATGACTATATTCTTCATACTAACTGAATATACAGTTGATACGAACGGAAATCATATGGAGCTCTTTGCCGGTGTCGCCGATGTGCTGGGTGAGGGGTTGCCCCTATCGTATCTCTTCGTTACAACTGAGGCGACCGCGATACCACGCACAGAACAAGCAGTGCTGGTAGTGTGGATGGAGGCCATCAGATCACTTGGCGTTGATCCCGAGTTTGTACAGTCCGACAAGGTCCAGTCGGAGATCATGCCATGACGCATTTACCTAATCCAAAAAATAAGATAAAATAATAACACTACCTCTAGTTAAACAATGGTGTATTCGTGTTTGTCCTTCCATGTTGTCTTGCCGGTGGCACAGCGTCGTACGTATATTTATCTCATATAGGGGGATCTGCCGGACCATCGCTCTTCGAAGGACCCGGTGTTCCATGATCGGTCAAGGCATATCAACATACAATACCACTATGCGCGGGAGTTGATCGTCCCCATGGCCGATATGTTGGCTGATCTGCTGACCAAGTCTTTGCCCCGTGTTCGCACCTTGCCTTGTCCAAGGGAATCGGAGTGTTTTGTTGGGCTGATTTTCTTTTGGTCTTTCTTGTCCGCGCGTATGCTCGGCTCATAGCGAGGGGGTGTATTGGAGATATTGGTCTGCGCCGCGCGCCGAACTGTGCGCGTTTCTCGTTTTCCTGCGTTTTCACATGGGGTCCCGATTTGTATATATTACAAACTCCGCTGGCGGCTTTCAGACTCAGCTTTTTCCCCCAAAAGTCGACCATCACTGTATCGCATACATCGAGTATCTGGGACGTTTCCCTTAGGTACATAATTCGGCTGTTCCCCCCTGAACACTGAGCCTGACGTTCCACTAGGTTATCAACAACAGGTTATGAGCCCTGATAGGGAATCCTCACGGTTCGTTGCTTCTCCTCGCTCACCGCTCTACATAGTTGCCCATCAGTCTGCTCTTGCCCCCTTCTTTTAGGGCAATGAGAATGCCCTCGGCGCAGCTACGACGAGGGTCTCCATGCCCGGAGGCCTGTACATGCAGAGGCTCGGGCTTCGCAACACCAGCGTTAGTACATTCGTTCATTATGGTGTATACTTGATTACTAATAACTGAGTATTAGGGTATTGATGTCGTGCTGAAGGGAGCTGGGCATATCGACCGTAAGAGGCTCCGCAACGACATCGCCAGGTTGGACAAAACCTTCACCATCAACTTCGGGAAGACCTGTGGGATGACCTACCGTGACCCTGACACGAGGGTCATCACCCCCATCGATATAATCGACGAGCAAGTGGTAATGCTTTTTACATTGCCTACAGTGGTTCGTACTAATATACCGAATGCAAGACCAAGTTTATGCCCCATGGGAGGCTCCTTAGCGAGCTCAAGGAAACCAAGGGCCCGGGGCCCCAAGCCGAGGAAGTTGTCAAAATGAAGATTTTGTCGGGTCAGGATCGTCGGGACAGAAACAAGGGGATGCGCGATCTTGACGACGCCATGGCCCTTCTCAAGATCATGGCTCTTCTCAAGGACGACCTGCACATGACGTACAGGGACGATGCCGAGAAGGCTGCCATTAAGGCCGCGCTTGGAATGTTTCCCCCCCAACGGAGAAAGAGTGGTCAGTTGAGCAGTGGAAGACCAAGCTCAGTCTTGCTTAGACGAAGCAGAAGCAAGTGCTTTGGTCGGTGAGTCTCTCTCTTCCATCTCATCTTTTCTTACTTATAACTAATGACCTTACTACATTGACTGGTTTTACCTCCTAAAGAGCGTCCTGGTTATAGTATTATTCAGGCTCAGTGTCGGAATTTGTGTTTCCCATTTAGATTACGACCGCACGCCCTCGCTACTAGCTGTTTATCAACACGCTTGTTACAATTGACCACATTTGGCTTGCATCCGGCGATCACGTTGGCTACCACTTGTATCTGGGGACGGTATAAGTAACTATTGCATATTGAGCCTGCGAGTCCATTCTCTGGCGGAATATTAATGTTCTCGTCATAATTGCTAGGGTTCGATTGTTTCCTATGACAACCGAGCGCTGGTAATATAGGTTTGCAGACTGAGTCTCTGCGCTTTGGTCAGCCTCGTTTCTCGGGCTCAAAATACTTGTCTCATGTTACTAGAATTTTGTTGACTACTACATAAGAGAGGTAGCAGTGTATCCGATGGCTGTGGCCCCTTTTAGATGTATCTTGTTGTACAGTCTACTATCACATACTGAGTCGGGATCACATGCCCGGGTTATCACATGGCAACCTCTCGGGTATTTTCGTATCCGCAGCAATATCATATCAACATATCACGAGAAGCTGCTGCCATTTTTGGACGGGAGCAGGAGACTTATGTACATACAAAAGCCCGTTGAGAAGAATAGAGTGCTCATGGGTGCTGGGCCCTCGGCGAGGTGACCAACATTCAAGCACTTGAATAATTTCCAGTGTCTAATCCTTTCTTGTAGCGTGTCCGCTTAGTTTCAACATGAGGGCCTGAGGATAGAAGAGATTACAAGAAACAGGAAAACAGAAAGAATCTGTATCGCAACCAAGTGACAACATAACAGGGTATCTGCTAATATTGAAGGGAATAGGGAAATATCTAGATTATGGAAGTGGATTGGCGCATTTAGGACCCCCAAGACCCTCAGGGCTCCGGGTATTGATATGCTGAAAATGTTGAGATGAGAGCCCCTCTGAAGTGGTTCCTGCTTAGCGGGTGGAATTCAGTGACAAAGGCACTTGCCACCTGACCTCCCACCTCGGCCCGCCATGACCCTCGAAGTCGCTCCATTCCCTCTGCCACCTAGCGCCGATGCTGATTTACTCAAGAACTTTGGCCGGTACGTGATAATTGATTGCGATACGATCGTACGGCCAATCATCGCGTAACCGGCCGATTACCCAGAGAGGTGAAAGGCGTTCATCCCGGCAAACTCACGCCCGAGCAATTCAAAGAAATTCATGACCTCTTGTACAAAGTCTGCATTTTTTATCTATGTAACCTGCAAATCCCGTCCTCACATTCTTACGACCAGTACGGTGCTCTCTTGTTCCGGGATGTCGTGGTGACCCCGGAAGAGCAGTATGCACTTACGAAGGTATGCAATCGAGACCCATTCGACACCAAGTCTCATTTCCTTTATCTGCTGCCACCCAGGCGTTCGACCCCGCCTCCGAATCGTACGGTCACGGCAACAACAAGACAGGCGAAGCGAAGAAGTCCATCCTCCATCCTGATCTCAAGACCATTCCTCGTGTGCCACAGGTGCAGCTCATCGGGAACGGCACAGTGTACAATCACGAAGGGTTGGCTGAAGCGAAGCTCAAGCACCCGCACCACAGAACGTTTCACGCGAACCCTGTGTCAGAGGAAGACGAAGCAAATGGCGTGACACGCTTCTATCGCTGGTATGGCCATCGATTTGATCGACTTGAATGATAGGCAGACACTTACACATTGCTAGGCATATTGACGCCGCGCTGTACGATCTCTCACCGCAAGTAAAGTCCTCTTATTCTACAGTTCTGCGTATTAATGTCGTTCTAGCCCGAAGGTAACGACTCTGTATGCACTCAATGTTCCGTCGGGCGAACCACAAATCTGCCGATACGATGACGGCACGGGAGACGAACTGACGGTACCGTTGGGAACCACGGTTTGTACGTGGACTCTCCTTGTCACACGTCGCACGGAGTGACTAACTACTTAACAAGTTGTTTCCGGAACGAACATGTTCGAGATTCTCCCTCCGGCCCTTAAGTCCGTCGCAGTGCGCACGAAGGTCCGCTACGCACCTCACCCGTACGTCTGGATGGCGCCAGCCCGTGCCATGCCCACCGGTTTGGGCATCGAAACGGAGGGCAAGGAGTTGCCACTCGAGGCACTACCTGAATGGTCGGAAGATCGCGTTAAGGTGCTCCCGATGGTTTGGAAGAACCCCGTCACTGGGGCACTTCACTATCAAGTCCATCCATGTGGGGTGCTCGCGCTTGAGGTTGCCCCTCTCCCGGCTGGCGCGAAGAAGACAGAAGGAACACTCTATCCCGACGGGGTCACATTGACAGATCTGAAAGAAGTCAGAGACTTGGTGTATAAGATGCAGAGGCCTGGAATTGCACCTCCAGTAAGTTGATCTCGCCCCATCCGACATGACCCGCTGCGAGACGACTGACCTGGTTCAACCCCATAGCTCGTGTACCCTCACGATTGGAAAGAGCGCGATATGGTTCTGTTCCATAATCGGGGCGTCTTTCATTCCGTTGTTGGAGCTTTCAAATCCGATCAAGTGCGCGCATTCCATCAATGCAATTTAGCTGCCTCGGATGACCCGACTGGCCCCACTGAGGAGGACGTCCTCAAGTACGCGTGAGTCAGCATAGTGACTTGATGGTGCCGGATGGTTCGGATCAAGTTGGAGACAAAGAACAGACCGTGGAGGTGATCCTGTAGGTTGTTGGTTGGTTTGCTTCCTGTCCCCCCATAAGTATGAATATGTAACAACTCCGCACCACACATGGCCACCAATGCTCTCCGATTGACCGCTTTGATGTGCTCAGAAGAATCTATTCACCCAATTTATGATTGTCGTTATAACTATCACTCCCCTTGTCGTATCGGATGACTGTGCCTTTCATCCGTTCAACAGGCTTCTCTTTCCACAGAATAAGTGTCTAAAATCACCCAAATTATCCGTTTTGGACGCAGGTAGCTCTCCTACAAGCGCGCCACGAGCATTAGAATTTGAAATGCTGCTGTTGTAGAAATTCTGTTCGTCGCTCAGATTTCTCCAGCTGCGCTATCCACACGTGTATGGTGTATAAAACGATGTATGTACACCCGTTTCATACAATATTGACACACCCCCCACCATTCACCCACTCACCCCAGCGATTTCGGTCGATTAGAGTGCACCCGAAGGGCAAAGATTCAAATACTCCGAGAGCTATTGTATGAATTAGCAGCGCGCCGGTGCGACGAGCAATGGCTGGGAGAAGTGGTCGGGAGCCAAGGCTGGCTGGCAGCAGGCTTGAAGTCTTCTGACCCCCAAATTATTACAACCATCCATCTTTGGCCGTCTTTGGCCACCAACAAGCACGATAGATAATACACGCACCTCGACTCCAACAAATTTTCAAGGCTGTTGTCGTCTCACCATCACGTTCGCGGCGGAGTCTGAATCGGGTTTTCGATGTCCCATCTTCAAGGTAGTCCCACAAGCAACGACTATCGATTTAGCTAATTGCTCTTTACCATTAGACATAGCAAACTCGCCTCTGCGCTCGCCCGTGCGCAAACGTCCCCGATTAGAATCGTCGCCGTCATTCAGCGAGTTGTCACCACTGGAGGAGCAACACCTCAGCGTCCTAGACGAGATCGAGAAACGCTTCACTCAGTGCCAACAAGTTCACTCGCCGTCATTGCGGAAAGGCGTGCCCGCGGCCACTGCAACTACAAACGTGAGCTGCGTCGGCATCCCTTTCAATGCAAACACCATACTCAGTCATTCCCTAGCACCCTGGAACGCCTACTTCCACCCTTTCTGGATTTGCGCTAGCTGTTCCGTTGCCTCTGGTTCGTTGATTTATCCCGTTCTTGTCCAGGGCTCACCTCCGACTCCGACAGCCAAAATTTGATCTACACCACGAACCTTCTTCCAGTCAGAGCTCTCAAGTACCTTCTAAGTCACTACCTGGCTTTGCTTCAGCTGCCGCCCCTCCACCACCTTCCACCACACTTGGCAAACGACGACGTTCACGCTCTCTATCTCCCTCTAGTCCTCCTACTGAACCAGACTACTCAAAATGGTTCGGACCTTTGCCCGAAGTTCAAAACGTCCCGCAGTTCGTCTCCTTTGGTCGACCGGTGAAGGAAGGAGGAGTGAAGCGTTTAGTTCTCTCGGAGGAAAAGCTGAAGCTTGCCAGTCAAAGGTTGAGAGATTGGGAGGCCGACGAATCATATGAACCGAAATCGAAAACTATACCCGCTAGCCAGATTCAACCCGCACCTGTATCTTCGCCCGCTCCCGCTCCCGCTGTGAGACCGACGCCCCCTCTGTTTAAGCCTCCGCTTCTACCAAAAGCTCCTCGCCATAGCCTGCTGAAGGTGTCCGCCAATCCAATAACGCGTTCGCGACCAAGTCTCGTTCTCGAGGGACCCTCCACTCCTCGGCCAACCAGCTCAACACCAGCTACTTCTCTGATTCCGCCTCCTGCTACAGATCCTGTCAAATCCAAGTCGTATAACTACCACCCCTCGCATCCCGCCGCACCCTCCACTCCAGTATCGACCAGCAAACCCCCTGCACTACCTTTCGCCACACCAGCACCGTCGGCACTCGGGGCATTCAGTACACCCATGACTGGGAAGAAAGTGTACGGGATGAACACGCGGAGTGTGGGACGACCTCAACCTAAGTTTAAAACTCCGTTCAAGGCTGGACTCGCACCTGGTGAACCCGGGAGACTGAAACTTGAGCAGAGGGCCATGGAGAAGACGAGTACCGCCGTTGGGAACGTCTTGAAGCCACCACCAGTGAAGGCGCAAACAGCTAAGGTTGAGGCGAAGAAAAGCGGGCATGTCGCATTTAACCTGAGTGCGTCACCTACCTCTGAAAGAGGTAATTGACCGACTGATTCATCTTCCACTCACCAGAGAAGCCACTAAATCGTCGAAATCTACGGAACCACCCTGAACCTAGACGGAACACCGGTGTTCAGTTGGCTAGACTGGGGCTGTACGTTGAACCTATTCTTTTATATCTCCTACCTAGGTCTAAATATGGTTTCTAGGAATCCATCAGTGGGAGACATCGAAAATTGGAATGCGCAATACTGGGCGTTCAGCACCGACGGCGGAAAAATGCAAGGTGCAGATTACGCCACTGAAGTCATGCGCAAGGACGGCTGCACACTGGTCACGGTAGAGTGGGTAAAGAACCACTGGGGCTGGATCGTGTGGAAGCTTGCCAATACCGTCTGTCTATGGCCTGAACGTGAAGGAGGTCGGTGGACTTTTGAAGAGGTCCTGAAGCAGTTGAAGTATCGGTATGTCTGCCTGTCCTGTTATGATGGATTATAGAACTTAAAGCACTGCCCCAGATATGAACGCGAGATCAATCAATGCAAGCACCCTGCAATTCGACTGATTCAAGAGCGTGACGCAAGTCCTGCATCCGCTATGGTCCTCTGCGTCTTTGAAATCAATTGGCCAGCCGAAGGTGATTCGGAAGGGAGCACCGCATGTCCGGAGTTTGTGCTCACGGATGGATGGTACAAAGTCCGTGCTCGGGTGGATCAATCCCTTGCACGTGCTGCGCGGAAAGGCAAAATTCGTGTTGGACGCAAGTTAGGGATTATTGGTGCTCGGGTGGGTTATTTTATCAAGAATATGCTTCTGAGCGTTGACCCCCGTTTTTCCATTGCAGCTCGATACTGTGAAGAAAGACCCCGATGAGGTCCTCAAATCCTTCAATACCTCGTTCCTTGTGATTACCGGCAACGGAACGCAGCTCGCATCCTGGGACGTTAAGCTCGGCTTCCAACGACAACCCTTTATCGCCACTTTGAATAGCCTAACTCCCGACGGTGGGCTGGTGGTCATGGCTACTGTCGAAGTGCAAAATGCCTTCCCCATCCAGTATGTCGAGACTTTGCCGAGCGGAGAGAAGGAGATGAGGAGTGAAGAAGAGGAAAGTACAGAACGGGAGAGGTGGGAGGTAAGTTGGCGTGACCTGGATTGCGGAAGGAGAAGCGCAATTGATCATTCGATTCGGGTAGAAACGAAGAGCAGATGAGCATCACCGACTCAAGGAGGAAATAGTTGCTAGGATCAAGAAGCTGCAAGGGTTCGCAGATCGCCTGATAAGGGTGGCTAGGTTGGATTTCCGTCCAGGATCAGATGGTAAGTGATAGAGAGTCACATGTCCGCCATTCTTGTTATGTGTCTGCTGACAGTGACCTTGAGATTGTCCGCCTGACGATGTAGAGGATTTGGTCGAGGAGTTGGAAGAGCACGCAGAACCTGCAACGTTCCTCAAGTCCGTCTCGGCCAAGCAGGCAGGATGGATGGCTCGTCATATCGAGCAGAGATGCCAACGGGACTTTGAGACTTTGGGAATGGAGATCGAGAGCGAGCTTGCAGTGAGTGGTCGGCTTCTCAGGTGGTTTCCAGAGCTTGATTGTCGGCAAGCGCGCATTTCCTGCAAGGAACGTTCGAGCATTCAGGATTCTTCTGGTCAAGGACGGTCATCTGGATAAGAAGCCATCTCTACGGACTGCCCAAGTCACAGTCTGGGACGCAGATGCCATGGAGAAGGACGCGCTTCGGGAAGGCAAGAAGTATTTGGTGCAATTTCTTCCTTGTCATTTTTGTATGGGAAAGAGGTACTCATATGGTTAACTAGGTTGCAAACCTTGTTCCGACTATGGCTCGAGCTTGGGGCAAACCAGGTATGGAAGGTCAAGTCTTCCTGTCGACTCGCCGGGATACGAAATGGACTCGGATGGCTTGAGTCGTTTCCAGGCTCTCTTGTAGGACTGTTGTACTTTATGTGACTTGATGGTCGCCACTCCGATGACGAGCCGAGCCCGTCGAAATTTAATGAGAGGGGTGCAATTTGGAAGGTACGTACTCATAGCTGTATTCCAAGGCGAGGAGTAGGAGTATCCATAGATGGGTTCTGTCCCGTTGTGGCACCGAATCGGCCTCGAACGAGAATGGTGAGGGAAAAGGAATAAGGCAAAGAACATGAGGAATTAGAAGCAGTGCAATATGGCTGTTTATTCATCCTGCCCTAATCTGTATGTTCTCTGTATGTTCCTTTGTTCGTCGTCTATCCATCTCCTCCGTATTCCGTATTTATAGTGCGACGCTTGACCTCATATCATGGCTTTGTCATTAGAATATACTACACTCTATTAGACGAAAAACCTAAAACGCGTATCAAGTCAGTAATACCGAGACTGAGAAAACGGAGACCAGCCCTCAAACCTGGAGCTCAGTTGCTATAGGAAGAAATAAATCGGACCACACCATTAGAACGAGGACATGAATATCCCGACACACGGCGCGGTCCCTCTCTCACGGGCATTGGCTTCCTGTCGGAATCGACGTGGGCTCTCCTCTCGGGTCATTGTAAAATACTAGGGGCTGAAGGTGGAGGGTGTAGTCCAAATCCCATACATGGTTTTTGGTCATTCGGATCCAACACATCAGCGATATACCCCGTCCAAATTACCGGCGGCGGCGGCGGCGGCGGCACCCCTTTCACTTTCACGTGTCAAGGTCCAGTACCTTGTGGACCCAACAAGCACGCTACTCTCAACGACTCCCTCATCCCAAGCCTTCTACACTCTGCGGGGCGTTTGACGTATTCCGTACCAGGTTCCAGGTGGAAAAGGCCAGATTGTAATTCACCATGTCTTCGTCGTCTTCTCAATTCATCTCAAGATACAATAAGCGCAAAGCCTCAACAACTACTATGGCCCCTCCTAACAAAAAAGCGAAACGGCCCA
>Ga0307515_10010051_pt1 | contig 18202 bp, 17 predicted proteins | sample 17_EM_MG_FD_194513 | JGI IMG/M metagenome (GOLD analysis project Ga0307515, IMG submission 194513) | Populus trichocarpa ectomycorrhiza microbial communities from riparian zone in the Pacific Northwest, United States - 17_EM | ecosystem: Host-associated > Plants > Roots > Unclassified | place... | reverse complement strand
TTTGAATGTTATCTGCTGTTGGACCAATCCTGGCGCAGAGGGAAGTGTATGTCAACTTATGGTGCAGCTGCCAAATTTGTGATGCGTATATTGACTTGTCTATTCGTGTATTTGACACGTACACAAGAAGTGGAGTGAATGAGGCTCCACCGCTCAAACCTCACACTACTTGCTGACCGCACTCAAAGCCTGCCCTCCATCTACTAGGATGTTTAGCAATTACTGACTGCATTATTTATACTTGGATAATTCAGTAGTGTTGGTGAGTGTTACCTTAGAAAGGGCAACCTGGGTTGAATTTCATCCTTTACGACTAGGTTTTCTGCTATCTCACCTTGAGTTTGCCCTACCACAACTGCTTTGATTTGTACATATACTAGTTTTCGAAGCTACAGTAATGTATTTTCACCCGTGCTTCATAAAATCACAACGTATCCTGTTTGACTTTATTCTTCATCGACCTGGTATTCTACTCTTCCTTTTTGTTCCGCAATATACCACATATTCTTTTTGCAGTCTCCATGGCAATCTTTGGCATTGCAGCCAGATTTCACCCACTTATCGCTGCATAGTCATCCACTGATTTATCTCTGCCTCTTGCCCAGTGTACAATCTTGTAGTTGGAACCCATGGTGGCAGTTTCAGCTAGAACACCCAATTTTGTGATGATTCAATTGCCCAATGAACATTATACAATCCGCTTTCCTTTGAGGTTCTATAAAGCAATATAATCCCAACAATGCCAATGTATGGCGATTGATAGGATATGGGTGCAATGTATATGTCGCGGGATGTTCAATGTGAGTTGATGTGAAAGGTAATGAGTACAGATCTGAATACCATGGTGGTGAGCAATGTAATGTTACACTTGCCCAGCCTTAGGTTACATGACAGGATTTGACGTCATATTGTTTCCCGCAATTGTGTGCCCAGTGTCTGTATCAAATTCTCATGACTGATTTTTGATTTGTATCCTTTGCACATGTAGTATTCGGATATTCAGTCAATCCCAGATTCATTATCACGTGTGGGTGTTGTAGTTTTGGACACAGATTGTATAGCCATTTGGAATAACCCTCAGTTTTCAGCTTTCATTCTGATTGAAGCCCCAGTTGGAAATCAAAGCGAACTTAAACAGTTATGATGTATATAACTATCCCTCATAATGTCCCAATAATACCAAGATTGGTCCCATCAATTAGCCCTCTGATAAGGTCCATTTTGTCTTCCACTTCAAGACCACACTTCTCATGTGTCATCAGACAAACATCACGTCTTGTTTGCATCTCACACCGTATACACCTAATTTCAAATAGTATTCGTTCTCTTTTTTCATCACACTAGCATACTGATTTTCCTTTTGTACAATGTCTATCATCGGTACTACTATTGTGCTGTGTTATTACCTGGCTCCGTTGGATCATACTGGTTCACTCAGAAGTAGCTGTGGCTTCCATGTCACTCACTATTCCAGCTGCCGTTACCATGGTGGTCGAATTTCTTCCTCATACTCTGCTTACACCCACCCATCATTATTTGTCAACTAGGTTAATATGCGTACCAGCCTTGTTCTTTATCACTACCCTTACATTCATTCTGAGTGTGACTACCTCTGTCTGATTAGCTGCCTCCTTGACTTTACTCTTGGCAGGTAAAATGACTGGCAACTAGCTCTCACTCTTACATGCCACTGCAGCATCCTTCATCTACTTACCATATTTGCTGCTCAGCACTATGTGGTCAACTTCAAAGATACAGCCCACGACTTTTGAATCGCCACACAGTGTATCATGCTATGGAATATATTCTGAGATACTGAACATGTGGTCACTGGATCAGTTCAGGCCTGAGCAGCAGCCACAGGTGGGTAGATTGCGACAACTGCACTCAATATTACCCCATGGATAGTACAGTCATCACCAACTGTCAGAAACAATGATGGAGGAAAATTCAATATCATAGAATATAACTGTGTTCTATTTGCCTTCCATGATTGGTTTCTTGGGAAATTGGTTTCTGTATCAACGAAATACCGCTGGCCATGGTGATATCTTCCAACTCTGTATTCTGCTTCAAACACATTGGGAGTTTACCAGCCATGGTAGATATAAGCAGATTGCTATGTATGCATCTTTAACCTTGATTCCAAGACACATCATATACTTAACTGCTGATGTCTTGCCCATGTATCACACATCTGGTATGATATGAATCATTAAGCTTTTTGGTTAGTCATACCACTAATGTTGAAGAACATATCTGGTCGTGGTGTGTACTGCAATGTTGATGAATGCAGTCTAACAGTGCACCATCTCCGTCTTGTCATTCAAGTTGGTATTAGCTGCTCTCGCTGCACATGTATTACTTTGCGAATTCTGAATCTCGATGCAGATCAGATTGTTCTTCCGGAGCAGTACTGCATGGCTTGTTTTACATATGGGATTTGCCCGTTTTAACAGACTTCCACAAGAAAGAATACAACTTCAAGAACTGGAATGGAATGCCATGTGCAATCCAGTTCTTTGGCAACATTTATTACTCTGGAGGGAATTAAAAATACCTTGTACTGGAATTTACATTGGATTCTCTTCCAATAGCAATCAAGAGGAGGATACTAATGATTATCATGAGACTGGATACGGTAAGATCTACTCTTGTGCAAAATAAGAAGTAGTTGACTAGTATCCACTGGCTGCTTTTGGTACGGTCTGATATGATGGCATTAGGATACCAGTTGACAAGTGTGCAGTAACAGATTTACAGGTTGGAGGTTATTCAACTGGAGCACCTCAGACCTAGACATAGTCATCATGCATATCCTCGAAATATCCCTGTTTCTCAGAATACTGGCCTTCTGGAAATATTTCAACATGTCACTTCCAGCCCAATTCAGTATGGCACCTAACCTACCTGCTGTCAACCAAAGACCGCTGGGGGGGGTCTTCATAGTGTAGTGGTTAAGTTGCTGAGGATTGTACATGAAGCTGTGCCACGATACTACTATGATACGGGTTTGAATCCCAGCACCTGCCCCACTAACAACCTCAACACGCCTTCTGTGCTTTCAATCTAACATGCTGCTCGGTCAGCCAAGACCTAGTACCAAGGGTGGGGCGGAACAGATGGGGATTGGCAGGTTGGCGTATTCCACTGCGATTTGATCAATGAGACCCTGCATGGGAGAGAGGGAGAGTAGGAGGGGCAGTGGGGTGGCAGATAAATAGGGGGAAGGAGAGAGAGATGGTACATCTGACCAAAAGGAGGGCTTGGCTGAAACATGGGGGTCACACCGCAGGGTATCGGGGAAAACACAGATCAATATCTGTCATATTCTAAATCGATCGAATACAGTATGATAAACACACACACACACCAACAACCGGTGCCACCCGCATTTAGTCTAATTGCATGGTATTTCAGTATACTTATTTTCACTCCCCAATGTAGAATCTTCTTCTTCTGGCTGAGTTTGATGAATTTTGCTTGTGCAGTCTCATCAATCCACCACAAGTTTGGAATTTAATAACAGTATTGCTCTTAGAGTATTCAACAATTCTTCTCGCCCTTTCCAACCTCATGAATATATTTAATGAAAGACATTTGAAAAGACATACATGGAGCGAGGCAGTGTGTGCTGGAGAGTGCACCTGTTGTAATGTGGCAGTCTGGATATGGTCTGGATCTTTCCCATGAGTGAGTAATTCACAATTATCTCATGATTTTAATTCAGAACACAATTCTATACAGACTCCTACATGAACACATTGATACTTATAACTTTGATACTCTATAATCTTGATTGTGACAGGATATCAATAATTTGTATTCTGCTGAGCAAAAACATAGATCTGTGTAACCATAATACTACTGAATGAAGATTTTAATGCAGATTACACCATCCCAAATAGTTTTTTGTGAATACCTACCCCTTCATATTCTGATTGCCACTAGCAGAAAACTGTCATCTAGATTACCATAACCTGGACTTAGGATATAAATGTTAGGCTTAATCAAGCATTCCACAGTGTTATTTCAGTAGAAGGAGGCAGAAAGGCTACTTGTAGTTCCTCCAGGATGGTTGAATTACAGTCAGATGGAATTCAATCACAAAATGTGCAAAGTGCAGAGTGGGTAAGAGGATGAACTTGAAAATGTCCACACTACAATAAATAAACGAATGACAAAATGTACTCAACTGAATATCATCCAACTTCCACATAAATCATACCACAATAAAGAACCATCAGGAAAACCAAACAACAATCTATGGAATATCTTATACTCAATATAAATAATAGTCAATAATCCATAACTTGCGGCCCACTAAATGAATACCCATGGCAAACTATCCGATATGTATTTTCGTAAAGATTGATCAACTGTTGCGGGTTCTCCCCTAATGGAGGTATTGGTACTAGTCAATTTCGTAATCTACATAAGGGGTTCATAATACATTATGGTAAATAACACCGATCTCAAACAGCAGTAGTAAGCTGCCATACAAAATGATCCTCAGCGGGACATTCCATGCCTCGGGTTGATTTGAAAGTGAGGCTCATTTCTGACAGATTCTTTGAAAGTTCACAACCTACGGGAGAATTGATTTGATGATGCAATAACCTTGGCCAGTCGATAAGCCTTCAACACTTATATCGATGCCAGTTATTTCTTACCACATTCATTCAAACTGAGCTAAGGGGACTAGTTTCAGCAGTTGCAGAAATGCGACTGATGTAGTGTTAGCAACGGTTCCGGGATACCCGGCTTCGGTCTGGATTGGAACCGACCCGAAGGCCCCGGTCCGGGTCAGGAACCCCCAAGTAACCCGACCCGCTCTGTCTTGGCGGGTTTGTTACCCGGACCGGACATAAACCCGCGGTTTTTTGGCCGGGTTGAACCCGGACCGCGGTTCCATATTTCGGTTCCGGCATCTTTCACTCCGATTAAGTATCTGAGTTCTGATCGTATCACGATCTGATCAGTATGCAGATTGTGCAGTATGCAGATTGTGCAGTTTTAGCCGCTCTTTCACCTCCCGCTGTCAGATTTGCGATTGGACCAATATTCATCGAATCGCAGTGAAATAACGTCACTTTTCGGACAAAATTCGCGGGTTTTCAATAGCGACTCGATGAATATTGGTCCGACCGCAAATCTGAGAGCGGGAGGTGAATGAGGGGCTAAAACTACACAATTTACCTACTGATCATGTCACGATATGATCAGAACTCAAATACGTAACTGGAGCGAAAATTGTGGACTTGTAATGCCGGGTTTTTGGTGGTAAAACCGGCCCAATGGCAACGGTCCGGGTTTTCGTGTGGTAAGACCCGTTGCAACGGTTCGGTTCCGGGTCGGAACCGGACCTGGAACTGACCCGGCGATTTGGAACCGTTGCTAACACTAGACTGACGTGTCAGGCAGACATTAGCCAATATCTTTTGAGTGGGACTCTGAGCCGCTCTCTTGTGGAGCGGAACAACTTGGGTACTCCCCGGTCAAAGAGAACAGTCTCAGCCTAGGCATGGTTGTGTCTGATTGATGAAGGCAATGGGCAAAGTCAATAAGCCCCGATGAACTCCCGACACCCTGGCAGGGAACAATCTTGTGGAGTTGATCACTATCAGTTCAATAAATACTGGTGTGGTACGTCAAGTCACATGTCGACAAGGTAAAGGTGGGTCGCCACGTAAACATCTGAAGCAGATAAAACAAATAGCCTATCTGGAGAGGGTTGAGTCTGAATTGATTAAGCAATGTGTTTAAACCCCTCCAAATGACCACGTCAGGTGACAAAGTGGTTTTAACTATCTGAAATAATACAAGTTGGACGATATCTAAGTTGAAATTACTGATTCATTCAACCTTATTGTATGATGATGGCCTGACTTGTCAGGCCAGTAACTCCCTAAAACCAGTCAGACGATTACACGATAACCTTTGGGATGCGTGGTCCTCCATCTAACAGCCTGGCTTGAAAGAAAAGAGTACTCTGAGATATATCAGATGTGATCATAGCTAAGGTTCGCACATAAACTTTGGTAGTCCAAGGAGGGTTATACAGAGACAGTGATCCTCAGGCATTGGCAGGGTAGCCCGACAGTTCCGAACGATACCTACCTGCGAAAGACGAAGCTGAAATATTACTATGTTGCATGTTCTTAACTTCAATATTATTGTCATTATCACGTATATTAGTATTATCTAGTAGGATTGTACGCAGTTCCCCCGCCCAATGACTAACCGAGCGTTTAGAAACCATCACAATGTCATCACATACCCATTGTTCTTTCTGATACAATGATTCACGAATGAAGATAATATATTTGCGGCACAGTGTAGCAGGTGGCTGGCAAGTATTATTCAATCTTCAGAAATGTCAACATATTACTTCGATTATCCAATATTCCATTCAGAGTATGGTAGGCAATGTATAGGTATGAAGTTACTGCGAGAAGTTGATAGTGGAACTATAGTTCCGGATTCCGATATTCCAGGTGTATATCAGAATCGTAATTCCAATATTGAGTAGCCATATTGCGAGGACGAGTTGTCTCGAGCACAGTGACTGATTCAAAAATGCATTGCAAACGGCAACAAACTGAATAGGACTAGATCCGGACCAGTGTTCAAAAATAATCTAACATATTGACAACCTACTATTCCTGAGTTTGAGCAACGTTTCGGCAAACAGAGCAAAAAACAGACAAGGCGTACTAGAGATTGACTACAAGCCGAGTACAAAATGACACCACATTAACAATTGAGGGAGCTGACATGTAAGATGTAATATTGTGGATATTTACTGAACACGAGATATATCTAGCAAATAGTGTGAGGGATTTTGTAAAGATATGTGTCAGTTTAGGCTGAGCTATCAACGCGCAAAATATCACGGCAATGATATTGATTAATCACCGAGATTGATTATATGAACATACTCTATACTATAAATTAATCAGCGAAATCAATTATAAGAACACAATTCACGATATAACTTAATCACCGAGATTAATTGTACGAGACATATCTATGGTCAACATTGTAATACACCACGCTCCAAGTTAGTTGCTATTCATCTAACAGCTTTGGTTACGATGATCCAGATTTGACCTCTGTGCATTTACGATTTGTACAGACTACCTATACACTGTGTCTGGAGATATGTATGAACAAAATTACGATAGGAACTACAGGTGTGTACCACATGTATAATACAGTATTTGATAATACTTAGAAGTATAGTTACTCAGGTGAAAGCACCCCCGTAACATAAACATATTGAGAAACTGACAATATGAACCACAACCCAGAGGCGATTGATACAGTGGGTATCTGCTGTCGAGTGCTGTCACAAATTGATTCACCGAAACAAGCCCCAAAGCGAATCTGCATTCGTATTCAGTGCTGTTCGTGCCAACCCACTGGGTACTGGGTCAGGAATACCTTGCTGTTATGTTAGTTAGAGCCAGAATAAGAAGTTCTCATTCAAATCAATGAAGAATATTTTCTCAGAAGGTAAGAACCATAAAGATCTTAGAGAACAGATATAATATTCCAATAAACCATGCTCCAGGTCTAACCAACAAATTTATAATCGGTATCATGCAACCTGTGATATTCTGAAGTAACCACCGAATATTTCGAGCCTGGATCATATCATGGTTATCTTGCCACTATCTGACACAGTTGATGATATCAATTGGAATGTAGTGATAGATTGGCTTACTATGTACCCCACATTGCGCTGAAGGGCTGAAATTATTCTAACTGTGAAATTGCTAACCAAATAATCCATTTAGAACATTTACCACAGCAGGACGAACATCTGGGAGGGGACATTCTTGATCAGGGTAATTTAGAAGAGTGCACACCAGAAGTGAGCAAATCTAAGTATGCAAATCGGAAGCAGCCAAACTGAAAGAGGCTGTACTGGCATATGGGAAACCAGATTGGGGTGCACTGATTCGAAGCATTCAAAACTGGGTGGGTAGGAAGATAACGAACCACACAAGCCCAACAAGACAGTGGCTAAGTAGCATGAAGATTGCCCAGTCTGTGGCAAAGCAGCTGACGGTATAAACCTAAATCTCAATCACTAAGAGTGCTAACCTTTAGCTATGCAGGGTTTGAAAGTTATAGTACTGGGTAGGAATTGGCTTCAGAAGAATGATTAACCACTGGAGGAGGTTCAGTGATGGTTGATGGATTGACCACAACAGTGCAATGGAAGTGTCAGCAGTACAGGGTTCCAGTTGTCTAGAGAGTCCCAGGTTTCCAGAGAGTTCCAGTTCTTTTGAGATTCCACTGTCTCCAAGCATCCCAGTTGTCCAGATGATCCATCAGTAGTTTTTTGCTTGACTGTGGTTACTGGGATGTTATGGATCCCCGTTCAGTTAAGCAGGCATATATTAGCTGTCTGCTTCACAATGTCGATCAGTCACCACTTGACAGTATTCTACCTGTATTCACACTACAAATCATTACAAGCTGAGTTGCTCAGCTCGATGCTTCCAGCCACCACCAGATCGGCCAGATCCCACCACTCACAAATGTTACTTCCTACTCAGCATTCAGCAGTCTGCTGACCCCCTGGATAACCCTTTCAACCAGGCAGCTTTCTGGCATTTATGATCATATAGACAGTCGTTGGTGTGGCTGCAGTTTGCATCCAATTTTACTATCACATCTCCACAGAGCCTCAAGGCCAAAACTTATCACTATGTGACATACATGGTTGATTTGATATGTAGTGAAGCCATCTGGACTGTCAGTTTGATGATATAGCAAACATTCCAAAGTCAGAGCAGCCCAGTATGTTGATCAACTGTGTTTGAAACTTAATTGGTAAGCACTGCCATACACTGGTTCCATTGTTTTCAGATGCATGGTCTTTAGTCTCACTGCATGGATCTGGCTGGACTGATAGAGCAACTTTGTTGTCGGTTGCTCACATCCTATGACCTCTTCCCTTTACACTGCCATTGCCAGTATCATAATCATCATCATATGTGTAATAGGTAAAGCAGTCTGGAAGTTACTAGGAAATCTACCAGACACTCAGGCTGACCTCACAACTACTTTGATATAATTCCGGATGCTCCCAGTGGCCTGTAAGTGCATGTATGCCTGCACTTGGCTGTATAATCATATGGCATAAGGTATATGGTACCACACAGATGTGAGGGAGATCAAGTGAAGTAGTAAGTGCTAAGATATATGGTATGGAGCTGAGTCTGCTTCACGACAGCCATAGATGGTTGGCAGTTTATCCGAGATGGACAGCTTGCATGACCTCCCGGCAACCCTAACTACACATACTTGACGACTCTGTTACATCATCCTCCTCTTTCAGGGCAGAACTCACAGGCTACTATGTACAAATAGAAGGACAGAAATAACCGGCATACATGCTGGAACAATCCGATGAGTCCCAGGAATGATCCGTACTGTCAAGGTTGACCGTCCGGCAAATGGCTAGACTCCCCCTACACTTGTCTGGATTCCTGCATGTGGCAAGACCTGTGCCGGGACCATTTGTACTGGACGGGGTCCCAACCGAGAATTGATCAAAACATTGATAGGATCCATCGAACAATACCGCCATATCTCTCTTCCTGAGAAAGTCTTGATGTCCAATATCAAACATCCATGCTTTCCTCACCCTGTTCTGATAGTCATGGTGGAACTTGTCGAGCATCTGAGTAGCATTCGGGATGATTTCGAATGGTTCCCAGTTCGTGCATATGATCCTGTACCTGTCCCACAGATCAAGCTGCTGCTGCTTCCGGCAATGCTGAATATAGTGAAAGATCCTTTCAACCTCCCAGTCATCTAAATAATGCACTATTACTGGATGTGGTTCTGAGGATGGTTGCTCTAGAACCGGCGGTGTGAAGTTATCGAGCTGCAAACCTATGAAAACATTCTCATTCCGCATTGTTGTCAGCCAGTCTAGTTTGAACGCTCTGCTGTTCATCACCATACCTACTGAATACCGTTCAGTGCACTTGTGCTTGTTCTTGTGTTATGATCTGGTCTTTCATAGATGTCTAGCTGAGAGCAACACTATGTTCCCACCTTGAAGGTAACATTCTTTGTCCCAGCATATTGTGATTCATGTACCTGCGATGCCAACAAGTTCTCCTGGAGAAGCCTGGGATTATATCCCATTTCCCATGTGGTTGTGTCCGCCAATATGTCTTACGTTTTTGAATTTCGCATTCATCATTTAGTACAGTCGAGGTAATGGAAGGGTCAATGGAAGGGAAACATTTAGTTATAACCTGTACATTGAGTGTAAATAACTAGCCCAGATCCTCATATGCACTGATCAATTGTGCAGCAATTGGCATTGCATTCATCGATCAACACTATGTTCACCATGATTAGCTACCTTCTCAGGGATCAAAAGACAAAAGACTGGTCGATGTTATTAACAGAAGACCAATCTAGTCACGGGAGCATACACATATTGCCAAAGTTGGAATGGAGATGCAGAATTATATCGTATGATTACCTATGTTTGTTACAAAACTAGGTCACAATCACTTCTTGCTAGGTTTCGGCTGGCTACGATGACATGACGTCACATTACAGTTTGAATCAAATTCAGTTACACTTGGCTCACAATACTGCACGAAATACTGTCACGACACGCTCATTATGGTTGAGGGAGTTACAGATTACCTCCCGGAACCCGCTTACCCCTCCGAGGGCAAAATATTTAAACCACAGATATGGCAACATTGACCATTTCAGGCAGCATCGTTTTGGGTAATGGATCTTCGCTCTTCTGAACAGATAGGAACACACAATTACAGGTGTTTAAGCCATCGTGATATGACATCACTAAGGTAGTCAAGACAGAAGATCTTAAGCTGTTCATGGTGGGAAAAGGTATACCACAAAGGTATCTCGAGTCTGTCCCCACATGTAATCAGATGTTAGTAGATCAATTGACCTCACAACAACCCAGAATAGATCATGATGTACGATTGAAAGAGGGGGAGTCACCTTGCTGGGGCCTGTTATATATGATGTCAAGAGAAGAGATGCTGTTTATGAAAGAGTGGCTGGAGGAGAATATGACAAAAGGATGTGTGCTACAATCCTGCTTGCGGTTTATGGCTCCATGAGTGTTGGCAAAGAAACCGGATGGGGGATTACGATATTGCATCAACCATAGTGATATGAGAGGGAAAATGATCACAAATTCTTACTGACTTCTATTGGTCAGAGATACATTGAATCTCCTAGCAGAAGCAAAGATATACACCAAGTTCGGTGTTTGAGGGTGGTATAACCTGGTTATGGTTACAGAAGCAGCTGACCATAGGTTATCCTTCCGGACCTGATAGGGATTATTTTAACTATTTCTAATGCATTTCGGAACAACAGATGCGGGAGCTGATTTCCCATCATATATCTATGATACCATCAGAGAATCTCTGCATGGTTTCACTTCCCCGTATTTTGACGGTATTTTCGTCAACAGTAAGTTTGTGGAGGATCATCATAGACATGTGAAATGTATTATGGAATGGTTGTTGAAAGCACGGCTGTATTTGAACCAAGAAAAATGCAATTTCCATAAGGAGACAGTGAAATATTTGAGGATAGTTATATCAACCAAATAAATTTCCATGGATGTGGACAAAGTGGAAACCACACAGAATTGGTCCTGGGAGATGAAGACGGCCAATGAATGGTTGAACAATATCTTCTAAGTTCGAAATTTTCCAAATTTTTACTTTTATTATCGGACGTTTATGAAGGATTATTCAAGAGTAGTGGAACCTTTGACAATGATGAAAAAAAGGGATCAACCGTTTATCTGGCTGGAAGGACAAAAAACTGCATTTGGAGACAACATATAAGCATGTATAAGATCGCCGATTCTCCGACATTCTGGCCCTGAGTGGGAGGTACTCATTGAATCAGATACATCTGATTATGTTTTCGCAAGGGTAACATCCCAAGTTGGTGATAAGGAAGTATTGCCCCTGGTGGCATGTTGTTCGAAAAGACACACACCTGCTGAATTCTATTTCGACATTTAAGAGCAGAAACTGAACGTAAGTTAATAAGTTTTTGAAGAATGGAGACCAGAATCTCATGAGGCAGCTCATACATTGCAGCTGCTGATGGATCATAACAGTATGAAGTATTTTAAAATGAAGGAGCTATTGAATCGATGATAGGCCCAATGGGTGCAGTTTTTGTCCAGGTCTGATTCTGAAATTCATTATTGGGCAGAAAAGTCACATGCGAAGGCCGAGGCATTCACAATAACACCAGGAGACCTATCTGAGGTGGGGGACGAAAGAGTGAAATCAGCGGAGCTGGTGGAGCTGAAACACGATAATCTTCCGGAACAGTTGTGAATTTTGCCAAATTATATGGTACAGAGATTCATCAGCAACAACGCAAGTTTCCGTCACAAACACCCGGGTGTACTGGACGGCTCAGACGGCTCCATCCCAGCCTTGTACCTTCTGGCTGAGAACTACATGCTTCCCATTACCCAGGCGCTGGGTTGCGTTGCATACAAACCTCTCGAAGAGTTCACTGGACTGATGTAGTGGCCTTCCGGTGCACCTGGGAGGACCTGGGAACACGTTGAATCACTGTAGAGCGGTCTGGGAAAAACATCTTCTTTGGGACTGATGCTGGTGCGCCTGGAAATCATAGCTACTACTTATCGTCCAACAATTTTCAAAACTTATGCATTCAGTTTGAATTCTCATCAATGTATCTATGAATATATATAGCTATGTATCTACTCACGGAATATCTGGACTGGCAGCAGGCGGTGATTGTGAGCAATGTGAGGTGAGCCTGAAGATGACGATTGAGCGAACTCAGAGATACACTCCGAGGCCGTGACCGAGTGAGTTTGGAGATGCAATTGAAGACCGAGATCGAGTGAAATCAGACATGCTCTGGGAGACCGTGATTGAGCGAGTTGGGAGATGCACTTTGAGGCCACCATCGGGGGAGTTTGGAGATGCAATTGGATACCGGAATGGAGGGAACTCAGAGTTGCCCTGGGAGGCCGTGATCGAGGGAGTTTGGACATGCACTTGGAGGCCGGGATCTAGTGAACTACGAAATGCACTGGAAGGCTGTGGTCGAGCAACTTTGGACATGCCCTTGGCTGCCAAGATCGAGTGAACTCAGAGATACACAGGGAGGCCGTGATCGTGCGAGTTTGGACATGCACTTGGAGGCCGAAAGTCCTGAACTCAGCGATGGACTCCAAGCTGTGATTGAGCGAATTTAGACATGCACCTGCAGCAGGCTATGATCGAGGGAGATTGGAGGAGTAGTTGGAGGTGGTTGATCTAGAGGAGGTCGATGGGAGGCGTGCCATGTGCCGATACTCTTTTCGTCTGTTAGTTAACTTGAAACCATCGGAATGTGACGAGGTGACTGTACGTTTGAAGCTCATCTAACATCATGAGAATGAAAGGAGGACAGACAATCCTAGGTGGATGCTGTACTCGGTGTATGCTGCACTAGGTGTAGGCTGCACGCAGTGTATGCTGCACTCGGCGTATGCTGCACTGGGCGTATGCTGCACTCGGCGTATGCTGCACTTGGTGTATGCTGCACTTCGCGTATGCTGCACTTCGCGTATGCTGCACTTGGCGAATGCTGCACTTGGTGTCAACTCATGATGATGCCATGGAGAGATAGAGAGGGATGACTCAACTTTGTGTACATTCAATGATGGTAGAGTTGTGGACGAGAAAGAGAGAGATGCGGGATGAACATCAGACCGAGATGGAAGATACGAGCTGACTTGACAAATCAGGGGTATGACTTCCGTAATTGGGTTGATAAGACATCGTATTGGTGTTGGTACCTGCCACATCGGGATTTGTACCTGCCGTATCGGGGATGGTCAATTGACTCTCACACGAAGTTCTCTAAGTCCCAGTTTCTCATGATGATTTCCGCCATCTTCTCTGATCTCTCTCTTTCTTGTGCTCAACTCGACCATCACCTAAGAACACAAAGTTAAGTCATCACTGTCTATCTCTCCATGGCATAATCAGGAGTTAACACCGAGTACAGCATCCATCAAGTACAGCATTGTCCCTCGATCGACAGTATCCAGCTCCCAGCCAGTTTCCCATCTCTCGGCGGATGTTGTTGTACTCATCTCTCTACATTCCCACAATTACAAGTTAGCGAATGAATTGAGTATCAGCTGCCGTCGCGCCTCCCTCCAAATCGACTGCTTCCAACTACTCCTCCCAGCGCATCTCTCAACTTGCTGAATCACGGCCTTCAAGTACATGTTTGATGAGCGACGGTGGGTGTACTGAGATTCAGGGGTGAAGGTGGTAGACTGAGCCATGGGGAGTACATATAGGGGAGACCCCGGGGTAGATAGACATCATCTCATATTCATCTCATCTTATCATACAACGAAAATACACACTCTATCTTTCCCAACTTTTCGTCTCACTTGCTCTTTCCGAGATGTCGTGAATCCACGCAATTGGGTGGATTCTCACAGCCGGGGAGTATCATGTCTTCTCACTTGTTTCCTAGGCTCCTTGAGCTAGAACCGTTCTTTCCCACAAATCCCGTCTGGATGTGGCGAGAGGTGTGGCGCAATGTCGATCGTGGGCTCACTGCCGTCTAACTTCGTCGTGACACCCGAACGGCCTCCAAGTGGTGCATCTCTCGGTGATCTGAATGTGCGTCTCCAGGTGCTCTTCCGATTATGCTGGACTACCATCTGTCGCCAGATTGACCATATGTATATATATAGAGACACTGAAATAGGGTATGCCATATTATGAGGAAGCTAATCATGTGACTGTAACAAAGACGAATATGATAGAGGAAATGCCTCGTGCTTATGGAATCCCGCGTGTGGCTTCCAGACTGATGAACCTTTGGCTGATGTACCCGATGAACCCATTCCGACGTATGGTCACAGTTGGGCACAACGCCACAGTGCTCGTTTCCAATAGTATACCGACAGAGCCAGGAGAAACAGCGAAACAGCGATCGGAGGGTGATCAGCAACGCGACGCATCTTATTGGGCCTTGGCGCAGAGTAGTGTGCCACCGGGGTGTCTCTGATGGCTCTGACGGGGCTCATCCACTCTGACGCAGCCATTCCGCCCGGACGGAAATGTTTTTTTGCTGATGTTGTCATTGAAACACTTGTATGAAAAAGTTTTGTGACCACCAGCAGTACTGAAAGTGGTGAGACAAATTGAATCGATGAACAAAATCATGATTGCAAACTGTATGGACAAGGACGGGACGCTGTAGTAGTGTGGTAACAAGCACGTTCTGCATGACGATTTGCTACCACGGCGGATAATACAGGGTCATCATGAACCGGCCTTGGTTGGACATCCAGCAAGGGCCAAGACTTTCAATGTGACAAGTCGGGAGTTCTTTTGAACAGAACTGAGGACGGACGTAGACCAGTGTGTTCACAATTGTCATTAGTGCCAACAGTCATGACGTACCAGGCATTCTAGTTTTGGAGTGTTATGACTGTTATCGGTACCACAAAACCTTTGGAAGATCTGTCAATGGATTTTGGTATGGGGTTACCGGAATGCGAGGGATATGATACCATTTGGGTAGTTGTGGATACGCTATCAAGGATGAAACATTTTACACCATGCCGAACTACTGTGGATGCAAGAGGGTTGGAAGAAATGTTTTTCAAAGAGGTGGTGTGGCTGCATGGGCTTCCAAGAACGATAGTATGGCATAGGGGACCACATTTCGCCGAGGTATTCTGGAGACTGTCAGGAAAAACATATTCTGTTACGTGTAACCTAACATAGGCTATATGGCCTACCATAACCTCCCGCAACACTGATAACACCCAATAATCCAAAACACCCCAGAGCTGTTTGCGGTAACCCACGATAATACACCTGTAATTTACCGATAGCATAATTGAATTATTACTTTAATGCAACTGTAGCACATGTATCATATGCTGCAATTTATGGATTATACTATATATTCAAGAGTTACTTATTTATTTACTACTCTGACAAGCATACACTCTGACTCTCATGACTCCAACAAGCTCACTCCCACAACTCTGACATGTTCACTCTAACAACTCTGACATACTCGCTTCCACTCCAACTCTGACATGCTCACTTTCACCACTGATCTGCTCAGTGTTCGAAATGGGCCGGGCCAGCTCGAGGGCTTTGAGGCGGCCGGGCCAGGCCGGTAATCTGAAAGCCGACAAAGCCCGGGCATTGTAATTAAAAGCCCTGCGGCTTTATCAAAGCCCCCCGGCCGTGTGGGCTTTCTTGGGGGTAGGTATCAGACGAAGCTTTTTTTAGCGTAAGTGGTGCAAAGGTGAAATGAGTGGTAAAAGTAGCACTATGGTGCAGAAGAACTCATAAAGTGACAATCGGCTTGCGCCTCGACCAATCAATTTGCTTGCGTCCAGCCAAGACATGGACGCAATCAAAATGATTGGCTCGCTTATTGGGATCACGTGAAATTGCCACGATCACGACCACTCACTCAGCCCACTGGGGCTTCCAAGCGGGCTCAGGCTTCTTCCAGAAAAGGCCGCGCTAAGGACGGCTGGCCAGGCTTTGTCCAAAGCCCGAAGGCTGGGCCTAAAGATGTCAGGGCCGGCCCGGCCCGGCCCGTTTCGAACACTGGATCTGCTCGCTCACACACTCTGACATATTCACTTTCCAACCTCTGATATGCTTTGTCTCACTGCTCTGACATGGTCACTCTCACTGCTCTGACATGGTCACTCTCACGGCTCTGACAATCTGGCTTTGCCAGGAGCAAGCTGGTAGCGGTGGATCTGGCTTCCCTGGTAGGGGTGAAACTTGCTTCGCTTGTAGCAGTGGATCTGGCTTCACCGGGAGGAAGCTGGTAGCGGTGGAATGATCACTCTCACCTCTCTGACAATCTGGCTTCGCTGGGAGCAAGTTGCTAGCGGTGGATCTGGCTTCGCTGGTAGCAGTGGATCTGGCTTCGATGGTAGGGGTGAAACTGGCTTCGTTGGGAACAAGCTGGTAGCGGTGGATCTGGCTTCGCTGGTAGGGGTGAAACTGGCTTCGCTGGTAGCATTGGATCTGGCTTCGCTGGGAGCAAGCTGGTAGTGGTGGAATGTTCACTCTCACCTCTCTGACAATCTGGCTTCGTGGGGAGCAAGCTGGTAGCGGTGGAATGCTCACTCTCACCTCTCTGACAATCTGGCTTCGCTGGGAGCAAGCTGTTAGCGGTGGATCTGGCTTCGCTGATAGCAGTGGATCTGGCTTCGCTGGGAGCAAGCTGGTAGCGGTGGAATTTTCACTCTCATCTCTCGGACAATCTGGCTTTGCTGGGAGCAAGCTGGTAGCGGTGGATCTGGCTTTGCTGGTAGGGGTGAAACTAGGTTCGCTGGTAGCAGTGGATCTGGCTTCGATGGTAGGGGTGAAACTGGCTTCGCTGGGAGCAAGCTGGTAGAGGCGGATCAGGCTTTGCTGGTAGGGGTGAAAGAGGCTTCGCTGGGAGCAAGCTGGTTGCAGTGGATCGGGCTTCGCTGGTAGGGGGGTGTTACATAATGTTCATGGAAGAATAATCGATGAGTATAATACCCGATGCTGGTGATTGTGATGGTGGTGATGGTAATGGTGATGGTGGTGATGGCGATGGTGGTGGAGATAACGATTGAAAAAAGGGGGTTGATGGAATGCTTGCAGTATGAGAAATTTGCTTAATTCTGTAATTCGATATTACACACGGTAACACTCGCATAACATTCTCATAACTCCTCTCTACTGGCCAAAGTACATGGTAGGCAGTCATAATCTATACGAAGCAACCGTAACACAGCGGTAACAGGGATAATATATGTCGGTTACGGTTGCACCGAAGGTTTTCCCGACGACCGTTGTGTGAATGTTCAGGTATTGAGAGACGTTTGCCGAACACCTTTCATCCACACCGGGAAAAATGACCTGACGCGACGCGTAACTCATAGAGAAGCTGTTTTTCGGACGGTAATTCATAGCATATTTGACGCGTGGCACTATGAGGTCTTATGGACCTACGTATTGACTGTTGAGATCAATCGAGTACGAATAGAGATATTGAATTGACTATCGTACAAAAGTGATTGTCTAAAGAGCAAAGAGAGAGAAAGACAGGCGAATATATATGGGAAAGGAGAGAGCATACTCGGCGA
>Ga0307515_10010050_pt1 | contig 18202 bp, 23 predicted proteins | sample 17_EM_MG_FD_194513 | JGI IMG/M metagenome (GOLD analysis project Ga0307515, IMG submission 194513) | Populus trichocarpa ectomycorrhiza microbial communities from riparian zone in the Pacific Northwest, United States - 17_EM | ecosystem: Host-associated > Plants > Roots > Unclassified | place... | reverse complement strand
AGAACAAATTATTTGATGTTATAGATGTCTCACGGCGAGGATAGCATGCGGTTACGCACCCAAAACACATCGGGAGGCAAGGAAACTTCGCACAATTAGGCGGAGACTTTATTTTTGGACCAGGTGAGTGGAGGTCGTTCCTGTGCGGATTGAATACTGAGCCCCATCCCCCCACAGGATCGCAGTGTTCCTTTGCTCATCGCATGCAACACACCGAGGACCGTGAGTTGATACAAGATACTGATCCCATGGACGTGATCCTGACTCACGACGCGCAGATATCGAGATCGCGGAACTCGTCCAGCTTCTGGGTTCGCCAGAACCTGCGACCCCCGCCGCTCCTTCCCAAGCTCCACCCCCAAAGCAGAAGGTAGATCAGGACGAGAATTCGGCTCCAGCAGAGACTCCGGCCGAATAGTAGGCAAGGTGTAGCGGTACGCATTACGCTCCCATCCGTTGTATGAATACTCTGTATGATCATCCGACCTGAATACATTAGATTCCCTGTGCAAAGCCACTGAAATAGCCGATTGGTTTTTGTGCTAGTAATACATACGCATACATAAATAAATACAAGAAAACAGCGATTCCCGACGAGATTGGGCTCGGCCCTTTCTTCCAAAATATCCCAGAGTTACTCGATACATTATTCGTTGCTTACTTTTTCTCTTTCGTGACGTCATGTTCCCCCCCGGACTCCCTGGCATCCTCAGAGTCCGTTTTGATCAAGACCCAGGGGACCTTGAAGTCCGCTCCTTTGCCCTCCTTCGCCCCTTGGTTCTCCTTATCCTCGCTAGAACCTCCACGTACAGGCATCTTCGCCGTCTTGTTCTTGGATTTGGAACTTTTCGCCCGAAAAAATATCCCAGGCGCGGTGACGATGGGGCTTGCTTCCGATTTCGTGGTGTTCTCTTTCGGATCCAAGGGAAACTTAGAGGTTGAAGGTTGCTGTTGGGGAACGGGTATCAGGGGTGCTTTGCTGGCAACAGTGATGTCGATTTTTGGTGTGGATGGTTCCGGGGGGTGTTGCGAGGTGGCTGGAGGGTCGACGACGGGAGAAGGCCATTCCCATTCACTGGTGCTGTCGAGGCGTCGTCGAGAACTCGGTGCTTTGACTTCCGTAAACATTGGGGTAGGTGTCTCGACATCCTTGCTCCTGCGTGTTTCGGTGAGGAGAGCCGTGTGTGATCGATCGAGGGCATCATATCGATTCTAAAATGAAAGGAGATCCATAGGTGAGATCCTCTATGAAACGACCTTTACACACCTGGAGGTTTGCCAACTCGAACTGAACCTCTTCAAGATTGGATACTGCCTTTTGTTTGATTCGCAGAATCTCCATCTGTTGATCGATCACACATTGTCCCAACGCAGTGTGTTCCGTCTGCGCGGTGACACGTAGTCAGAAATTGGGCCGAAGATGATGAATGTGCAAACGAATCACCTTCCACTGCTCAATCTCTGCGTGGGTATTCTCCAGTTCCACCGTCATCCGTTCCTGCGATATATCTTTTTGCTGAAGCTTCAGAAGAGCCGCATCGTATTTCGTCTCCATTTCCCTCGTGTCCCCCTGTGCCTTGATAAGCTCAGTTTCCGCGGTGAGGTGTTGACGCTGAATGTCGGCGAACCGCTCGCGCAATTCCGCCATCTCCTCCTGGTCTCGCTCGACTTGTTTCGTCAAATTGAGGTAATCCCCTCGAAGCTTGTTGTGGTCGGTTCGCAGCGTCTCGAAGGAGGTTTTGAGATTTGACCATCGCTCATCGCTGTGACTGGGGGTGGGTGAAGAGGAAGAGGATGACGACTGGGATTGAGTTGGAGAACTAGACGCTCTGCTGGCGTATGACACAAACAGGCTCGAGAGTAGAGGACTTGAGCGTAAGAGAGATAGGGCGTGCGTGTGCTCCTTCTGCAAGATGTGGAGGACTTCCGATTCGACCGGTGACGCTGCAGCCTCTGTACACGTATGGCCGCCGCAGATCTGTGAAAAAGCGGAGGATTCAAGCGAGATGAACTTTTGTTCACATCGTAAACGAGCACAGCTGGAGGAGGATACATACGCAATTATGTTCGTTGGAGACGATCTGAGGTGTAAAGTTCAGAGAAGACATTTCGGGAGGGGAACGGGGGAGGGAAATGAAGTGGGAGAGAGGTATGATGCACGCGGCGGCTGGCGTAAAAGACCTCGGGGGGTTATCTCGTCATCACCCGGTGGCAGTCACCTGACAGATCGATTACGAGAAGTGGGCGGCAGAAGGGTGGGAGGAGAAGAATGAGCAGTCGTGAGAACCCCGTTTCCGTGTCGTCATGGCCTGCTTTGCCTGATTTGCCTCCGTTTCGCCGTTGGAGGACACATAGGTGTCTTCCCGTTGCCCCTTTGGACCAGAGTCCTTGCGAGAGGTGTCTTCGTAACCCGAATGAGCGTGTTCCCCATGTTCGTAGTACCGCCCATCAGGGAACTGTGGGGTTTCACATATTCGCTTGGAGAAGGCAATCGAGAAAGTCTAGCCTGCCGCCTCGTGTGAGCCGCAAGATGATCAACGGAGGCATGTTGTCCCCTATAGAGACATTGGCTGTCCAGCGCCCTGAAGGGATCAAAGAGGGTGGCGTGGCGTTGGACACGCGTCCGACGCAGCCTGGACTCTTTTTCGGTCTTTCCAAGCGGTCGGCAGGAAACCGATTCAATCATCCTCACCGGGCTGATCCACTGTAAAGTTTAGCGATTATCTGGAAACCACGAGTCGACTATCTGGGCAAGTATCCGCTCCTCGACCTCGTGGAGGACCGTGTCCTGGATGAAAATACCTTTCCACCCTGAGGGGTACGTCCGATGATGCAATGGACTCGGCTTGGACTGGAACAGTGCTGACTAAGCAGATGGTGCAGTGCCGCACCCTAGTCGGCCACGCCCTTAGTCACTCAATTTTCAAAGTGACCTTTCATCTCCGCAGTGTTCTCTGTTCTCCAAGTACAGGGTCTTCCCGGTTGGTCGCTCGAGTGAAAGATACGCGAGTACAAAAGAATGGTGAGCTAATCTGGTTTATGTATATTGATTGCCGAACCGACGCTGGATTCACCGTTACGCCCATTCCAGCCAACCTCGAGTCCGGCCCCCATTCAGCCCACGCTGGCACCCCAACCTCCGCAAAGCGAGGCATCGAGTAAGCTCGATGTGCCTGAGTTAGGAGGATCTCCCGTCGGCTTTTGGGTGCTCGTCGTATCTCTCGCCCTCATCGTGATCATCTGCTGCATTGCCATCTTCTGGCTTCTCAAACACCACGAACCCTCTCCCGCCGAACGCGCGAGGCGTAGAGCCAAACATGACGCAGAAAAGGCTTCATCGGAAGCCGTCAGCACCGGTGAACACTCTGCCGATCCTCGAAGCTTCAAAGAGCGGATAGGTCGCTTTTTTGGGAGGGGCGGCTGGACGAAACCCAACGACGACATCGAGATACAAAAGACATCCCCTAATAGGTCGGACTGGAGGGCCGAAGGGTATAACTTGGAAGAAACTGATCCTCCCTACGTCCCAACTACCCGTTCGGGTTATGGGGGTGTACCCAACGATCAGCGCCACGAATACCATCGTGACTCCAGAATGTCTTCTACATCCACCGTCCAGCTCTCCGTGCCATCATCCGAACACACCCCGATTATTTCCCGAGGGGTGGATCTCCCATTCGAGCCCTCATACCGGTCCGAATCACCCCAACCCGACCTCAGCCCACCTCCCTCTGAGGTTCCTTCCATGTATGAGAGACCTCGTCGGGACGAGCGGAACTTCTCAGTGATAAGCGGTGAAGATACTGCTCCCATGAAGAAGTTCGAAAATGGAACGAAGTTTATGGAACAGATTTGACGAACACTTACAACTCTCCACTCGCCTTCCTCGTCTTTATTTGCACCACACCACGGATTATGTATTAGGATTTAGTTTACCTTTACCGCTACGGATTATTGTTTCACCGGTAGTGTACGTCTCGCTCACGACAGTTTTCGGAAAACCTTGTGTAATGTGGACAGCGTCCCCTCTCTAATTTGCTTCCCTCTTTATTCGCTTCCCCCCGGTTTGCCCATTGGATTTACGCTTCCTGGTCCGAGTCGAAGTGCCGTGCAATGCTCCGTGCACCTGCACGGTGAATCCCGTGCATACCAACGTGAAACACTGTACAGCCGCTTGGCCAGATTCGTATTGTTGCCTGAGCTCAATCGCAGCGGCGGAGACGGTTGCCGGCGTCGCCGCATCCCGCCCAACCCTTTGGGCTGCGACTCTTAGACAGTGGACGCCTTTGGTCTAAGCAGGGATATCAGGAGGGGATGTCCAACCTATGGGTGGGAACTCACCTCGTCATCGAGCATTAACCATTCCGACAATCTCAACTCCCCACCAGGTAAGTGAACACTTTTGTATCTTCCCAGGTATGTCCACTAGCGATACAATGTTTCAGGCAGAACGATGAAGATAGCATGAAACTCACTTCGCTGGCCTTTCCTTCCACGACGAGTTCAAACTCAACGTTTTCAGGATACGTGGTCTCAGGGGAAAACCAGTGCCCGTGTTGCCCGCACGCGTTGACTCGGAGAGGTAGGCAGGCAGGCGGTCGTGGGAGGAAATAAATTCTAGAAATGCACAGAAATTTGACGGGTGAATTGTGGGAAGGGACATCGGGACTGACGGGCAACCTGCCAGCACGTCCTGGTTTCATGAACGTTAGTGGGGCGTTTTGGGGCACTGGCCTTGTAGCTTACAGATGAGAGCTTCTCAGATAGTGCTTGAGGTGAAGAGAACCGGAATGTCAAAGGTTTTGCCCCCACTGGGAAGAACATCGTCGGAGGATAGATGCTGTTTATCTTCTGTTGCCTCAAGGCTTCGGCCTCGAGAGCTAGCACCACATTCTGAGCCAGGAACGCGTGGATCTACACCAAGGCATTGTTTCATCTAGGCCATGGTGTTCGTCCAGAGATGTGCGGTGGCTAACCTGTTGCAATAGTCCCACACGCTGTTGTTCACTCGCGGCCAACTGGTTCCTCAAATCATCGTTGCAGGCTCTCAGTGTATCCACTTCAGACTCCACTTCGCTAAAAATGAGAGTGAGTTACTTTCGGGGTTGGGAGACTAATTAGTAATGATCCGGGACTTACTACTCCGTGACGGAGCTCGGTCCACTCCCGTTCTCCCCGTCGCCCTCGTCGTGAGAGCTGTCTCGAGGTGACGAGGAAGCAGCAACGGAGGCGTCCTAGTGAGGGTGGTCGCAGTAGTCAGGGGAATGTACTCAGCAGTCTTCAGAGTTGCATCGGGGGGAACACGCACCTTCGTCTGGTCGAGTTCCCCTTTGACCCGTTCGTATTTATCGATCCAGAACTCAACAAGCTCTTGTGCATAGCTCGCATCAACGCTTATAGTCCCACCGGCCACCGACCTGCTGACGCTGCTGGACTTGGACATGATCCGCTGGTGAACTCGACGTCAAGTGCAAGACACGATCGTCTTCGGGGTTCTCAGAGCGGTTGTGGGTCCATGCCAAGTCCCGGGCTTTTGATGCGACCAATTTCGAACTTCGGGTTCTTTTGGCAAGGCGGTCGCACTGGGTACACATCTCGACTCATGTGAGGGACAACTAGTGAATCGCACTGGCCACGAATATCCATCACGTTATTTCAAAATATCATTGCTATGCAACAAGGAAGAGTTACATTATTCCTTCTTCGTTTTGGCTTTCTCTTCTCCGCCCACGAGCCACAACAGGGAGAACAAGAGGAAACCTACACTGGTACTTATCGCGCCAGTATAGTATGGCCAGGCCGCGCTCAAGAACCTTGGGTATCCGTCATGTCGTGGCGGTACAACAGGAACCGTGGTAGAGCTCTGGAGAGTCGACCACCTACAATGTTCGTGATTGGTGAGGACCGGTGTTAATCAGTGGGAAATGAATAGCAACGCGCACCCTTTTCGCCTGTGGTCAATCACGAACTTGAAGACACCGTGTCTGTCTGGGGCTCGGAAGGTAACCGAATATTCTCCTGGAGCGCCCGGGACGGGGGGAATAGAAATTCGGATGTGGGGGTCCAACATGGTGAACTCCAGTTGAAGATCTGAGATGCCAGAGTATGGAACCCACGACGAGGTAGCAGATTCATACTTGGAAATGTGGGTGGTGTAGACCTATAACACTGGTCAGGAGAAGTACCTGGCGCAGGAGAGGGACACTTACGATTTGGTCATTGGTAGTGTAGACTTCGGGGGCCTCAGATTCTCCCAGTTTATGGTGAGATACAGCATCGATCCTCAGAACCAACTTCTCTTGGAATGTCCATGCGGCCACATCGTTAGAGAATTGAGCGTTTCCGGATTTCTTGCCACTGAGAGGGGGTTAGTAATGACAATACTACTTCCGCACAAATCCTCACCTCAGTGCGTTCTTCTTGGCGAAATCGTCACTAAATAGCTCCACACCACCGACCCATGTCGCTCGAGCACCGCCACGAGTTTGGAAGCCTGTAACGAGACTCAAGGAGCTGCCAGCCCAGAGACCCTCGCCACCTCTATCTGCGGCTTCCAAGACGGAATCTACACCAGAATCTGCAGTAGCATCCGAGGCGAAGCTCTCAGCGGGGGCACGGAGAATGGGGAAGAGGAGCGGGTTGCTGCCCAGCGCGGCTGGGATACCGGAGAACCAAACCGGTGGTAAGTCTGGGCCGACAAGGACATTGGGTCGGGGGATAATTGGGATAACAGTGGCCGATTCCTCTCGTTCGGGGAAATGAGAAACGAGGGGGGTTTGTGGTGGTGGAAGAATGAGAGAGAACTCGTTTGCGAGGGAGTTGACGAGGTTTTGTTTCTGAGAGAGGGCGAGTAGCAGGTTTGTGTCCTTTTCTAGCAGTGAGACTAAAGACTGAGGGGTGATATCGGATGAAAAATCTAAGGTGTCCAGGTCAGTTAAAGTATTAACAGAAGGAGTCGTTACAGAACGTACTTTTTGTGTACGGTGCAAAGACGATGACATGGTCGAAGTTTGGTGCTTCATACTCCTTGATGGCAGGAGTGCTGTCCCCCGGCGCACGAAAGGTCAAACTATATCCTTGTTCTGCGACAAGGGGGTTCAAAAATGAAACATAGGCTCCTCTTCACACGTACCTTCCAGACCGCCGAAGAACAAAGAGTAATCCGATTGGTTCAGCTTGCTGTCCAAGATGACAAGTACCGAGTCTCCGGTGCTAGACTTTGCTTGCAGCAAGCCAACGAAAACCGCCAGAATCAAATATAACGAGAACATTTTCTCATGTACGTCCGGGACGAGACAAAGGTAGACCGGACCAGGGGAAATGTGGGTGTGGTAACGAAGGACACAGCGAACACGTCGATTGCGCGCCTATACCAGAAGTCGCGTGTTCCTTATTTGGACATCTGCGGCTGCGCCGACCTGGCCCAACGCCGACTCTTTCCTCCACTTTCATCATGGCGGACGATTATCCCACACTGTTCCGTCAGTCTCCTCAAAATCGTGTTCAACCCCCAACGAATGCTGACGCTTGATGATAGGCTCGGAACATATGAGCTTAGTTCGGCTCATCATTCCAACGGAAGTCGCTCACGACACCGTCTCCGAGTTGGGAGAGCTAGGAAATGTCCAATTCAAAGACGTACCTCGTCTCCATTTTCTCAGGTGCTATTGTATCTGAACCAGGGTTATAGTTGAACCCAGATGTAAACCCATTCCAACGTTCTTTTATTACCGAAATTCGCCGCGTAGACGACATGGCTCGTCGCGTTCGATTCTTCGCTACTCAGATTGAGAGGGAGAAGGATGCCATTCCGGTCCGACCTCTTTACGACTCCGCCCCGTTGCTTACTGTCGGACCCCGTGCTGCGCAAACCATGGACGAACTGGATGTCAAACTCTCTGAGCACGAGAAGAGGTTGAACCAGATGAACGACAGTTACCAGCTGCTTAGCGACCGGCTCATGGAATTGATCGAGGCCCAGCATGTTTTGAGGGAGACCGCTGTATTTTTCAATAGAGTGAGTTTGTTCTTTCGGCTGACCGGGAAACCGTGGTTGACATTCCTCAAGGCTTCCACCTATCAAACTGAGATCCGGACGTCGTTCGATGACAGCTCTGCTCCCCTCCTGCAACACGAAGACCGAGAGAACAACTTCTCCTCCGGTGTCCAGTTCGACCCCGAGTGTGTACGGTACACAGCAGTGCGGTCTGACAACTTACATCTCGCATAGGTTCGTTGCGGGTACCATTGACCGAGCTCGTGTCCCGACCTTTGAGCGGGTCTTATGGCGTGTACTGCGCGGGAACTTGTATATGAACCACACCGATATAGTCGAGCCTTTCGTCGATCCCATGACAGGAGTGGAGACCAGGAAGAACGTTTTCATCATCTTCGCCCACGGAGACACCCTCTTGGCTAAAATCCGCAAGGTCGCAGAGAGCATGGGGGCCACGTTGTACCCCATCGATTCCAACGCCGAGAATCGTGCCAGTGCGCTTCGTGAAGTATCTAGCCGCATTGAAGATATACGAGTCACACTGTACAACACGGGTTCCAGCAGACACACTGAACTTGCGAAGATCGGCGAAAACCTCTCGAGTTGGCAGGATGTTGTCATAAAGGAGAAGGCTATCTACGAAACCCTCAACCTCTTCGGCTATGATTCCGGCCGGAAGACACTTCTCGCGGAAGGTTGGTGCCCGACCAGAGATATTGCTGTGATCCAACTCGCCTTGAGGCACGCCACTGTCAGTTTTTACCCTCATTCACCTGGTCACCGCTTAATATCCGTCGTCTAGGAGGAGTCTGGAACAAACATGCCTCCCATCCTCCACGAGCTCCGCACAAACAAAACCCCCCCAACCTTCCACAGGACGAACAAGTTTACCGAGGGCTTCCAGACCATTATGGATAGTTACGGTATCGCAACCTATGAGGAGGTTAACCCTGGCTTATTCGCGGTGGTAACTTTCCCATTCTTGTTTGCCGTCATGTTCGGTGATATTGGACACGGGTTTATCACCTTCGCCTTCGCCTTGGGAATGATCGTGTCCGAGCGAAAGCTCGCGAGAGTTAATCTCGGAGAGGTGTGTGAATTCTCCCCTTCCTAATTAGCACCCAACACTCACCTGATCGCTAGATTATTGGGATGTTCTTCTTGTGAGTTACATCTTTGATCCGAGCCCGCTCTTCGAGCCCCAACTGATGCCCCGATAGCGGCCGTTACATCATCCTCCTCATGGGCGCGTTCGCCATCTACACCGGGTTCATTTATAACGATATTTTCTCCAAGTCACTCCATCTCTTCCATTCTGGTTGGGAATTCCCGGTCAACGGGACTGTCGGTACCTTCAATGGCCACACTTATCCCTTCGGCCTGGATCCCGGCTGGCATGGCGCCTCGAATGCCCTGATCTTTACTAACTCGTACAAGATGAAGATGTCCATTGTCACCGGCGTCATCCATGTAGGCATCTTTATTTCCGCATCCAGGGGATTGGCGCTAACGCTCCGAAAGATGACTTTCGCGCTCTGTCTGCAAGTTCCGAACCACCTCAAGTTCAAGAACAGGTCGGACATTTGGACGAACTTCGTCCCGCAGATGTTGTTCCTGCAGTCTATATTCGGTTACTTGGTGGTTTGCATCCTCTACAAGTGGTCGGTGGATTGGTCAAAATCTCCCGCTTCACCTCCGTCCCTATTGAACATGTTAATCAACATGTTCCTGTCGCCGGGAACCATCAACCCTGACGAAAAGTTGTATGCAGGACAGGGCGTTGTGCAGACGATTCTACTTTTGATTGCCGCTGTGTGCGTGCCTTGGCTTTTGTGCGCTAAGCCATATTTGCAGTGGAAGGAGATGAAACGGATTCATGGACAAGGCTACGTTGGTTTGTCTACCGATCATGACACGCGACGGACCAGTTCGGATGACACCCTGGAAGCCGAAGAGGAGGGTGACGGGCAAGCGGTAGTTGAGGACATGGAAGAGGAACACGTGGGTTCATTTCCGTCACACGGACTTTTATTGTTTCAGCTTAGTTCCGCTTACCACAGGAATCGCACGACTTCGGTGAGATGATCGTCCACCAGGTCATTCACACCATCGAGTTTTGTCTTGGCTGTGTTTCGCACACCGCTTCCTACCTTCGATTGTGGGCACTATCACTCGCGCACGCTCAGTTATCAGAGGTATTGTGGAACATGACTATAGAGGATCTGATCCCACCCGAGGGAATAACCGGATTGGTCGCGCTGATTTTGATGGGATGCTTTTGGTTCTCTGGCACCGTTGGGGTGCTTTGTCTTATGGAGGTGGGTCGTGATTCCAGCCTAATCGGAGGGTCAATATCCGCTAATCGGGAATAATGTGCAGGGTCTTTCCGCCTTCTTGCATGCACTCCGGTTGCATTGGGTGGAGGGGAACAGTAAGCATTATAACGCTGGGGGATATGTGAGTCCTGTGTCGTTTATACACGTGTGCTCGGAGAGGCTGACACCTGGTATCTTCACAGCAATTCGCACCGCTTAGTTTCGCACGTTTGAAAGAGGAGCAGTAGTGGACGAATGCTGCGGTTACTGTTAGATACATACCCCAGAACGCTCGTCGCCTGTTTGTTGGTATGATTGGCGGTCAATCCGATTATCCTTGTCTCGACCATGCGCGGGGTAACGACAGCCGGTGGGGTAACCTGGTCACCGGCCAACCACCGTCCGGCGTCCAGTGCAAGGGTCCACCTGTGCAGCGCTCCGCTTGAACTGGAAGCCGATGCTCGGACCATTGTATTCCTCGGCGATCGCCGACGCCAGCTTTATATAAACTTGTTTGCAAGTTACCCAATTTTTCTCATCCCCCACTCCGTCTCTCTCTACTACCCTTGTAATACAGGTCTGTGTTCTTTTTTCTCCCCCGTCTCCCTCGTCCGCTGACCGTCATCTCCTGGCAGGCCTTTCTCGGCCATTTAGATTCTAGAGACCTCGTCCTTGTTGGGCCTTCGTGCAGTGTATCCGCCACGCAATAGACTTTCATCTCAACGATAGAAATTTTTTTAGGTTAGTCCCACCTCTTTTCAGACGGCCATTTCTCCATCTGACCACCCTCATAACCCCCGATCAGACTCGTTAACGTCTTAGAAATGCCAGCCGTTACCGCTTCCACCAACCCTTCTTCCATCCCCGACCCGGCCACCCTTAAGGCTTCTAACGCAGCCGCCACCGTCGATGTCACCTCCTTGTTCGTTGCCGACAAGATTACCCGCGACTCGGCCGCCCAGCTCTTTGCCGATGCTGCCCTAAAAGATGGCCCTTCCAGTGTTGAATCTGCTGGTTTCAATGAGGCTGTCAAGAAGGCTCTCGAAGACAAGAAATCCCCTGCTTCCCGCGAGGGTGCTGCTGGAGCCGTCTTGGCGATCATCAATGCCGGTGCTGTCAAGGCTCTGGAGCCCACATTCATCGACTCTGGTCTCTATGCTGCTCTCCTCGTGGCCTTCGCCGACAAAATGCCAGCTGTCCGTCAAACCTCCATCGACGCTGTCAAGGCTTTCGTCTCCAAGATGAGCCCCTGGGCTGCCGCTCTCGTCCTTCCGCCACTCCTCGACGGGATAAAAAACAACGGCAAATGGCAGGTTAAGACTGGCGCTATTGTCATCCTTAACCAGCTGGTTCAGAGCGCCCCTGCTCAGACCGCAAAACTCATGCCAGATATCGTCCCCATCCTCGCCGAGGCCATCTGGGATACCAAGGCTGATGTGAAGAAGGCCGCTCGCGAATCACTAACGAAGGCCACTGCTCTCGTCTCCAACAAAGATATTGAACGCTTTATTCCCGCCCTAATCAAGGCTCTAATCAACCCGGTCGAGGAGGTTCCCAAGACTTTGGACCTCTTGTCGGCTACGACATTCGTTTCCGAAGTAGACTCTGCTACTCTCTCCCTCATGGTCCCCCTTCTCTCTCGTGGTCTCAACGAGAAGCTCACCGCCACCAAGCGTCGTGTTGCTGTCATCACCGATAACATGGCCAAGCTCGTCGACTCTGCCGTCACTGTTCGTCCCTTCATCCCCAAGCTCCTCCCCGGTTTGATCAAGGTTGAGAATTCCATCGGTGACCCTGAAGCTCGTGGTGTTGTTGGCAGGGCCATTGCTACTCTCCGTCAGATTGGTGAAGTCCCCGCCGACTCCGACGGCTCCAACTTGCCACCAATCAAGACAGCCGAACCTACTTCCCTCGCCAACGGCTTGATCGCTGTGTACAAGAAGCAGGGCTCCAACCCCGTTCCCGCGGTTGCCAACGTTTCTGTCACCTACGCTTCTCGTCTCGCTGCAAACCTGGTCAATGCCAAGAACTTCGACGTCTCTGAGTGGGACACTCTTGCCGGACACCTCGACTTCATCGTCTCTACCCCTCAGGGTCTTGCCGTTTCCCGCGAGTGGGTTGTCAAGTCCGCCTCCGATGACGATGACGAAGCTGGTTTTGAGGAAGACGAGGAGGAAGGTGAAGATCTGTGCAACTGCGAGTTCTCTCTCGCCTATGGTGCCAAAATCTTGTTGAACACCGCCAACCTCCGCCTCAAGCGTGGTCACCGCTATGGTCTTTGTGGTAGGAACGGTACCGGAAAGTCCACCTTGATGCGTGCCATCAACAATGGGTAAGTGCTTTTTTCAGTTTCATTCGGAGCTTGATTCTAATCGTTCAACAGTCAGGTCGAGGGTTTCCCCTCCCCCGATGAGGTCCGAACCTTCTACGTTGAGCACGACATAGACGGTTCCGAGGCCGAAACCTCCGTCCTTGACTTCATCCTCAGTGACAATCGTGTCCTCGCTGACAAGCCTGAGGTTATCTCGACCCTCACTTCAGTCGGTTTCAACGATGAGCGCCAGGGACATGCCATCGGAAGTCTCTCTGGTGGTTGGAAGATGAAGCTGGCTCTTGCCCGTGCCATGTTGTTTAAGGCCGACATCCTCTTGCTCGATGAGCCCACTAACCATCTCGACGTCGTCAACATCGCCTGGTTGGAGAACTACCTCACTAGTTTGACCACTTGCACTTCCATCATCGTCTCTCACGACTCGGGCTTCCTCAACAACGTCATTACCGATGTCCTCCACCTCAACCGCTTCAAGCTCAGGAGATACCGCGGTAACCTCGAGCACTTCATGCAGGTCGTCCCTGAGGCCAAGTCCTACTACACGCTTGAGGCTCTCCAGGACTACACATTCAAGTTCCCCGCCCCCCCCTTGCTTGAGGGTGTTAAGACCAAGGAGAAGAGTTTGTTGAAGATGCGTAAAGTTGGCTTCCAGTACCCCACCCAAGCGGTTCAGCAACTCTACGACATCACCCTTCAGGTCTCCTTGTCCTCCCGTGTCGCCGTCCTCGGACCTAACGGTTCGGGTAAATCTACCCTCGTCAGGTTACTCATTGGTGACATGGAGGCCAACAAGGGTGGTGAAGTCTGGAGGCACCCTAACCTAGTCATCGGCTACGTTGCTCAGCACGCCTTTCACCATATTGACAATCATCTCGACAAGACCCCCCTCGAGTACATGTTGTGGCGTTACCAGACCGGCGAGGATTTGGAGGATATGACCAAGGCTTCCCGCCAGATCACCGAGGAGGAGGAGAAGAAGATGAAGGAGGGTGCCACCATCATCATTGAGGGTCAGAAGAGGCTCATCGACGAGGTTCTCACCCGTAAGAAGCTCAAGCAGTCATACGAGTATGAGGTCTCGCTCAAGGGATTGAGCTCTTCCGAGAACATCTGGATCCCCCGTGACGAGCTAGTCAAGCGTGGTTTCGAGAAGAAGGTTTTGGAGGTCGACACCCGCGAGGCTCAGCGCCTTGGTCTCCTTCGCCCCCTCGTTCGTCGCGAGATCGAAGCCCACTTCGCCGACTTCGGTCTCGAGCCCGAGTTCGTTTCTCACAATTCGATGAGGGGTCTTTCTGGTGGGCAGAAGGTCAAGGTCGTGCTCGGTGCTGCCACCTGGCGCCGTCCCCACGTCATCTGCATGGATGAGCCTACCAGTTCGTATCCTATATTTCCGCTGGTTCTCGGAGACCGGAAACTGATGTTATTTTCCAGACTACCTCGACCGTGAATCGCTTGCCGCCCTAATTCAGGCTTTGAAGACCTTCGAAGGTGGTGTCCTAGTCATTACCCACAACAGGGAATTCTCCGAGTCGATTTGCAAGGAGGTTTGGGCCATGAAGGATGGTTACCTCGAACCCTCCGGACACAACTGGGTTGAGGGGCAAGGATCTGGGCCGCGGATCGACAAGAAGGCGGGAGAGGAAGAGGATCAATACGATGCCATGGGCAACAAGATTGAAGTTACCAAGAAGAAGAAGCTGACCGCTGCTGAGGCCCGCAAGGCCAAGAAGGAGCGTATTGCGAGGAGGAAACGTGGCGAGGAAGTCTTCACTGACGACGAGTTGTGATATCCTTCCTCTGCATATACTGATCGCTCATGTTTTCTCTAATCTATTCTGTCATCGTTTGCGTTCCTGTCTTGTTTCCTTTGTCTGTGTTGTCTGTGTGCCTGTGTCTTATCGTATTGTATACCAAGGATATTATTTTCGTATGCTTCCACGCTTCGCCAATATCTTAGCTCCTGGCAGACTGAAGTTCATGATCGGCCTCGCCCAACCTTTCAAATTGCCCAGTGAAGAACGCCATTCGAGTTGGCACTATGACACATTACATGCACGCCTACTCGGCTGTACATGATCAGGAGAGTTTCCGTATGGCATCAATTCGATAACTTGTACTGTGGTCACTCACGATCATGCTTCAAAGGTTCTCGTCGGGGTCGCGTGTGATATTCGATGTGGATACTGCTGGTAACTGCTTCCTAACATTGCGGATGCTAAGGTATGGTTTGCTCTCCCGAACTGTCAAAACTTCCGTCATACGGCGTGCCGATCGCTAAAAAACTACACGTCAACGACCTGGACCACTTGGGTACCACTGGATTCCCTTGCCATTACAAGCCTCCCCAGGACCCCAGGGAACAAGTCGTCAGACCTCTTCACATCACGAGACTTGGAGGGACGGGCAAATACGCCGCTGGTCCACCAGGGACTCCCTAGACCAAAGCGAGAGCATCCGTACCACTTTTTCACTGAGAGGAAGGGGGTCCCGCTAAACCCCCTACGGTGGAACTGAGTTCTGACACTGAAGCAGGTAGTGAATAGGAGCTTTGATCCCTGTAGGCCGTGGAACAATATACTGAAGGTTTCCGAACCTATGCGGAGATCGGCAGCTGTGGTTTCGACGAGATTGGGGAATTGTTCCTCGAAGGAACTAGGGAAGGGAGCACCATCCGCTGGCGGTAGCACCCCGATCGTGATTCTCTCCGCGGATGGGAGGGTCAGGGCGGTAGGGGGGGGGGGTGGACGTGGCTGACTGAGACCCGAGCCTTCAAAGAAGTCCAACTTAACTTGGGGAGCGTCACCGAATGGAGGGTGGACACGGATGGTGGGGTAGGATGACGACCCGAACAGAATCGGACGTGAAGGATTTCCAACGACGGCATCCGTTCAAGCACTTTCAGCATCGAATTGGTCTTCAGAGTCGTGTAGGGATGAGTCCGTAAGTCGAACTGGGTGAGTTGGAGAAATGTTGAGGCACTTTGAGGACCGAAACCCCCATGAGCCGCAACCTTTTCAGTGAAGTAAAGTCTCCGGCAAGAAGATCGGGAGGGATGGATAAACTGACCTGGACCCAAGGAGCGACGGCAAATATACTGAGCTTTCGCAAAATTGGTGGAGGCTTGGAGAAGTGCGACGCGATCTTGCTGAGTTGTTCTGGAGCGACCAACTTGATTTCAAGCGCGGAAAATCGAGCGACGTGAGGAGTAACGTCGGGGAGGTACCTGGCCGATGCTAGTCTGACGTTAAGTGGGACTGTCCGAGACCGGTCGAGGCACTTTCGGAACACACATTTGCGAAGAGGGTTCCGGCTTCTAGAGCAGTCGATGTCACGCCACAGATCGGGAGACGACAACAGGGTATTGCGCCAGCGTCGACAGACCGCGGTGGTGTTGATCAGATCGTGTTTTGAGTGGAGGGAGGAGGGGATTAGACCGAGGACTTCGGAGGAAGACGATTGACTGGGACGAAACTATTCTGGAGATATCGCGCGGACATCCAGATTGCTCGAGTTCTAGCCGCTACCTCGTCAATCTGGGAGCACCAAATGCTAAACATTTCGCTTGAGGAGATGAGAGGGTTTGCCGTACCTCGCCCTCTCTCAAACGAAAGTTGTCAGGGCTAGATGCGAATTCAAAAGGATGAATTCCTCAGCGCTCACCGCCCTGTCGACATGAACAGGTCATACCTTGTCGAAGGTTTCACCAGTCGGTCCAGCTTTCCTTCCAGAGCGTGAAGCAACTGGGGTATAGAAAGCTCAGACCCCAGGCACGTATCCATGATTACGTGCTGAGTAGTGGTATGAGTGTAAGTGTGGTGGGGAATTGGCACCTCCGGTTAAAATCTTTCGCTCGTGTTCATGATTCTTTGAATCGTGCTCGATGCGGCGAGCATCAGCTTCGTGATGTGCATGGTTGAGGTTAAACCGGGATTATACCTCAGCCGCAAAAAGGAGATCATGGACTGAAGTGAGGTTTGCTCGCAAACAGGCTTACGTTCGACATTGAATGTTGATATTGAGCCCCACTACTCGGTCACCCTCAGCTGCGTAACGCTAGTGTAGGTTTTGTGATAGGCTGGGGAACCTTGTTGGAATGGCAGGAAACCTCCCACCCGCAACCCGAGCCAGATTTCGATTCCGTCGTATCAAGGGTGAGTCAAGAGCGCCTCTCTTGCTTATTGCTCTACTCATCCTTTTAGTCCCATCCTATGATTTATTTGCGGAGAATATCGCACCCAACGACAACTCCTCCACCTACCCCCACATCCCCAGCGGAGTCTTTCATCCGGAAGAAGCTTTCTACCGTACATTGCGGGGACATAAGGGCGCTCGCTGTTTCGTCAATCGTCATCGCATCGTCCATTGGATCCCCGTCTTTAAACAAAAACCATCTCCCTCGCTCGGACGAACAGTGGTCGACCCACACATCCCACCCCAATCATGAGGCGATCGACCAGGAACCCAGCCCTCACCAAGCGGCGGATTCAGCCTGGCGAACGGCGTACAGTGCGGCGAGGATGATCGTCAACGTCACCAAAGAGTCTTCAGACATGTTCCTGCCACTGAAGGCAGTGGTCGGTGCGCTCTCTGTTTTGATCAAGAACTACGATGTGAGTGTCACCCCAGTATCTATGGAGATGTTGCGCTAACAGACCGCGCTCTAGCAAACCTTGGGTAATGCGAGTCGGGTTGAAGAGATAGAAGAGAGGGTGTTGTCACTCTCGGATATACTCCGTTCTCCTCTGAGAGAAGATGATCATTCGGAGAGTGCACGGAGGAAACTGCTTTGCGGGTTTGTGCACCTCCAAGTCCTAACACTCATTACCATACCGCTCACACAAAAGATCCGTAGGAGGTTGATGGACATCGTTGTGAAACTCGAACCGCTTTCTGAACAAAACGGGCTGTTGAAATTCTTGCGGAATGAGGATCATACCGCATTGTTGAATGGGTTTGTCCAAGATATGGCCTGTGCTATCACGGATTACCAGGTTTGTGGCCGTAAGCGCGCAGTTCAATGCCACTAATGACCGCTCAGACGTCTCTCCAACAAAACACATACGAGAATACCAGGGACATCCACGAAGTTGCCAGGAACATCGACCAGACCACCAAGGACATCGCTGGGAACACAGCGGACATTATTCACAAGGCGAAAGACATGATTGTAAGCGCAGTTGCAGGGGCAGAGGTCGTCTGAATACTCACTCTCCCACAGGAAGCCGCGGATATCGAAGCCTTAGACAACCTGAATCCCATACATAATGCGGGATACCAGGCCGACCATCACGAACGGTGTCTCAGTGGAACCCGGGAGCCCATCCTTCGAGATACCATGCACTGGGCCAAAAATGCTCAGGATCAACCTGTGTTCTGGCTCAATGGGTTAGCTGGGACCGGGAAATCGACCATCGCCCAGACATTCTCAGAAATGGCCAACGATGACGACATTCTCGGCGCCAGCTTCTTCTGCTCCCGGGAGTATCTGGAGCGAAAGGTCCTCAAGAATATTTTCCCCACACTCGCCTATCAACTCGCCTGCCGTTATCCACGATTCCG
>Ga0307515_10010049_pt1 | contig 18203 bp, 15 predicted proteins | sample 17_EM_MG_FD_194513 | JGI IMG/M metagenome (GOLD analysis project Ga0307515, IMG submission 194513) | Populus trichocarpa ectomycorrhiza microbial communities from riparian zone in the Pacific Northwest, United States - 17_EM | ecosystem: Host-associated > Plants > Roots > Unclassified | place... | reverse complement strand
GAGTTCGCGCGCTCTCATCACAGGTTCCATCGGCCCGAAACGCTCGGGCCACGAAGCCAGTCTGCGCGGCCGGTAGCTCACCAGGTGAGCCCGTCACTACTCAACGCGAACTGCGCCAAACAGAATGAGGGGGCGTGACAAAGCCGCACTGACGGGGCGGCTTGCCGCTGAACCTAAAGGTGTTTTCAAGCACCTGCGGCGAGTGTAGCGCTGTTCGTCGACGCGTCAACCACGCGCGTTCAATGCGGTCGTGCAGTTCGTTCGAATTTCGGCATTTGCACGCAGGGATTGAGGACTTCATGCGACGCTCCGCGGGCTCATGACACGTGTGCGGTCGATGCCTGCATTGAGCGTCGCGCTCAAGCATATGCAGACGGCGAGCTGGGCCGCACCGGCAGGCCACCCGGTCAAGCCCTGCTGGGTCGCCAGTTCGCCGGCGTCGCCGAGGCGATTGAAGCATTGAATGATCTCGTCCAGACTGAGCCCGGTGTGGACATCGATGGAGTCAAAACCTGGTTGTTCGCAGCCTGAAAAGTCGCTCACCCTCCAGTCGCTCACCACGCTCCGACCGGCGTCATTCAGGTAGCGCAGCCAGGCGAGCCCGACTTGACCATTCGACCGCGCCGCGGCGCCAACAATCATCGCCGCGGCTCCATCGTGCGCGGCCTGGTCGAAAATTCCATACCCGGCACCGGCGTCTGCGGGAATGTTGAAGAAATAAATCTTGCCGCTGGCGTCGATGAGCTGCAGCGCCTGTTGATCGAGCAGCGAATCCGCTGTGGACAGTGTGATGGCGTCCCGCCGGAACCTGAGCGGATGGACTCCCGGCTTCTCTGCCCAGAACAGCGCCGCGGCGCTAGCGAGTTCAAGACGGCGAACCGGCGTGTGATCGACGATCAGCATCAATCCGTCTTCGGCCGCCAAGGTGGCATGACGAGCACTAGCACCGTAAGCGAGGTCGCTCCAGCACTGCAGCTGAGACATGTTCCCATAGAGGTAGGACGCCAGGTGCAAAGGTTGATCGCGTTCATAGAGGTCACCTCCGAAGGCGCGCGGCCCATACAAATGGAAGGCGACGGGCCGCGTTCTGGCCATTGCGCACAACGGCGCCGCGAATGCGGCACATAGCGCGAATACCAGGCGCGAGCTGCACAGAGCGGGCCGGGCCACGCGCTCTCGCCAGACGCTCACGGCGGTTTCGGTGGCCGTTGCTGAAGTGTCCATCGCGACTCTAGATTTGAACTTGAGCGCCCGACGACCGCCGCGCGACCGACTCGAGGCTCTTGAGCAGGCTCACCAGCGCCGTTGCGTCACCAGCCGTAGCCCCGTTGACGGAAGGTTGCCGTTGACCGTTGATCGTCACGTTGACGGTGTGCGTTGTGGACGTTGCAGCGGCTGTCGGCGTAGCGCTCGCAGGCGCCGCGGTCGGCGTCGTCTTCGGGACGTACAGCGACGTACCAGCGCCCGTGCCATTGCCTGGCAAGCGCGAGCCGGTGCCGATGGTCGGGTTTGCTGTGACATAGTCCTGCGGGTTCGGCGGCTTGAAGTGCGGCGCCGAGCTGCCGCCGGTTTTGAAGTAGGCAGCCATGTCGCGCTCATAGCGCGCCTCGTCGAACGACGAGCCTTCGGGGACATTCAGCTGGCCGTCGCTGTTCGCGAGCGTTCCAAAGCCACCGTTGGTCCCGTTCCCGATTTGGTTTGTCGCGTTGTTCGCGTTGGCAGCGGCCATCGCAGCTTCGCGGGCCTTCTCTGCCGCGTCACTGACGCTGCTGAGGCTGCCCACGAGATTTTTGACGGCCTCATTGGCTTTGCCGACCGACGACACCGTGGCATTCCCGAACTCGTCCACCGCGATCGTCGCGCCACGCGTCGCAGCTTCGACCTTCAACCATTCCGAGACGACCCCGCCATTGGCCTTGATCAACTCGTTTGCCATGTTGACAAACGCGGTCTTGAGCTCTTCGCTCGACGCCTTGCCGCTGCTCTTCAGACGTTCGTATGCTGTGATGGCGCCCTCGACACCCCCCTTTGCGCCCTGCTCGACGCCGTCCTTCAATTCGACGCCCAGGCGTTTCGCGTCCGCCTGCGCCTGCCGGAGCGCGGGACTGAGTGCCTCGGCCTTCGCTTTGATCTGATCGAGCGCCGCGCTGTAGTCGATCCCGAGCAGCTTCCCCGCGTCGTGCAGCTTCTCGGTTTCCTCGCGCAGCAGTTGGACCTCTTCTTTGGTCTGTGCGGCCGCGATGCGCTGGTCGAGCGCCTTGGCGAGTAGCGGCGACGCGCGCTCTGCGGAGATGCCCGCCTTCTCGATCTGCTGGGCAAGCGCATCGATTGATGCGACGCTGTCTTTGAAGTCTTTGCTGATGCCGGTCGTGAGTTCACCAATATCGACACCGGCTTTGCGCGCCGCCTCGCCAAGGCTCTGGATGCCAGGCGTCGCATCCTCAACCCTCTGCTTGAGTTCGGTTGCCTTGGCCGCTGCCTGCTTCATCGCGTCAGCGACGGCATTGGGACCGACCACGCCCTGCTTCCCGAGGACGTTCAATCGCCCGATGACGATGTCGAGCTCGGCCTGATTCTTCGCACCATCGATCATCTTCGAGAGCGCCTGCGCGACCAGGGCGCCGGTGTCTATCCCCGCAGCGGCGAGCTGCGGCAATGTGCGGATCAGGATGCTCAGGTTCTCGAGTGCCTCCTGGAATCCCTTCGTGATCTTGGTGGACGAGGTGACCACGTCGACACCCAGTGCCTGGGCAGCGCGCTGGCCGGTGTCTGTCAGCGCCTGCTTCAGCAGCTGGGCCTTTTGCTCGACCCCTGCGAGTGCCGCGAAGCCGCTCTGTCCAGTGGCGCGCAGTTCGGCGGCCAAACGACGCGAACCGTTGATCGACTCCTCGAGCGCCCGTGCGAAGCCGCTGCGGAATGCCTCGAGTTCTGGGCCAGACAGCTTGGCGATCGCAGCCGGCAGCTCATCTCGCAGGACTTCTGTGGCGGCCTTGCTCTTGAGCGCGAGATCGATCAGCTGCTTCGCTTGCGCTGCAGCGCTCAGACCGACCGCGGGCAGGTTCAGCTTGGCCGCGGTCGCCAATGCTTGCAGAGCTGCCGTGGCCGTCTCTACGCTATGCCCGATGGCGCCGACCGAGGTGGCCGCGCCGGCGGCGCCTGAGGTGACCTGCGCTCCGGAAGTGGCGCCGGCCGTGCCCATCTTGTCGATCGCGGTCCCTGCCTGGTCTGCCGCAGCAGCGATCTTGGATGGCGCGGCCTCCGCATCCTTCCACATCGCCCCAAACGTTTCGTCGAGTTCCTTGCCGCGGGTTCGATAGCGCTCGAACGCCGCGTCGACCGTGTCGTCGGTGAAGATGGCCTTGGCCGCTTCGAACGTCAATCGCAGGTCGTTGACGATGTTCTCGAAGAACGCGACGAGACCGACACCGAGCTTACGGGCCAGCTCGGAGTTGTCGTAGAGCATCTCCCCGATCTGGAACCCGATCTCGAAGCCGATCGCGGCGATCGTGATGTTCACGACCGTGGGGATCTTGCTGATGGACGCAGATAGCAGGTTCGCCGATCCCGCCGCGGCGGTTGCCTCGACAGCGAATGTGCGCAAGGCCGCAGCGCTCTTGATCGCCAGCGCCGTGACGAGCACTGCACCAGCGCGCTCGGCGACGGCCGCGATCTGGTCGAGGTGCTTCGCGACGGCGTCGATGCCCGCGGCTACCGTCGCGGTCGCACCGGAACTGCTGTTCAACGTCCCGATGAACTTCGTCCATTCGGTACTGAGGTTCGTGACCGAGCGGCCGAGCGTGGCGGGCAGCGAACCGAATTCCTTCTGTAGCGTCGCGCTCTGATCACGCAAGGCCGCGACTACAGTGGCGCTGGTGAGGGCGCCTTCCTTTGACAGGTTTCTGAGTTCGCCCGTCGTGACGTGCAGGCCTGCGGCCAACGCCTGTGCGAGGCGCGGCGCCTGCTCCATCACTGAGTTGAACTCTTCGCCGCGCAACACGCCGGACTGGAGGCCTTGTATCAACTGGGTCACGGCAGCGTCGGCTGACTCGGCCGACCCACCGGACAGCTGGATGGCCTGGTTGATGCTCTCGGTGAGTGCGAGCGCATCCTTCTGGCCGACGCCGATTTCTCTACCGGCCTGCGCGATGCGGGTGAACAGCGTGGCCGTCGAGTCGAGCGCGCTCGAGCTGCGCTTGGCCACTTCGAAGATTCCAGCCATCGCGGCCTGAAAGCCCGCCTCGTCTCCCGTGACCAGGCGCACGCGAGCAGAAAGGTTTGCATACGCGTCGGCGGTCTCGCCGACGGTCTTCAGAAGTTGTGCGGTCTGGCTGCCCAGGATGCCCGCGATGCCGATGGTCTTGAGCTGGTTGAGCTGGTCGTTGATCGAGCTCACGCCGTCGCGGATCTTGCGGTGTGCGGCCCCTTGCTCTGCGGCAGACTGCGTCGCAGCCGTGGCTTCAGCCCGGTAGGCGCCAGCCAAGTTCGTTGCAGCCACCGCTGTGGCGGCCGTCTCGGTTCTCGCGCGCGCCTGCGCAGTGACGAAGCGCTCGGTGTCGACGCCGGCCGCACGCAAGGCGGTGCCGGCTTGGGCTTGGGTCTGGGCCTGATTCTGGAATGCGACCTGCGCCAGGCGGGCGCTCTCGGCAAGCCTGGCAAGCTGCTGCGCTTCGGCACGTGTCGGCTCGTCGGCATTTGCGATCTCGCGCTTGAAGGTCTCGACCGCGCCATCGGCCGCGACGAGCGCCGCGCGGGCGGTTTCGGTCGCGGCGGCCAGGTCCTTGAAGCGCTGGACCGCCTGGCCCTGCTCGCCGAGGTTCTGGACTTCCTGGCGCGTGCCCTGCATCGCCGTGCGCAACGCAATGGACTTGCTGGCCACCTCGTCGGTGGAAATGCCGAACTGCGTGAGATTGCCGCGCGCCACGTCGAGCGCGGAGGTCTCGGCCTGGAACGTGTCCTTCGCAGCCTGCACGGCATCACGCAGCTTCTGCATCTGGCCGGTCTGCGCGCGCGTCGGCGCGTCGCTGGCTGCGAGCTGCTGACCGAGCTTCTGCGCCGCGGCCTGCGCCGTGTCCAGCGCGATGCTGGCGGCGGCGGTCTGTTCCTTGAGCTCGCGGAAGCGCTCGATCGCAGCCTGCTGGGCGCCGAGGTCGCGCAGCTCGTTCGCGAGCGCCTGGGCGCGCGCAGCGACAGCCGGGTCGAAGGCTTTGTCGAGCTTCTCGAGCTCGACAGCCAGCTTGTCTACGCTCTCGGCGCCCTCAGCGTTGGCGAGGATGTCATAGCGAATCTTGGGGTCAGCCATGGCCTGTGCTCTCTCAGTTGGACGTGGTCACGATCTCGGCGATCTCGCCTTGCTCGTTGTGGCTCACGCGCTGGACGGTCTTCTGCGGCGCAACGTTGTTGATGACGACTTGGGGCGGCGGAACCAAGATCTCGAGCGACGGAAATGCGGAAATCACCTTGAATGCATGAACCAAGGGTTCGGTCTGGCGAGCCTTGCGGCTCGTGCCGTAGTCGCCAACGTAGGCCACGGCAACGGCATTGAGGTCGATCGACGCATTCACCGAGACGCGGCCGTCTTCCTGGCGCGCGATCGTGAATGACGGCCCCTGCACGTCCACCCTCGAGGTCGAGCGCAGTGCATGATCCATGCGCCCCAAGACTCGCTCGGTCTCGTCGCCGCTCAGTCCTGCAACCGCTGCAGTTCGAAGCATTTGCGCCAAATGTGCTTCGACGTGCTGGACCACAGCGGAAACGATGGCGCCAGTTGTCGCATTGCCGACCGCGTTGAGAAGCCCGCGCAGAGCTCCGAGAAGCTCGCGCTCACCCTTGGTTGCCATGTCGCCTGAAGTGGTCATTGGAGTGTCCCGAAAGTTGCGCAATCGATCAAAGCCGCCCCGGCACGCCGTCAGCGGGGGAGGACGGTCTGCCCGCCGCAGGCCAGGCGATCCAACGCGAACCCGTCGAACTCCGCGGGTTGTAGGTATCCACGATCGAGCAACGCGAGAAGCTGCTTGGATTCGCCCACGACGTAGACGGGACGCCCCCGGGCGTTCCGCGACAGGCCCGCGCCATCGAACTCGGCCTTCGTGCGCAGGTAGGCATCCATGACGATCGCATCCCACACAGCCGCGTCGCGCTCGATGGCGACCAGGCCGAACCTGGCCGCCTTTACGCGGACTTCTGCAGCTCGTTCGGACTCCTCGGCCGCGCTCACCTGATCGACCGCAGAAATGGATTCCGCGCGCAATGCCTCGATGCGCAGTTCGATCGGCCGACGTTTGGCCTGTGCATCGGCGGCGCTGCGCTCCAGGTTCGCGAGCTTCTCCGCAGCAGCTGTGGCGCCGGCGTCATCGCCCGCCGCGGTGCACTTGCGAAGGGCCTCCTGCGCGGCTTCGACCGCGGCCGGAGCATTCCTCCCGATCGCATCGCGGACCTCAATCAGGCTGCCATGCTGAGCCACGAGGCCAGTGGCGCGGTTGGCCAGCTCCACCGTCTGCGCCTGCGCTGCCGACAGCGCACTGCGCGAGTTGTCCAGCTCTTGCGCTGCCGCTATGCGGGCCTTCGCGACCGCGTCGTCGACCATTTGCGGTAGAGGTTGTTGTCGGAACTTTGCATGCTCGGCGGCGTGCTCTTGCGCCGCTTGAAGGGCCGTCCCTTCCTTGGGTGCCTGCAAACGTGCCGTTGCGCCTGCAAGCGCTGTTTTGACGAGATTCATGAATGCTCCTGGTGAGGGTGTTGGGCGCTGGGCGCCCTCGCTTGAAAGAACGTGAGTTCATCGGGTGGGGGTGCACTGTCGAGCTCGTCGACGTAGCGCACTTCGAGCTCGCGAACCTCTTGGTGGAGAAGGCCTTCGAGGTCGAGTGGCCCGCTGCCAATGGCCCATGCGCTGCATGCGCCGCGGTGGCATCGGAACGAAACCACGCACTGCGAACCGAGGTCGCCGTCCAGTGCCCGCGACACGCGCCGAGCGCCTATCGCGGAGGGCAGGGTCTTTCCGCACATGGGGCAGCTGTCGTTGAAGACCACGAGGCGAGCCCGCAGGCCGAGCTCAAACATCAGCGCGCGAAGCCAAGCGCCTTCAGCGCGGCGACGTAAGTGACACCGTGCTTCTTGGCATGGGCCGTCGCCATTTCGGCCCGGTATCCGTTCAGCTCCCTGAAGGCATTGGCTCCCCGCGCCGCATCCGACACTTGCGCCCCAACATCGAATCCAAGCGCCTTGTAGGCTGCGACGATGCTGATGCCATGTTCCTTTGCGTGGCCGGCTACCTTGTCGGCCATCTCGCGCGGCGTGAGCGCTCGCGGGGGTGTCGGAGCAGCAACGGCGCGTGTGGACTTTGAAGACCCCGCGCCCTTCACCACGGCCTTGCGGCGCGATGAGAAGGCGGCGGGGTTGGTGGCCATCTGCTCGATCAATGCATCGATCGTGGAAACACCGTCCACGAGTCCCGCATCGATGGCTTGCTGGCCGATGAACACGCGGCCGTCGGCCATGTGCTCGAGAACGGTGTCGACGCTGACGCCGAGGTCTTCGGCGGTGTTGCCGACGAACACGCTGTAGACGTAGTCGGCGGTCTCTTGCAGGCTCGCCTGGCCTTCGGGCGAGAGCTTGCCGTCGGGGCCTTCCTTGCGCTTGTACTTGCCGGCCGTGATGACGGTCTTCTTGACACCCGCCTTCGCCTCGGCCGCGCTGGTGTCGGTATGCGTGTAGACGACGCCGATGGAGCCGACCTGCACCATCGAATCGGCGATGTACACCCGGTTCGCAGCACGGCCGATCCAGAAGCCGGCACTGGCGAGCTGGCCATCGCTGTGCGTGACGATGGGCTTGACTGCGCCGAAGTTACGCACCGCCTCGCGCGCTGCGGGGATGCCCAACACGTTGCCGCCTGGCGTGTCGGCCGCGATGATCGCGCCGCGCACCGACGTATCAGCTCCCGCCGCGTTCAGATCGCGCATGAAGATCTGCGCTGAAGCGCCGCCGCTGATCTGTGAGAACAGGTTCGCTTTCGGCGAGATCGCGCCCTGCAGACCGAGCACGGCGATGCCGTTCACGACCTCGTAGCCGCGCTGCTGATTGGCCAGCGGCCGGCCGATCTGCGCCTCGATGGCCTTGATGTCGATCTTCTCGCCGCGCAGGTGCGTCTCGTAGATCGCCTGCAGCTCGAGCAGCTTCTCGGGCAGCAGCGCCCATACGCCATAGATCGTTTCGGCCAGGAGGTTCGCACGCCCCTGAAGCGGCGAACCCCGCCCGACGACGGCGCTCATGCCGGTGCACCTTCGAGGGAGCGGCTATCGTGAGTCGGCCGGGCCTTGGCAGGAATAGGGACGGGGTTTTTGAGCCATCCGGCCACCTCGGACGAGCGCCAGGCAACGGCACGAACGCCCGTTCTGACCGGAGCTGGGAACGTCCCTGCTGTAACGGCTGCGGTCAGTGCCGCATCGCTCAAAGTCGTGAGCTCGCAGACCCTGGGACGCTTCAAGAGCGGATCGAGCGTCAATGCAGACGTATGCACCTGAGTCGACGCATCAAGAGCGCCAGGTGCGGGCAAGTGCTTGTGAACCATGATGAAGCCTCCTATGGCTTCGCATGGTTCCTTTCGAAACGAAACTCGACCAAGGTCGCGTTTCGCTTTTCTGCGACTACGGCGTTCTCGGCTTCGCTGTCCTGGCAATACGACGAGCGTAGGCTGTACTGCACCCGCAGCGCTGCGCGACCTTTGCAGCTATCTGTCGCTCAGGTTCTCCCTCGGTCGTCAGCTTCGCCCAAGCCTCGCGAATTGTCTGGTGCTTGTTCCCAGGTGTGTGTTTCGCCCGCGCACTTACGCCGTTGTCGCGCATCTTCTGGTGCCGTCTCTCCTCCTTCTCGACCAGGTCGCGAGTTTGAGACAGCGCAACCTCAGCCTCGGCCTGCAGCGCACGAATCCGCACCAATGCGGCTTCGGCACTGGACTGCAAAGCGCGTCGACACCAGGTGTCCAAGGCGTTGAGGCATCGTTCGGCGTCTCGAATGCCGTCAAGCAGTTCCCAGTTGTTCACCTCGAGCTCGCCAGCCTCGGTCAGTGTGCACACAGCACGAAGGACGTTGGTCGTGTCCTGTTCGCAGAAATATGCAGCGAGTGCCGCGACATGCTCGAACTCAAGATCTGGTGACCAGAGCTCTTCTCGCAGATCGTGCGCCTCATCAGGGTCGCAGACGTCGAAACGGCTCGTCGTTTCAAACTCGCGGAGCAAGCTCACGCCGGCGTCGAGTTCCCAAAGTAGCGGAGGCGGAAGCACCGTTCCCCGTTCCGTGATCTGGCGAATCTCCTGGCCAACCGGCGGCGAGATCGTTGCAAGAACGCGGCCCAACTCGGTCCTGGCCTCATCAAGCCGCCCGAGCAAGTGCGCGAAGTGGTCTCGATCGTTTGGCGGATGGTGCCGCTCAGATACGGCAACGAGGTCGGCTAGATCGGGGGCATCACTGAGCCAATCGTCGCGGCTTTCGGACGGAGCAAAGTAAAGCGAAGCCATCTGCTCATGATAACAAGCGCTTCCAAAGGGTTAGAAGCGATTGTGAGCACAAAGAAGCACACCCGTCGGCGCGGGGGTGCGGGAGCTCGCTCTTTCGCGCGCAAATTTCCGGACCGGCCGCTAGCCCCAGCAGCGATGATTGATGCCGAAGTGGATCCACGCCCTCGCCCCCTTATGGGTCCTTCCGGTGAACGTGACCGTGCGGGTAATTCAGCCCCCGCCGACGCGCTAGTGGCTGCACCAGACATTTCCTGACAGTCCACCGGACACCACGCCTTGCAGACCGGACCCGGGAGGTTGTCCCGGATGATCGGGCTGACCCATCGTCACCGGACCCAACCCCTTGCTGATAGGACCAAAAAGCGGACTTTCCTCTGGCCCAGCCACTAGCGTGAAGACGGGGGCCGAATTACCCGCACGGCCCTCTTCGCTGGAAGGACCCATAGGGGGGTCCGACCAATACGCCGATACCTTGATCGAACCCAACAAGGCATGACGACTGAGACGCCGATCCGGCTTGGTGCTGTCCGATCTCAGGTCGAGCAAAGGAAAGAAGAGAAGAAGAAGTCATCTCATCTCTCTCTCCTCTCTTTGCCCCCGCTGCCCCCGTTCTGCCCCCGCTCCTTTTTAGGTCGCCGGGGGCAGCTGCAGCCCAGCAGCCATGCGGGTTTCCGGTCTTTGCCCACGCTGCCCCCGCTCGGATTCGCCGCTTTCCGCATCCCAATGCCTTATCTGGCGAGTCGTTTGCGGAATCTGCGCGCGAAAGATGGCCTCGCCGCCGCCCCCGCGGCCTCGACCCAGTCCTCTTGGTTCTCCGTACCGAACCGAATGCACACAGTCAGAATGACAACGCCCGGCACGTGGCCGGGCGCTGCATGCGACGGCTTGAGCGGCTCGACTCAGGCGGTTCGTTTGGTGAGCACGATCACGTCGCCGCCCTTGCGCAGCTTGTCCAGGTAGTCGGCCCAGGTCTGCATCATCAATCGACGCTGCTCCAGGAACTCAGTGCGGTTGTAGGCCCGGCCCAGTGGGTCTCGCACGTTGTGCGCGAGCTGCGCCTCGATCACGGACTCGGCGACGCCGAGACGCTCTGCAAGCATCGTCCTGGCCATTGCTCGGAATCCGTGGCCGGTCATCTCGTCTTTCGGGAAACCCATGCGTCGCAGCGCGGATAACACGGCGTTGTCGCTCATCGGTCGATCGTCGGTGCGCAAGCTCGGGAAGACATAGCGGCCGTGGCCAGTGAGCGGGTGGAGATCTCGCAGCACGGCAACCGCTTGCGTCGACAGCGGCACCACGTGATCCGCTCCAGTCGCCTTGCCTTGCTTCGTGCGCTTCATGCGCCCCGCAGCTATCGTCCACACGCCGACCTCGAGGTCGATCTCGGACCACTCTGCACGACGCAATTCGCCAGGCCGTTGAAATACCAAGGGCGCGAGCTGCAAGGCAGCTCGAGTGACATGGTGCCCCTTGTACGCGTCGAAGGCACGCAGCAACTCCCCCACCCTCTTTGGCTCCGTGATGGCCGGATGGTGCGTCACAACCACCGACGCCAGAGCGCCGCGTAGATCTGCAGCCGGATCACGCTCGCATCGGCCCGTCGCAATCCCGTATCGAAAGACCTGGCCACAAGCCTGTTTCACGCGGTGCGCCGTGCCAAGGGCCCCGCGGGACTCGACGCGCCTGAGGCACTCGAGCACGGCCGGCGCTTTGATGCTCGCGATCGGAGTCCGTCCGAGCCATGGGAACACCTCTCGCTCCAAGCGCAGACGCGTGCGCTCAGACTGCCCATCGCTCACCTTGGCAGCATGCACCGTGCTCAGCCATTCGCGCGCGACAGCCTCGAATGAATCGGCTGCCGGCATGCCGGCGTCTGCCAACTGCTGCGCCTCGCGCTTGCGCATCGCATCGGCCTTCGTGGCCTTGCGTATGACGCTCGGGTCAATGCCCTGGCTCACCAGCCTGCGAGCCTCGTCGGCCTTCTTGCGCGCAAGTGCCAGTCCGGTATCAGGATACGTACCGAGGCTCAGATTCTTTCGAACGCCATCGACGGTGTAGTCCAGGCGCCATCCATGCGAGCCGCCTTTCACGAAGAGCCGGAGGTAGAGACCATCGCCATCGCCCAGCCGCTTGCGAGGGTCGCCAGGCTTGATGCTCCTGATCGTCACGTCACCAGGAATGAGATCGCGAGCCATGCAGGAACTTTCGGAGTGCAGGAACTCGCATTGTGCAGTTCCTGCAAAAGTTCCTGCTTCGAAGTCTGGCAGTTGGAAGCATTCGGAAGTGTTCCGAAGCAAAGAAAAAGCCCAGGAGCGTTGATTCTCCGGGGCTTGGTTTTCTTGGAAGCACTTGGAAGGCCTCCGAATTCGATGTCTTGGTGGGCGGTGAGGGTTTCGAACCCCCGACCCCAACAGTGTGAATGTTGTGCTCTACCCCTGAGCTAACCGCCCTGATTTCTCTCCCGACCTCTCTTTACAAGGCCGGTTTGGCCTCTGCCAAACAGCCAAAGATTATGCCACAGGCTCCAGCGTCCGCCAGATCGTCTTGCCGCCGCTGGCCTTGTCGAGTTCAGCCAACAGCGCCGCGTGGGCGGCGGCTTCGGCGGCGTCGGCCGCGAGCACTTTCAGGTCCAGCACGCTGAAGTCCACTGCCTCGAGTGCGGCTTGCGCGGCGCTGGTCTCGCCGGCGTCGATGACGAGCGAGTTCTGCCCGCGCGTCATGCGGATGTAGACCTCGGCGAGCAGGCCGGCGTCGAGCAGCGCGCCGTGCAAGGCGCGGTTTGAGTTGTCGACCTCGAGCCGCTTGCACAGCGCGTCGAGCGAGTTCGCCTTGCCGGGGAACATCTCGCGCGCCATCAGCAGGCTGTCGGTGATCTTGGTGACGAAGCCGGGGAACTTGGGGCGGCCGAGGCGGCGCAGCTCTTCGTTCAGGAAGCCGACGTCGAAGTTGGCGTTGTGGATGACGATCTCGGCACCCGCGACGAACTCGAGCAGCTCGTCGGCGATGCTGGCGAACAGCGGCTTGTCGGCCAGGAACTCGTCGGTCAGGCCGTGGATCTTCACGGCGTCCGGGTGGCTGCGCCGTTCCGGGTTCAGGTAGAAATGCAGCGTCTCGCCGGTCATGCGGCGGCTGTTCATCTCGATGCAGCCGATCTCGATGATGCGGTCGCCGGAGTCGGGGCTCAGGCCGGTGGTTTCGGTGTCTAGGAAAATCTGGCGCATCGCTCGAATCTTAACGGGCCGAGCGCCGGGCCGTCCCAAGCCGGCCCGCATCCCCTCGGGGGATCGACCGATGTACCCATCGGGCGAGGGGCTCCATCACTGCGGCTGACGGCCGCGACCCCAGATCCAGATCGCGATACCGGCCACGATCATCGGAATGCACAGCCATTGGCCCATGCTCAGGCCGAGCGCAAGCAGACCCAGAAAGTCGTCCGGCTCGCGGAAGAACTCCGAGACGAACCGGACCACGCCGTAGCCGATCAGGAATACGCCCGAGACCTGGCCCAGCCCGCGCGGCTTCTTCGCGTAGATCCAGAGCACCACGAACAGCACCACGCCTTCGAGCAGGAACTGGTAGAGCGATGACGGATGGCGCGGCAGCGGGCCGGCGTTCGGATAGACCATTCCCCAGGGCAGGTTCGCATCGGCCACGCGCCCGGGCAGTTCGCCGTTGATGAAATTGCCGATGCGACCGCAGCCGAGCCCGGTCGGCACGCAGGGCGCGATCAGGTCGGTCACGTCGAAGAACTGCCGATTGCGGGTGCGCGCGAACAGCAGCATCGCAGCGATCACGCCGAGCATGCCGCCGTGAAACGCCATGCCGCCCTTCCACACCGCGAACACCTCGAGCGGGTGCGCCGCGTAGTAGCCCGGCTTGTAGAACAGCACGTAGCCGATGCGCCCACCGAGCACGACGCCGAGCACGCCATAGAACAGCAGGTCTTCGACGTCGCGCCGGCTCCAGTCGCGCGACGCGAACTGGGCCAGCCGCACGCGCATTGCGCCCAGCCAGATGAACAGCGCGAAGGCCACCAGGTAGGTGATGCCGTACCAATGGATGGCGATGGGGCCGAGCTGCAGGGCAACCGGATTGAACTGAGGATAGGCAATCATGAAATCGGCGACGCAAAAGAGTCAGCGCGAACGATAACCGACACCTTGCTCGCGCACGAACTTGACGAAGCGCGACACCGCCGGTGCCGCGTCTGCCGGCCACAGCAGACTGGTCTCGCCCTGCGGCGCGTTCGCGGCGAGCGAGCTCGGCAACTTGCGGTAAACGACACCGGGCCGCTGCAGCTGCGTCACCGAGCGCGGCACCAGCGCGACCCCGAGGCCGGCCGACACGAGGTTGACGATGGTCTGCATCTGCGTGGCCTCCTGCGCGATCACCGGCGCGCTGCCGTGGTGGTGATAGAAGGCCAGCACCGCATCGAACAACGACGGCGTGGCCGCGCGCGGGAAGATCACCAGCGGCTGCGCCAGCAGCTCGGTCGCGCGCAGCGGCCGGGCGCCGGCCCACGGCGGCGCATCGGGCAGCGCCAGCACCAGCGGCTCGACGCCGAGCGACAGGCGTTGCAGCCCGAGCGCCGCGCCGGGCGCATGGCCGGGCGCATGCAGCACGAAGCCGGCATCGATCTCGCCGCGCTCGAAGGCCTTGAGCTGCACATCGCCGGTGGCCTCGATCAGCTCGACGTGGACACCCGGCTGCGCCTCGCGAAACGCCCGCAGCCAGGTCGGCAGCGGCCCGAAGCCGACCGTGGAGACGAAGCCCAGCCGCACCCGCCCGACCTCGCCGGCGAGCGCGCCGCGTGCGCGCAGCGTCAGTGCCACGGCCTGCTGCAGCAGCTGCCGTACCGGCTCGACGAGTGCGCTGCCAACCGGCGTGAGCGCGACGCTGCGGCGCGTGCGCTCGAACAGCTTCGCGCCGAGGCGCCGCTCCAGCTGCTGGATCGCGAGCGTCAGCGGCGGCTGCGTCATGTGCAGCAGCTCGGCGGCGCGGCCGAAGTGCAGCGTCTGCGCGAGCGTCAGGAACTGGCGCCAGCTGCGCAGCTCGATGCCCGACGAATCGGATGGGTCGCTCATTCGCCAAGCATATCAATAAGGAGCCTGATATCTATTGGACGATGATCGCGAGACGCCGGATACTGACGACCCGCACAGGAGACAGCCATGAAGATCAACCGCCGTTCCGCCCACATCACCGAGGGCGTGGCCCGCGCGCCGAACCGCTCGATGTACTACGCGATGGGCTATGAAGAAGGCGACTTCAAGAAGCCGATGATCGGCGTCGCGAACGGCCACTCGACCATCACGCCGTGCAATTCGGGCCTGCAGAAGCTCGCGGACGCGGCGGTGGCCGGCATCGAGGCCGCGGGCGGCAACGCGCAGATCTTCGGCACGCCGACGATCAGCGATGGCATGGCGATGGGCACCGAGGGCATGAAATACAGCCTGGTCTCGCGCGAGGTCATCGCCGACTGCATCGAGACCTGCGTCGGCGGCCAGTGGATGGACGGCGTGCTGGTGGTCGGCGGCTGCGACAAGAACATGCCCGGCGGCATGATGGGCATGCTGCGCGCCAACGTGCCGGCGATCTACGTCTACGGCGGCACCATCCTGCCCGGCCGCTACCAGGGCAAGGACCTGAACATCGTCAGCGTCTTCGAGGCCGTCGGCCAGTTCAGCGCCGGCAACATGAGCGAAGAAGACTTCTGCCAGATCGAGCGCCGCGCCATCCCCGGCACCGGCTCGTGCGGCGGCATGTACACCGCGAACACGATGAGCTCGTCGTTCGAAGCGCTGGGCATGAGCCTGCCGTTCTCGAGCACGATGGCGAACCCGCACGACGAGATCGTCGCCCACACGGCCGAGGCCGCGCGCGTGCTGGTCGAGGCGGTGAAGAACGATCTGAAGCCGCGCGACATCGTCACGCGCAAGAGCATCGAGAACGCCGTCGCGGTCATCATGGCCACCGGCGGCTCGACCAACGCGGTGCTGCACTTCCTCGCGATCGCGCATGCGGCCGAGGTCGAGTGGACGATCGACGACTTCGAGCGCGTGCGGCAAAAGGTGCCGGTGCTGTGCGACCTGAAGCCCTCGGGCCAATATCTCGCGGTCGACCTGCACCGCGCCGGCGGCATCCCGCAGGTGATGAAGGTGTTGCTGAAGGCCGGGCTGCTGCACGGCGACTGCATCACGATCACCGGCAAGACGGTGGCCGAGAACCTCGCCGCGATCCCCGATGCACCGCGCGCCGATCAGGACGTGATCCGGCCCATCACGACGCCGATGTACGAGCACGGCCACCTCGCGATCCTGAAGGGCAACCTGGCGCAAGAGGGCTGCGTCGCGAAAATCACCGGCCTGAAGAACCCGTCGATGACCGGCCCGGCACGGGTGTTCGACGACGAGCAATCGGCGCTCACCGCGATCATGGCCAAGAAGATCGTGCCGGGCGATGTGATGGTGTTGCGCTACCTCGGCCCGAAGGGCGCGCCCGGCATGCCCGAGATGCTCGCGCCGACCAGCGCGCTGATCGGCCAGGGCCTGGGCGAATCGGTCGGCCTGGTGACGGACGGCCGCTTCTCGGGCGGCACCTGGGGCATGGTGGTCGGGCATGTGGCGCCCGAGGCCTACGCCGGCGGCAACATCGCGCTGATCCAGGAAGGTGATTCGATCACCATCGACGCGCACACGCTGACATTGCAACTGAACGTGAGCGACACGGTACTGGCGCAACGGCGCGCTGCATGGAAGGCGCCCCAACCGCGCTACACGCGCGGCGTGCTGGCGAAGTTTGCGAAGAACGCGTCCAGCGCGAGCACCGGCGCCGTACTCGACCGGTTCGAGTAAGCCAGCAGAGTCAGCTTAGCGCTTGCGCCCTCTGCGGCGCGCTTTCGGGTCGAAGCCGAGCGCTTCGAGGTTGTTCTCGCGGCGCGCCTGCCTCTTCGCATCCATCTTGTCCATTTCGCGGCGCTTGTTCAGGCCCGACACGTCAGACCATGTCCACCAGGCGATCGCGAACGCGAACGGCACGCAGAACTTCCAGAGGTCGCCGGTGAACTCCCAGTTCCAATTGGCAAACGGGCCGATATTGGCCAGGTTCATGCCGATGATCGCGACGCCGATGATGACGAACCACATGCAGAACTCCTTGGGTGGGCAGGCCCGTGTCAACCCGCCCCGGTACTATCCGTTATGCTGAGTGTAGAAGAATGTGAAATCAAGACCATTCACGAGGAAGCCATGACACACCGCACGAGTTCGATCCCCACCCTGGCCGCTGCACTGGTCGCATTGAGCGCGTTCGGCGCCACACCGGCCTTCGCTCAGGCCGATTTTGCGCAGAAGAAGAACTGCATGGCCTGCCACGCCGTCGACAAGAAGGTGCTCGGCCCGGCCTACAAAGACGTGGCCGCCAAATACGCGGGCCAGAAAGACGCCGTGGACAAGCTCTCGGCCAAGGTCGTGAAGGGCGGCTCCGGCGTGTGGGGCAACGTCCCGATGCCGGCGAACCCGCAAGTCACCGACGCCGAAGCCAAGCAATTGGTGCAGTGGATCCTGACGCTGAAGTGATCATCAGCAACCGCTGACAAAGGCCCCGCATGCGGGGCCTTTTTGCTGGGCATGCCGGGGCTTTTCAGCCATTCGGTCCAGCCCCGACCGCCCGCTGCGCGCGGAACTCGCGCGGCGAGCACCCGAAGCGCGCCCGGAACGCGCGGCTGAAATGCGCCGCGTCGTTGAAGCCGCGCGCGAACGCGAGCTGGCTCACGCTGTGCCCGAGCAGGTTCGGGTCGCACAGGTCGCGCTGCACGCGGTCGAGCCGCAGCGCCCAGATCCAGTCGCTCACCGAGCAGGCCTCGGCGGCGAACACGCGGTGCACGCTGCTGGTCGACATCTGCAGATCGCGCGCGATCTGGCCCACGCACAAGCCGGGTTCGTCGAGGTGCTGGCGCACATAGGCCCGGATCTGCTCCAGATGAAAGCTCGCCAGGTTCGACATCGGCGCTCGCTGCGCGCCCGGCAAGGCGCGCAGCCCGGCAATCAGGATGTTCGTGACGCTGGCCGCCACCGCCGCGGCCGACTCGGCGCCGAGCGCGTCGATATCCTGCGTGAGCGTGCGGATCATGTTGATCATGAGGTGGCCGGCGCCGCGAGTGCCCGAGACGGTGCTGGCCGTCAGGCTCTGGGTGTCGCGCAGCTCTGAGCGCAAGGTCGCGCCGGGCAGCATCAGCACGTACTGCTGGAACGCGTCGTCGAACACCAGTTCGTAAGGCCGGGTGCTGTCGTACAAGGCAAAGTCGCCCGGCGCGAGCGGCGCCGCACGGCCGTCCTGGACCACCACGCCGCGACCGGCGGTCTGGATGCTCACCAGAAAAAAGTCCTCGCTCGATCGTGCGATCTTGGCCGGCGTGCGCCGCACATGCTGGGCCGTGGCCGTGACGGTGGAAAGCTGCAGCGTCGCGAGCGAATCGATGCGAATCTCGCCGGCGGTGCGGCCGTCGGCGGCGAGGGTGTCGAACTCGAGCTGCACGTACGCGTCGCAGATCGCATCGGCCCAATAGGCGTGCCGCTCATCGGGAGCCACCGATTCGGTCGTGAGGAGGAGCTGCGCCATGCCCGAAGCGTAGCGCGGCGAGCCGGCTTCGACAACGCGGCGCGCCGACAGGTCAAGTCTGGTGCGACGCCC
>Ga0307515_10010048_pt1 | contig 18203 bp, 16 predicted proteins | sample 17_EM_MG_FD_194513 | JGI IMG/M metagenome (GOLD analysis project Ga0307515, IMG submission 194513) | Populus trichocarpa ectomycorrhiza microbial communities from riparian zone in the Pacific Northwest, United States - 17_EM | ecosystem: Host-associated > Plants > Roots > Unclassified | place... | reverse complement strand
TGATGATATCTCAAATATGTTGCGGATCGCAGTGCTCTACAAGCATTCCATTGTAGGGCCTCCTCTTCACCTCTTCGCAAGATATTGACCGCCCTTATTAGGAGCCACACCTCTCAAGTAGTTGGCGCGAGGCGGCGGTGTGGGCACACGATGTTCGCTATGGTGGAGGGCTACCATTACTGAAAGAGAGATGTGACGAGATCCTTCGAAGGTTTCTATGGGGCTGAAATAGACATAGGGGTCTTGTAAGTTTCACCCTTTTCGCCGGCCGTGGCCCTCCGCACTCTCAGCGCCCTAGGACGATTAGAAATTGTTACATCGCATCCCAAAATACACATCAGGCCATGTAACCGGCTCGTCGGTCATATGTCTCCCTGATAGGGGTTATCACATCTAACGTCGTGGTCCTATTTCCACATGACGGGTAGCACACTCCCCAGTTGCTGCTCTTGGGGACACTTCAGGAAGTGCACAAGTAAAACCGAAATTTTTCGGATGCGGTTGTTCAAAAATGGGCCCAAGAGGCATCTATTCTAGCCATGAGTCAGCTCCGACCACGTTCCATACGGAGGTATTACTAACGAAGTCAACGCCTCCGCGTTCGCCCTTCGACCTTCGACTGGAACAAAGGGACTGGTTTGGTCTACTCCATGTTTTTAGTTGCCACTACTCTCGCTGTGCTGGCCTCACCTCTGCTAGATCCGCATTCGAATCCCATCTTCAATGCGAAGAGCGCGCATTGAGTGACTACGGCCAACCCAGGTCTTGTACAGCGAGCATGAACGAGGATAGGCCCCTCCAAGCCCTTGAAAGGCTGATTGACTACCACAAGAATTCCATCCACTACTCTTTTCGTCGAGTACAATGGTCCGTCGAACGCGCCTCCTACTCTACTCTCGAAGGTACTCTGCTCCGCCTTCCCGACAATCCAAGTTTACACAACCTCGATGAGGACTCACCCACCTTCACCTTCACCACCAGCCTCCTATACCTCAAATAACTTCGATAGCATCCGCACCGCGAAGCATGACGCTTCCCCATGCCTCTCCCCAAGGACTGTGCTGAGGCGTTGCGCGACACCTCGAACCTCACAGTGGATTTCGTCATATATGGGAAGTGGTTACACGGATGCTTGCGTCCATGGTACTCGTGCATGACCGGGGGATTGTAGACGAAGACAGATGCAACATGTAATCGTCAACATGAACACTGGAGGTCGGCATAGCAATCTTTTTACCTCGGATCTGATCTGATCTGACCCATTGCAGATGTGGCCCCCGTTTAGGCCGCTGCACAACGCGCGGGTGCCATATTCCACAGCCCAAGCAATGATCGAACGATCAGTCCTCTCGAGTCACTCGAGGTCTATCCATCGTCAGAGGTTGTCACACGCACATAAATAAACTCTGGATCACCTGCCCATCCGTTGGTCGCCTCTCTGCGCCAGATAACCGTCACAGTCGCAAATCGGTTTCTCATTTATGCTCATACTTCATGCTGAATGACCAAGCCGATACGAATATCCGAACCCAGGACATCAGAGCTCCTCCACGTCCAAATGCAATCGCGGAGTGTCTCACCAGCATTGTGCGCGCTATGACAACAAACCCTCAAGCGGCGGTGGCACAAACTGCTCCTGTTTCGGAGCGAATCGGCATTCACGTTCTATGCAAGAGGCCCCATGGCGCCGAAGTTTGATTTATCCGTGTCGCTTCCAAACGACACCGGGCAAGTGAGACTCGGGTGGGTACACCAGTTATAAAGCATTCATGCTTTGCGCCCTTTCCTCTATTCTCCGTACCGCGCTTCGACTAAACCAACTCGATAACCTGCTTTTCGTCACCTCAGCGAAGTTAGCGCGTCGATTCTGTAAACGACCTGATACCTCCAGAGAAGAGTGTTTTGCCACGGACATTGCAGACAGCGCCGAGACCCTCGTATCCAACAAGTCGGAAGGGGACTGAAAAGCTATTCAGCGAACTACAACTAGACAGATGGGATAGCTGGTACCAACCCAAGGAAGAGCTCATAGGTGGAGCTGTTGATCTCTTCAGAATTGTCCCATACCTGAAGGAAATCGAGCATCAAGAGGCGGCCGGAGGATCAGACAGCGCTAAGAGATTTATTGTACGTGGTGGCGACCATTACACACCCAAATCGATGCTAGCACCAGCGTCCCTCCTGAACTCGCAAATTTGCCTTAAGGAGCTGCCGTTTTATAGAGTGCCCGAGAATCATTCTGCCCACGTTCTTGAATGTTCCATCTTGTCTGCTGTCCTCGGTGAGTGCGTTTCCAAATACAAAGCACTCTTAGAGCTGAATTTCAGCTGACCGAAAGCAACACAAGCCTCTCGCTTAGGCATTCGCAGGGAGCGTACTGCACTTGAATCCATCATCTTGAGGCGCTCCTCTTGAGAGAGTGTTAAGAGCTTCACTCTGTGATCGCCTCCCCAAATGGAGGGGACAAGGTGGTCGCACACGAAGTCCGTTACATATTGCTCAGGTTGTAATGCCGACACCGAGTCCTTAAGGCCCGTAGAATACCCACACGCATATTTTGGTTGCCGGTGATGTGGTTCTTATCTCACCTGAATACCGCCTCGTGGGTTGTGCCAGGCCGAGCCAGGCTCCAGAAAGGACGGATGGCAGCCACAATCCCCTCTTCAACTTGTCACTCTAGTCTCCCCACATCTCTCCTTGCTATCGAAAACAGCATCGACCAGGGGCAACCCATTCCGCGTCATGGATACCTTCGAGACAATGTCAACTGACAACAAAGAGAACCTTTTGGACTATGCCATCAAACACATCTTTCTCCCACCCAAACTCCCGAATGCATCCGACCACTCACCCCGCCTCGAAGCTGGCCTTATCGCCCTTGTCCGAGACTTTGCGGACAAATTTGTCCAGGCCGAGGATGCGCGATCTGCTGACTGGGTGACTGTGACAAGGATGCTTGCGTCGATGTCGCGAGTGCACGATGGAAAGGCGATGTCTGCGCATACCGTCGCTGAAGAGATTGAGGCTATGCATTGTGGAGGTAAGTCCATATAAAAGATAATTCTTCCAAGATGATCAAGCCTCTACAGATGTTCTCCCCATATATATCGCCAGCCAGAACGCGGCCATTATTCTACGTCGACCTCTGGACGACAGAAAGATCCTGACAGTCGAGTCCTTTGAAGTCGCCCCCAAAGACCGGAACATCACGCACACTGAAGGAAAGCTTTGCATTGTATACCCCTCTGTTGGCCGACTTTCCATCCCTTTGGACCCAAAGGTCACCACATCTCTCGCCCAATTCATCGCTTATCAAGAACGGAAATCTATAACGGTGGTTGAACCTCGCCAAAGGGCCGCCAATCGGAATAGTCAGGACACCTCCAGTCCGCGGTTCATCACCGAGCTCTTGACGGGGACCATCCGCGGCTATTCCATTCAGCCAATGGAAACCCAAAAGGAGACCGTCTTCATCTCTAAGCGCACCGACAATCATGTTCTTTGTAGCCAATATTCAGAGGCTCCTTGGCGCCGGAGTCCAATTTGGCTCGTCATTCGGGTCGCTTTACAAACCACGATGCACGAACGACAAACTGATCAACGCATCGGTTACAAGGCATTCATTCTTCACATCTTCTCCTGCCTTCTCGAGGACTCCTTGAACCGTCGACCGGACCACCTGCTGTCCGTAATGAACGCAAGACTCGGGCGCCGTATTTGCAAGGCACCTGAAACTACATATATGCGTTGTGTTGCATGGCGTTCCGCTGTGCGCGTCAATCGCATGACCGCGGCAGAACTGGAAAAGCGATGGAGGTGGATTCAGTGCGAGACGACTAGAGATATTAGTTGGAACGCACCAACAGACCAGGACCTCATCAGTGCTGCCCATGTCAGGCTTGATGAGTCCGCACCCTATTTGAAAGAAGTGCAAGCTCGGGAGCAAACCTTCAACCAACTATCAGAGCAGGAAAGCGCCTGGAAAATTCCTGGCGGCAACGAATACGCAATCCGACCTGTCGATCTTAACCATTGCAATTCAGCACTGCCGCCCAAGCTCGCCAATATATCCTCAGTTCCCTTGGAGCGCACAATCTACTTGTATGACTTTGAGTGTTGGGTTTCTCAACAACTCCCAGCTGTACAAAACGGCCTCAATATGCTCGACCTCCAAGCTGCGTTCACTGAATACCGGTGTACCGCCTTTGAGCACTACAAAGACGATCCAGAACGCATGTCGGTTGCATTCCTCACTATTTTCGAAATATGGGTGGCCGTCGACCGCATGATCACCACATGGCAGCCCGAACTGCTGAGGTACTCCCCTGAAATACCGGAAAACGTCCTCGAGTGCCTCCTCCTGCCTCGTTGCGATCAAATGAAGCGGCTCTCTTGTGTCGAGACGTACCTAACTGACCGTCATCGCAAGAGTCATGGAGAATCCTGTATCTTTTATGATACGACGAACCCTAACTCGTTCGTCAATTGGTTCGTTAATGGATCCACATCAATGCAGGGCTCGCTTCACAAGATGAAAGATGATGCTGAACAACAAAGACGAGCTAAGCAGGAAGAGATCGAGAAGACCAATTCAAAATATCAAAGACTCAGGTGCAAGATTGAACAGAAGACCTGTGACAAGCGCCTGGATCACGGGACTGTATGGGAACACTCACCATCTTGTGAGAAATGTAAACTTGATCAGGAGCTTAAAGCACTGAGGTACGCTCGTCCAAGCGACTCAATATGTGAAACTCATTGTGACTGAAGGATCACCGTGTTTGAATCGCCCATTCCGGAAAATGAGGAGACCCTGAAATGTGTAGTATTCGAACTTCAGCCCCCTAAGGAATTTTCAATCTGGAGGGATATTACCTCTACCGTGCTCTCGATCTGCTCGAGTGGAGTTGGAGTGAAGTCAACCATGAGCAGCAAGATTTGGCGTATTGGCTCCTACTATGGCAAAAGCAACCATTTCATCATTCCATACCCCGCCCAGAGAATCACCCTTGCCGGGTGGAAGAAGTCCTACGAGTCTGCGCATAGCGCCCCTGTCTCTGTCGACGACGTGATTAAGCCCCACTCGATATCAACGTACCAGCCGGTTGACGAGTATACATGGGCTGCGAACCCTTTCCGATCCACTTCACCCCGCCATATTCGCACCATGTGTTCTATGAAAGTCGATCCTCGAGGGCCGTATGCCTCTCTCCAATATGCAGTTTCGGACACCACGCATACCTCCAATCAAATGATTGCTTCACAGAATAAGTGTTCCTTTGACATTACGCTCCATGACTACGAAGCCTTTGGTCACCTTCGTGCCGGACATAAATTGCAGTGGCGAAACATGTTACGCGAACTGCGCAGGCAGGTCTTATCCATATCCAACCACGATGTGCACATCCTCTTTTTGCAAGCGATATGGCAAGCCGGGCCGCGCGCCCAAAACCATACATGGTATCGCGAAGCTCATCGAGACCTGACGGAGCCGGATTTCTTGAAGGATGTTCACTCCGAGATTTCAGAGATACTAAAAGGGATCAAGCCCAGTTGGAATCGTGCCTACGCCTGCGGGGTGTTGGTAACTATCGCAGCGAGAATTATTTCTATAACCGACGCTGCGGAGATACGGGGACAGTTCAGCCAGTTCTTGCGAGATGCAAGGAAAGTTGCGCATACATGGTTGAAAGAAATTATGGCCCAGTGTGACAAGTCCCCGTCACCAGATATTCGCAAAGATGAATCCGCGAAGGAGATGGCCGAGTGGCAGAGACATATTCTCCTTGTAGCCATGGTTTGCAGGAGCACTTTCAATGTCGATGATTCGTTTACCGACACACTTCTTTCGTCCAGCGAGGACGTTGCTACTTTTGTCGAGTGCGGGCACGCCATCCACACCAGCAAACCACCGAGCCTTGACGCCCTTCCGTTCGCTATGCGTGCCATGTATCATCGAGATCAGCTTTTCGCTGTCCGTCTTCTCCCGAGGCTCGTGGATCGCATTAAACACTGCGGAAAAGGACTCGACGATGGCATCTACACAATATGGAAAGGCCATACCAAGGGACAGAAATGGACAATATTACCAGTACCACACGAGCGGTGGTGTGCTGCACGGACAAAGGGCGGAGACGGTCGGGTGAGTGTCGAGGTGCACTTCAATCTCCTCGGTGAGCACATATTCTCGAATCCTAATGTCTTACTGACCTGTATACAAGATGGTTCACTTTACGTGAACGATAAGACGTTTGGAAAACTCCCCGACGTCTATACTGAACATCCGACGTACCGTCGCGTATTTGGTGATAGTGTAAGCTTCGTTATAGTCCAGACCCGGGTAAGAATACTCATGTCATTTTCAGTATGTGCTTCAAACGGCCACATCGACTATGCTTGGCATGCACTATGCGACAAAGTCTGAGATATCGTCCTGGGAGGTTCGTATGGCCTAACGGATGCTAGAATGAGGGCTAACCGGACGCTAAGGTCCACTTGTGTCTAGTAGGGAAGGATCTAGTCATACGCACACGAAAGGGAAATGAAACCTTCGAGCTGATTCCCGACACCAAGTTGGAAAATGCTTTACCACGCGCCCTCATCGTCAATTATACCCATTGGTATGACGCAAAAACCGGAGTCATTGACCTGCGGCCCCTGTCAACGCCTTGGCAGCCGAACTTGCGGGAAAGTTGGTCGACCGAAGTGCCCTTCCATGACCAAGTCGCTTTCGGACTCCGTCAGGAGGATGGTTCCCGGCGATTTATCGTTGACCAGAATCACCCTGTCGCGCGTGCTATTCACGAAATCTTCGCTCCTCTCGAGAGCAGTGCTCAAAACTTGCTTATAAGTTTCAAGGCCTCACCCTCGAGCAACTGGAAGCCCCAACGGTTGGAGATTTCTCTCCCTCGTTACAAGTTGACTTTTGTGGCTACCAACCAAGGTGTTCTCGACTGTCTCAATCATCGCGGCTTTATCCTCGACTGTGATGAAGACCTTGGAACGCTTTACGGACTACAAACCAAATTAGTTCTCTGCCGTGTCTCCGACGTCGAAACGGAACGCAAAGTGATCATTCCCAAGGGCCCTGTGAGCATAGACTCAGATGGCAACAAACACCCTCGCATATCAATCGACATCGCACCAAACGCGTTATTCGTCGAGTACTACACCTATCAAGTTGATGACCTCCTCCATCGCCTCATTGACACAACCCTCGAGAGTCGAATTCATCGCCTGTACCTCCACGCTCTGACATCGCACCCGCTCGTCGACCGGCTGACTGGCCATACGGGGACGGAAGAAGCATTGCAAGGCCTCTCTAGGGCCTCAACCATCTCCTTTCAAAGCCTATCTGGGACAGAAAAATCACTCCTCGAGGAGATCGGGAAGTTGACTCCTAGGAGGCAACTGTATTCATTGGAGACGCGCTCAATGCAAATGGTTCAGTGGCACCCATCCCTCCCCCCTAACGTCCAGCACCACGATTTCGTAGGGGCGGTGCGCAAGATCTGGGACTATTGGGTGTCTATCCGCGTTTTCTTTCCAGAATTCCGTGAAGGAGGTCAAAATGACGACTTCTTACCCGAATACAAGAGGGATGGTCATGGGGAGTTGAATAAGAGGGCTGGTTTCAGGCACTGCCTCTTGATACCGCTGGGACCATACGAAACCTTCCTAACTCCCAAGGACGCAAATTATAGTCCACGGGACTCTTTGGATTCTTCAGCTTCTGCCTCACGGGAAGCTATGGTCTTCGAAATGTCCCGACTCGTCCAAGATTGGCCACGTGGGCTGAGCGTCTCCTGTGATCTACGCAGTACAATGCAGGGATGGAAGGTCCTATCAGCGAATAGTCCGGATGTGACTCTAGATTACTCCAGTGCAGCGCTGGATATAAAAGCTACCTGGAGGTCACTGTACAAGCTTTGTCGTCACGCCGACCAACGTGCCGACCAAAGCAAGCTCGCCTTCCTTCTATCCAGTCTCGTGTATCGCGATCCTGATCAGACCCAATTATACCGCGCTCTCTTGGCTGTTGCGACCAACCGTGCCTTCAGTAGACGCCGACATGACCCGCCTGAGAGTGGCGATCTTACCTTCAGCTATGGAGAGACGCCCACGAGAGAGAAATTGATCCCTTTAGTGTCTGCGATGATCAAACCTTTCCCTGAATCGCCCGAGTCGCCTGAACTGAAGCGGGAACAACATGCGCAATATATCTCTGATCGTGATGAAGAACTTGATGATTGTGTAGTAGATTTCATACAGTTATCGTACTGTGGTCACATTCCGGATGGATTCTTCGATAACTTTGAGCTAATCAACGGAGACCCTATCGAGATAGACAATCTACTCAAGCACTGTTATGATAATAGGTATGCTATGCGCGTTAGTACTCACAATTATTAATAATATTTTTAGGGCTTTTCTTCAGCATATCGACCGCCTACAGGTTGAGCTCGACCGAAACAAACTTTCACCGACCATTGAAACCGGATTCACTTGGGTACAGCGGCCCTCCTCCTTTTCAACCCCGGAACTATACTCTATCTCATGGTCGATTCTGTTGGACCGGCAATTTTCTCCACCGCAACTTATTCCACCGCAGTCTGCGGTCGAGAATCTCCTGTCGAAGTTCAAAGTTACAACTGCGTCCTCAGCTCCAGGTTTCCAACATCGATATGCGAACACCCTTCGTCAGAGTATTGTGGCTTATCAGCAGCTTCCCATTACCCGCAGGGCAAACAGCAGAGTGGAATATGAGCGTCGTTTGCTGGCACTCGAGTCGTTATTGAAAGGTTTAAAAACCTCTCTAGCTCCCATTTCCGAGAAAGACGCAGTGCTCCTGAAGAGTGGGCTTTGGCCGCGCATCACACCAAGGAATCTCCTTGCCATGTTGACCATATCACGAAGACGTTCACTCCAAAGGCAATGGAAGGAAGCAATAGTGGAATATGCAAAGGCGGTTACGATGGTCCAACGCGCTAAGAGGATCAGCAAGTTAGGGCGAAACGAGAGTGAAGCCGAACGGGAAAGAGAAATGACAAACACCGGTCGAATTGGGTGGGACCCAATGGGGAATGTGGATTGGCTCTTAGTTGAATTGGAGAGCAATCTTCTCATACGCTCGATCCAAGCCAAGATAGCTGCGGAGATGCTTCGGCCGACTACAGGTCGCAACTCGGTCATGCAGCTGAATATGGGCGAAGGAAAATCCTCGGTATGTAGTCTGTCCTCAACTCAAGCCACGCTTGAATGACCTCTCATGTTCAGGTCGTTGTACCAATCATATCTGCCTCTCTTGCCGATCAATCACAACTGGTTCGGGTTGTAATACTCAAACCGCTTGCACGACAAATGTTCCACATCTTGACTCGCACGCTCGGCGAACTGACCAACCGGCGAATCTTCTACCTTCCGCTGGATCGGTCTCTAAAGCTCACTCCTACGTTGGTGCAAGGAATCCACACCCTGTTCAAGGAATGCGCCAGTGTTGGTGGTATTCTGCTCTGCCAACCCGAACATATACTCTCTTTTAAACTCATGGCTCTAGAGGCGTTATCAAGAGACCCCAGATCCTCGCTCTCTAAAAATCTCGTATCAATTCAACGGTGGTTAGAGGATCACGCAAGGGATATCCTTGATGAGAGTGATGAAATACTGAGTCCGAAATACCAGTTGACCTACACAGTGGGGACACAGCACAACCCTGATGGAGAGTTCATCCGCTGGAAAGTCGTTCAAGAGGTTCTGAGTCTCCTCAAGGACCAGGTTCAAAGCCACGATTATGAAGCCGTCGAACTACAAAGGGATGCTCTACCGCAGCAGTTTCCACAGATTAGGGTCATCACGCGAGAGTGCGGAATGGGCCTCTTCCAGAGTATTGCCAAATCGATCATCTTTGACGATAAACTTCCATCGCTTTCCTTCCGTCGTTCCCCTTCCCCTACCCGCCATGCGATCCTGGATTATATCACTCAACCTATCGACCCGAACACACAAGATCAGCAAGTCGAGTCCATTTGTGATGCCAATCTAACACGAGACCCTGCTACACTGAAAATGATCCTCTTGCTCCGGGGTCTGCTTGGGCACGGTGTTCTTCTCGCGGTATTGAAGGATAAGAGATGGCGCGTTGATTATGGACTCGACACTACACGCTCTATGCTCGCAGTGCCGTACCGAGCGAAGGACTGCCCATCATCTCGTGCTGAATTCGGGCACACGGATGTGGCCATCGCTCTGACATGTCTCACCTATTACTACAAGGGGCTGGAGGAGGCCCAGCTGAAGTTGAGCTTCGAGCAATTGTTCAAGACCGATAACCCATCACTCACATACGATCAATGGACAAGGGATTGCCCCTCCACCTCCAATTTACCAAAGCTGCACGACCTCAATCTCGACGATCCAGTACAATGGAGGCTTGTCATCTTCCCCACATTGCAGTGTTGCAAGGCCACCATCGATTTCTTCCTCGCGACCATAGTCTTCCCAAAGCATATGAAGGAGTTTCCGCACAAGCTCTCGACAAGTGGATGGGATCTCGTCCAGGACCGATCTTTTACCGGTCGACTTGTCACTGGATTTTCGGGTACCAATGACAACTGCTTTCTACTCCCTACTATGGTGGAGCAGGTCAACTTACCAGATCACCAATCCACAAATGCCACCGTGCTGGATTACCTCCTGCAAGAGGAAAATGCGGAGGTTGTGCATTCGGACCATGCTCAACACAATGTCGAAGAGTTACTGAAATACCTGCGGGATTCCCAGCCCACAACTCGTGTTCTATTGGACGTTGGAGCACAGGTTGTGAAGCATTCGAATTTGGAAGTGGCGAAGCTCTGGATTAAGGTGGACGATCGTGTCGAGGCGGCTGTATTCGTGAATTCAGACGACGAATTGTGCGTGGTAAGGAAAAGCGGGTCTGTGGAGTTGTTAGTCGCATCTCCGTATCTGGAGCAACTCGGCCGTTGCGTGGTTTATCTAGACGAGGCTCACACACGTGGTACCGACTTGAAGCTACCACCAGGATGGAAGGCCGCAGTGACACTTGGTCCAAGACTTTGCAAAGACAAGTTAGTTCAAGGTATGATTCCTTGTTGATCTCTCGAAATATTGCTAACATACACCCAAGGGTGTATGAGAATGCGCAAACTCGGTTCCACTCATTCAGTGTTCTTCCTTGCATCAAAAGAGGTTCGCGGCTATATTACCGCCATGACAGGAACTCCTGCAGATAAGATCACCTCTGAAGCCGTACTCACCTGGTCAATGATCGAAGCAACGGTCCAGATGCAAATACATGTAACCCTTTGGGCAAATCAAGGGTTCAGTTTCGCCGATCGTCAATCTGCTTGGGAGGCCCACAAGGCAGGTGCGCCTATCGAGCTTCCAAAGGCCTTTCGGGAGAAGGAGTCACGTACTTTGAATGAGCTCTATGGGTCGGGGAGAATTGGCTTGATGGGGCCTCAAGAAGCGGGTCACGACGAGCTCAAGGAGAAAATCCGAGAACGGTGTAAGAGCTTTGGAATACACCCTGCGCAGGACGCTAGGATAAATGAAGAGCAGGAAAGAGAGGTTGCACAAGAGAAGGACGAAGAAAGACAGATCGAACGTCCGCCCCCAGCATTGCCCCTGAAGCATCGTTTATCCGACGACATCGAGTATTTTATCTCTACGGGTGTACTACGCACTTACTCGAAGGGTATTATCCCAGCGCTCTGTTCTCTATCGCAGACTACTCTGGAATCCTTCGCAAAACAATCAGGAGCCGACGCTTTCCCTTACATTTGGGTCACTAAGGATTTCGCTAGTACCATCCAAACCACCACTAGCAACAATGCGGCATCTGTGATTCGTGACGACTTCCTGCGCTCAATCCAGTGGGTCTTATCAAGTACAAAGGAACGGCGTCTAGTGCTCCTCAGCCCGTTCGAAGCGAATGCCCTTGTCGATGACATTCGGGAGTCACCCTTTGTGACTCTCCGCGTATACTCACCTCAGACTTCATGGAACATACGCCCTTTTGAGAATCTTCGGTCATTTATGATACCCCATCGCAAACCCATCCTTGATATCCCGTCCCACGTCATCAACGAGCTCAACCTCTTCGCCGGGCAGCTTTACTTCGCATCGAAGGAAATATATGAGGAGACATGCGAGATACTAGGGCTCTATCTGAGGAACCCGCCTGCGAATCTCAATAATGCAATCGACGCCACTGGCTTTGTTCGTGACCCAAGAGCAAGAAAGATTCTGGGTCTACAATGTGCTCAGTTCTCCGAGAATCCAATCGAATTTTTGAGAACATTAACGGGATTGCGAAGGAAGGGACAAGGATTCCTTCCGACCCATCTTGGGAAGGTGCTTCATTCCCGCGATGTGCCTGATAGCGAGTTTAAACGACGTGAGTTCGCGTTATTCTAGGACTTCATTTTACTTACAAGGGATTCTCCAGCTTAGGGGAGAGAGACAAGTCTGAGAGTCCCCATTCCAATCGCCTTGTTTCATCCGTTTTTCCTGATCATTGTTCCCGAATAGAGTGATTCAAAATGCGAGCCATTCAAATTTCTACTTCATCCATTGAACGTGAACCCTTCAAATACACTTAATCACCCTTCACGGCAGATTCTACCCCCTAAGATACTCCAGTTGTGGTCTATGGTTTGGCCTGTTGGCCAGCCTGAGAGGCCAGGTGGTCACAAAGCCCCGCACATGTTGGAGTGATCCTCCCAAAGGTGTTCTCGCGATGCGACGTTTTGAATACTTAAACCAATACTCGCAGATGGCTGGTGGCCGTCTGTGACCTGGTTCTTGTGTTTCAATGCCCCCTCGTGTGCCCCGCGATGGCAGGGCAAGTTCCTCGAGCTCTTTAAGAATTACTTCCCCACTACAAAATTACTTCCCGTTTCCTTTCCTCCCACCTACCTTGCCGTAGCACGGGAGGCCCGTCGAACGCGCGTCTCGCTCCCGAAAACGAATTTGTTCCGACTCCTAACCTTCCAAGTCTACACAGTCTTGACAAGACCTATCTTCGCTTCCTCATCGACCATGTATTCCTCCCTCCTGCACTTCCGGCCAAGTCCGATCGCACTCCGGAGCATGAGGCCTCCCTCATTCGCGTCTTCAAGGAGTGTGCCGAGACGTTCGCCCGTCACGTCGCCCGTTACTTCTTACCCCAAAGTAACTCTCGTCGTGTATGGGACGTAATTCCACGGATGCTTTCAGCCACAGCGCTCTTGCATGAGCGTGGCATTGTGGAAGAGGACCAGCTAGAGAAGCAAATCGATGACATGAAGGTTGGAGGTGAGCATAGCAGCCTTTCTGCTTCCGAGCTGCTCCGACCTGACCTCATTGTAGATGTGCTCCCCGTTTACAAAATGCCGCCATCATACTCCGCCGACCAAGTGATGATCAGACTATTACTACCCTCGAGTCATTCGAGGTATATCCACCTGCAGTGGTTGTCACACGCACAGAAGGCAAACACCGCATTGTCTATCCCTCCGTTGGCCGCCTGTCCATTCCAATCGATCATCATGTTCGCAAATCACTTTCTCAATTTTTTAGCTTCTATGCTCTCAACTCCAGGCCGGGTGCTCAAGTCGAGAATAGTATCCGAACTCAAAATACGCAAGATCCTCCCAGCCCAAAGTATATCACAGAGCTTCTCACCGGTATTGTGCGCGCTATGTCAGAGAAACCTGATACGGTGCTGGAGCAAACGGTATACGTTTCGAAGCGAATTGACGACCACGTCCTCTGCGAGAGAAACTCTGGGGCTCCATGGCGCCGAAGCCCGCTGTGGCTCATCATCCGAGTCGCCCTCCAAACGATCCTGTGCGAATGGAACGTGGAGGAGTGTGCTAGTTTCAAAGCTTTCATGCTTTATGCCCTCTCCCCTATCCCCCACACCGCTCCAACTCAACCAACCAGATCACCTACTCTTCGTGATGAACGCCAAGCTTGCTCGTCGCTTTTGTAAGATGCTGGGTGGATCAAGAGATGGACGTTTCGCAATGGATAGTGTAGCCACTGTCAACAAGATGGTCCTTGAAAAACGCTGGCAAGCCATCCAGAAGCGGACGACGAGACAGTTGAATTGGTCGGCCCCGACTAAGGAGGAGATCATCGACAGGGCTCGCATTGACCTTCTCGCGACTGTTCCGTACTTGAAGGAGGTCAAGCGTCGAGATGCCTCCCAACTACCAACGGGCATGTTCAAGAAATTCGTCGTACTGGGTGGCGACCAATACGCAACGAGATACGACACTGACCTTGTGTCCCCTCCCGATCTCACGAATTTACCGTTTGCTCCGCTGGAACGCACAATTCGTCTCTACGACTTTGAGCGGTGGGTGGCTCGGTAGAACAGTTTCAACAGTATTGATATGCTTGAGCTTACTGGTGCCCTCAGCTATTACACCCACTCTGCTCTGTCCCATTATAACGGGGCTCCTGAACGACTGTCAGTGGCGTTCCTTACTATGGTCGATTTGTGGATCGGCGTCGACGAGAAGGCCATTGAGTGGGAACCTTATCCTAAGAACTACACTCCTGAGATCCCAAGTGATGTTTTAGAACCTCTGCTTCTCCCCCGGCGTGACCAAATGCTATCGCTCTTTCGCGCGAAGATATACCTTCAGAAACGTCATAAAACCGCGCGACGTCAATCTACAATCTTCTATGACACAACGGACCCCGGTTCCTTCGCAAACTGGTTCGTAAATAAGTCTCGGTCACTCCAAGCCACCCTTCAAGAGATTAAAGATGAAGCACGGAGGAACGAGTAGAAAAAACTAGCAGAAATGACAGAGCTAAATGACCGCTACAGAGACCTCAGGCGAAAAATCGATGCAGCTGTCTGCACCCGTTATGCCCGGGGATTGAGGTGGGAGCATCCATATTGCGACAAATTCAATAATGAGGAAGAGTTGGAGTCCTTACAGTCCGTTGCAATACTATCTCTCCGTTGGATTCTCACTAACCGTTAACAGGTTGACCAGCTTTGAATGTCACGAGAAATGCTGCAGCCAGAGGGCTTCCACGTCAGTAAAGCTGTCTCCCTTGCCAGCGAGGAGGACTCAGAAATAGGGGATGTCGGTGGAAGAACCACACATCACAAGACTGGTCTATTAATGCATCGACAATCCTGCACATTACTTTACGGTATGCCGTCAACCGACTGTTTTCGCCGTCACACCCACTATTAGGAATAGTCGATAGCGAGAAACAAGTATTCGGACAAATAGGGTTCGCAGTAAATGTAGGTGTTGTATAGTTTGAACGGCACTTCATCCTTGGTGACCCTTCCTGCTCATCTGCTCATCTGCTCATCTGCTCATCGTACATCAGTGCTAGGCTAAAATATTTCTGAAAGTGAACAGAAGCGCATCACGGTTTTGCTCCGTTGATAGGAGGGGTTTAACGGTTCTGAAGAAACGATGCCTCAAATTTGTCGTTGAGTACCTTCTCCAGACAACACAAACAAGACTTGGATAAACTTAAAGACAAGAAGTGTACATGTCAAAAGTAGGCACCAGCCAAAAAGTGAGACTGCAAAGTACGAACTCAAGATGCAGGCGATGGAGAAGAGAGGCCCGATCCGTAGTCTGGAAATCTGACTAGTTCCAACAAAACTACCCTCTTCGTGTCCGCCAACTTTCTGCTTCTTCGCCAAACCGCTCACTCGCTCGGGCGAGAACTTGCTTCGCTCCTTTCGATCATCGAGCCTCTCCCGGTCCATGACCACCCAAACTTTTCCGCAATTGTGTGGGTGCTTGAATACTGGCAGTCTTAATTGAGCTTCTGCGTTGAGTCTCACCTGTGACCTGTGAGCGAGCGCCGTGAGGTTCTCTGGCGTCGGAGACGAACCCCGAGGCCGCTTCTTGGACAGTTGAGTATCTCTACGCTACGTTTCCGTGCAGGGTGTTTGCCGCTCTAAGCGAGGGCCAACCCCGAGGCGAGACGAGGGTCTTTTAAACCTACCAAACGTAGATGAATGTGTAGATAACTTCCTCCTATATATCAGAAAAATTTCCGGTGTGCACGACCACGGGAAGACATTCCGACTTGTGAGGTCGGTTTCACCCCGGCCTAGTGTCTGCCGATTGGCAAATAGAGGGTCTGGGCGAAACGGTGGCGCAAGGATGTGAGCGAAATAAAATTACATAGCGTACAAGTATGTGGGATAACCAAAGAGACCACCGCCGAAACGATCGGCAACCGTCTTTCGCCACCTTCGAGCCTCCATTACTCGCGGTCCCGTCGACTGACATGACTCTTTCCTTTTTTTATAGGGATGACATGTATTATATCTACCGTACATAAATTGGGAGCTCCCCTTTGCCCCCGTCAAAAAATTCCAGTAAATAATCGGCAGACATCCGGTGGCCCGAAAATTTTCGGATGCCGGATACAGTTATTTAAAAATGAGCCGTGAGTCTGCTCCGACTACGACGACTGGAACACAGGGGCTTGTTTGGTCAACTCTTTTTGTTTGTTGCAAGGTTTGGTGAGCAACCGCCACTCCTCTTGCTACGCTGACCCCCACCTCTGCTATACCCGCATTCGAATCCCAACTGCAAGGCGAAGAGCGTGCATTGACTGATTGCGGCCAACCCAGGTCTTGTCCAGCGAGCATGAACGAGGATAGGCACCTCCCAGCCCTTAAAAGGTTGATTGGTAACCACAAGAATTCCATCCACCACTCTTTTCGTGGAGTAAAATGGTCCGCCGAACGCGCCTCCTACTCTCCAAGGTGCTCTGTTCCACCTTCCCGACAATCCAAGTTTACACAACCTTGATGAGAACTCACTCACCTTTACCTTCACCACCAGCCTCCTATACCTTCTAATTTTCCAAATAACTCCGATAGCATCCGCACCGTGAAGCACGAGACTTCCCATGCCTCTCCCTAAGGACTGTGCTGAGGCGTTGCGCGTCACCTCGAACCTCACAGTCAATCTCGTCATATATGGGAAGTGGTTATGCGGGTGCTTGCGTCCATGGTACTCTTGCATGGCCAGGGGATTGTAGATGCAACATTCAATCGTTAACATGAACGCTGGAGGTTGGCATAGCAATCATTTTACCTCGGATCTAATCTGATCTGACCCATTGCAGATGTGGCCCCCGTTTGGGCCGCTGCACAATACGCGCGGCTACCAAATTCCGCCGCCCAAGCAATGATCGAACTATCAGTCCTCTCGAGTCACTCGAGGTCTATCCATCGTCAGAGGTTGTCACACGCACAAAAAGTAAACTCCGGATCACCTCTCTGCGCCAGACAACCGTCACATTCGCAAATCGGTTTCTCATTTATGCTCATAACTTTATACTGAATGACCAATCCGATAAGAATATCCGAACTCAGGACATCAGAGCTCTTACAAGTCCAAACGCAATCGCGGAGCGTCTCACCAGCATTGTGCGAGCTATGACAACCAACCCTCAGGCGACGGTGGCACAAACTGCTCCTGTTTTGGAGCGAATCGACGTTCACGTTCTATGCAAGGGGCTCCGTGGCGCCAAAGGCCGATTTATCTGGGTCGTTCTGCAAACGACACCGCGCAAGTGGAATTTTTGGGGATACACCAGTTATAAAGCATTCATGCTTTGCACCCTTCCTCTATCCTCCGTTACGCGCTTCAACTAGACCAACCCGATAACCTGCTTTTCGTCGCCTCAGCGAAGTTAGCGCGTTGATTCCGTAAACTCCAGAGAAGCTCGTATTCGACAGGTCGGAAAGGGACTGGAAAGCTATTTAGCGAACGACAACTAGACAAGTGGGATGGCTGGTACCAACCAATGGAAAGCTCACGTCTGGAGCTTGTATTGACCTCTTCAAGATTGTTCCATACCTGGAGGAGATTGAGCATCAAGAGGCTGCTGGAGGATCAGACAGCGCTGAGGGATTTATTGTACGTAGTGGTGTCTATTACACAACCAAATAGGTGCTAGCATCAGCACCCCTCCTGATCTCGCAAATCTTCCTTGGCCTCGGCAAGGGGCTACTGTTTTGTAGAGGGCTCGAGGATCATCCTGCCCACGTTCGTTCCTATTTCTCCTTATCGGCTGTCCTCGGTGAGTGTTTCCAAATACAGGGTACTCTTAAAGCTGAATCTCAGTTGACCGACAGCAACACAAGTTATTCGCAGAAGCATTCGCAGCACCCGATTCCATCACCTTGAAGC
>Ga0307515_10010047_pt1 | contig 18203 bp, 16 predicted proteins | sample 17_EM_MG_FD_194513 | JGI IMG/M metagenome (GOLD analysis project Ga0307515, IMG submission 194513) | Populus trichocarpa ectomycorrhiza microbial communities from riparian zone in the Pacific Northwest, United States - 17_EM | ecosystem: Host-associated > Plants > Roots > Unclassified | place... | reverse complement strand
ACGGGCGTACGCACCTTCATCAATCGTTTGAGATACGGCAATGAGAGTTGACCGGGTCCTATCATCCTGGTCCCTTGCAACATAGGCCGATCAACGTCCGGAAAGGCAAAGAAGAGCAAAAGCTTCAGGGGAATGGCTTGCTCCTCTCCCGGTGTTGCATCTACGACGTGTGCACTTGGTAGCTTGTAAAAGTACCACAATAATCAATTATAAATTATAATTTTGTCTTCTTTTTTACATTAGTACCGTGGTGGTAGTGGTGGGACTTACGACGTTCAGAGTGATGCATATTGGCCATTTCTCTCGCTCCGTCAGGGGGACTCCTTCATCCCACGTATCCTCCAGCTCAAAATCAGCGGCTCGACTCTGCTTCCTACTCCGCAAAGCAGCCTTGAAATTATCCTCCATCTGCACGTCTCTCGGATCGTCGCTCGTTTTTGTCGTCGTCGTGGTCGTTTGGTATGCGACCGCACGGGTTCTCGGTACTCGTGTGTCAAAAAGAGCCGCGCGGCAAGCCATGAACATGACGTCGTATATGTTTCCCGTGTCTGAGAGAATTACGGCGTCGAGGTTTAGGAGCCATGATTTCTTGCCGTGGAGGATGGACAGATCGGAGGGTAAGAGGCTCTCATGACCCAGTATTGATTGTAGTAAGTCACTATATTCAGCCTGGAGGTCCTCTTGTTGGCTGATTAGGAGATGAGGGTAGGCGGCGGGGGAGCTGGAGGGTTTGGCATTAGATACGGAACATGACCTGATCCGAGAGGAATGGGTAATTACACAGCCCCACTGGCAGTGTGCAGTCGTAGTTAAGGTGGGCCACCATGGGGAGATTGGCAACAGCTAGAGCCTAGGCTCGGCCTAGGGGCAATGAACAACAAAATAGCCCAAACTTCTTTGACTATGCATATTTGCTCTACATTGATTTCCTTCGTCTACAAGACTTGCGTCTTCGCGTGCCACCACCCGATTTTCGCCCCGGAAATTTCTCCAAGGGCAACTACGGTGACTCAGTCGGTAATTATATATATATATATATTGTCCTCAAGACGCCAATTTACTTTTACTTTTATTTTATTTTTGATGTTCGCATGAATTGCCCGAAGAAGAAACTCTCACCATGTAACCGCACAGGAAACCCGTCCGTCGTCAGCTCCACCACCCGTAACGACGTCCTCGACTTCCAACCTCACAGCAGCCATCACATCGGTCCCACCGATCCTCACGCGCGCACTTCCATTCGCAAGTGGTCCGACACCTGTGTTCAATTCGATCGGTCGGTAGTCGTGCAGCCCACGCCCGTCTGCGCGTAATGGTGGATCAGCAGTGAGTGATGCTTGAATGTATGAGGTTTCCGCTTTTGAAAGTGAGGTCGCCATTTATGGTAGCGGTAGCGGTAGCGGTCCAAAATTGGAAGTCGAGTTTGGTGCCAAGGGAGTGGTGAGTTCTAAAAAGTCGTTCTATGAAGGCAAAGATGGCACTACCGGATCCAGACCTCAAAAGACGCGAGTTCTGGCACGTGGAACCCATGAGGTTACGGCCAATTCTTTACAAATAATACCGAATGCCTTAGTCGAGGAGTAATACATACATTTGCCATAGTACATCAAATATCCCTCGTCATGATCAAAAGCCAAAACATCTTGCCTGCTGCTCCCTCCATAACTATTTCGAATTCTTTTTGACGGCCCCACCTAATTTGACAGTTGCCACAATCGACCTCGTTATTCGCCGCAACCGGTTCACTGATGGTTCACTAGAAGGGCGGTTATTATCCTCGCGCACGGCGCGAGAAGGTGGAGGTGGTGGAGGAGGTAGAGGAGCCGGAGGTGGAGGAGTTGCGGCTAAGATGGGGTAAATGGTGAGAGTCGCCAAACCAAAGAAGAAAGAAAGAGGGGCCAACAACGGGCGCACCTTTTCCAACGTATCGCATCCGTCCGCCCATTTCAGCACCAGGCTCGCCTTCATACAAGTCTTGACCATCTTGGAAGTAGTATCGTTGGGACTGAAAATGAACGCGGGTGTTAGTCTACTACTCGAGAATGTGAGGGGTGGGATGGGATGTGGCTAGCTAACTACTCACATCGGCGTCATAGCCTACACGCCGCATACCGCCCGTACGGTATTCCGGCTGGAAAGATCACAGATTGAGATAGGCCCATGTTTCTCGTTGTGCATGCATTTACCTCGTCATATTGCGTCCAGCGACCTGGCATCGGTTCCTGCGCTCGCGCTCGACTTTCCGAAGCAGGTAGTGAGAGTGAGAGGTGGTAGGAGGTAGTGCACTATTCTACTCGTGCTTTCGATATTCCCGGCTGCAGATTTGTGAAACCTCAAACACACTAGTGGTGTTGTGGTCCAAGTCCAGGTGCAAGGGCGTTCTGCTTTGCTTTATGCGCTTCCTCGCTTCGGCCATTGAGCCATTGACCGAGGTGTAAAAAAGTGCTGACCTGGTGGTTGATCGGTGTTATCGAATCGCTTCACCCAGTGCCGCCCTAAATGAGCTGAATATGCGTTACATATTCAGCCTGGAGGTCCTCCCGTAGTAGATGAGGGTAGGCGACGGTGGTGGGGCTAGAATTGGACAGACAACACGGTCCGGGAGGGCGGTTGATTGCATCGCCCCTGGTCCCCTGACCCGCTATCCCCTGGCCCCTGGCCTTGTGTCCCCGCGTGTCCCCCGCCCGGGTTTCGAACGCCCTGGGGAATTTTCCACGGCAACTTGGCTCTTCCATGTTTAATTATTCGAATCCCTCACAGGGAACCCGTCCGTCCGTCCGTCCGTCGTCAGCTCCACCTGTAACAACGTTCCATCCTCCACTTCCACTCTCCACAGCAGCCATCACGTCGGTCCCACTAATTCTCACGCCCACCTCGCGCACTTCCATTCGCGAGCAGTCCGACACTCCTGTTCCCGTGTTCAATTCGATCGGACGGATGGACGGAAGTCGTAAAGGCCGCGCCCGTCTGTGCGTAATGCTGGGACGGCAGTCAGAAATGCTTGAGCAGGGTCACCATTCTCGGTAGCGGTCCAAGATTGCAAGTCGAGTTTGGTGCCAAGTTCTGAAACGCGAACGTGGGATCCATGGTACCACCGAGCTGGTTTTATTGGACAACAGAAGGGTACCTGCCTGGTGGGGTAAAGTCACACGTTGGCCATGGTATAAAGTATTGGTAGGCCGTTGAGAGGTACACTTTATTTATTTATTTGCACCGCTGCCACCCGCTTGTCTTCTCTTTCTTGTGTCTATACATCATGGAGGATACGCAATTCGGCCTCCTCGTGATAGGTAAAAGTTTAACAGAGTCTGTCGTAGCTGCATATACCATCGCCACTCTTCTCTTTTCCCAGAGTCGGAACTGACCGTGAGGTATGGTCAAATTTGACAGCGCACTCTCAAAGTAGGCATAAAGATGCTTCAGATAGACTCCTCAGCCAAATATGATGGTCGAGACGCGTCTCTCTCTCGCTCAATGACCTCGTCGCGTTTGTACAACGACCTCCCACCCGACTCCACATATCCAAACTCAGAAATCCAGTACGGATATCGGAGTACCCCCTGAAACATTCACGAGACTATACAATTCGTTGTCCCTGAGCGTCCTTCCGGCCACGGGTCCCCTGATCACGGCGCTCGTGCATGGCGGGGCAGCGAGTCCAAGTGACCCGATGCGATCGAGATGTACGGTACCAACGGTGGTACAGTAAAGACCACCCCAGCAAGCAAATAGGCGTGTTTAAAGCAAGACCCTCTCCCTCATCGGGAAACGTAAACTTATGGAGTTTTTAATGTTCGCTTCTGGGGACTTCGAAATACCGTCAGATACTGATACTTTATAAGAAAAGGAAGACGTTGCGTTTTCTGAATTTTTGAAAGGTCCCGAGTTGGTCTTTCGGCAGAGTTGGCAAGCGCTGTGTCTCATATGCGTTGGCACAATGTTCAGAGGAAACTGGTGAGTGCGTGATTACAAAAAGTATTATTTACTTTTATTTTCGAACTGAACATCTTCAGAACCGAAGCTCCATGTGCTTTTGAGGCTCAGAAGGTATATTCGATCGACTGGACTTTATAGGGATTCAGCTTTTTTAGTGGGACACTATGGAGGAGTTGGGGTGGACAGTCGTTCCAGATGTCCCTGGATGGGATCGACTGCTTCATCGAGGGTGATAGTCGCGGAGCCACCTCAACTCCCAGAGAGACCATCGATTCAACCTCTTGCTTCTGGAAAACTGGTTTTAAGGTGCATCACGATCGTTGACTAACCCAATGGGCTCCTTTCTCCTGGGCCGAGTCCCACGGAAGACAACGCCGAACCGGAGATCGAGAGTTTTATCCTTATATTTCCACCTAGTAGCCCCCAAGGTGGTGGCGCTCAAGACTTAGTCACAGCCATGATCACCGGCGAGGGGTCATTGTCATGTCCGACGGGATCCTGTACGTATGTTTAGTTTTGGACACACTGGTACTGGGAAGTCAAACTTACTACTGTGGGTCAGACGTGGTATATCTCTCCGCGGTCGTATCACCCGACCAAACACCCGATGAGGTTGTAGGACCTTATTTGAATGCGACGCTCCCGAGGGGAACGGGAAACTATCACGCCTATTTTCAGCTGATTCTATGCACATCCGTTACCGTCGGGGACTGGGACTCTCAGCCTCCATTTTCGGTCCCGGTTCCAGTTCGTTTGTCAAACGAATCGTCCCAGTGCGGCGGCCGAGCGCCCGGCTTCCAGAATTCGGGGACACAGCAGCTGAAGAGGCTAAACGTGTGTTCTGGAATACGATCGAAGACGTAGGCCTCAGACGTGGGGCTCCGTGCTCAAGCAAGGCGAGGGCGAGGATACTGTACCTAGCTTCTGGCCGCCGTCGGGAGCTGAGGACACATCTACAGTTGACGAATGGTAGAATGAAGTAGGTATGGGGAACTGCGGAGGGATTGCCTGTGATTGATTAGCTAGCACTCGATGGCAGCCGCTCGTTGGCAGCTGTCCGGCAATGGTTGCAAGTAAGTGGGCAGTTGTGCAGAGCAGAGCAGAGCAGTCCGTCTGTCCGTCTGTCTGGATATGTGATGTCTGGATGGTCACACCTACTTCATGGTAAGGTGGTGACAAAGATCGTTGTTTGTCGTTGTATGCCGCATCGTCCATGTCCTCGGGCATGTCTCTCGTTTCTCGATACTAGCGATACTAGCTAGCGCGCACAGGCAATACTGCGCCGTTGACGAACGCGTCAGCCTCGGGTTTCGGAAGGTTACTCATACAGTTATTATAGTACATTCATTGTCCCTGATAATGACTAAAAGCCTTTTCCCTCCACTCCCGCTCCTTCATGATTGGTTGGAATGTGTTGGGCGGACACAAAGCTCCCAACCAATTTGCAAGTTGTCACAATTGACCTCCTTATTCGCCGCAACCAGCTCAGCGACGGTCCACTGGTGGGTCCTGGCAATCTCCCAACATGTATCGCCCTTGCCAACGACGTACCTGTCCAACCCATCTGGACAGATGACGACAGGCGGTGGTGGTGGGACAGGGGGGAGACGAGAACTGGCAGAGGAGATGTACTTGTAGCCTAGCAGCATGAAGACACCGATGATCAGGAAAAAGGGGGCGAGTTGACGCCAGGCAAGGCTATTACCCTCGCGCAGCGCGTGAGGTGGGGATGGTGGGGCTAAGATTGGTTGGTAAGACTCGTCAAAATCAAAAAAGAGCAAAGAACTAAAGAGAGAGCGCAAGAAATGACGCACCTTTGCCAATGTACCGCATCCGTCCGCCCATTTCGACACCAGGTTCGCCTTCGTACAAGTCTTCGCCATCTTGGAAGTAATATCGTTGAGACTGAGATTGATGCGGCGTTATGACCACTGTGCTCTAACTCGAGGGCTGCGAGGATGTAGCCAAGCTACTTACATCTGCGTCATAGCCAACACGCTGCAAACCGCCCGTGCGGTATTCCGGCTAGAAATAGCACAGAAGATTGAGACAATTCTATATCTTCCGTTGCGCTATATATATATTTACCTCGTCGTATTGCGTCCAACGGCCAGGCATCGTTTCAGTTCAAAGCAGGAAGGGTTGGGGGTTGTGTGTTTACTCTCTCTACTCGTGCTTTTCGATTGATAATGAGAAATATTTCTCGATATTTCCTTTCCGGTTGCAGATTGTGAAACCGCAAACGCACTAATTTTAATTGCGTTTGTGGTCCAGGTTCAAAGAGGGTTCTGCTTTATGCACTTCCCGGGCTTCTCGCTTCGGCCATCCACCCCTGCAACTGCGGCTCGATGAGAAGTATGGACGTGGGTGGCTACTGGCTAGTCTCCGTCATCGGTCGTGCCACCTCAATGTGCTGCCAAGGTTGCAACCCGTCTCGTTCCGAGGCCCTAGTCCAGAACCAAAGAATCTTCAGAAGATTAGTATCATTAATCAGCTTTTAAGTCTTCTATCTATTTATGCCCCATACCACCAACCATCTCCCCGCCTCTCACCCCCGCTTGGCGGCTTGGCGGGGCCAAAACCGGGGAGAGGCATGACGATTGCGGGAATGCGGGAATGCGGGTGCGGTTCACCGTCCGTCTCCGGCGGTGTGAAGCTGTGCGCAGTGCAGAACCTTCAGGGCTATCACGCTATCTCCGCTTTCTCCGCTGGCGTCCCAGCGCATCGAAGAAGCCGTTTCTATAGCACCCCAAGTTGAGGAGTTACCGGAAGAAGGTCCGTCGTGTCCCTCCCTAGCTGTGCTTGGGTGGAGGCGTGGAGGCGCGGGGGCGTGGGGTGGTGGGATAGGAAGTGGGCATTTCTGTCATCGGGAAGAGAAGGTGGGTAGAAGGTTTGGCAGAATTTGCAAATGCACTCTGTTATGTCGATAAGGTTCGATCCGACGTTCAGGTTCAAGCGTGTTCTTGTAGCACTGGCCGTGGTCTAGAAAGGAAAGTAGGAATACGAATGGGATATTGGATATTAGAAACCTGATAGAAATCCTGAGTGTAGGCACGTCATAGGCACAGTCACGACTTGGGCCTAACATTTAATTTCTCGTTCTCGTCCGGCGCGTTGAGAGTAATGTATCTGTTCAAACGATCTTACGGTTACTCAATGTCTCGTGCTGTACGTAGTTGGCTCTCCGAACGCGTCAAACTCTCCAGTTACTTGCGTTTCTGATACGAGGAGCGCGATTTTTGTTGAGCTGCATGGCGACTAATCGACTAGAACGACAGTAGAGGCAATTGAAATGCTGAATATGTACGCTTCGAATCGCAGAATTTCGAAGTCGCAGTTGTGGTGGCATCTCCGGACCGCATTTGGAATGACAGGGCAAGCGGAGCACAGCCTGCTGATCCAAAAGAGAATATTTTACGAGTAGAATGTGCTCGATTGCTTCTTTTTTGGGGGGGTGTGTATTCGACAAATTTAAGTCTACCATACTTAGGCTCCGACTGAGTCGTGCCAAGTATTGACTGCACTTATGAATATGAACTGATGTTACTGGCTGTTCTTGAGTGGATCATGGCTTGTAGCGTTTTCCCCGGTTTTGATCCAGATTCAACTCATTTGCTCTCTATGAACTCGAGCTCATGGCTCCTCCAGGTTAGTTCTCATGTCTTGTCACGACCCTCTCTCACCGTTGTTGCAGAAGATACCACCCTGTGGGGCTCTCAGCGACTAATACGTCATCTGCCAGCGCAACCCGGTAAGCACTCTGCGAGGGCATATGACCAGCCGGCCAGATCTGTACGCGTCGCCTAGGGAATGTACTTGATGGCGGCTCCGAAGTGTGTTGTTTCACCGGCGCTGTCGGTTGTCAGAAGGAGCGTTGCGCATACACATTCCCGGTCTTCTTGCTGTTCGGCTCTTCGTTGGGGGTCGGTGTCGGTTGGGGGTCGTGATCTCACAAGATGGAGCGCTGAAATGATTCTGCCAAACGGTCCCCGAGCGCGCGGAAGGCCCGGGAAGGTGGCTCCCAGAGGGCCCGGATAGGAAGGGCTATGGGTGGCGTGTGGCATCGTCGTCGTTGTCGTCGTCGTTGTCGTCGTCTCGTCGTTGCGATGATAATGAGCCGATGTCCGGTGGTCACAATGGTGGTGGTTGAGTGGTTTGAGTGAGAGGAGAACGACATCGGCGGTGTCGAACGTGGGACGTGGAACATCCGCTCGCCCAATAGTGTTAGCTAACCATCAGCCTATGGGGTGCGTGACGTGTATGGCGTATGGGACTCGACCTGCGACTCGTTCTACGTTCTGACTGGCAGGCAGCAGCAGCTGTGGCAGCCGTGGGCGTTCGTTGGCAGCTCCAACTCGTAACTCGTCCAACTTGTTTTCCTTTCCTTCCTTCCTTCGTCTCTCAGACTCTACTCGTCCCCAGCCATTTTGCGGGGCGTATATCCACACGTACTCAATATTAATACTACAAACCCTTGGCATCTTTCCACTCAGCCCACGCAGCCCACGCAGCCCAGCGCAGTGCAGCGACGACAACAACATACACCTATTCCTGCTGCCCCGCTGCCCCGCCCCCGCCCCCTGCCCCCTGCTTCAGCAAGCATCGCAGCCCGTGTGACGACTAGCAGGCAGTAGCGAGTCGAAGCGGCCAACGACGGCGTTAACGATCAGCTCGACAACACCCCCGACATCCCACTACGATGTCACACATACCGACAACAGCCGAACTTCCACGCGACACGCGCGACCCAGATCCGATTACGACCCCACCCTCTTCACGATACCTTCCTGCATCATCAACCGCAACCACTCCCCGCCCGCCACCTGTTCCTACCGCCGCTTCTGCCAACAATATCACTGGCAATCAGGTCAGCATGCAGGCTGCTCTCCTTTCCGCAAATGGCGACCCACTCGTCGCCCTCGAGACCATCCTGGGCGAACGCAACACGCTGAGTTCACAAAACTCTCAGCTCTGGAAAATCATAGAGAAGCAGAGGGGGATGTACAACAGCCTTCACAAGGAGCTGGATCGTGTAAAGGCAGAGCGCGATCGACTCCAGACAAAGTCTTCTGGCGACACACCCACCAAACGGCTCGCTGCGGGAGAGTCCACATCCAGAAAACAGCTCACAAGGAGCCAGTCTGAGGATCGCCGTAAGTCCCAGTATCCAGTTTGGGTTTGCACTTTTTCCCCTTCACTTGAACGAGACCAGCTACAAAAAAGGTCTCCCCATGCCACTGTGCGAATTCGCCCGCTGACATGTTCATATTACTATTACTGGCTCTAATGGCCGTAACATGCCATCCGGTCTTCTCCTCAAATGAACCCTTTCTCTTCTTTGCAAATTCTTGCCCCCCCGCTCGACATGGGAAGGAGGTTTAGCTTTGTATCTATCGTGCAGGGCCGGCAAGCCAGCCACGTCCCTATTCGTCTATTTCACTCCTTAACAGGATTTAGCTAACCTTTCCTACAGCACTTCGCGCCGTTGCTCCGGCTACGAGGTCCCAGGAACCGGCCACTCCCACCGACCATCCCATATCTACGCCCCCACCAACTGTCTCCCAAACCCAAACCGACGCTCAGATTTCTCATCCCACGAGGCGAGGTTCGCTCCCAACGACAAGCCCGCCAACGCCGAGACAGGCCAGCGTACCCGTTCCGTCTGTCATGTCGGCAACAACCGGGGACAGCGAGGACAAGCTCAAATCGCCCAACACACCTCCTACCCATTCTCAATTCTCAGTGTCAACCCAACCTCCACCCCAATTAAATTATGCACCACCGCCCCCGGTTTCCGTGCCGACTTCCCAGCCCTCCCTCTCAGTGGATGACCACGAAAGGCGTAGACGAAACGCACGTGAGAGTCGAATCATCCTCCCTGACGAAGCTGCCCGCTACATTCAAGCGCAGCAGCAGCAGGAGTCTCCAATCCCTTCACCCAGACCGCGCCTAACAGAGCTGCTGCGAACTCAAGAATATCCCGATTCTATCGAAGGATCCCTGGAACCTGCAACGGCCGTTCAGCAGGAATCTACGCGTCCCACTTCTTCATCTCGTACCCAATCTCAGACGCCAACGGACGAGGATGCTCCTCCCGAAGATCGTTCTTCATACTACAATCCACCGTTCCAGCCACTTTCTCCGCCTCCATCGCATCGGAAGCCACCGCCATCTAGGGATATCGTCGATTATCCTTCCATAAGCGCGATTGGAGCGACCGACGGTTCCAGGACGGACTCCCAACGCAATACAATAGCAACGACATCTTCAGAGGAGATGGAACCTGACTCGGTAGCGACCGGTCGAATACCCACCCGACGGTCTCCTGTTACGAGTGCACCTGGCAGCACTGCCGTTGAAGGGACTACAGCGGCTATTCTGCCTCGTTCTAATCTGCCATCTTATATCGATGACCCTACTCAGCCGCCATTCCAGCCCTACCAAAGCCCCAATGCGTACGGAAACTATCAACAACAGCAGCAATATAACCAGACGCCGACGATGAACCAGCCTCATCAGTTTTCCCAAACCGATGGATATACTTCGGTTGATACGTTTACAACCACACCGTCCGCCAATGGCAGCATGCACCAGTCCTCCCCGTCGCAAGCTACAATAGTCTCGTCGTATTCATCTCAAGGGAATGTCTCACGTAGCAACCCACCGTTAATCGTACCAATGGAGCTCCCCATCACGCGGGTCCGCGTGGTCTCATCGTACATCCGCGCCAACGAGCGCGGCAAAGACGTGCTCGCGTTCTGCATCCAGGTGCAGCCCAGCCAACGCGAGTCCTGGGTGATCGAGAAGATGTACTCGGACATGCTCGCACTCGATTCGCGTGTACGCAACTTGCTCAATAAGAACACGCTCAAAAAGCTCGCGCCGCTACCGGATTCGAAGCTGTTCAAGGATAATGCACCCGCAAAGGTCGACCAGCGCAAGTTATTGCTTGAGCAGTATTTGCAGAGCGTGGTTGCTGCCCCGCTGAAGGACGCCGGAGATGTGTGTGCCTTCTTCATGACGGACCTTAGTAAAGGCGACAGGGCACCGGTTTCTAATCAGGGGTATAAGGAGGGGTACCTTACCAAGCGCGGGAAGAACTTTGGAGGGTGGCGGACGCGGTACTTTATCCTGCAGAATGGGATACTTGAGTATTTTGAGAACGTGAGTCCGATTTTTGTTTATTTAGTACGAAACGGGGGAGTGTAGACTGATCAATTGTATAGCGAGGCGGCACTCATCTGGGCTCTATCCAAATCGCAGGTGCTCAGATTGGACGACAGCAGAAACAGGCATCGATGGACGACGAGAATGCATACCGGCATGCGTTTCTCATCATCGAGGCAAAGAAAACTTCCTCTGGCGCGAACATCCGCCATGTTCTCTGTGCCTCGAGCGACGTGGATCGGGATGCATGGGTCGACGTGCTTGTGCGTCACGTCGCAGGGAGCTTCGACGACTCGTACGGTTCGGGCTCGAGTACCGGACCGAGCATGGAAGGGCATAGTCGACAGTCGGTGGGCTCTATTGAATCCCAAAAACCTACCGCCACTCGCCCGCGCACGCTATCGAATAATGATATGGTACGCGCCGGCGGAGCGATCTTGGGCTCTCCGCTCCAGCAACATGACCCCAGTAGTGCCAGGCTATTCCACGGTGGTCCATCTCAGCCCGAGGCAATGTCACCCATTGAGCGGCCGATCGGGCTTTCGGATGCTCAGCTCGCGCTGAGGATGATCGAGCGCGGGAATCCAGGTGGGAATATGAGCGGGTTGACTATGTCTACCTCACTTCCCAGTAGCATGGAACCTTCTCCCACTCAAGGCCCACCAGCGTCTGCAAGCTATAACACCTCACAACAATCATTGCAACCGTCCTCCCAAGCCTCGCTTCCACGGAGAGCGAGCTCAGAGCAAGGCTTCTACCCCGAGTCACGGGGTGCGATTGTCGATCAACGTGTTGCTCCAAAATCGCGCCCGGAGAGACCGTCGAATCGCGCAAGCAGCCATCCTACGCTCCCCACAGTCGACTCCTCTCCTTCCAAGCAACAGTTTATCGATGCAGGACAGGGATCCGACATCGAGACTGGACCTGGAGGGAAGAAGATCTCCGGACCGTCGAACGCCACGCCGATACCCGCCGGTCAAAGCTGGGGCAACAAGCAGCCACTTCTCACTACACCTGACCACCCAACGTCCGAACGCGAACGAAAGGTCAAGTCCAAGTTCTGGTCCTCGTTCAACCGCGTACCTGGCGTCAGTGGGATGGTGAGCGGTGGGAGTAACAGTGGGAGCGACCGCGAGCGGTCAAATGCTGGTGTTCCACCGCCTACACTCAATCCTTCTCGGGTCGGCGGTGATCCTTCCATGGGGGGACGCGCGGTTTTCGCTGTCCCGCTCGAGCAGGCGCTCACAGTCGCGCAGATTGCGAATCTGCCCGCGATTGTGTTCCGCTGCATCGAGTACCTCGAAGCGAAAAAGGCGGATGAGGAGGAGGGTATATATCGGCTCAGTGGGAGCAATGCCGTTATTAAGAGCTTGAAGGATCGGTTTAATGCTGGTCGGTGTTGATGCGAAAACCGTAGAGGAAAATGATTGCTGATGTACTCTCTGTTACAGAGGGCGATATTAATCTACTCAAGAACGACGAGTATTGGGATCCTCACGCTATTGCTGGCCTCTTGAAGCTCTACTTGCGGGAGCTCCCTACCTCCCTGCTGACCCGAGAATTGCAACAGAGATTCTTAGGAGTCGTTGGTACGTACTACTTTTTATTTATCTTTATTGTGCATAGAAATATTAATATTCATGTCCGACCACAGACCTGCTCGACCCCAAAGATCGTGTGACTGAGCTCTCGCAGCTGGTCGCCAGTCTTCCCATCGCCAATTATAGCCTTCTTCGGGCAATGAATGCTCACTTGATCAATATTGTCCAAAATAATCATGTGAACAAGATGAATATCCGTAATATGGGCATCGTCTTCAGTCCTACACTCCAGATCCCAGCTGGCATCTTCAGCTTGATGCTATCCGACTTCAAGCTGGTGTTTAACGTGGATGCAGGGGAATTCGAATCCGACACGACGAGCACTACCGACGCCGAGTCAACTGTCGCGGAGATGAACCCGAACGAGGGTAAAGCCGGAAACCGCCAACAGCAACAGGATCGTGTGAATAAGCGGAATAGTATGCTCTATGCGCATGCGTCCGCAGATCAGATGCTGGGCCTTGGGGGTAGGCAACTAGAAGGTTAGTATTTCTCGTATTTGTTAATCCTTGAACGCGTTATCAATAACTCGATTCAGCCCCCGAAGAATCGGATGAAGACGACGTCAAGGTTCAAGATGATGACAGCGATTCTGACATATCATATGAGGACATTCGCGCCCCTCCCAGCGACCGACAACCTCGACAGTCGAATGGGCAGCAATATCATGGGCAACCAACAACGCCACCAGTGCGAATTGACGCGCCTGAAGAAGAAGATCACCAGTCTCTCCGAGGTGATTCAGCCAGGTCCGTGGCGACCCACAAGGGGCTGCAGATAAACGTCAGCGCGGCCCCGAACGTTCGTTCAAAGCGAATGAGCGGGCTACCGCTTTCCCCGCGACCCTCAGCAAAAAATTTCCACCCTCCAGCGAGTCCCGCTATTTCCAACGAATCGGGCGGCCGCTGAGGAAGACTCACGATTTTCCATCTCCACTCCTTCTCCCTCTCGCTCACGTATACGTCTGTGCGGAACCTCATCATGAACGAACGAACGATCTGGTGACGACCATCATATCGTATTCTAATTTATCGAGGGCAAGTTGGCTGAGAGTTATGCGGGGCCTAGCTGTCTCTCATTTCTCTATCTACTCTTAAGGTGTACCTTTTGCATTTATTCTCAGTCTCCTGGCATACCCGTCCGAACTTCGGTCTTTCCCACGGGCCTCACTGGTTTGGGTCTCTCATCTCTCTCCCTCTACCCCTCTCTGTTTGTGCACTTGTAGATGTATCTAGCACGCGAACATTTCCGATCATTATTTTTCTGTTTGAATGCATTTCCAAACTGGTTCGGGTTCGTATCCGACAAGGCAGTGAAGAATTTGTGCATCTGTGTAATATTCTCCTTCTAGCCATCAGACATAGACACCAAGTTGTTGGGAAGTGGTGTATTATGGTTGTTCACCTATATGTTCCGAGGGTGACGCTAGTACTACTGGTAGTAAGATAATGGTCGTAACGTCATATACTAAAGCTATCACACAATTAATACATGACCACTGACCGAGGGCAGGACTTAAAACCACAAGAGTTCATTTGTTCAACAGTTGTAAACTCGCTCTCATAGAAAAGTGCAATGATGATGATGCGCACTTGAGATAAGAGGTCGATTGAGTGTTGTTTACGCCCATTAGTACTTCCTTCAACTACTGTCCTGGACCAATTTCATACTCGGCATACCCGAATTCTTCGATGGGATTAAGTAAAATTGGACCCTCCTTGCGGATGCAATCCTCGCATTATGGGAATGAAACTGAAGACCCTCTCGAGTGGAGGTACAAGCAGCGATAAAACTCATCTGGGACTCGAATTGCTGCTGGAAAGCAGTCCGGAAGGGAGGGATGGGAAGGGATGGGTTTCAGTTGGAGAGGGAGAGAAGTGACGAAATAACTTATGGCTGTGGATCCCCCCTCCGTCGCAAAACCAAAGTAGGAGTCGAAGTGAAAGTTCAATCGCGAGGAATATAGGCGAGAAGATCGGAAGGCAAAAAGGGGTTCTACATTTATTCTGCAAGGATGTTTTGAGTGCTTTCGCTGCCTCGCTGGAGAAAGATAAAAGTATACTCCTCCGTACACTTGCCATTTGAGCACTTTGCGGGAAATATCTACGGTACCGGGTTGTCTTGTATGTAGTTGGTGGAAGTTGTCTGAACGATGATGTTTGTTCTCGTCGAAGCACATGTGTTGGGAAGTATTGATGAAAGGCTGAAATTGAGTACTGGATGCTGTTGCCTTGAGGGCGAGGTTCACGGTATGACTTCTGTACTGCATGGCGTGTGACAACGCACCGCCGAAGTTCATTTCTAATCGTGTTCCTTCAGTAATGCTTCAAACATGTAGGTGCGAAGATCTCCAGAGTGGTCCTTGACTCGTCTTAGATATACCTTGCGGAATGAGTGCAGAGTGGTGGCCAATGCAATTGTCCAACGCAAGTCAAATGTAGTCAGTCTAACAGGCATGGATATAAAATAGCGAGGACATACAGCAGCATCTAAATGGGAAACACGAATTCTGACAACCCGTTTACATATCGGCAATCAGCAATTCAACTGAGCTGCAACCCAAGAACAAGAACGTCTAGAATTAACCCCTCAAACCGACAAATGAAGCAGTTCATATACCGCTAGGCATAATAACGCTTTTTGTCGAGAACATCTGGAAGTCTCATCAACTTCTCCGTTAATTGGCATCAACCAAACTGGCGGGTATATGACCTGTACTGAGCCACATTGGTGGCTGTCCCGGCGGCAGCAGGACCATGGAACCTTGTGGTGAGAGCTAGGTTGTACTTGGTTCGACTAGGAAGCTGAACTGCACGGCCGAGTCGTTAACGCAGACTGCAGTTCTTGGGAAGAAGTCTCCCCCCTCGTCACTCTTGAGGAGGTTTACCCTCGTGGATTTGCCATGGGCGTCACCCACCTTGTTCTCGATCGTAGCACAGGTACGCAATTCCGCTCCGGTTCATTGTTAGGCTGCTTACTGGGCCTTTGGTCTCCAGAGAGTGACCAAGTTAAGTCAGCGGACCCGACCTTTCCATGGTTGATGCCCGCCAATTCTACTTTATGCAGAATGCCACCGCCAAAGCACCATCTTCGCGAGGACAACTCGCTCCGGTGATTGCCACTCAAAAATAAAGCCCTCATCCGACTTGCTTTGTGGCTGACCTCTTCATCGTGCAGCAGAAGTACTAACTTCCCTGATTAACGAAAATTCGTCTAAATTCCGTCATAATCTCAGCACGATTATTCCAACCCCAGCAGATGGACAATGCTTTGACCTCCTATGCGAATCTTTAACCCGTACTTTTGCCAACGAACGGACGGATGTGCTCAGAAGGGGAATCCTCCTGCAGGGTCGGCCCTACGGCGTGGATCGGTCTTGAATTAAAGCACAGGTAGCTATTTACTGCGATCTACCCCTCGCAAGAAATCAAGAGCGAGGTTGTGCAGGGGGGTGTAATTCCGGCCTTTGAGGCCTGCTCCCTTCACAAACCGTTCTTCCAGACTCAAAAGCGGAGACATGCCAGCTCGCCGCAAGTGTCAAATGGGCAGTTGAGTAAGTCCTCAGCTTGTGACTAGTCGTCACGCATGATGTTGGAAAGCTGAGTGTGATTAGTTACCTAACTGGACGCTCCATCGCGTGCAGGGGCTTCCCATTTGCATAGATATAGAGGAATTTCAACAGGTTGTCGGGCGCAAGTAAAGAAGCTTTGGGTGGTGGATATCAGGTATTTAGAATGCGGTTCCAAGGTTCGAACTGAGGTATAAAAACACCCCGGGATGTTCTGGGTCGACGACGAGGGTGGGACTTGGAGGGTTTGAGTGGATAACAGTCCGCGTCATGCAGCACGCTGAGACATTATTCTGGGGTACTAAGGATGGTTGTTCGTGTGGCGCATTGACGATGCGATGTCGGGATTCGAACAGAGGAAAGTCCCCTGAATATTCTACAGAGTGTACTTGATCGGGTAGAAAATCCACGGGTACCACTTCTTATCAGAATTGTTGGAGTTGAGTTCCCAGACCCGTCGACCTATAAACCCGACCAGGTGTGAAGCCAGGCTTGTTGGAGTTCAAAGCCGGATAATATTAACATATACAGGATCAATCATGTCTAAATGGGTAGGTGCTCCTTTTGTAGAAATAGTATGGATGTGTCTTTGGAATACATGCCCTTGCCTTCAAATTGGGTTGGAGAGATATTGGCCTAGCCACATTCCCCTCAACCGTCTCATTCATAGTAGCTACGTAGGTGCCTTTAATGGTTACCCAACTCACTTTCAGTAAGCATTTCGGCAAGTGGTATATACACGAACAACAACACTTACAGCACTTGCAATGCCCTTCGGGTGCCCGCCTACAATTAATTCATACGCAGGTGGTAGAATTATCCGAAGTTTTGCCAACATGACGCCACAAGCTGATATTGACATGTCTCAAATTCAGCCAAGAATTCATTCAGCGGAGCATAGCGCCACCGGCGGGACATGGTCGCTTGTTGTCAGAAGAAAAAAAAACGGACTAATCAATGCACATATACATAGCCTGTCTTTGTATCAGTTGGTTATGATACGCTGGCATTGATATATCACCCGGATGGTATCATATCAGAACATGTACGTTCTCCGGAGGGCTGAGCTGAGGTGGAGACTTTACAAATTCACGATAAATTAGAATGAGCTCCATATTGGCACCTGTCGCGCCCCACAAAGGTTGTTTTGATATTTATTTTATTTTCATTGATGGAGGCAAGTCGCTGCCTATAACTGGAGGCTATGCTTATATACATCAGGATTTGATAAAGGAACAACTATAGTCCGTGGTCCGGGATATAGCAGTACTGATATGCGGGTTGTGCCACCTCGCCTCTACTGACAATCGGACATGAACAAGCGAACACAGGGAACGAGACGATTCGGCACAACATGACCATTTGGGTACGTACGCGGGCGTGCATGGAAGGTGAATGGAGGCTCACCGAAAATCCCAATCTCCAATGAAGTAAACAGAAGTTCAGCTAGTGCGACCAACGCGGACCTCGAAATGAATTGATACGCAGGTGGTGTGATGCGGCGGACTTACCCCCACCCGAGAATTCATTCGCCCGAGAAGATGGCTCACATACACAGCTCCACCTTGCGGGGCATGGGTCGCTGGTTGTCAGAATTTTTTTTTTGACAGACTAATCAATGCCCGAACACATAGCCAGTCTCCGTATCAGTTGATTGTGATACACTGCCCATTGATATATCACCCATATCAAAACATGGACGTTCTGAGGTGGAGACTTTACAAATCCATGATAAATGAGGTCCACATTAGCACGTGTCATCCCAACAAAAAGGTTGTTTTGATATTAGGTTTATTTTCATCGGCGTATGGAGGCAAGTGGCTTCCCTCCAATATTCATGTGCCTGCATTTATGCTTCGATGACGCAAGTAAGTTGCTTTGCAGAATACAATTTACATGTCATTGATAGTTGTGCCTATAGTTCCTTTCAT
>Ga0307515_10010046_pt1 | contig 18203 bp, 18 predicted proteins | sample 17_EM_MG_FD_194513 | JGI IMG/M metagenome (GOLD analysis project Ga0307515, IMG submission 194513) | Populus trichocarpa ectomycorrhiza microbial communities from riparian zone in the Pacific Northwest, United States - 17_EM | ecosystem: Host-associated > Plants > Roots > Unclassified | place... | reverse complement strand
GACGTAGAGAACAAACGCATGGCGATCGAGGCGGGCAGCGTCAGCACCCAGGCCACCAGCATGTTGCGCACGGTCGACCATTGCAGGCCGGAGCCGTTGGCAGCCATGGTTCCCGCCACCCCGGACGACAGGACATGCGTGGTCGAGACCGGCAACCCGAAATGGTCGGCGGCACCGATCGTCACCATGGCGACGACTTCGGCCGCGGCGCCCTGGCCGTAGGTCAGGTGCGTCTTGCCGATCTTTTCGCCGACGGTGACGACGATACGCCTCCAGCCGATCATCGTGCCAAGACCCAGCGCCAGCGCCACGGCGACCTTGACCCAGATCGGAATGAACTTGGTCGCGTTGTCGACGGCCTTGTGATAGGCGCCGACCGCCGCAAGGTCGGCCTCTTCCATCGGCAGCAGCTTCTTCTTGTCGATCAGCTTCAGCGCTTCGCCGATCAGGTAGATGTCGTTGCGCACGTTGCCGACCATTTCGTTCGGCACCGCCTCCAGCGTCGGGAATGCAGCCACTTCGGTGCTGGTCTGATGGATGAACTGCTGCAGGGCCGGCGTCGTCTGGTCGGTCCAGGTCTTGGTCCGGACGGCATCCGCGACGGCTGCCTTGAAATCCGCCACCGTCACGCCCGGCTTCACATATTTCCCGAGCGCGACTTCCACCTGCGCGGAGGCCGATTTATAGGCTTCGAGATAGTTGACATCCGGCGTCCGGTTGAGCGCAAAGGCGGTCGGAACCAGGCCGATCAGGATGAGCATGATCAGGCCCATGCCCTTCTGGCCGTCATTGGAACCATGGGCAAAGCTGACCCCAGTGCAGGTGAAGATCAACAGGGCGCGGATCCACAGCGGCGGCGGCGCGCTGGTCTTCGGTTCCTGGTAAAGCGCCTGGTTGCGCACGAAAAACTTCATCGCCAGCAGCAGCAAGGCGGCAAAACCGAAGCCGATCAGCGGCGACAAAAGCAGCGACAGGCCGATATTGGTGGCCTGCGACCAGTCGACGCCGCTGGTTGCCGTTCCGGTTGGAGCCAGAAACTGGTTGGCAAGGCCGACGCCGATGATCGAGCCGATCAGCGTATGCGAACTGGACGACGGCAAACCGAGATACCAGGTGCCGAGGTTCCAGATGATCGCGGCGCTGAGCAGCGCAAACACCATGGCAAGACCCGAACCGGACCCGACCTGAAGGATCAGCTCGACCGGCAGAAGCGCCAGGATGCCGAAGGCAACGGCGCCGCTGGAGGTGAGAACCCCGAGGAAATTGAAGAAGCCCGACCAGATGACCGCAAATTCCGCCGGCATCGACCGCGTGTAGATCACGGTGGCGACCGCATTCGCCGTGTCATGGAAACCGTTGACGAATTCGAAGCCGAGCGCGATCAGCAGCGCCAGCCCCAGCAGGACCCACGGAACCGCCGCGGCACTGGTCAGGTCCTGGCCGAGCGCATAGGCGACATAGCCAAGGCCGCACAGGATGACGACGGCGAGCACCGGGATAAACCATTTGCCGGCGCCGGTGTTGTCGAGCGGGTGGCGGACGGGTTCGGTTCCTGCATTGCCTGAGCTGAGATCAACCATCGTCTTGCCCCCTTTTGACATCTGCTTTTTCGTAAAACCCCTCCATGAACCTTTCATGACGCACCGCACCAAAGGTCCCGGCTTGCTGGACCGTGCCCTTGTTTTTGCTTTCGTCTTTGACTTTGCCATTGACGAGGCCGTGTCCATCGCGCCGACTGTCACATACCTGTCATCAAACCCTGCTCCTGTGCCCCGACCAACGGGGATGTGACCAAATGATCGACCAGCTCAGCCGCATCAAGGCGGAAATTGCCGACAGCTTCGACGAAGAGCTGGAAATGCAGATGGAGGAGGACCGGCTCGACGAGCTGGTCGCCGAGGGCATGTCGGAGCCGGCCGAGCCGACGATCGACCGCAAAGTCTATTTCCGCGAGCTGTTCCGCCTCCAGCACGAACTCGTCCGGTTGCAGGATTGGGTGCAGCACAAGAAGCTCAAGGTCGTGGTGCTGTTCGAAGGCCGCGATTCGGCCGGCAAGGGCGGCGCCATCAAGCGCGTCACCCAGCGCCTCAATCCGCGCGTCTGCCGCACCGTGGCGCTCCCCGCCCCGACCGAGCGCGAGCGCAATCAATGGTATTTCCAACGCTACATCCCGCATCTGCCGACATCGGGCGAAATGGTGCTGTTCGACCGCAGCTGGTACAACCGCGCCGGTGTCGAGCGCGTCATGGGCTTCTGCACGCAGGAGGAACTCGATGAATTCTTCCGTTCCGTGCCGGAATTCGAGCGCATGCTCGTGCGCTCCGGCATCGTGCTGATCAAATACTGGTTCTCGATCACCGACGAGGAACAGGAGTTCCGCTTCAAGATGCGCATCCACGATCCGCTGAAGCAGTGGAAACTGTCGCCGATGGACATGGAAAGCCGCATCCACTGGGAAGAATACACCAAGGCCAAGGAAGAGATGCTGGCCCGCACCCACACAGAGGATGCGCCCTGGTGGGTCGTTCAGGCCGTCGACAAGAAGAAGGCCCGCCTCAACTGCATCGCCCATCTCCTCAAGCAGATCCCCTACGAGGACGTGCCGAAACCCGAAATCGAACTCCCCGACCGCGTCCGCCACGACGACTACATCCGCCATCCGGTGCCGGACGAGATGTACGTGCCGGAAGTGTATTGATCACGGCGGGGCTCAATGCCTAAAGGCCCCTCATCCGCGCTCTCGGGCACCTTCTCCCCGTTATGACGGGGAGAAGGATCAAGCGGCGAACTCCGGGAAAGTGCCCTACCCCCCGCAAGCGGCAGGGCAATTGCATATGAGCTTCGGCTTGCTCCCCTCTTCTCCCCAGCGGGGAGAAGGTGGCCCGCAGGGCCGGATGAGGGGGGCCGAAGGCCACCTCTTTCTGGCTCCGGCTTCGCCGAAGCCCCCCTCATCGCCTCACTGCGTTCGGCACTTCTCCCCGCTGGGGAGAAGAGGGAGAGCGTCGCACGCCCTCGCAAATCCATATGCGATTACCCTGCCGCAGGCGGGGTTAGGGTGAGGGGCTGTTACGGCGACGTGACATTTGGACCAGAGCCGAAGCGATCATCCCGTCGCAACCGCCTTCTTCCGCGCCACCACCGCCAGATACGCGGCCTGCAATTCCGCGAATACCGAGCGTTCCGGCGCCAGCGTTCCAAGATGCAAGCTCCGCAACTCCTCCATGAATGCTTCCCACATCGCCGGTCCGCCCTTTTCCAGCAGCTCGGCGCGGATCGACAGCTCCTCCGACGCCGGCGTATGCCGTAGCCCCCAGGCGCCCATCTGGGCGATCAGCGGCACCAGCTGGATCGACGGCTCGGTCAGGCTGTAGATGCCCTTCTGCTTGTGGCTCGGATCGTCGGCGCGCGACAAAAGCCCGTTCTCCGTCAGCCGCTTCAGCCGGTCGGCCAGCACATTGGAGGCTATCCCCTCTTCCGATTGCGTGAGAAGCTCGCGAAAATGCCGCTTGTTGCCGAACATGATGTCGCGGATGACGATCAGGCTCCAGCGGTCGCCGAGCATTTCCAGTGTCAGATTGATCGGGCATCCCGACCGGTGTGCGTTGTCCATGTGTCGCCTTTTTTCAAAACCGCTTGCAATATAGGATTGCTTATCCTACAACACAACCAGTTGCAGATTGAAATCAGATTTCGGAGGATATGATGAAACCGCAACTTTTCGCCCATCCCTTCTCGTCCTATTGCCAGAAGGTCCTCGTCGCCATCTATGAAAACGGCACCGCGTTCGATTACCGCATGCTGAGCCCAGACCAAGCAGACACCGTGGAGGAGTGGCAGTCGATCTGGCCGATCAAGCGCTTTCCGGTGCTGAAGGACGGCGAAAACGCCGTGATGGAAGCAACCATCATCATCGAATATCTGATGCTGAACTATCCGGGCACGGTCCGCCTGATCCCGCAGGATCCGCAGGCAGCGCTGCGCACCCGCATGATGGACCGTTTTTTCGACAATTACGTCATGACGCCGATGCAGAAGGTGGTGTTCAACCAGATCCGCCCGGAAGCCGACCGCGATGCCTATGGCGTCAAGGAGGCAAAAGCGATGCTCGACGACGCCTATGCCTGGCTCGACGGCGTGGTGGCGAAAACCGAATGGGCGGCCGGTGACGAGTTCACCCTTGCCGATTGCGCCGCCTGTCCGTCGCTGTTCTACGCCGACTGGGTGCATCCGATCCCGGAAACGCTGCCCAACACCCGCGCCTACCGCGCCCGCCTGCTTGCCCGCCCCTCCTTCGCCCGCGCCATCGACGAAGGCCGGCCCTATCGCGCCTTCTTCCCGCTCGGGGCGCCGGACCGGGATTGAGGTCTTGGGGCTGACGTAACTCTTGCCGGCTACACCCGCACGACCTACAACAACAGACATTATAACGGCGCTGCCGTCTTCGAAATTGCCAAGAGCTTCTATTACTTGAGAGATTTCTAATGGGCAACATTGCAAATGTATTCGGCGCGGGCGAAATCGCGCTTGAACGGGCACACTATGCCGGCCTGTCCCGGTTCCATCGCTGGAAGCTGGGGTTCACCGCGCTGCGCGCCGTTCCCGACGTGATGGCGTCTCCGCCGGCGATCTCGGTCGGTGCCGCGGCTGCGGCAAGCCTGATCAGCGGATCGACCGTGCCCGGTTGCGGCAAGGACGATGCTCGGATGACGCGGCTCGGCGGTACGTTCGAGGACAGCGGCGCCTACAAGAAAGGCTCGCGCGGCGGCGTGCGCTATCGCTTCATCTTCGACGGGACGCGCTTCGACTACCGGATCCGGTCCTATCTCGGGCAGAGCTCGGTCACCCTATACGTGGATGGCAAGCCGGTTTCCAAGGCGCTCTTTTCGGAGGAGCATCCGGGCCTCAATGACGATACCGAGCATTTCGTCCTGCAGGATTTCGGTATCGATGTTCCGACATATGGGCTGGTCAATCCGGCAATCCTCGACGCCGGCTCCGGCTACGCCGTCGGCGATATCATCACCTTTTCCGGCGGCACCTTCATCACGGCGGCGCAGGTGCGCGTGACCGGCGTGGATGCCGGCGCCATCACCGCGGCGGCAATCCATCGGGCCGGCGTTTACAGCGTCGCGCCGGCGAGGACGACCCAAGGCAGCACGACAGGATCTGGGACCGGTGCGACCTTCACCACGGCCTTCGGCACGCTCAACACGACGAAGCATGTGCGCAAGATCGAGATGATCCTGGGGTTCGGCGTCCGCTTCGGCGGCATCAACGTCGATCCCGGTGTCAGCATTCTTCCGTGGGCGGAAAATACGCAGGCCGCCAAGCTGCTGATCGCCGGCGACAGCGTCACGCAGGGCTTCTTCAACACGTGGGCAGGCGGCAACTGGTCGCGACAGGTCGCCTATATGCTGGGACTGGAAGAGCGCTTCGTCCAGTATGGCACCAGCGGCCGGGGCTTTCTGAAAAGAACCCGTTTCTCGCTCGATACGCCGGGGATCATCGATCTCGCGCCGGACATGCTGGTCATCGCCGACGGCTTCAACGACATGTTCCAGTTTAGCTCTCTGACCGGCGCGGCGTTGAAGGCCGAAGTCACGGCAAGGCTGGACGAACTGCTGAAGGCACTGCCGAAAGTGCGCATCGTCGGCATCAGCCCCTATTACGACACCACCAGCTCGAAGGCATGCACCGCTGCCATCGCGGCAGGCTATGCGGCGGCATGGGATAAGAGCCGTGTGCGCTTCTACGATTTCGCTGCAACCGGCGCCTATTCGGCATCCGGAGCTTTTGCCTCCACGGACGCAACGCATCCGGGACAATCCGGCCAGGATTTCCTCGCAGCCACCCTCGCCCCGCCGATCGCCAACCTGTTCCTGTCGATGGCGTGAAGCCTTCACGCGAGATCAGAAATGGGCCGGATCGAAGAACCCGGGAGCATCCGGAAAATCGGCCAAGCGGGCCTTGAAACAGGCAGCGTGCACGAACCGCCATTTGCCCACTGATGTCTCAGCGGTAAGAGAGCGGATGGAAGTCTGCTTACAAGAGGGGATCAGGAGCCTTTGCTTCTATACCTTCCACGCAGAAGCAGCACGGTCCCCATTTAACCCCTGTCAGATTTTCCGTCACATACAGCCCTGTATCGGAACTTTCGTTGCTCGCTTATCTCATTGCTGAGCAATTCTCTGACACCGCCGCCCCGGCATAGCACGCTGGCGTCAAGTTTGACGGGAGCGTTACTTTTTTTCGACTTTCAGATGAGCTTTGCGAAAGTCTTTGCTGTTGTAGATGTTGCGCAACTCCGTAGGGCCATTACATTCCAAGGCATCTATCTCGCGGAAGATAATGAGCCGCTCGAGCCTTTGAAAACCTTCAACAATAATGCCGATAAGGATAAAAAAAGCACCCAAGGGAAGGGCAATATAGGCGCCTCCACGATCCCCGAAAAAATATTCAAAAAGAGCGTAGGCGACGAGGCCCACGCCCATGATGGTCAGCGGATGTTTATACATAAACCTTGGCCCTCTTTAACGCTCTCCGATCAACCTAACAAAGATCTAGCTATCGGCAAACGGCCCCCGCCCCCAGCGAATGTGGAACTGGCTATAGCCCGCCCGGATGTGGTGACAGCCAATCTTTATGCTCCGCCCGAAGGTGTTCAACCTGCTGCTCCGAAGTCAGGAAAAGGTCGAAGCCTCCATCATAAGGTGCGAAAATTTGACCGGTTTCTTTGCTCATCCAGAAAATGGAATGAGGCCAGGTTTCGTCACGGGCTATCGCAATTATTCGCTTTGCACGGGTTTCGCTTGGCTTCCACATTTCGGATGAAACAAAAACAATCCACGTTCTTTCTTCCCAAGAAAAAACCTGCGCCACGAAACCCGCGGAGACAGCACCCTTTTGGATATCGTCATCATCCGCCCGCCAACATTCTACGCGCCAGCACTCACACCCGTGCCCCAGTACCGCATTTCCGAGAACGTCAGCTCTTTCAATGATTGTCTTTTCTTCCTTGGCATTGGTTGGCCAATGTTTCGACTCCGGCAATGAATGGAACCTCAACCACGGCAAAAGCCCTTCGTCCCGCAATGTCCATGCCAACGGCACACGACTTGAATAGAAAGTTATCCAGTCTTTATGAAAAGCCTCTCGCTCACGTTCGATCTGCGTCATACCGCCTTACTTCTGCAAGCCAAGAACCATACCTGACACCACTGATATCTGACATCTCGGCAGCAGTCATCAACGCTCCACGATACCGCACTCTCCCAGAGAGAGGCCCCCATTCCCAGCCTCCTCACCCGGCAGCCTCTCCACCCCCAAACCGCAACACCACCTCGAACCCGTCCGCCCGGTCCGTGGCCGGCGACAAAACCTCGAAGCCGACATTCATCTGCTGCAGCAGCCGCTCGGCGATCGATAGCCCGAGCCCCGAGCCGGGTGAAGCGGTATTGCCCCGGCCGAAGCGTTTGCGGATCGCGGCCAGCTCGTCCGGTGTCAGCGCCGCCGCGCCGTTGACGATGCGCACCACGCCGTTCGTCTCGAGCCGGATATCGACAGGCTCGTCCGCGCGGCCATGCACCAGGGCGTTCTCGATCAGGTTGCGCAGGACGATCGCGAAAGCGTCCTCGCTGTATGTGCCTTCCAGCTTCGCGCCGGCCGCGCGGTGAAGGCGCAAACGCCCGGATGCCGGATCGCCGCGCTCGAAATCGGTCACCACCAGTTCCAGCACACGGGCCAGATCGACCCTTGTCGTGCCGGTGCCGATCCCGGCTTCGGCGCGTGCCAGTTGCAGCAGCTTTTCCGCCGTATGGCCGAGATTGACCAGCGAGGTCTCGATCTGCTGGGCGCGGCGTTTCTTCGGACCGTCGAGTTCGGCGATCAGCATCTGCGTCTGCGCCAGCGCGCCGGCGATCGGCGTGCGCAGTTCGTGGGCGCTGTTGGCGGTGAATTCCCGCTCCGCGTCGAAGGCCGATTGCAGGCGCGTGAGCAGATGGTTGACCGAGCGGGCGATCGGCCGAAGCTCGCGCGGCAATGTGCCGGATGGCACCGGCGCCATGTTGCCGCCGTCCTTTTCCTCGATCGACCGGCGCAGGTCGTCAACCGGCGCCAGCGTCCGACGCACGATCAGCCAGATCAAGAGGACGCTGACCGGAATGAGGATAAGCACCGGCAGGAACAGCGCCATGCCGCCCTCCGTCGATGCCTCGGACCGGTTCGCCAGCGCATCGGCCACCTGCACGAAGACCGTGTGGTCGGCCGATGTCGCGGTGAAGAACCGGTAGGTGTCGTCGGTCCAGAAACCGCGCTTCAGCGGCGCGCCGAAAGGCTCGGCCGGCGCATCGTGAGACCGGAAGAGAATGTCTCCCTTGGCATCGCGCACCTGGTAGACCAGATATTCCTCGCCCGCGTCGTCGCTCTCGTCGCGAAGATGCGGCGGATAGGCAGGGTCCTTGCGCCGATCGAGATCGGTAACGATCATCGGCACGAGACGCTCGGCCGTTTCCTGCAGCGAACCGTCGAAGATTTCCCCGAACTCGTCATGCATCACCGAAACGCCGAGGCCGGCGGCAATCAGCCAGAAGGCTGTCGCGGCCCCCGTCAGCCACAGGATCAGCCGCCGTGTCATGCTTTGCGCCCGGATTTTCTGCTGTTTCACGCGGGCGCCCCGATCTTGTAGCCGACGCCGCGCACTGTCTCGACATGCTCCCGCCCGAGTTTCTTGCGCAGCCGGCTGACATAGACCTCGACAGTGTTGCTCTCGATCTCCGAACCGAACGCATAGAGCGCCTCCTCGATCTGCGCCTTCGAGACGATCGCGCCCGGCCGGGAAAGCAGCATGTCGAGAACCGCCCATTCGCGGCCGGACAGACCGACTTCCCTGTCGCCGGCAAACACCCGCCGGTCGACCGGGCTGATCTTCAGCGCGCCGAACGTGATCGTCGGCGAAATATTGCCGCCATAGCGGCGGATGACGGCAAGCATGCGCGCGGTCAGTTCGCCAAGATCGAACGGCTTGACGAGATAGTCGTCGGCGCCGCTGTTCAGGCCTTCGATCCGGTCGGAAATCTGGTCATGGGCGGTGAGGATGATCACCGGGGTCGCGTTGCCGGCCGTGCGCAGCTCCTTCAGAAGGGCGATGCCGCTGCCGTCGGGCAGCCGCAGGTCGAGCAGGATCAGGCCATAGGTGACGGCGCGCAGCGATGCACGCGCATCGTCCAGCGTCTTCATCCAGTCGACCGCATGACCGGCAGCCGCGATATGATCGCGAACGGCCTCTCCCAGAATCTCATTGTCCTCGACGAGCAGAACGCGCAAGCCGCTGGTCCTTTTATCGGTCAGCCTTCCCGGCATTCTTATTCCCTCTTTGGAGTCCGGCGTCAAACGGCTTTGATGGTCACGACGATAGGCCCGCCCCCGTTAACCGGTAGCAGGTCGCAGAATTCGGGATGTCCCTCCGGCCGCTTACGAAGCGGCACCACCCCGGCAGGACGCCAGCACGTCGAGCGCCGGATCGTAAACCTTGGTCGCGACATTCATCATGCCGAGCACCGTATGGAACAGGTTGTCGTGCGACTGCGGCTCGCTGGTCTTTGCCTGAAGACACGCCCGGTTGGTGCCGGCCTTGGCCTCCGTCCCCTGCCACAGGACGAACGGAACATGGGTCTGCTGCGACGGCGCGATGAAATAGGGCGCGCCGTGCAGATACAGCCCGTGCTCGCCCAGCGATTCGCCATGATCGGACATGTAGATCATCGATCCCGCCATCCTGTTTTCGCGGGCTTTCAGCATGTCGATGACGGTCGAGAGAACGTGGTCGGTATAAAGGATAGTGTTGTCATAGGCATTGACGATTTCGTCGCGCGAACAGTTGCCCAGTTCCGGCGTCCGGCAATCCGGCGTGAAGCGGCGGAAGGCCTCGGGATAGCGCAGGAAATAAGCCGGCCCGTGGCTGCCGAGCTGGTGGAGTACCAGCACGCTGTCGCCCTTGACGGCATCGAGCCAGGCGCCGAGACGGTCCAGGTGAACGTCGTCCAGACATTCGTGATCCTTGCAGAAGCGCGGATCGTTGATCGTCGAGAGCGACGTGTAGGCGATGCGGTTGGCAAGCGCCTTGCTGCCGGTGTTGTTGTCCCACCATTCCGCCTTGATGCCGGCATGGGTCAGGACATCGAGGAGATTTTCGGTTTCAAGCCCCTTCTGATGAGTGTACGTGCTGCGCGTATAGACCGAGAACATGCAGGGCAGCGAAACCGCCGTCGCCGTGCCGCAGCTCGAGGTGTCGGTGAAATAACGGATATCCTGCCGGCCAAGCTCCGGATTGGTATCGCGGGCATAGCCGTTGAGCGAGAAATTCTCCGCTCGCGCCGTTTCCCCGGCGACGATGATGGTAACGCGCGGCTTACCCGATGCCGCCGGTGCGATGACATGCGCATCGGCTCCGAGCGACTGGACGGCGATGTCCTTCTCTGCCTCGCTGGCCATGACATACCGCACGACGCTGACGATCGGCGCGACCGGGTTCAGCGTCGCCATCAGATCGCGATGCTGGCGGGTGGTGGCCGCGAAAGTGCGGACGTTCGCAACGCCGACGGATGCGAAAACCGCAAGACAGGAAAAGACCAGCGCCAGATTCCATTTCACCTTCTGAAAGAACGGCCGGTGCTGGACGCGCACCAGCGCGATCAGCACGGAAGGCAGGACGCCAAACAGCATCATATGGGTGAGAAAGCCAGCGGTCAGCAGATGACCGGCTTCCGAACCCGTCGTCTCGGCAGCGTTGCGGATCATATCGACGTCGATGACTGTGCCGAAGTGATCCATGAACCGGGAGGCGGCCGCAGCGCTCATGATGAGCACGATGAACAGCGGCTTGGTGAGATATTTCACCGAAACCGCAACACAAACAGCCGTAAACAGCGCAAAAAGCCCGATACTGAGCAGAATAAGCCCGAAACTCGGGGCGCCGAGATAGTCGACGGCCTTGGTCCAGAATGTCCCGTTCGTGACGAAGATGAGATAGAGCGCCACGATCACGCTCAGCGTCGCGCTGCCGATGACCGGGCGTGTCAGGCGCGGGGCCACCGTTGATAGGGTTTCCAATGACACCGGTCATCTCCTGCTTCACATCAGACTGATGGATCCGGACACGGCGCATTCGCTGTCAGGCCATCCGGCTTGGCGCCGTCGGGCATGCATCGGCACCCGCGGCCGTGTCCACGCCCGACATCTGGTCCGGTTTTCTGACAGGAACCTGAACGGGGAACGGCATATGAAATTGGCGTCGCCAACCGGCCTCGCGTGGGAGAAAGTTCCGCCCGTTTTTTAAAAGCGTTCAGCCTGATGTCAGTATCGCCGGGCAGAGTGACGATCGACACTGGAGATTTCTGTTTGAAAGCGCGTCGAATTCCTCTTGGGCTGCTCTACATCGCCACTCTCGTCCTGCTGATCGTGCTGATCCCGCTGATCCAGTTTTTAGGCCCCCATGCATCGGCGATGATGCACCGGCAGTCATCGGCCATGACGCTGCGTCTGGACAAGATGAAGCTTTGAAGCGTCGGCAAAAACTTACATAATTATACTTCCGCCAGGAACCCCGCGCAGGAATCGGGTGGCGGCGCCCTGCCCTTGCTGCGATTGAAGCTCCCGCAACAGCAAGAGGAGATTCAATCATGGCCGCACTTTCCAGCAAGGTCGCCATCATCACCGGCGCCAGTTCCGGCATCGGCAGGGCAACGGCAAAACTCTTTGCCCGCGAGGGCGCCCGCCTCATTCTGTCGGGACGTCGCCGAACCGCGCTTGACCAACTCGTCGCGGAAATCGAAGCCGAAGGCGGCGAGGCTTTCGCCATCGACGGCGACGTGCGCGACGAAATCCACGCCCAATCCCTGGTCGAAGCGGCAACCGAAAAATTCGGCGGCCTCGACATCGCCTTCAACAATGCCGGCACCACCGGCGAGATGGCACCGATCTCAGACCTTTCGACCGCCGGCTGGCAGGAGACGATCGAAACCAACCTCACCAGCGCCTTCTTCGGCGCCAAATATCAGGTCCCCGCCATGGCGGCGCGCGGGCGGGGCTCGCTGATCTTCACTTCCAGCTTCGTCGGGCATACGGCGGGCATGCCCAACACCAGCGCCTATGCCGCCGCCAAGGCCGGACTGGTCGGCCTCACCCAGAGCCTCGCGGCCGAGCTTGGACCAAAGGGCATCCGCGTCAACGCCATCCTGCCCGGCGGCACCGATACGCCGATGAGTTTTACCAACGCGCCCGGCGCCGGACCCGAGGTCCTCGCCTTCGTCGAAGGGCTGCACGCCCTGAAGCGCATGGCAAAACCGGAGGAGATCGCCCGCTCCGTTCTCTACCTCGCCTCGGATGCCTCAAGCTTCACCACCGGCACCGCCATGCTCGTCGACGGCGGCGTCTCGATCAACCGGACCTGAAAAAATCATCCCCGTTCATCCCCGCCCTGTTTTTCCGTGTCATGCTCCTGCTCGTCCCGTCATCGGATACACCGGAAAGCCTTGCCGGCGAGGCGGGGCCGGTGCCTTCGGTCTGTGTTTGAAACGCAGGCACGGCCGCAGGGGCCTGCAGAAAATGGTTTCCCTCTCGTCTGAAACAGGGCGGGGCGTGCCTGTGAGGCACACATGAGGACCGGCGACTGGTCTGTCGAAAGACAGGCCTTTCGTGGCGCGCTGGACAGTCCGGAAGCGCCACCCTGGCAAAGGCGGCCGATCATCCGCGCAGAGAAACCGAAGTTGCAGGTAAAAACCACCGAAACGGGGCACATCGCGTGTCACCTAATTATTACTCACTGAGGCACCCGATGTGCCCCGGCCGATCCTGCCAGCCGCCTGCAGCGCAAAGGGATCAAACAGCAGTCATGCCACGGGCGAAACCTGCCGCGTGAACGCACCCGGCCGCCTTCATCAAACCTTGCGGAGCACTCCATGCCGAAACAGGATTTCAGCGATTACGAAAAGCGTCTTTCCATCAATCACGAACAGCGATGCCGCACCGTCCTGACCGCCAATTTTGTCTGGAAGGTCTGCAAAATCCGCAAATGCAGCCGTGATCAGGCCTGCACCGGCCCGATGCAGGTCTCGGCCCATCAGGATCGCAAGGTCCGTATCCAGCGGGAAATCGGCCTGTCCGGCCACGCCTGCGCCAGCCTGCCGGCCTGCATCGCCACGGCACCAGAAGCAGCTTTTCGGGTCTTCGAGGATATCATGGACGATTTCCAGAAATATCAGGTCGCTCATCCCGAACTCCGCTTGCCCAAATTCGACCGCTGCCTGAAAGGCCGCCAGCCACCCCGTGACACTGCCAACCCTTGACTTTCCCCCCCGATCGTCCGACTTCAAACGGGTTCTATCCCAAGGAGTTTCGACCATGAGCGAGCAAGCCCGCAGCACCATCGACCAGACGGAAGTCGACCGGTTTTCCGCCATGGCCGCCGAGTGGTGGGATCCGAAGGGCAAGTTCAAGCCGCTGCACAAGTTCAACCCGGTCCGCCTCACCTATATCCGCGATCGGGTGTCGGAGAATTTCGGCCGCGAGGCCAAGGCGCCGCAGCCGCTGAAGGGCCTGCGCGTCCTCGATATCGGCTGCGGCGGCGGCCTGCTGTCCGAGCCGATGGCCCGCATGGGCGCCGATGTCGTCGGCGCCGACGCCTCGGAAAAGAACATCATGATCGCCAGGACCCACGCGGCCGGCAGCGGCGTCAATGTGGATTACCGCGCCGTCACGGCGGAATCGCTGGCCGGGGCCGGCGAGACCTTCGATGTCGTACTCAACATGGAAGTGGTCGAGCATGTCGCCGATGTCGAGTTCTTCATCAGCACCTGCGCGTCCATGGTGCGCCCCGGCGGCCTGATGTTCGTCGCCACCATAAACCGCACGATGAAGGCGGCCGCCCTTGCCATCTTCGCGGCGGAAAACGTGCTGCGCTGGCTGCCGCGCGGCACCCACCAGTATGAAAAGCTGGTCCGCCCGGAAGAACTGGAAAAGCCGATCACCGCCGGCGGCATGGAGGTCACCGACCGCACCGGCGTCTTCTTCAATCCGCTTGCAAACCAGTGGAACCTGTCGAAGGATATGGACGTCAACTACATGATCGTCGCCAAACGCCCGGCCTGACCCACAAGATATCGCAGGAGACTGTCGCGATGAAAATTCCATCCCTCGGCATTCTCCCGGTCGATCATATCGGCCCCAAACCGTTCGAGTATATCGGCATCTGCGAAGCTTCCGCCGCCGTTGCCCTCGACGACAGCCATTTCGTCGTTGCCAGCGACGAGACCAATACCTTGCAGATCTACCGCCGCGGCATTGCAAGGCCCGTGCGGGCGCTCAAGTTCAAGAGCTTCATCGGCGAGGAAAAATCCGACATCGAGGCCGCTGCCCGCATCGGCGACCGGGTCTACTGGATGAGTTCGTTCTCCCGGCCCGGCAATGACGGAAACGCCAGGGACCGCTCCGTCCTCTTCGCCTCGCGCATCGTCCACACCGCCGACGGCCCGACGCTCGAGCCGGCCGGAACGCCGTTCGAAAAGCTGCGCCGGCATCTGAAGCGGGAATTGCAGATCTCCGGCACCGACATCAACGTCGAAGGCCTTGCCGGTTCGCCGGAAGGCGACCTGCTGATCGGCTTTCGCAGCCCCCTCAAGGACGGCATGGCGCCTGTCCTGCGCCTGAAAAACCCGGTCGGCGTGACCGAGCGCGGCGCAGAGCCGCGTTTCGGCGAATTGCACCTGCTCGATCTTGAAAACCGCGGCGTGCGCAGCATCGACTGGACCGGCCTGTCGCCGGCGGTCTACCTCATCCTTGCCGGCCCGCACGAAAACGGCGGCGACGCGGAGGATGAGCAAGGAGAATTTTCGCTCTATTCCTGGACGGCAGTAAGCCGCCGCCGATCAGGCTTTCGCCCGAACTGCCGGAGAAATTCACCGCCGAAGCCCTCGTCCTCTACCCGGAAAAAGGCCTCGTCCAGGTGCTGAGCGACGACAGGAAGAAAAAGAACGAACCGAAACTCCCCCGAAAAAAACGCCGCTTCCGCAGCGTCGATGTGGCGTATTAAGCAGAATTGGGCTTGCTTGCCGGTCTTTCAGACTCAACGAGCATAAACTGTTCAGTCGGCAAGAAGGCCCTCTCCCCGCAACCCCAATCATCCCCGCCTTTCGCCCCCATGCTAGACTTTCAATGAAAGCACATGCGCAAGCAGGTCTCCCTGCCCCTTGCGATTGTCGTCAGCGATCCGCCGGACCCGTTCCCGGTCGATGACATAGGCTTCGCCATCAGCGGTGAAGGGTTCTTTGAAATGAAACGCTCTTGCCGAAGCGCTGTGGTCATGGAGATATTCCAGCCGCTCGACGCCTTCGGACCAGTCGGGGACATGGTGTTCCGCCACCCACCAGAGCACCAGCGGCGGCCAGCTGGGCTTGATGTTCCAGTTGCGCCCGTGTTTCAGCGCATCGGCATGAACGCCGTTATAGGAAAACGCCATCAGCGATTCGATATCCGCCCAGAGCGACAGAGATGACGGCGCGCTGTCGAAGCCGCTGCCGTCAATGAAACGCGGAAAGACCTGAATGCCCCAGCTGCGCGGTCCGGGAACGCCGCGATAGCCGGAGCGGCCGACAAAGCCGGATGCCCGCGACGCGGCCTCGAAATTGGCAGGTTCGCGGGACACGAAACCCTCGACGCGGGGATCGCCTTCGGGGCCGACATGCAGGCCGAAATTGTAGATGGCCAGGCGCGCCCCTGCCAGACGCGATCCGCCGGCCGTCATGTCAGTTGACGTCATCCGGCAGCACCGGCAGCGCGGCGATCTCGATGCCTTCCTCCAGCAGCGCCCGGGCCTCGTCGATCGTCGCCTGGCCGATCAGGCCGCGCTGTTCGGCTTCGCCATAGTGAATCTTGCGTGCTTCCTCGGGAAACCTGTTGCCCACATCCTCGGAATTCTCGCGGATAGAGGTCACCAGTTCGCGGATTTTGGCGACCGCTTCCTTGCGGGCCTGGTCCATCATCAGCACCTTGGCCTCGTCCTTCCTGCGGGCAGTCGAAACCGAAGGTGCCATCAGCTCCTTGCCCACCGCAACGGAACCGCAGACGGGACAGGAAACCAGCCCGAGATCGGCCTGGCGGTCGAAGTCGGCGCTCGAAGAAAACCAGCCTTCGAAGGAATGCGCGTTGTCGCAGGAAAGCGTGTATTTGATCACGCAGCCACGTCTCCGGAAGCTCCATGCGGCACCTCCTCCAGCGAGAACGCCCGACCGTTCTTGAGGTTCGGAATTTTCCCCCGCGCGGCGGCAACCGCCGCAATATCGATATCGGCCAGCACGACGCCTTCGCCGGTGCCGCCGGCCGAAGCGAGAACGACGCCCCAGGGATCGATGATCATCGAATGACCGAAGGTTTCGCGGCCGTCCTCATGCACGCCGGCCTGCGCCGCAGCAATGACGAACATGCCATTCTCGATGGCGCGGGCCCGAAGCAGGATCTCCCAATGCGCCTCGCCAGTCTGTCGCGTAAACGCAGCCGGCACCGACATGATCTCAGCCCCTGCCGCTGCCTGCGCCCGGAAAAGCTCGGGAAAGCGCACGTCGTAGCAGATGGCGCAGCCGAGCTTGCCGAACGGCAGGTTCACCAGCCGCGCGGTGCCGCCCGGCGTATAGGCCGAGCTTTCCCGCCAGCTCTCGCCATTGTCGAGATCGACATCGAACATGTGGATCTTGTCATAATGGGTGATCTTGCGGCCATCGGGTCCGAAAAGGAAACCGCGATTGGCCATCTTGCCGTCGCCAAGGCCGATCGCCGTCGATCCGACATGCAGATGGATGCCGAGTTCGCCGGCAAGCCCGGAGGCGGCCGCGACGATGAGATCGGTACTCTCGTCGCGCAACGCCGCCTTCATCGCGGCGCGGTCCCGCTGCAGCGCACCGGTCATTTCCGGCGTCTGCACATAGGCAGCCCCTTGCGCCGCCGCGTCGCGGACCAGCCGCGCCATGGTTTCAGCGTTTCTGGCCGGATCGACACCGGAACACATCTGGATCGCTGCGGCCTTGAACGTCATGAAAACCTCTCCTTATGCGGCAAGCATGTCGTCGAGCTTGCCGGCACGGTCCAGCGCATGCAGGTCGTCGCAACCGCCGATATGGGTGTTGTTGATGAAGATCTGCGGGAACGTCGTGCCGCCGTTCGACCGTTCGATCATCTTCTGGCGCACGTCGGGCGCATAGGTGGCATCATGCTCCTCGAACGTCACGCCCTTGGTTTCCAGAAGTTTCTTTGCCGCGGAGCAATATCCGCAGAATTGACGGGTATAAATGACGACCGAAGCCATAGTCTTGACCTGCTCCTTCGCCGGCCCTCGGCCAGCATCACATACCGTGTCATATAAGACCGGACATGGCTCTTGCAAAGGTCAAAACGGTGACATCCGCGGCACCGGCCTTCTTCAGCGCCCGTGTCGCTGCGGAAACCGTTGCGCCGGTCGTATAGACATCGTCGACCAGCACGATGCGCTTGCCGAAGACAACCGCCTTCCCGGCCTCGGTGACGGCAAAGGCGCCGCGCACGTTGTCCTGACGCGCCGTGGCACCCAGCCCGACCTGCTGGGCCGTGCGCTTGATGCGGATCAATGCGTTTGGCAGGTAAGGCCGGGCCGAAATCCGGGCAATGGCCCGGGCAAGCTCGGCCGACTGGTTGAACTTGCGGCCCCAGAGCCGGAAGGCGTGCAGCGGAACCGGGATCACCGCGTCGCAGCCCGCGACGCTGCCGTCGCTGGCGCGGATCATCCATTCGGCCATCATCACGGCGAGGTCGGTGCGGTCGCGGTATTTCAGGCCGTGGACCAACGACTTGGCGATGCCGTCATGAATGGCAACCGACCGCAGCCGCTCGAACACCGGCGGATTAGCGATGGCGTCCGCCGACAGGATGCCGGTGCCGAGATCATGCGAGAACGGCACGCCGAGAACCTCGCAATAAGGCCGCTCGATCAGCCGCAGCGTCGACCAGCAGGCGGGGCAGACGCCGCGATGCTGTCCGACCATGCGGCCGCATCCGGTACAGACCGGCGGATAGACGGCATCGACCATCGCCGCCATCAGACCGCGCGGGGGGGGGGGGGGGGGGGGGGGGGGGGGGGGGGGGGGGGGGGGGGGGGGGGGGGGGGGGGGGGGGGGGGGGGGGGGGGG
>Ga0307515_10010045_pt1 | contig 18205 bp, 1 predicted proteins | sample 17_EM_MG_FD_194513 | JGI IMG/M metagenome (GOLD analysis project Ga0307515, IMG submission 194513) | Populus trichocarpa ectomycorrhiza microbial communities from riparian zone in the Pacific Northwest, United States - 17_EM | ecosystem: Host-associated > Plants > Roots > Unclassified | place... | reverse complement strand
ATCTTACGAGTCATAGACCCTATGGTCAAGGCTCTACATTCATGTATATATTCCACTTGATACCCATAGATTTACAATCAAGTCGCTCACTCAATTCTCCCACACTGCACTGTTACAGTTATACTAGTCCACCGCCTCCAAAATCTTCCCTAGTAATCGCAGATTTGCGAAGCTGCTAATTCCCTAGTATATTTTTATTTAATAGTTACCTTAAGACCTATTAACTAGCAGTAGTAATACTTTTATTTAGTAAAGCTAATCTACAGCCTTTAAGGAACTTCTTAAACTACGTAGAGGTCTTCTATACTATCCTAAAAGGATTATTAAAGAAGATATTAGCGGGGTCCTTACTCTAGCGATTATTAGGTATTAAGGCTAGATAAAAACGCTAGCAGGTAACATAATAACTAGGCGTAGGAGTTAATATATTAGTAGGGTTAAAATCCCTTTTATTACTTTTTAAGGTTTTATAGATCTTTTTTAATTTAGTAGTGTTAGTTCTAGCAGTTTCTTAGCAGCGTATATTACGGACCTTATATTAGCAGTAGTGCGACTACTAAGAATGGATATAAATGGGTTAGTTAAGATAGTACGGGAGGCGCTAGAACCAATTAAGCTATAGGATAAGAGGTAGCCGAGTTATATAGCTAGTTACGTTATAAGTTTAGAACGTAAGAATGTAATGTACCAATATACTAACATACTGACGTACTAAACTCTTTTACTATAAGGAGGAGTTATATATTTAAGGACGTACGGTCTCTATAGATAGTTTCTCTTCTTTATAGTAAATCTTAGAATATAATTAGAGTTAATCTATTAGGCAACTACTCCACTAGTTATATTTATATTGTTAACTATTCTATACCTATATACCCAGCCTATTAATAAGTCCACCGTAGTATTTCCTATAAGGCTTTATTATATATTTACTACTAAGGTTATAGTAAAAGAAGTTAAATAATATACCACTAAAAGCAGTAGCTATAACGTTGTTAACGGCAGTAACTATATTGGGATTAGGTAATAATACTAGTATAGTAAATACTAACTCTTAGCTAGTTACCGTTAGATAGCTATAGGAAATAGTTAATTGATTAATAGATAATAATAGGATACTTAAAGAAAGTATTAATGGAATCAGAGCAGCTAAGGTTAAGTTACCCTTAATTAAGCGATTCTTAGAAGAGAAGTTAAAACTTAAGGGATTCCTTATATAAATGCACTTTAAGGTTATATAAGAAGGAGTAAAACTAGGAACGCCTATAGATTAAGTCGCTTATATAGGACTGTTCTTAATAGGAAGAGCACTTAAGTAGTTTAAACTTTACCTTATAAAGGTATAGGAATATAGCATAACAACTACTAACTAGGAGGTATAGTATATATTCTTAAGCTAGAACGGATTTATAAAACGCCTAATATAGATATTTAGGGACCCGGAGGCAACTACTATAGTAAAAAGAAAGCTTTAAAACCTAGTATAAAGAACTTTAGTAATTAAATATATAATATAGTTTTAGATATTAGCTATATAGGTTAAATGGAATAATAAGGTGCTTATAGTATAGTATAAGTAGGGACTTAAAGTAAAAGTCTAAGATGTAATTATCCTAATAGAAGATGCGGATACTCTTAGGGAATTAATTAATTAAGTAATTAAGATTAATAATAGGATCTACCAAAGAGAGTAGACTAAGAAGGGTTAAAATAGAGTTCTATAGTTATATAAGGCGCAAAATACGTAATAATAAAGTTAAAGTTAAAAACTATAATATAGCGTAAAGCTAATAAACCTAAGCGGTATTAAAGAAAATAAGAAATAAAATAAGAAACTATAGAAACCTAAAGGATAAGGATTAAGTAATTAAAGGTTTAAGAAGTAGAGGCTAAACTAGGGATCTTAGTAGTAGAAGACATTTAGGCGGACTCTATAGTAAGAAAAATAGTTTAAAGAAGGAGCTTATATAAATTGCAAAAATTAAAGTTATTTTATTAGAGACTGTAAAAGTAGGTAGAGTTACTATATAGTAAAAGGAATAAGACTAGTAGATAATATATATATATAGAGGGATAATAATATGCTATAAGGAATAAAAGAATATTTAATTAAAAGTTTTACGTTTTATTATAATAACGCATACTAAATTTATAAAGACGCTAAGTATAATATAAGCTATTGGCCATAGGAGCTAAAATTAGTAGAGTTTAGAGGAACTAACGAACTATTTTATAAATCGGATATTAAAGATAATAAATTTAATATAGGCGAAATATTTAGTAATAATAAGGCAATAAAGGTAGCTTATTAGAAGTATATAGACCTTAGAAATGTTATAAAAGAGGTAAAGGATAATTCTACTACGGAATAGGGAATATTAGTAGGTATTAAGACCCCACTAGATATAATATTTATCGCTTTACAAGATATAAAAAAAAGTAGGACGATAAACTACTCCGGCACTTAATAAAGGCAAAAGGCCAAAGGCTTAAGATAAGATAAAATATGCTTAAGGACCTATAACGGATAATAACTAATAGAGTAGAGTAATGGCTTAGTTTAGTAATATATAAATAAGCTTAGGACGGAGTTTCCTAAAGGCATAAGATTCTTAAGATAAGATAAGTAAGATTTAAAACTGTTCGTACTAACTTAATAGCACGAGTGAGTCAGATCCAGGGGCACGAAATACGTGTAGTATCGTATGCTCTTTTGGATGATGATAACTGTCAATTGTATGAAGCAGACTACGTGGTCTATATACTGATGCGCCTCCCCCTGATTAGTTAGTGCTTCATAAGTGCACCAGACGCGTAAGCGAGTGGTTGGTGCATCGAACGCGTAAACGCGTACCTGGTGTACCGAACGCGTGAGCACGCGGTCGGTACAGGTGCTGTAATTATATACTAGCGGTACTTAAAAAATAAAACCACCTATGTACAGCCTCCGTAATTACTTTAACAGAACTATAAAACACAGAAGAAATATATAAGAAATAGAACCATAAGATGCGAAGGAAGTACATAGGAAATCTCCCCCTAAGGTGCCATCTAGACTGCCTTCCAGATGGTGCTCCGAACTGGTCGTAAGTTAGATCTTAAGGGCCGCTAAGGCGCTAGTGCTAAGCGAGCCAATGGCGATTTTCCATCCCGGGGATGGAAAATCGTAATTGGTTAATTTAACCACCCTATAAAATTCGGCAGGTTATATAAGTCCACTAAGTTCCACCGTAGCTTTCTACCGTTTTCCACCTGTACCGTATAACGAGCCGTACGGCCTTTTAACGGGCCGTAGACGTACTATAGGTGCTCTATTAGTCCTGTTCTACCTATTTTATAACTTCTAGGTTAAGCCTATTTATGTTAATTAGGGTTTTAAAGGCTTAATACGGCTTTACCTTAGTCATGGCGTCTACTAAGTTATTTCCGCCGCTGATCTATTTAACCTCCGTAATCTCGTGTCGTTCGTAGGCCTAACGTAAGCACATTAGGTCGACTATAAGCCTCTTCTCTTATATTGTACCTAGTTTGACTAGGTAGTTATAGAGGGACTTTAAATCAGTGTATAAAACTAGGGGTAACTACTCTAGTTATAGAATCTTCTGGACCGTTAATTTAATTACGGCTGCTATATTAAAGCTATAGGCTAGTGTATATAGTTTAAAAGCTAGTACACTTTAGGTTACTTATTTACACTTAATTAAAGACTAGTGCAGTATATTTACGTCCTAATTATAGTCTATAAGTACAATTATAAAGCCGATTTATAATAATAGGTCTTTATTATTAGTAAAGGAGGTGTCCGTAAATACTAGTAGGCTAAGGGAGTTCAGGTTTAGTGGTACAAAGGTAAGTCCCCTTGCTATATTGTTAATTTGCCACTAAATGCGCTTATTAAGCTGCTTAATATTTTCTTCTTATAGGTCTATTGCCTGGGCCGCAAAGGATAAGTTATAGGCAGATTTAGGTTAGCAGACTGTAGTAATATAGGCGCCTCTTATACGCTATACAGCGTATTAGTCCTTTATATTTATAGTTTTATAGGTCTCTCCACGGGAACTAGTAAGGTCCGTAGGCTTTACTATAATAGGCTTTAGGTTTTGAGCTTGGCGTTCCTAAGTTAGCTAGATTAAATTGCCCTTTTATATAATTAAGCCTCTGTTAAACTTAATTGGAGTCTACTTAGTTAACTGCTCTCGCGGCTTTGCTAGGAACCTAGCTTCTTAGAGTTTAGTCTTTTTAGCATCCATAAAAGTCTAATCTGCTAAAAAGAGAGTATTATCTGTTTAGAGTCTAATAATACTAAGACTGTTTAATAGGGTGTATAGGAGGTAGGGGTTATAGGTCGACTGTTCCATTTTAAGTTTACTAATATGGTACTAGTGGTATATCTTAAACTAATAGTTTCCGGCTTTTAGTACTCCGTAAAGAGGTTTTATAACCTATAAAATTGTTCCTAGTTGTAGGTTAAGCTCGTAGGGTAGTTGTATAAAGATGTCCCTATTTAGGTAGATATTAGACTGCACGTAAGCTTATAAGATGTCCCGTAAGTATAGGGCTATAGGCTTAGTTTTCTGTAGTCTAGGCGTAAGTATAAGTATAATCCGTTAACTAACTCGTTAAATTATGGGCGATTGTGTAAGGACTAAGTCCTTTCCCTGGTTATTATAAGCTTATATAATAAGCCTTAACTTTTTAAAGGCTTTATTAGTACTAGGGTGCTTAATTTTGTTAATAAAGCGTAAGTTAAATATACAGACGCCTTATAGAATATCTTTCTCTATTATAACCGCAAAGATACCCTTCTTAAGTAGTCCGTTGATCTCTTTACGTCGTAAGTCTATAAAAGGGGTTTCCTATACTAGAACTAATATATCCGTAGGCGGAGATTACCTTGCGGATATTCCTGTGGAGGTTAGGTAATTTTCTGTTATAGTGTTTTTAGTTACGGGGTGCTTTCGGGGGCGTCCTTAACTACGCTTTATAGTAGGTTTAGTAGGTTTCTAGGGGACTTCTAAGGTAGGTAGGGGTGCTTCTAGTTTATCTAGTTTGGCGGGTGCTTTTGGTTCGTCTAGTTTAACGGGTGCTTCTAGTTCATCTAGCTCGACATTATAGGTGTTTTTGGGCCGAAAGTAGGGTTTTACGGACGTGCTCCTAAAGCTGGTCGGTCTGCTAGGGAGTTATATACAGCACGTTTCGTTTTCTACGGCTAGTAAATAGTAAGGTCCCGTCTAGTTGCCGCTTTTACGCTATATAAGGACTTTAGAATTGAGCGGGAGGTTATAAATTAAGGTTGTATTAGGTCCGTTGCGGTAATATAGGGCGCTATTGACAGCTTATTTAGCCTGTAATTTAACTATTTTAGCTATTACCTTCCGTATTATAGCTGCTCGTTCCGTAATAGACGGGGTAGGAGGGCCTAGGTTACTTATCCTTAGGTAGGCTCCGTAAACTAAGAGGGTAGGTACTAGTCTGTTAGGGCTAGCGGTGTTATTAACGGCTTTTATAGCTATTTGTAAAGCCAGTTTCTTTTAAATATCCTTATACTCGTCTATAATAATCTAGTAAGCTCTCCGTAAAGCTAGGTAAGCTTACTTAATAAGCCTAATAAACTAATACGCCTTAACTAGAACAGCTTTTGTTAATATAGCTATAGCTATAGCATACTACTAGAATTCCTTGCTAATGAAGTTCCTACCGGTGTTGTGGGTAATATACTACAGAGGTCCGACGTATGTGTCGATCTAGCAGGTCTATAAAATATCCTAAGTATATTTTACGGATATATTTTGTAACTAACGGGCGGCTTAGTAGTAGGTTGCCTCGTCGATTATATATAATACTAGACTACCGTTAATATACATAATGTCTACGTATACTAAGTGGTTAAAGTTAAGGTCCTTACAAAGGGTGAATTTAAATTGGCCTGGGGAACGTCCGTATTTCTGGCAGAAGGAGTAGTATTTAGTTAGGTAATTAACTGCCTTCCTATTGACGTCATGTCCAGAGCGTTTAAGGACTCTATATAGCTTTTTAGCTAACAGGTAGCCGAAACGGCGGTATAGACAGTGGATCTCCGTACTAGTAAGGTAGTATAGGTAATAGTTAAAGGATTCCTAAATGTATGTCTGTAGAGTCTCTCTCTATATAAGGAACGGGTATCTAAATTGTTGTGTAATTAGTAGGGTAATATACTTGCTTTCTAGGGCAGTTGCTAGGCTAATTAGGGTATCCGTAATATTGTTATAGTATACCTATAACCTATCTATATCCGTAAGGCAGAGTAGGAAAGGGGTATCTACTTTTACTACGTAGAAGTTAACTAGGCCAATTGGAGTCTTAACTGCAACTAATCTAATTAATAAGGTTAAGCCGATGCTAAACTAGACGTTTACGGCCCTAGTCTGCGTAGTATCAATATCTGTATTATTATTTGTGGTGGCCTTATATACAAGGTATTGCCTATAGCCTGCGGTAGACTTCTTAGAGGTACTTATGTTAATTATAACGCCGTAGAATTCCTTAGGGGTATAGCGTTCCGTGGTGATATATATAAATAGGTCCTGCTTATAATCTATAACGTCCGTAATAGGGGTACTTGCGGAATATTTTTTAGGCGTAACTAAGTGTATAAAGGAACGGTTAGCTAATATGGTCGTAATATTAAAGGCTTAGCTGTCCGTAAAAGGTCCGAAAGTAGTTAGGAATGTCTTTAAGGTCTCTTATTCCTAAGCGTCTAAGTTAAAGTTAATTATAAGGGCTTCTATTAACTTATTAGGGGGCTCTTCTACTTCCTTTTCTTTGTATTCTAAAATAAACTGGTTAATACGGCTATTAAGTCTCTTTCTAGACTTATTATGTTCTTCCTAGGTATACCTTATAAACTAATATCCTTCCTTACCGTACACGAAGCACTTCTGGCTGGTTTATCTATAGGGGTATGTTTTTATATAGGGGTTGCTGTGGGGGTTATAGGGACTTAGTCGGTATGGGTGCTGCTAGTAGTAGCGGTGGTCCGTAAAGTAGACGTCTAAGTCTATTTACGGATATTAAATATCCGTAGTAAAGGCTTAAGTGCTGCCTGGTGGGTTTAAGACTTTATACATTATAATAGAGGAGCGTAGATCATTAATAAGGCCAGCTAAGGTGTCTGTAGGCTTATAATAGGTATACTTATAGGGCTCTACTTCCTAGTAGGCCGTAATAAGTTTGTTATATAGGAAGTCGTCTATTTAAAGCTTGGCGTCAAGGCCGTGCTATAGGTGCCAGAGGTTTTTAATGAGAATTTATAGGCACTCTATAGTCGATTTTTTAGTATTCTTGTTGATTACGGTCCGTAGCTTAGTTGCATTCTATTAGGTAAGAATATTACGCTTATATTCCGGTCCTTTAAAGTAGTTATAGGTAGCTTTATATAGCTTATTAAAGGGAACACTAAGGGGGTTACTCTTAAGGTTAGTGTAGTAGTAGTTAAGTACTAGGCCGCGCAGTATAGTAGAGTAGGCTTAGCTGAACTCTTATTTAGGAATATCAGCCTTTTGGTAAAGGTCCGTAAAGATAGTTAGTTTAAAGTTAAAATTGTCGTTTTTACCGCTATACTTAGATTTGTTGGTATAGAGCTTAGCTAGATTAGCTAGTTCCTTACTATAGGTCTTTACTTAGGTGTGTTATAGATCTATAACTTGCGGATTTATAGCTTATAGATATATGGCTTGCGGATATATGGTTTGCGGATATATAGCTTACGGATTTATAACTTAGGTAGGTTATAGATCTATAGCTTTATTAACGGAAGGGTTTTGGTCCGTATTTTAGTTTACGGGGGTATTACAGTCCGTAACTTAGGTACTAGGTATACTTTAGCCCGTAAGATTAATTCTAAAATTACTTAAGTTTATAGGACGAATTTAGTTAAGTAGGTTAGGTATAAGGCTAGTAATACTATTAAGTTTAGGAGAAGTAGAGAGATTATTTATAGCTTTAACCTAGTCTAGGATTTTCTCTTTAGTCTATTCCGTTTGGTCCTCCTCCTATATTATATTGTATAAGGACCGTGTAATAGTAACTTATTTATCTTTTTTAACCTATATACCTTAGTGACGTAAAAGGGTTTATAGGTTATAAATAGTAGTAGGGTTATAAGTCTTAAGAATAGCTTCCGTAAAGTCCGCAAAGTCTTCCTTATATTACTCCTATAGGTCGTTATTTAGAAGCTTATAGTGTTTATATTTAAGGATTTTAAAATTAATATAGTTGTTAACGTCGTCCGTAGACATAAGGTTAACTCCTTAGCTCTACTTCTTTTAACCTTTACTAATTTACTTACTTATATCTGCTATATTATATAGCGTTATATATCTATATAAGCTGTAGCGGGTTATAGTAGCTTATAGCGGGTAGAGGAGGTCTTATAACGGTCTATAAAATTAATTAGTGGGTCTGTAATAGTTTAAGGGGTCTTATAGTGGTCCGTAAAGGCGATTAACGGGTCTATAACGGTTTGTAGAAGGGTAAAGGGTTTCCGTAAGGTCCGAAGAGGTTTAGGGGTTAAGGGGGTTAAGGATAGGGGGTTCTGTAAAGGTCTATATTCGCGTTTATAACTTTTAGTAAACCGTACTAAGACTTAAATAAGTATACAGAGTTGGTAATAGTCCGTAATCCCCAACTTCTAACCTTTTAGTAGGTTATACTAGGAGTTTAAATAGGTGGTTGCTATCGAGTATCGCTCGGGGGAGGTATCGAGTGATTGCTAATCTGTGCGCGCTTACTAATTAGTGTTCGTACTAACTTAATAGCACGAGTGAGTCAGATCTAGGGGTACGAAATACGTGTAGTATTGTATGCTCTTTTGGATAATAATGACTGTTAATTGTATAAAGTAGACTACGTGGTCTATATACTGATGCGCCTCCCCCTAATTAGTTAGTGCTTTATAAGTGTACCAGACGCGTAAGCGAGTGGTTAGTGTATTAAACGCGTAAACGCGTACCTAGTGTACCGAACGCGTGAGCACGCGGTTAGTATAGGTGCTGTAATTATACAAAAACTTTTAAGATAAGATAAGAATACTATAGAAGCCTAGTTAGACTAAGGCTAGAGCTAAGCTTAAGAAGGAAGTAAGCTTAAGATTAAGAATCCTATAGGACTAAGATTTCTAGATATAAATAAGGACTATTAAATAAACCAAGATTAGGAAGTAGGAAGACTTTAAAAATCTACTTATAAGGTAAAAAAAGAAGGAAACTATAGAGGAATTTAGACAGAGAATCCTTATATAGTAAGAATAGAAACTAGACTAGAGATTTAGTATATTAGGTTATATAAGGGATAGAGCACCTATATAAAGAATCACTAATAGGCTTAAGATAGGCACGCTAAGAGCTAAGTGGCTTATTAAACTAAAAGATAAAGAGGGTCTAGGAATCCTAACTAGGTTTAAAAAACAATATATAAAGGGCTATTATAATATAGTAATAAGAAGATAATTTCTTATGGACAGGCCGTATATACTCTAGCAGCTATACTAAAAGTGGTATAGGTAGCGATATAATAATAAGTAGGAAGACTTTTATATATAGTTAGATAAACAAGTTATCTAGGACCACCCTATTATAGAAAAAGCGATAAATTATATTAAGGGAGCCTTAATTATAATATTAAAGGACCTAAAGGAATAATTAGAGGACTAGAGAAGTAAAAGACGTATCTTAGTACCCATAAATAAAGTTATAACATTTAGATTAATATAGTAGAGGTTTAAACTTAAAGATAAAAATAAGTTAAGAGTTAACCTAAAGCACCTAGTATATTATACGCTATTATAGATTATATATATGGATATTATATACAAAATGTATAAGAATCTAAAAAAAATTAGAAGTACACTATAAGAATATATTAGGCGCTAGATAAGTAATAGTATAGAAATACTAAATATATATATAGATGGCATCTAGTAGAAATTTAAGAGTTAGGAGACTTAATACTTTAACTAAAAAGATTCCTTATAGAAGAATACTTAAATAAATAATAGTGGTGGAAATACCTAGAGAATACGTATCTATAGTATATAGAAAACAAAAAGTAAACTAGGTATTAGCTAAAGAATAAGCTAAGTATATAAGGATCTAGTAGCTAATAGTTAGAAAAAGTAAAGGCCTATAAGACTAGAGGGAGCTAGTAGTAGAGCCTTAGACCCTTAAAGGAATTTAAAAATAATACCTAAATTTATAAGTTAATTAATAAGATTAATAATTTAAAGCGCTAATAGATAGTAAAGTAATAAGGAACTATATCTTACTAGTAGCAGTTAAAAAAAATAGGATTACCTTATAGACAGAAGGAATAATCTTACATATTAGTTATAATTTTAGGAGATCTGATAGCCTATAGAGGAGGGATTATTAATCTTAAAATAGGACCTATTTAGATAACTATTAAAGAAAAACAAATTAAGATATCTTTTAATATCCTACTATTAGGACAGAATAAGGTAGTATTAGGTATACCTTAGTTACAGAAATATAATTTAAGGATTAATTAGATTATAGGTTAGGTTAATATTAAAGATACTTAATAACGCAAAATGCGATAATAAACTAAGTTAGTATAGTACTAAGTTAGAGTAATATATAAAGAGACTAAGTGGGGCTTAAGTTATATACTAAAGAGATACTATAAATACGGTAAGAAACTATAGAGCCTAAAAAGTAAAAAGCTGGCAGATTATATAGTATAGAACTATAAAATAGAGTTAGAACTAGGAATAAGTCTAAGGTTCTTCCTAACCTATAAGCTTACTTAAAAGGAGTCTAGAGCACTTAAGAAGTTTGTCTAGAAAAACTTATAAAAGGAATATATTAGACCATTATAGTTATTAGTAGGTTATTTAGTATTATTTATACTAAAGAAGAATGGAAAGCTTAGGTTATATATTAACTATAGATAATTAAATAGCATTACTTAAAAGGATAGGTATCCTTTACCCTTAATTAGCGAAATTTAGGATTAGATAGGTAATATATAAATCTTTACAAAGATAGATCTAAGATAGGCGTACTATTAGATTAGAATTAAGGAAGGTAATAAATAGAAGGCAGCCTTTAGATTAAAAGAAGAACTATATAAGCTATTAGTTATATAATTTAGATTAATAAATATACTAGCAACATTTTAGAAACGAATTAATAGTATATTAGGAGAATACCTTAATAAGTTTATTATAGTATACCTTAATAACATTATTATCTACTTAATAACTAAGGAAGAATATAGAAAATACGTTAAATAGGTCTTAAAGAGACTATAAGAAGAATAGATACTAGTAGCAATTAAAAAATACGAGTTCTTTATAAGGAAGACCGATTTTATAAAATTTATTATTAAACTAGGTTATATTAATATAGACCTAAAGAAGATTAAAGCTATAGTAAGTTAGCAAGAACTAGAGAATATAATATAGTTAAGGTTATTCTTAAGGTTTTATAACTACTATAGGAGGTTTATAGCATAGTAGTTGGGGAATATTAAACTGTTTACTAGGCTTATAAAAAAAAGAGGAACTATAAGTATAGGGAGACGAATAAAGAAAGCTATTTAAAGAACTTAAGAAATTATTTACCTAGAAGCTAATTCTTAAAATCTATTAACTAGGACTAGATACGGTTATAAAAATAAATATATTAGACTTTATATAAGGTAAGGATATAGATAGGGAGTCCAATAATAGAATAATAGGTATATTGTATAAACAGAGACAAATCCTTAAGGGAAAAGGAGGAGTCTATATACGAGGTAGGAAGAGTTTTCCCTAGGTATATATAGAGCACGTACCTTATAGGCGAGTTACCCCTAGGTTGCCCTAGGGTCGCCTATACCTTACGGCTATATAACTATCTACTTAGGTTTTACCTAACAATGCCCCCCCCTTTAAAAAGGGTTGTTCCCAATCCTTTATATACTTAAGCCTTAATAAAACCCTATAAAAAACCTTAGTAAGGAAAAAAATTTAGAGGGGAAAGAGCGTTTTAATTTTGCGTATAGAGAGACGGGTAGTATATATACGCGGCGCGAAGATATTAAGGAACTTCGACCGGCGGTTAAAGTTATCTAATTAGTTAGATTTGCCTTGCTAAAACTCCCCCGTATTTAACTAAGCTAATAGCGATTTTATATACCCGGTATAGAAAATCCTAATTAGTCTATTTAATAGGTAGAGCTAGTGGAGCTTAATACCGTTGCCTAAATTTGGTAGACTAGAAATATTCCAAAGCTTACTTATATAGGTAGGTTGCTAGTACCTTATAGATAGGTCGTAGGTTATTTGTATATAGCTAGATTTATAAACGGTAAGGCTATATACCTATTAAATCCGCTACTAACCCTACTTTAGCCTTATACTATACTAGTATAGCGCTATATATACTTCGCGGGTAGGTTATAGGTTATTTATATATAGCTAGATTAGGACGGTAAAGCTATATGCCCATTAAACCCGCCGCTAACCTATATTTTAGCCTTATGCGTTATCTATATAGTATATACGTGGAATAGTGTAAGTTATTAGTATAGGTTACTACTAGCGGGCTACTAGCAGGTTATAAACCCTAGTTAAATAAACCCCGGTTATAAACGGGCCTATTCTCTAATATATAAATAATCTGCTTAGCTAGTATAGAGTAACGGATTAGGTTTAGGAAGGGTACTTTTTAAATTAAGCTTTATTGCTAGTATACGCTATAGCCTCGCCTATAAGTTACAGCAATCATTACTTATTTTTTAATCCCTTTAGACATCCTCTGTTTCGCTTTAATATAGGTTATATTTTAATAGCGGCGCTTACTTTTCGCCTACGCTTTAGCTATAAGGCTAGGGTGTCCCGCTTACGGTACTTATCTAATAATTATTAACAATTCTTAAGTTCTATCTTATATTTTATTTATTATACTTATTTAGCTATTCTAGCTATTTAATAAGGTACTGCGGTTGTCTAGTATAATCCTAGTAGGTGATAATTACTTTTACTTCCCAGCTGCCTTCCTTAAGCTCTTTTACTGCTAGGGGTTAAAACCCAAGGCGTAACCTATAAGGCTCTAGTAGGGAGATATAGAAGACTAGGTAGAGCTATACTATAGCAAATAGAAGCTCTAGCTTATATACTTACTACCCTACACGCTCTAAGATCTAAAACGGTCCTATAAACTTATAGTTAAGCTTTTTATAGGGACGTTTTATACGGATGTTCTTAGAGGAGAGTAGGACTCATTTACTAACGGCGAAGTGCTTAGCTAGGTAGTGACGATTATAGTATTTTACCTAAAGCTTTTAGGCGTACATTATTAACGCTACCACTACCTTACGTGTAAGGCGTAGGCGTTATAGATACGTCTCTACAAGTTAAATATTTATTAACTTAGACTTCTTCCTACCTTACTAGGCGTTTTAAATACTATCTAGGACTCCGTCCGGAACGTTTAGTAGCTAGCTATAGGCAAGCTTAATAGGGGAACGCTTTATTATAGCATAGACCTTAGAGTTATAGGTAAAGGCTGCTTTTTTAAGTAGGGAGGCCTAATTAGACTATTCCTAGTTTATAAATATATATAGGTATACTTTAAGCTCCTAGTTCTAACGCTCTATTTAACTATCTATCTATAAGTAGAATATAGTGCTAAGTTTATATTAAACGCGGAGATAGTAGTATATAGTACTCTAATACTCGCTTATAAATACACTACCCCTATTAAAGACAATATTATTTAGAGGCCCTATTTATATAAAGACTCTAAATAAGAGTTCTGCAAGTTGTGTAGTATTAATTATCTTATAAACTAAATAGTAATATACTAGCTTTATAAAATGGTCTATAAGGATAAAGACGGAGTTATACTCTACGCTATTAAAAGTCTTAAACTCTAAGAAATCCGTAATAAAGTTAAGTAAATAATACCGCTAGGCTTAGGTGGGGGCCTAAAAAGGCTGTAGCTTACTATAGGGTTTATAGTAGCGCGATTTAGAGCGTTAGTAGGTATTATAATTATCTAGGTATTTACGGAGGTCCTAGGTAAGGCTATTCTAAGTATACTTCCACGCGATTACCTTAAAAGTACGGTTAAAACTATAGTGGCCGCCTATAGGATTGTTATAATTCCGCTTAAGGATCTCCTATTATAGTAGTATATAATTCAGCACTTAGACCTTATTATTTTACCTTAAAAGTCCTTAATTATTAAGGGTATAGTTCTTATTACCAGTAGGAACTTATTTTTAGGTTAATTAATTATATATAAAGCATATAAAGGCGTCCCTTTTTTATATTCTATAAATAAAATTAACTAGTAACTTAGGGGGGTGTTCTATAAACGCCGTTTTAGCTAAGGTAGCTACTACTACCTCTTACTATAGCACAAGACTTTGCGTAAAGTCGGTACTAGCAAAATAACGTATAATATATAGGTAACTCGCTAGGTTATTACGGGGGACCATAGCCTAGGCTAAGGGGTTTTCCTTAGGGTTAAGCGCTATTAGGCCGGTTAAGGTAGTCTTAAAGAGAATAGTAGGACGCTCTAGTCCGCCGGTGCTAAGTTTATAAGGGTCACTTATATACTACACATATACTACTTACTAGTTTAGTATAGTAGCACCAGGGCCGCCCATAAGGCCTATAACCCGCAACTTTTGCTATAATATAGGCAGTATAGCATTAAGAATTATCCTCTTACTACTATCTTTAAAGCCTTTAGCATAATCTAGGTGCCAAAATAGTACGTTAGCGGGATTTACTTTACCTAGCTTATATTTAATCTTAAAATTAAACTTAGCTAGTTCTTTAGCGTATTAGGCCTAGTAAGTAAATAAGCTCTTAGTAGTTATAAAGTACCTAAAATTATTATAATCGCAGAGTACGCGCGTTATATACGCGGCGTATTTAAGGTAATAGCGCCACGTCTTAAAGCATTATACTATAGCGAGTAGTTCTTTATTATATATATTATACCATACTTTTAGGCTAATAAGCTTTTAACTATAATAAATAATCGGGTGCTAGTAGAGTTAATCTCCCTGCCCTAAAGGCTGCAGAAGTATACTGCTATAGGCATAGTTAGAAGCGTTAGTAATTACTATTAGAGGTAGATTAGGGTTAAAGTAGCGAAGTAGAGAAGCCTATATAAACGCAGCGCATAGCTTACAAAACGCCTATTATGCGTTATTGGGCTAGGACCAAGGTTAATACCATTTAGTAGGCCCTTTTAACTTACACTTCTTCTCCTTCTCCCTATCTAACGTTAGGTCGCGATATACCAATATAAGATATATATATAGGGGGTATACGGTATCCGAGTAGTTCTAGATAAATCGCCTATAAAAGTTAGTAAAGCTAAGGAAGACTTAAATATCCCTATAGGACTTAGGCTTAGGCTATTCCTTAATAGCTTTTATGCGGTTAGGGTCCATTATAATACCCCTAGGGGTAATAATAAAGCCTAGAAACTTAACGTTCTTAGTATAAAAGATGCATTTTAATAGTTTAGTATATAGGCCCTAAGCGCGGAGCTATTATAGTATCTGCTTAACGTGCTTAATATACTTATCCTTATTATTTAAGTAGATAAGAATATTATCTAGGTAGACTATATAGATAGTATCTACTAGGGTTCCTAGAGCTTTATAAATATAGCTCTAGAAAGTTATAGGGGCGTTAATAAGACTAAAGGGCATTACTAGGTACTTAAAGTAACCGTAGCGTATCTTAAATACAGTCTTCTATTCATCTCCCTTTTTAATACAAATCCTATAGTACGCATTATAAAGATCTAGCTTTATAAATATCTTCGCATAGCTAAGCTTATTAAAGAGCTTGCTAACTAGCAGTAGGGAGTACTAATTTTTAATTGTAATCTTATTTAGGCGTCTATAGTTAACGTATAGCTATATTATACTATCTGCTTTCAGCATAAAGAGGATAGGCGCTCTAGTAGGCAACTTACTAGGCCTAATCCAGCCCTTCTTAAGAGCACTATCTAGGTACTTTTATAAGATCTATAACTCTTTCTATAAGAGGTTATAGAGGGGCATTTACAGTGGCGTTTTGCCTTCTTCTAAGTTAATTATATAGTTATACTTAGAGTTCTGCGGTAGTATACTTACTAGCTTATTAGAGAAGATATTAATTTCCTCCTTATATATATTTAGTAGGCTAGGGGCCATAGAAGTTAAAGCAACTATTATATAGTAATATACTTCCGGGAGCCAGTAAAGAAAAGGGTGTAGTTGATATATGTTTCGTAGGTATACTTATATAGAGAGTATATATAGCTCTACTGCAGTATACTTAATAGTTTTAGGGTTTTAATTACTTCCCCCTTACGTATAAGTGATCTGCGCCAGCACCGGAGGGTCTCTATAAGTACTCGCTGCTAGTAACGGCAGGTTTTTTTACTATATTTATAACCAGTATTTCTTTATCCAGAGGGTCTACATGGGTACTTGCTGCTAGTAATAACAGGTCCTCTATTATATTTACAACCGGCATAAAAAAAGAGTCTTCTGGCTATAGCGAATAGACTATTTTGCTAGCTTTAATGTCTACTAGGAAAGCGTTAAGGGTAACTATCTAAAGGTATCTAGGGTCTAAAGTACCTTAGATAAACTATCTAGAATAGAAGCTAATTAATAGATCTGCTTCCGCGAGCCAATCCTATTTAAGAACTATATTATAACTATTAAATAAGCCACCCTAAAAGGTCTGCGGGCTAATAGTGCGAGAGGTACCCTAGGAGTCGCTAGTGGTAACTATTAGATTATAAGCATCCCAGATTATTATCTAGTTGCTATTAAGAAAACGTGCAATAGGTTTACGTAAATATAGCGTATAGTATATAGGCAGGTTAAACCTATAGACAACATCTTAATTAATAAGGTTAATTTAGTACCTATTATTGTATAAAGTATATAGGCGGACTTCGCCCTAGAGTATATCTATCGCAATATATACCATAATACGTTTCTTCTCTCCCTCTATATTAGGCCCTAGTTGTAGTTAAGAGAGATACGCTACTAGGGCTTTGGGTTTTCCGAAGCCTAAGCTAACTTCTCTTTATTAGCCTGCTTTTAGTATTCCTTATAGTAGCCGCCTACGGTCCTTTAATTTGCCTGCGTAGTACTAGCGTCTAGGGGGTCCCCTAAGCTATTCGGCTTTTAGGTAATCTCCCTAGAAGTTTACTTAAAAAAGCGTCGCCCTTTTTAGGTTCTGTTCCCTAAGCCTAACTCTATAGAGCCTATGCTACAACCGCGCTTTATATACAATAATTTACCGCTACTACTTACGCGATCTTCCGCGAGCTTTATAGTATTAAGTAATTACTCTATATGGCGGATTTTATTAAAGAGGTCTTTAGCGGTTTTTACCCGTTAGGTAAAGTTCTGGTAAAAGAGCTCTGCTTATAGGTAGGCTAGGAGATATAAAAACTAAAAGTCTACCTATTATTTAGAATTAATAAAAGGGGTATATAAGAAGAAGTCCTCTAAGCTATATATACGGGCTAGGAAGACGTCAAACCTCTAGTTCTCCTTTATAACAGCCGTATAGTATATTATAGCGTTATTAAAGTGTCTTACTATAGGGTTCCTAATCTAGTCTTGGACTATAGTCTTAAATTTATTCTATAGTAAAGTACCCTTATCCTTAGTGCCTAACCAGCGATAAACTAGTTAGGTGATTATCTTCTCTTTTATAAGACCTTTAATGGCCTAGCGCGTATATCGCTTATAGTTATAGTTAGCGTTATTAACCTTAAATCGGTTCTTAACTGCGGCGATCCACCGGTTAAAATGCTATTAAGTAATACCGCTAATATTAGGTAGTGACTTCTTAACTAGGGCGTTAAGATTTATTTGGTATATATATTCGCTATATAACTTATACTCTTTACTAGAGAGACAACAGGAGGGCTTTATTAAATTAATAATACTCCATAAGTTAGCTATTTTCTTAGCTAGCTTATCTAGCTCCTTTATATTAGCGGTATTAGGTAGGACGCTAGTAACCTTACTAAGCTCCTATTAAGCCTAGGTATATAAGTTAAACTAGTTTCTAGCGTTTATAGATATCTAATTATTTTAAGGTTTGGAAGGTAGCTTAGATTCTACTAGTGTACTTCTAGCGGTTTTGTTTATACTAAATCCTAAGGCGTTCTGCGGTTATATC
>Ga0307515_10010044_pt1 | contig 18205 bp, 16 predicted proteins | sample 17_EM_MG_FD_194513 | JGI IMG/M metagenome (GOLD analysis project Ga0307515, IMG submission 194513) | Populus trichocarpa ectomycorrhiza microbial communities from riparian zone in the Pacific Northwest, United States - 17_EM | ecosystem: Host-associated > Plants > Roots > Unclassified | place... | reverse complement strand
ATTTGTCTTGCCGCTGTCGCGTTGTTGCTCTTGTTCACTGCGTGAGGCCGCGCCGGGTGTTCGGCCCGGCGGCCGACCCCCTTTCTTTGTGTCGACAAAGAAAGGGGGCAAAGAAAGCGACCCTGCCGACTCGGCCCTCGCGGTGCGAGGGCTGCCTTGCGCTGCTCTGTCTTTGCGGCCGCGCCAAACTCACTTCGTTCGCTGCGCTCACTGCGTTCAAACAAACGGCGCGAAGTCAGTTGTTGATGCGCGCTAGCGCGCGCGCCGCAAAGCCCTGTGCTGCTCAGCTCGTCCGAAGGGGGAGGCAAACACCAGACTCGGCTCGCTTCGCATCGGCTTGATGAGCATCGGGCGCTACGCGCCGATGCGAAACGAGGCGTGGATGGGAAGTTGCGAAGCAACGACCGTATTGCTCTTGGGCCCCGTGGGTGGCGTCGAGGAGCGCAGGGGTTTGGGGCCGCGCGCGTCAGCGCGCTTCGTCAACTGACTTCGCGCCGTTTGTCTGAGTGCAGTGAGCGCAGCGAACGAAGCGAGTTTGGCGCGGGCCCCAAAGCACGAGCACCACAGAGCAGTCGGCCTCAGGCCGATCGCCACCGTCGGGTCGCCTTTTCTTTGGTGACTTTCTTTTGGCGAAGCAAAAGAAAGTTACTGCCCTGTCGGGGGCACATCCCGACACGGCCTCACGCCAGTGAACATGGCAACGACAAAGCGATACGTCAGCCCGAGCACGCGCACATGACATCACCGAAGCAAGAAAACTCAAACCTCATCATCAAACGGAAACCGTTCAGCCCAAAACTTCTGCAACCGAAGATCCGCATCCACCCGACGCACAACTGCCGACATCTTCGGCGCCACCTCATAAAAACGCGGCCGCCAAGGCCCAAACCGCGACACCACCGTCACATACAAATCCAGGACACTGAGCTCATCGCCCAGCAGGTAGCGATCCGGCTGCAGTTGCGAATCCATGTGCCCCCAGCAGAATGCAATGCGCTCATGCACCGCATCGACCACGGAATCGCGTAACGACGGCGGTGCGCCAATGCGCTGCACGTCCGGCTTGATCCAGTGCAGCGCGTAGATCGCCGAAGAGACGTACGCCATCCACCGCAAATACTGACGCCGCCGACTGTCAGATGGAGCTGGAGCAAGCCCAGCCTGTGGGTACGCATCGGCAAGATAGAGCAGGATCGCCGCGCTCTCGGTCATCACTTCGCCATCGGCGAACACCAGAGTGGGAATCTGGCGCATCGGGTTCTTCGGCGCCACGCGCTCGCGTGCCGACGGCTCGGCCCAGGTCGCGCCTTCGATCAAGGTATAGGGAATGCCAAGCAGCGTGAACGCCGCTTCCACGGCGACCGATCCTGAGCCTGCTGCGCCGTACAGCGTAAGCGGCATGTTCATCGGCGAGACCGCCTGCGCTGTCATGGCTACAAATCGCCGGCGTAGCGCGCCAGCATCTCTTCGTGCGTTTCTGCCGGTGCCGGCGAACCCGTGTGGCTCTTGAGCATCTGGCCCATGGTGGGCAGCACTGAGCGCGGCACCTGGGCCGATGCGTCCCACAGGCGCGAGCGCATCAGTGCCTTGGCGCAGTGTAGGTAGGCCTCGGCCATCTCGACGGCGATCACCACCTTCGGCCGATGCTTCTCTTCGGCAAACACCGCGAGGTGCGTGTCGAGCACCGACAGCCGCGCCGCACCGTTGATGCGCAGGGTTTCGTCGACACCGGGGATCAGGAAGAGCAGGCCGATCTTGCCGGTGGCGATGATGTTTTCCAGTGTGTCGAGCCGGTTGTTGCCGGGCGCATCGGGAATGAGCAGCGTGCGATCGTCGATGACCTTCACGAAGCCGGGCGCGCCACCGCGTGGCGACGAGTCCATCGCGCCATCAGCGTTGCAGCTCGCCACCGTGATGAAGGGCGAGAGCGCGATGAAGCTGCGGCAGTGCGCGTCCAGGGCGGACAGCTGTTTCTTCACCGACCGCTCTTTGGGTGCGGCGTACAGAGCCCGAAGCTGTGCGAGTGTGTCAATGTTCATCGAAGGGGTGTCCTCAAAGCGCCTTGCGGTAGACCAGGAAACCGGACTTGTCGGCCACCTTGTCGTACAGCGTCATGGCGACGGTGTTGGTCTCGTGCGTTTGCCAGTAGACGCGCGGTGAGCCTGCTGCTGCGGCTCGGTCATAGACCGCGTTGATGAGCGCGCGCCCGACGCCCTTGCCACGCCCGGCCGGCACGGTGAACAGGTCCTGCAGGTAGCAGACCGGCGCGATCAGCGTGGTGCTGCGGTGGTAGAGAAAGTGCACCAGTCCGAGCAGCTCGCCGTCGCTCTCGGCGACCAGGGCGTGCATCGGCTCGTACGCATCGAAGAAGCGCGACCAGGTCATCTGCGTCACCTCGGGCGGCAGCGCGGTTTCGCCGTGGCGGCCGTAGAAGGCGTTGTAGCCGTCCCAGAGCGGCTTCCAGCGTGGGAAATCTTCCTTGACGAGGGCGCGGACGATGAGGGTGGCGGACATGGGCGGGCCTGTGTGATGTGTGTGCCCTACTGTGCCACCGCTCCGCCTCCTGCAGTGACGAGCCCTAGCGAACGAGCTTGAGTTCGCCGGTGATGGCGCTCAGCGCCTCCGCGCTGGCGGGGCCGATGCCGAGGCAGGTTTGCGTGCCTGCGGCAATCACCGTGCGGCCGGCATCCTGGATCAGCGCACAGGGCAGCCCGGCCGCCTGCGCTTTGGCCTCGAGTGCCAGCAGCTCGGCGAGTGATTCGCAGGCGAGCACGATCTTCGGCATGCCGACCTCGAACCACGCGCGCTGCGAGGCCGCATCGGCATGCAGCAGCGACGCGACGGCGGCGTGGGCGACCTGCGCCGCCAGCTTGCCGCGTGGCAGCCGCAGGGCTTCGTTGACGACGATGACTTGCTTCAAAGGCTGACGGCCACGTGCTTGTCGCGCAACTCGCGCTTCAGCACCTTGCCGATCGCGCTGCGTGGCAGCTCGTCGATGTAGTGCAGGCTCGCGAGCCGCTGCGTCTTGCCGACCCGCTGGTTGAACCAGCCCAGCAACTCGGTCTCGCTCACCACGCTGCCGGGCTTGCGGACGACGTAGGCGACGGGCGTCTCGCCCCAGGCTTCCGAAGGCACGCCCACCACGGCCACGTCGGCCACGGCGTCGTGGTGGCGCATCTCGGCTTCGAGGTCGCTCGGGTAGATGTTGAAGCCGCCGCTGATCACCATGTCTTTCTTGCGGTCGAACAGCGTGAGGAAGCCGTCTTCGTCGAAGCGGCCGACGTCACCGGTGCGGATGAAACGCAGACCCTCGGGGCTGGTCCACTCGGCGTCGCGCGTCTTGCCGGGCTGCTGGTGGTAGCCGGTCATCATCGAAGCCGAGCGGCCGACCACCTCGCCCATCTCGCCGCGCTTCACTTCCTTGCCGTCTTCGTCGATCAGGCGGATGTCGTGGCCCTCGGCGGGTTGCCCCACGGTGTGCAGCTTATGCGGGTAGGTGTGTGCTTCCAGGATGCAGCTGCCGCCGCCTTCGGTCATGCCATAGAACTCGACCAGCCCGCCGGGCCAGCGCTTGAGCACGTCGGCCTTCAGCGCTGCGTTGAAGGGCGCGCTGGTACTGAACTTGAACTGGTAGGACGAGAGATCGAAGCTGTCGAACTCGGGCAGCGCCATCAGGCGCTGGTACTGCACCGGCACGAGCATGGTGTGCGTGACCTTGTGCTTCTGCGCCAGCTCGAGGTAGCCCCTGGCGTCGAACTTCGGCATCAACACCGCGGTGCCGCCCCACGCGAGCGTGGGGAAGAAGACCACCAGCGTGGTGTTCGAGTACAGCGGTGTTGCAAGAAGCGTGACGCTGCCGGGGCCGTAGTTGAACGCACCGCCACCGCGGCGCACGTGCCCCCAGCGCATGACGTGCGGCTGCACGATGCCCTTGGGCGTGCCGGTGGTGCCCGACGAATAGATGATGTTGAAGGCCCAGTGGCGCTTCGGCGTCACGGCCTTGAAGGGGGTGCCGAACGGAACGACCCATTCTTCGAGCTGGATGCCGATGGGCGAGCCGTCGATCGAGATGCGCGTGACGTCGGCGGCCTGCGCGGCGCTGATGGCTTCGGCGGCGCTGGCGTCGGTGAACAGCAGCTTGGCATCGGCGTCTTTCAGCATGCCGGCGAGCTGCTCGATCGTCGAACCGGGGGCGAGCGGCGCCACCACCACGCCGGCACGCAGCGCGCCGAGAAAAACTGCGGCGTAGTGCACCGACGCGAGGCCGCAAATGGCGATGGCCTGTTGCGGCTTGATGCCATCACGCTTCAGCGCGGCGGCGACGCGGTCCATCATCGCGTCGAGCTGGCCATAGGTGACGCGGGTGGTCTTGTCGATGATCGCGGTGTGCGCCGGGTCACGCTGGGCGTGGCGGTGGATCAGCTCGGCGATCACGCCAAAATCTTTTTCGAAGGCGGAGGCAATGGAGTCCATGGTGCTGGCGTTGCGCTTCAAGTTTGAAACCGCCCTTCGACAGGCTCAGGGCGAACGGGTGCGAAGGGCAGGGTAGAGAGAGGCAGATCGTAAGACGGGACTGAATGTGTCCCGCGCGGTTCAGTAGCCGGCGTGGCGGTTCACTGCCAGGGGTTGCGGCAAGCCATCGCGGGCGCGGCGCAGTGCGTCCACGCATTGCTGCGCCACGGTGTCGAACGAGGCCTGCGCGGCGATGTGCGGCGTGGCCACCACCTTGGGGTGCGACCACACCCAGTTGTCGGGCGGTGGGGGTTCGCGTTCGAACACATCGAGCGCGGCACCGGCGAGGTAGCCACCGTCGAGCAGCGCTTGCAGGTCGGGCTCTATGAGCTGCTCACCGCGGCCCACGTTGATGAGAAAGGCACCACGCGGCAGCTGCGCAAGCGTGTGGTGGTTGAGCAGACCGCGCGTCTCTTCGGTGAGCGGCAGGGCGCAGACGAGGATGTCGGCCTGCGACAAAAACTGCGGCAGTTCTTCATTGCCGGCAAAGGTGGCCACGCCCGGCACCATGCGCGGGGTGCGGCTCCAGCCGCCGACCGGGTAGCCCAGCGGCAGGAAGGCGCGCGCAATCGCCTGGCCGACCGCGCCGAGCCCCATCACGCCGACGCGGCACTGCATGGCCGTGCGCACGCGGTGGCGTTCCCATTTGGCGCGCGACTGCTGCTCGGCGTAGAGCGCCATGTCGCGCGTGAAGTGCAGCGTGTTGGCCACCACGTACTGCGCGATCTCCATGCCTTGCATCGGGTCGACCACGCGCGTGACCGGCACGTGCTCGGGCAGGTCGTCCACGCCGAGCAGCTTGTCGGCGCCGGCGCCGGTGGAGCACAGCACGCGCAGGTTGGGGTACTGCGAAAGAATGCCCGACTTCATGCGCCACGCGAGGATGGCTTCGACCGCTTCGGGCGGCGGGTTGTCCAGTTCGGTCCAGACGGGGATGCCGTGGGCGGCTTGACGCAGGGCGGCGGCGAAAGGTGCCGACGGGAGAGGGTTCGACAGCACCAGGATGGCCATGGGTTCCTTGGCTTCTTAAATGTCGTACCCAGGGTTGCGGCGGTCGAGCCGGCGCAGCAGGCCCGGCCACACGAGGTTGGCGCCCTTGCCCTTCATGGCGGCCTTGGCCTGCTCGCGGTTGAGGTCGATCATCGACTGCGGCAGCTGCACCAGCTCGCCGCCCCCTGACTGCGCGAGGATCTGCGTGCGGCACGCGGTCTCGAGCAGGTACATCGCCTGGAAGGCCTCGGCCACCGTGCGGCCGCAGGTCAGCAGGCCGTGGTTGCGCAGGATCAGGTAGTTGTTGCTGCCCAGGTTTTTCACGAGGCGCGGTTTCTCGTCGTCGCGCAGCGCCACGCCTTCGTAGTCGTGGTACGAGAGCGAGCTGAGCGGGAAGGTGGATGTCTGCGACAGCGCCAGCAGCCCGTTCTTCTGGGCCGACACCGCCGTGCCGTGCAGCGTGTGGGTGTGCAGCACGCAGTTCACTTCAGGGCGGCCTTCGTGCACCGCGCTGTGGATCACGAAACCGGCGGGGTTCACGTCGAACTTCGTCTCCATCATCGGCGCGCCCTGCTCATTCACCTTGACCAGGCTCGACGCGGTGATCTCGTCGAAGAACAAGCCGTAGGGGTTGATCAGGAACTGGTCGTGGTGGCCAGGCACGCGCGCCGAGATATGGGTGAAGACCAGGTCGTCCCACCCGAACAAGGAAACAAGCCGATAGGCAGCCGCGAGGTCCACGCGCACCTGCCATTCCTCGGGAGACACCTCGTGGCGGATCGAAGGGATGCTCAGTGCAGGTGCGCTCATGGGTGTCTCCTTGAGGATGGGTGGCTTCACGTTACCCGTTCGCACCGAGCTTGTCGAAGTGCTTGTAGAGAGCCATCGCTGGCTCAGCCCGAACGGGGCGTTCTCAGGGTGTCAGAGGGCCTTGACCAACTCGGGCACGGCCGTGAAGAGGTCGGCTTCCAAACTGTAGTCAGCCACCGCAAAGATCGGCGCCTCAGGGTCTTTGTTGATGGCGACGATGACCTTGGAGTCCTTCATGCCGGCCAGGTGCTGGATGGCGCCCGAGATGCCGGCGGCGATGTACAGCTGCGGCGCCACGATCTTGCCCGTCTGCCCGACCTGCCAGTCGTTGGGGGCGTAGCCCGCATCCACCGCCGCCCGGCTGGCGCCAAGTGCCGCGCCCAGCTTGTCCGCCAGCGGCGTCAGCACCTCGTTGAACTTGTCGCTGGATCCGAGTGCGCGTCCACCCGAGACGATGATCTTCGCCGCCGTGAGTTCGGGCCGGTCGTTCTTGGCGATCTCCGAGCCCTGGAAGCTGGACTTGCCGCTGTCGGCGACTGGGCTTGTCGTTTCCACCGTGGCGCTGCCCCCGCTGGCCGCCGCCGGGTCGAAGCCGGTGGTGCGCACGGTGATGACCTTGACCTTGTCTTGGCTTTGCACGGTGGCAATGGCGTTGCCGGCGTAGATCGGGCGCTCGAAGGTGTCGGGGCTGATCACCTTGGTGATGTCGCTGATCTGGCCGACGTCGAGCTTGGCGGCCACGCGCGGGGCGATGTTCTTGCCGGCCGCGGTGGCGGCAAACAGGATGTGGCTGTAGTTCTGGGCTCCATCACCCACGAGCGTGAGGATCTGTGCCGCGACGTTCTCGGCCAGGCCGTGGTCGAGGTGCGGTGCATCGGCGTGGATCACCTTGCTGACGCCAGCCACCTGGGTGGCGGCTTGGGCGGCGTCGCCGGCGCCGTTGCCGGCGATGAGGATGTGCACCTCGCCGCCCAGGGCGGTGGCGGCGCTGACGGTGTTGAGAGTGCCGCCCTTGAGGGCGTGGTTGTCGTGTTCGGCAATTACAAGCGTTGTCATGTCAGATCACCTTGGAAACGTTCTTGAGCTTGTCGACCAGGGTAGCGACGTCGGGCACCTTGATGCCGGCGCTGCGCTTGGGCGGCTCGCTGACCTTCAAGGTCTTGATGCGGGGAGCAACATCGACGCCCAGGGCCTCGGGCTTGAGGACCTCGAGGGTCTTCTTCTTGGCCTTCATGATGTTGGGCAGGGTCACGTACCGCGGCTCGTTCAGGCGCAGGTCGGTGGTGACGATGGCGGGCAGGCTGAGCTTCAAGGTCTCCAGGCCGCCGTCGACTTCGCGGGTGACGCTGATGCTGTCAGCGGTGAGCTCGACCTTGCTGGCGAAGGTGGCTTGCGGCAGGTCGGCGAGAGCGGCGAGCATCTGGCCGGTCTGGTTGCAGTCGTCGTCGATGGCTTGTTTGCCGAGGATGACGAGGCCGGGTTGTTCCTTGTCGACCAGGGCCTTGAGCAGCTTGGCGACGGCCAGGGGCTGCAGCTCAGCGTCGGTCTCGACGAGGATGGCGCGGTCGGCACCGATGGCCATGGCGGTGCGCAGGGTCTCCTGGCACTGGGTGACGCCGCAGCTGACGGCGATGACTTCGGTGACGAGGCCCTTTTCCTTGAGGCGAACCGCCTCTTCGACGGCAATCTCGTCGAAGGGGTTCATGCTCATCTTGACGTTGGCAATGTCCACCCCGCTGCCATCGCTCTTCACCCGCACCTTCACGTTGTAGTCAACCACTCGCTTGACGGCTACCAATGCTTTCATGGAGTCTCTTTCTCGGTTAAACAAATTCGATGCGGGCACCCGGTTGACCGCGGTGCCCGGGACCGCGTGTCATTCTCGGATGGCTGTTACTTGGCGGCCAACCCCAGGCGGTCGATCAGCAGCTTGTCCTTGGCGTAGGCGGCGATCGCCCACGACTTGTACTGCTCACCGGTGCGGTACCACATGTCCTGGTTCAGCGTGGCCAGGACTTCGAGGTGCTTGGGGTCGTCCATTGCCTTCTTGAACGCATCGTGCAGCGTCTTCACGATGGCGGGGTCCATGCCCTTGGGGCCAACGAGGCCGTAAGGCGACTGCGACACGACGCCGTAGCCCAAGTCCTTGGCGGTGGGCACCTGAGGCCAGCGCTTGGTGCGGTTTTCGCCGAAGGTCAGCAGCAGGCGCATCTGGCCGGCGTCGACGAATTTGTCCCAGCCGGTGGCGTCGCTGGCGGCCATCACGTGGCCACCCATCAGGGCTTGCATCTGGTCGGCATTGCCCTTGAACGGGATGTGGTTCAGCTGGACCTTGGCGTTGTCGGACAGCTCTTCCATCAGCAGGTGCGGGCTGGTGCCGATGCCGGTGGAGCCGTAGTCGATCTTGCCCGGCTGCTTGCGCGCCGCTTCGATGTATTCCTTGAAGGTCTTGTACGGCGAGTCCGACCTTACGACGAAGCCGAAGGTGTAGCCCGACACGCCGATGATGAAAGTGAAGTCGTTGATCGGGCTCCACTGCACCTTCTGCATGTGCGGGATGCGCAGCATGCCCATCGGGTACTGCGAGATGGTGTAGCCGTCAGGCTTGGCGGTCAGCGCCATGGTGCTGGGCCCCAGCGTGCCGCCGGCGCCGGGCTTGTTCTCGATGATGATGTTCTGGCCCAGGTACTTGCTGGCGATTTCGGCCAGCACGCGGTGGTGGCGGTCGGTGGACCCGCCGGCCGGCCACGGCACGATCAACGTGATGGGCCGGCTGGGGTAGGCGTCGGCCGCGTGCGTGCTGCCAAAGGGGGCCGCCAGCGCCGCGCCGGCCGCAGCGAGCAACAGCGCGCGGCGCAGTGTCGGCAGGGAAGAAGTTTTCAAGGCTTGTCTCCGTTGAGTGAATTTTCGGTGGAAATTGAACTGAGTTGATGAGGCCGAGGCGTCAGGTCGATGCGGGCGCTGTTCGAGCGGCTTCCTGCTCCTGCAGTTCACGCCACTGCACTTTGCCCGAACCCGACTTCGGCAGCGAGGCAACGAACTCCACGATGCGCGGGCTCTTGTAGGCCGCCATGTGTTCGTGCGACCAGGTCATGATGTCTTGCTCGCTGACGCGGCCCTGGAATTCGGGCTTCAACACGACCAACGCCTTGACGGTCTCGCCGCGTTTCGCATCGCGCGTGCCGATGACGCAGGCTTCGTGGATGGCGGGGTGGCGGTACATCAGCGCCTCCACCTCGGCCGGCCACACCTTGAAGCCCGACGCGTTGATCATCCGCTTCAAGCGGTCGACCATGAAGAAGTAGCCGTCTTCGTCGACCTGCGCGAGATCGCCGGTCCGCAGGAAGCGCTTGCCGTCGAGCTCGATGAAGCTGTCGCGCGTGGCCTGTTCGTTGTTCCAGTAGCCGGCCATGACCTGCGGGCCGTGCACGATGATCTCGCCGGTTTCGCCTTGCGCCACTTCCTGCATCGTGGCCGGCTCGACCACGCGCGCGTCGACGTCGAACACCGGGATGCCGAGGCACTGCTGCTTGGGCCGCTGCGGCGGGTTGATGTGGGTGGCGGCCATGGTCTCGCTCATGCCGTAGCCTTCCACGTAGTCGAGGCCGATCTTCTCCTTCAGCTTCGCGGCAATGGCCTGCGGCATGGCGGCACCACCGCCGCGGATCCCCTGCAGGCTCGACAGGTCGTACTCGTCGAGCCGCGGGTTGGAGAGGAAGTCGATCATCATCGTGGAGATGACCTGCCACACCGTCACGCGGTAGCGCTGCATGCACTCGGCTGCGGCGTCGCGATCCCAGCGCGGCAGGATCACGATGGTCGCGCCGACGTAGAGCGGGCCATTCATGCTGCCGGCCATGCCGGTCACATGGAAGTAGGGCAGCACCGACAGGAACACCGCGTCTTGCGTGCGGCTGAACCACTGCACGCCCCCGACCAATGTGCTCATTACGCTGCGGTGCGTGTGCATGCAGCCCTTCGGGTGGCCGGTGGTGCCCGAGGTGTAGGGCATCACGCACAGGTCATCGGGGCCGGCGGTCAGCGGGCCGGGGCGCAGGTTCCTTGCCAGGACCTGGCTCCACAGGTGGGCGCCGGCATCGGTGATCTCGTCGCGCGGTGCAGCCACGAACTCCGGCAGCTTGAAGTCGGTGGGGCGTTTGATGTAGTCGCTGTAAGCCGCGACGATCAGGTGCTCCAAGCCCTCGCCAACCAGAGGCGCCATCTGCGCATACAGGTCTTGCGGCACGAAGGCAGTGGTCGCGCCGCTGTCCTTCACGTAGTGCCGCAGCTCCTCTGTGCGGTTCATCGGGTTGACCGGCACCACGACGGCGTTGGCCCGCAGGATGCCGTAATACGCCAACACCCACTGCGGGCTGTTCTGCAGGTACAGCAGCACGCGGTCGCCGGCCTTCACGCCGCACACCTGCTGCAGGTAGCCGGCGATGCGCTCCGCTTCGTCCTTGAACTCGGCGAAGCTGAGCGGCGTGTCGTAGAACACAATGAACGGCTTGTCGGGGAAGCGCTGCGCCGAGACCTCGGCGTTGTAGAAGAGGTGGGTTTGCGGCAGCGTCAGGTGCTGCGGCAAACCTGGGGGCCAATGGGCAAGGTGGCGATCTGACATCGCTAGGTTCTCGTCAAGAAGAGCGTTCAAAAGAGGAAACCGCCGATGTCCGCTTCACCGTGACGCATCGATCTCCTGCGCCAACGCCCACGCCTGCTCGGCCAGCGGCCGCGCGCGCTTGCCCGAGTCCACGGCGTGCTCGCTCGACGCGTTGCCTTGCTGCGCGCGGTGCGCAATGCCTTGCAGGATGGCAGCCAGGCGGAACATGTTGAACACCATGTAGTAGTTCCATTCGGCTGGCGACACGGTGTTCTTGCGGCCGGTGCGCTGCATGTACTGCGCCACGTATTCCGACTCGAGCGGGATGCCGCGCGAAGGCAGATCGGCGTCGCCCATGCCGCGGCCTGTGGCAGGGCTCATGCGCCAGGTCATGCAGTGGTAGGCGAAGTCGACCAGCGGGTGGCCCAGCGTCGACAGCTCCCAGTCGAGCACCGCGAGGATGCGCGGCTCGGTGGGGTGGAAGATCACGTTGTCGAAGCGGTAGTCGCCGTGGACGATGGCCACTTCATCGCCGGACGGGATGTACTTGGGCAGCCACTCGATCAACCGGTCGGCCGCATCGATCGTCTCGGTCTCGGCGGCCTTGTACTGCTTGGTCCAGCGGGCGACCTGGCGCTCGATGTAGTTGCCGGGCTTGCCGTAGTCGCCAAGGCCGATGGCCTCGGGGTTCACGCTGTGCAGTGCGGCCATCACGCGGTTCAGCTCGCTGTAGAGCTCGCCGCGCTGCGCGTTGTCGTAGTCGGGCAGCAGCGGGTCCCAGAGGATGCGGCCGTCCACGCAGTCCATGATGTAGAACGCCGTGCCGAGCACCGACGGGTCTTCGCACAGCGCGTAGGCCTTGGCGACCGGGACGTCGGTTTTCGCGAGGGCGCTGATCACGCGGTACTCGCGGTCGACCGCGTGTGCCGAAGGCAGCAGCACGCCGGGCGGCTTGCGGCGCAGCACGTAGTTCTTGCCGCCGGCGCTTAAGCGGAAGGTCGGGTTCGACTGGCCGCCCTTGAACTGCTCCACCGCCAGCGTGCCGCTGAAGCCGGCCACGTGCTCGCGCATGTAGGCGTCGAGCTTCTGCACGTCGAACGCGTGCTGCGGCGTGACGGGCTTGGTGCCGCTGAACTGGGTGGCCGAAGTGTCTTTGCTCATGGGGATTGGAAGCTTCCGTCGCAGAGGATCAAACCACTTCGAACAGGCCGGCCGCGCCTTGCCCGCCGCCGACGCACATGGTTACCACCACGTACTTCGCGCCGCGGCGCTTGCCTTCGATCAGCGCATGGCCGGTGAGCCGCGAGCCCGTCACGCCGTAGGGGTGGCCCACCGCGATGGCGCCGCCGTTCACGTTCAGGCGGTCGTCGGGAATGCCGAGCTTGTCGCGGCAGTAGATCACCTGCACGGCGAAGGCTTCGTTCAGCTCCCACAGGCCGATGTCGCTGACCTTGAGGCCCGTCTGCTTCAGCAGCTTCGGGATCGCGAAGACCGGGCCGATGCCCATCTCATCGGGCTCGCAGCCCGCCACCGCGAAGCCGCGGAAGATGCCCATCGGCGTGATGCCGCGCTGCTCGGCCAGCTTGCTGTTCATCAGCAGGCAGGCCGATGAGCCATCGGAGAACTGGCTCGCGTTGCCGGCCGTGATCACGCCGCCCGGCAGGGCCGAGCGGATTTTCGAAACGCCCTCGATCGTGGTATCGGCGCGGATGCCTTCATCGGTCGAGATGGTCACCTGCTGCGTGGTCAGGCGGCCGCTGGCCTTGTCGGCCACGCCCATGATCGTGGTCATCGGCACGATCTCGTCCTTGAACTTGCCTGCCTCTTGCGCGGCCGCCGCACGCAGCTGGCTGCGCACGCCGTATTCGTCCTGCAGTTCCTTGCTGATGTTGTAGCGCTTGGCGACTTGCTCGGCCGTCTGCAGCATGCTCCAGTAGATCTCGGGCTTCATCTCCAGCATGGCCGGGTCGGCACGCATGTGGCGGTTGCTTTCGTTCTGCACGCACGAGATCGACTCCACGCCTCCGCCGATGGCGACCTGCACACCGTCGACGATGATGCTGTGCGCCGCCATCGCGATGGCCTGCAGGCCCGACGAGCAGAAGCGGTTGATGGTGACGCCGGCGGCAGTGACCGGCAAGCCGGCGCGCAGCGCAGCCACGCGGGCGATGTTGCCGCCGGTGGTGCCTTCGGAGAGCGAGCCACCGAGGAACACGTCTTCCACTTCGGCTGGGTCGACGCCGGCGCGCTTGACCGCATGCTCGATGGAGTGGGCCGCCAGCGTGGCGCCGTAGGTCATGTTGAAGGCACCCTTCCAGCTCTTGGCCAGGCCGGTGCGGGCGGTGGAGACGATGACGGCTTCGGTGGTCATGGTGAGGGTTCCTTGTGTTCTGAAGACCGGTCGACCTGAGCTTGTCGAAGGGCCTGCATGGCGCGATGCGGGGGCTTCGACAGGCTCAGCCCGAACGGCATGGGGACGTCAGTTGAAGGTCTTGCCTTCTTCCGCCAGCTTGACCAGCAACGGTGCCGGCTGCCACGAGGCATCGGCTCCCGGTTCGGCGGCAAAGCGGCGCAGCGCCCGCACGACGTTGGGCAGGCCCACGATGTCGGCATAGAGCATCGGGCCGCCGCGGTGCACCGGGAAGCCGTAGCCGTTGAGGTAGACGAGGTCGATGTCGGACGCGCGAGCGGCGATGCCCTCGGCCAGGATCCGGGCGCCCTCGTTGACCAGCGCGTAGATGCAGCGCTCGACCACCTCGGCGTCGTCGATCTTGCGTGGCGTGATGCCGTTGGCCGCGCGGTACTCGGCGATGAACTGCTCCGTCACCGGATCGGGGATCGGATCGCGCTTGCCGGCTTCGTAGCGGTACCAGCCGGCACCCGTCTTCTGGCCGAAGCGGCCGGCTTCGCACAGCTTGTCGGCCACGATGGCCTTCATCTCGACGCCCGCTTCGGTGGCCTTGCGCTTGCGGGTGGCCCAGCCGATGTCGAGCCCAGCCAGGTCGCCCATGCGGAACGGGCCCATGGCCAAGCCGAAGCCTTCCAGCGCCTTGTCGATCTGCTGCGGCAGCGCGCCGGCGTTGATGAGGCCCTGCGCCGCGGCGCCGTAGCGCGCCAGCATGCGGTTGCCGATGAAGCCGTCGCACACGCCGGAGATCACGGCGATCTTCTTGATCTTCTTGGCCAGCGCCATGCTGGTGGCCAGCACGTCGGGGGCGGTCTTGGCGCCGCGCACGATCTCCAGCAGGCGCATCACGTTCGCCGGGCTGAAGAAGTGCAGGCCGATCACGTCGCCAGGGCGCTTGGTGAAGCCCGCGATCTTGTCGATGTCGAGGTACGAGGTGTTGGAGGCGAGGATGGCGCCCGGTTTGCACACCTCGTCGAGCGTGCGGAACACCTGCTGTTTGACGTCCATGTTCTCGAACACGGCTTCGATGACCAGGTCGGCCTCTTTCAGCGCGTCGTAGCTCAGCGTGGGCGTGACCAGGGCCATGCGCTGTTCCACCTGTTCGGTGGTGAGTTTGCCCTTCTTGGCCGAGTTCTCGTAGTTCTTGCGGATGGTGGCCACACCGCGATCGAGCGCTTCCTGCATGGTCTCGAGCAGCACGACGGGGATGCCTGCGTTGAGGAAGTTCATCGTGATGCCGCCGCCCATGGTGCCGGCACCGATGACGCCCACGCGCTTTATGTCGCGCAGCGCCGTGTTCTCCGGCACGTCGGGGATCTTGGTCGCGGCGCGCTCGGCATTGAACACGTGGCGCAGCGCGCGCGACTCGGGCGTGTTCATCAGCGCCATGAACTGCTCGCGCTCGAACTTCATGCCTTCGTCGAAGGGTTTGGTGACTGAGGCGGCCACCGCCTCCACGCAGCGCAGCGGCGCGGGGAAGTTCTTCGACACCGCGCCCACGGTGTTGCGAGCGAACTGCAGAAACGCGTCGTTGCCCGGCAGCGCCGGCTTGACCTTCAGGTCGCGCACGCGCTTGAGCGGCAGCTTGTCGGCCACGGCCTTCTCGGCAAAGGCGATGGCACCTGCGAGCAGGTCGCCGGGAATGAGGGCATCGAGCAGTGGCGACCCTTCGAACTTGGCGGCCGGTGTCGGCGCACCCGAGACGATGATGTTGAGCGCAGCCTCCAGGCCGATCAGGCGCGGCAGGCGCTGCGTGCCGCCGGCACCGGGCAGCAGGCCCAGCTTCACCTCGGGCAGGCCGAGCTGCGCGTCGGGTTTCGCTAGGCGGAAATGCGCGCCCATCGCCAGCTCCAGGCCGCCGCCGAGCGCCATGCCGCCAATGGCTGCGACCACCGGCTTGCTCGAGCTCTCGAGCGCCTTGATCACACTCAGCAGGTTGGGCTCCATGCTCGCCTTGGGCGTGCCGAATTCCTTCACGTCGGCCCCGCCCGAGAAGGCGCGGTCGCTGCCGATCAGCACCAGCGCCTGGACCTTGTCGTCAGCCAGTGCCTTGTCCAGCCCCTCGAGGATGCCGACGCGAAGCGCATGGCCCAGGCCGTTCACCGGCGGGTTGGCCAGCGTGACGATGGCCACGCTGCCGCGAACTTCGTACTGGGTGTAGGTCGATGGGTTGCTCATGTGCAAAGGCTCCTAGATGGCGCTGGCGGTGGCGGCGATGAGGTGCAAAGCGGGGCGTCTTTTCCCGGCTTGTCCCACAGCGGTTCAATGTTCTGCAATGCGGAACATTTTCGGCAAAGGGCAACCATCGTAGCCAGCAGGGCCCACCTTGTAAACAAGGTGAATCCCGTGCGTTCACCCGCAACTGTCACCGGTGTGACAGGCGATTTGGTGGCGATTCCCGCAAGGTGCTTGGTAGAAGTTCCGATTTCAAATTCTGCGTTTTGCCATGCAGAATCGAAATCCCCATTCGGTCACGTGACGCCGCAGGAGCCACCCATGAATCTTGATTACAGCCCCGAAGAGCAGGAGTTTCGCGATGAAGTGCGCAGCTTCATCCAAGCCAATCTGCCGGCCGACATTCGCGACCGGGCGAAGACCGGTGGGCGCGGCGGCAAGGACGACATCGTTCGCTGGCAGAAGATCCTGTACGAGAAGGGCTGGGGCGCATCGAGCTGGCCCGAGCAGTATGGTGGCCCGGGCTGGAACGCGGTGCAACGCCACATCTTCGAAGACGAGTGCGCCGAAGCCGGCACGCCGATGCAGCTGCCGTTCGGCCTGAAGATGGTGGCGCCGGTGATCATGCGCTTCGGCAACGAGGCGCAGAAGAGCTACTTCCTGCCGCGCATCATCTCGGCCGAAGACTGGTGGTGCCAGGGCTACTCGGAGCCGGGCGCCGGCTCCGACCTCGCTTCGCTGAAGACGCGCGCGGTGCGCGGCACCGACGCCGAAGGCGAGCACTACATCGTCAACGGCCAGAAGACCTGGAACACGCTCGGTCAGTACGCCGACTGGATCTTCTGCCTGGTGCGCACCTCGACCGAAGGCCGCCAGCAAGAAGGCATCAGCTTCCTGCTGATCGACATGAAGACGCCCGGCATCACCGTCAAGCCGATCATCATGCTCGACGGCGAGCACGAGGTGAACGAGGTCTGGTTCGACAACGTGCGCGTGCCGGTCGAGAACCGCGTGGGCGATGAGAACAAGGGCTGGACGTACGCCAAGTTCCTGCTCGGCCACGAGCGCACCGGCATCGCCGGCGTGGGCCGCTCGAAGGCGGCACTGCGCCGCCTGAAGTCCCTGGCACGCCGCCAGGCCGGCGACAACGGCAAGCCGCTGATCGAAGACCAGCGCTTCCGCGACCGCATCGCCCAGGTCGAGATGGAGCTGATGGCGCTGGAGATCACCAACCTCAAGCTCATCTCCGAAGAAGGCAAGGCCCACGCGCCCGGCCCCGAGGCATCGATGCTGAAGATCAAGGGCTCGGAGATCCAGCAGACGCTGACCGAGCTGTGCATGCAGGCGCTCGGGCCTTACAGCGTGCCGTGGCTGCACGACGGCCAGGACCTCGCCGGCAGTTCGCAGCCCCTGGCCGAGAGCTTCACGGTGCGCGATGCCGGCACCAGCGGTGCGTACTTCAACACGCGCAAGACAACGATCTATGGCGGTTCTTCGGAGATCCAGAAGAACATCATTTCGCAAATGATCCTCGGCCTTTGACGAGCCCCATCAAGGAAACACCATGGACTTCAATCTCACCGAAGAGCAGACCGCCATCCAGGACAGCCTGAAGCGCTACCTCGCCAAGGACTACGCTTTCGAGCAGCGCCGCGCGCTCACCAAGACGCCGCTCGGCCACAGCGCCGAAGCCTGGGCCACGTACGCCGAGCTGGGCATCCTGGCACTGCCGTTCCCTGAATCGGCCGGTGGCCTGGGTGGCAACGCCGTCGACACGATGCTGATCGCCGAGACGCTGGGCGCGAGCCTGGCGCTCGAGCCCTTCCTGTCGACAGTGGTGTTGTCCGGCAGCCTGATCAACGAGATCGGCACGCCGGCGCAGCGCGACACGCTGCTCGCCGGCATCACGCAGGGCACGTTGCAGGTTGCGCTCGCGCACGGCGAACCCGGCGCGCGCTATGCCACCAACCACGTGGCTGCCACGGCCAAGAAGGACGGCGCGGGTTGGTCGCTGAGCGGCCACAAGGTGGTGGTGCTGGGCGCGCCGTCGGCCGACAAGCTGCTGGTCTCCGCACGCACCTCGGGCTCGGCCTTCGATACCAACGGCGTATCGCTCTTCGTCGTCGATGCGAAGGCAGCAGGTGTCACGGTGCGTGCCTATGCCACGCAAGACAGCCAGCGCGCCGGCGAGGTGCTGCTGAAAGACGTGAAGGTCGGTGCCGATGCCCTGGTGGGCGCGGTGAACCAGGCGCTGCCCGCCATCGAACATGCGATCGACCGCGGCATTGCCGCGCTGTGCGCCGAAGCCGTCGGCGTGATGGCGGCACTGAACGCCGCCACGCTCGAGTACCTGAAGACACGCAAGCAGTTCGGCCAGCCGATCGGCAAGTTCCAGGCGCTGCAGCACCGCATGGCCGAGATGGCCATCGCCACCGAACACGCGCGCTCGATGGCGCTGCTCGCGGCGGTGAAGGTCGAATCGGCCGACGTGGCCGAGCGCCGCCGCAACGTGTCTGCTGCCAAGGCCTACATCGGCCAGTCAGCCCGCACGGTGGGGCAGGGCGCGGTGCAGATGCACGGCGGCATGGGCGTGACCGACGAGCTGATCGTGTCGCACTTCTTCAAGCGGCTGACGGTCATCAACGCCACCTTCGGCGACGCCGACCACCACCTCGGCAAGTTCAGCGATTCCTTGCTGGCTGCCTGATGAG
>Ga0307515_10010043_pt1 | contig 18207 bp, 17 predicted proteins | sample 17_EM_MG_FD_194513 | JGI IMG/M metagenome (GOLD analysis project Ga0307515, IMG submission 194513) | Populus trichocarpa ectomycorrhiza microbial communities from riparian zone in the Pacific Northwest, United States - 17_EM | ecosystem: Host-associated > Plants > Roots > Unclassified | place... | reverse complement strand
GATCATCCGTTTTGAGGTGCGGGTCCGCTCGGCGATGGCATCGACGCGCCCGCCGGCAAGGCCATGCGTCGAAAACTCCTCCGTTGCCACTTCCAGGATATTTTCCTGGGTGCGCTGGGGGTCGTTCTTCCTGCCGTTCTCAGCTTTGCCTGCCATGCTCCGCCGCTCCCCCTCCGGCGCCGTCATCTTCAAATTCGCACGCCTTTGGCGCAGTGATCCGCATCCAGTTTCCGGCATGCCTGTAAAGTCTTAAAGGGCTTGAAGCCTGCTTTCAATAGATGCCTCTTGACATACGTACCAGTTCGTACATTTTATCTCTGCGCCGACTGTTCCTGAGGAGGAGGCTACGGCGCGGATATCTGGTCACGGTGACTTGCCGCTGCGGATGCAGCAAAAGGCCGTCAACCGCCGGCGGGATCCATTTCGGGAGGACAGGCATGACACGCATCATCGACTTCTATTTTCTTGGGCTGAAGGCAATCATCGCCTTCCTGCTGGCCGCCATGGTCGTGCTGGTGTTCGGCAATGTCGTGCTGCGCTACGCGCTCAATCAGGGCATCACCTCGTCCGAAGAGCTCTCCCGGGTTTTCTTCATCTGGCTGACATTTCTGGGTGCCGTCGTCGCGATGCGCGAACATGGACACCTCGGGGTCGATTCGCTGCTGAAGCGTCTGCCGCCTGCTGGTGCCAAGCTCGCTGTGCTTTCGGGGCAGGGGCTGATGCTGGTGGCAACGGCGCTGATGATCAGCGGCAGCTGGACGCAGACGTTGATCAACCTGCCGGCGACCATGCCTGCCACGGGATTGTCCATGGGTTTCTTCTACGGCGCGGGCCTGGCCTTCGGAATCCCCACCTTCCTGATCATTCTCTGGGATGCCTTTCGCGTCGCCACCGGCCGCATCGACGTGACGACCGCGCAACTCGTCCTCGACAGCGAGGAGCAGGTGGCTCTCGACGATCACCCCTTGCCGACGCTCGGCATCGGCGCGACGAAAATCTGAGGAGTACGCCATGACCCTGACCATCTTCCTCGGCGCTCTTCTCGGCCCCATGGCACTCGGCGTGCCGATCGCCTTCGCGCTCATCCTCAGCGGTGTCGCGCTGATGCTGTACATGGGCATTTTCGATCCCCAGATCGTCGCGCAGAACGTCATGAACGGTGCCGACAGCTTTCCGCTGATGGCGGTGCCCTTCTTTCTTCTGGCTGGCGAGGTGATGAATACCGGCGGGCTTTCCAAGCGGATCGTCAATCTCGCCATGGCCCTTGTCGGCCATGTGCGCGGCGGGCTCGGGTTCGTCGCCATCTTTGCCGCGTGCATATTGTCCAGCCTTTCCGGTTCGGCTGTTGCGGATGCCGCAGCGCTCGGCGCCTTGCTTTATCCGATGATGCTGAAATCCGGTCATGACCCGGCCCGCACCGGTGGGCTGCTCGCCTCAGCCTCGGTGATCGGTCCGATCATTCCGCCGTCGATCGGCTTCATCCTCTATGGTGTCGTTGGTGGCGTCTCGATCACCAAGCTCTTCCTGGCCGGCATCGTTCCGGGCCTGCTGATCGCGCTGGCACTCTGCGTCACCTGGCTGATGGTCGCCCGCAAGGAGCAGTTCGCGCTGCCGCCGCGCCAAAGCGGTGCGGTCCGCATGAAAGCCTTCGTCGATGCCATTTGGGCATTGATGCTGCCCGTGATCATCGTTTTCGGTCTGAAATTCGGCGTCTTCACGCCGACGGAGGCTGGTGTCGTTGCGGCCGTTTACTCGCTGTTCGTCGCTATGGTGATCTACCGCGAACTACCGCCGTCGCGGCTGTTTCATGTCTTCGTGGCGGCGGCGAAGATTACCTCAGTGGTGATGTTCCTCGTCGCCTGTGCCGCAGTGTCAGCCTGGCTGATCACCGTCGCCGACGTGCCCGGCGATCTCGTCGCACTGCTCGAGCCGCTGATGGACAACCAGACGCTGCTGCTGATCGCCATCATGGTGCTGATCGTGCTCGTCGGCACCGCCATGGACATGACGCCAACCATCCTGATCATGACGCCCGTCCTGATGCCGGTGATCAAGCAGGCGGGCATCGACCCGGTCTATTTCGGCGTCCTGTTCATCATCAACAATTCCATCGGCCTGATCACGCCGCCGGTCGGCACGGTGCTCAATGTCATCTGCGGTGTTTCCAAGCTGTCGATGGAAGATCTGATGAAGGGCGTCATGCCCTTCCTGATCGCCGAACTGATCGTCCTCTTTCTCCTCGTTCTCTTCCCGCAGCTGGTGACCGCACCGGTTGCATGGTTCGGGCATTGAGGCGGAAAGGCGTTGTCGCAAGCATTCAACCGGCCGGGAAATCCCGGCCAAAATCTGGGAGGAAAAGCATGTTGAACAGGATGTTGAAACTGGCGTTGGGGCTCGCACTGCCCGCAATGCTTCTGGTCGGGACCGCCTCGGCTGAGATCCGCGAAACGACGCTGAAATTTGCGAGTGCCAACAACAAGGGTCATCCGCAGGTTACCGGCATGGAGAAGTTCGCCGAAATCGTCAAGGACAAGAGCGGCGGCAAGATCGAGGTCAAGCTGTTTCCGGGCGGCGTGCTCGGAGGCGACGTGCAGACCGTTTCCGCACTTCAGGGCGGCGTCGTCGAGATGCTGGTGCTGAATGCCGGTATTCTGGCGAGCAACGTCAAGGCATTCGGCGCGGTCGACCTGCCGTTCCTGTTCAACAGCGGCGAGGAGGCCGACAAGGTCATGGACGGTCCATTCGGCAAGAGCCTGAGCGACAAGCTGCCGGATACCGGCCTCGTCGGCCTTGCCTATTGGGAACTGGGTTTCCGCAACCTCACCAACAACCGGCATCCGGTCACCAAGCTCGAGGACATCAAGGGCCTGAAGATCCGCACCCTGCAATCGCCGATCCCGATCGAGCTGTTCAACAGCCTCGGCGCCAATGCCGTGCCGCTGCCCTATACCGAACTCTACACGGCGCTTGAAACCGGCACGGTGGACGGCCAGGAAAACCCGGCCGCCAACATTCTCAATGCCAAGTTCTTCGAAGTGCAGAAGTACATGACGGTGACCCGCCATCAGTACAATCCGCAGATCGTGCTGATCAGCAAGGTCTTCTGGGACAAGTTGAACGACGAGGAAAAGGCTGTTCTCCAGTCGGCGGCGACCGAAGCCCGCGACTATCAGCGCACGGTCTCGCGCGAGGTGGATGCCAAGGCAATGGCCGAGATCAAGGCGACCGGCATGGAGGTCTCCGAACTTAGCCCCGAAGAAACGCAGAAGCTGCGCGATGCCGTCAAGCCGCTGGTCGACAAGTTCAGCGGTGAAATCGGCCCTGACACCGTCTCGCTGCTCTTCAAGGAACTTGCGGCTGCCCGCGGCCAATAATGCGTCCGCCGGCTCGCCTTCGGGCGGGCCGGCCCATCCTTTCTGACAATCACGGAACCTGCTGCAATGGTCGAGACACGTTTGAAACCCTTGAAGGCCGGATTGATCGGCGCGGGCATCCAGGCCTCGCTGACGCCGGCGATGCATATGCAGGAAGGAGCCGCTCAAGGCTTTGCCTATGACTATCAACTGATCGACCTCAACCAGCGCGGCCTGACGCCGGACAGCTTGCCGGACCTCCTGAACCAGGCCGAACAGCAGGGGTTGAGTGGTCTCAATATCACCCATCCCTGCAAGCAACTGGTCATTCCTTATCTTGACGAACTCTCGGATGAGGCCCGTGCGCTTGGAGCCGTCAACACGGTCGTTCTCAAGAACGGCCGACGGTACGGCCACAATACCGACTGGTGGGGCTTTGCGGAGAGTTTTCGCCGCGGGCTTCCGGGAGCCGCACTTGATGCGGCTGTCCAGATTGGTGCGGGGGGCGCAGGCGTTGCAACCGCCTATGCCATCCTTTCGCTCGGCTTGAAGAGGTTGACGGTTTTCGACATCGAGCCGGAAAGGGCAGCGCAGTTGGCAGAGGCGATGTCGGCTCTTTTCCCGGAAGCGGCCATCTCGGCGTGCGGCGATCTGGCCACAGCGATGCAAACCGCATCCGGTTTGATCCATGCGACGCCGACCGGCATGGCGAAATATCCGGGGATTCCGCTTCCCCCGGACCTGCTGGCAGCCCATCACTGGGTGGCCGAAATCGTCTATTTCCCCTTGGAAACGGAACTTCTGAAGGCGGCAAGACAACGGGGCTGCCGGGTCTTGAACGGCGGCGGCATGGCGGTGTTCCAGGCTGTGGGCGCTTTCCGTCTCTTTACCGGACAGGAGCCGGATGCCGTTCGGATGATGCACCATTTCGACAGTCTGACATCAGGCAATCTTTCAACCGAGGATCCGCGATGAAAACCTCCATAGCGACCGTATCGATCAGCGGCGAATTGCCGGAAAAGCTGGCGGCGATCGCCAAGGCGGGGTTCGACGGCGTCGAGATTTTCGAGAACGATTTCCTGGCTTTCGACGGCAGTCCGGCGGATGTGGGCCGGATGGTGCGTGACCATGGGCTTGAGATCACGCTGTTCCAGCCGTTTCGCGATTTCGAGGGCATGCCGGAGCCGCATCGCACCCGCACCTTCGATCGCGCCGAGCGCAAGTTCGATATCACGCAACAGCTCGGCACCGACCTGGTGCTGGTCTGCTCGAATGTGTCGCCAGCGTCACTCGGCGGCATCGACCGGGCGGCAGCGGATTTCCATGAACTCGGCGAGCGGGCGGCGAGACGCGGTCTCAGGGTCGGCTACGAGGCGCTTGCCTGGGGGCGTCATATTTTCGATCACCGCGATGCCTGGGAAATCGTCCGGCGCGCTGATCATCCGAATATTGGCCTCATCCTCGACAGCTTCCACACGTTGTCGCGCAAGATCGACATCAACTCGATCCGCTCGATCCCCAAGGAGAAGATCTTCATCGTCCAGCTGGCCGACGCGCCGCTGATCGACATGGACCTGCTTTACTGGAGTCGCCACTTCCGCAACATGCCCGGCGAGGGCGATCTGCCGGTGACGGCCTTCACAAGCGCTATCGCCGAAACAGGCTACGACGGCTATTTCTCGCTGGAGATTTTCAACGACCAGTTTCGCGGCGGCTCCGCCAAGGCGATCGCCGCCGACGGATATCGCTCGCTCATCACGCTCGGCGACCGGGTGCGGCGCAGCCCGAATGCGACGGGGCTTACCGTTGCCGCGATGCCGGACCGCGCGCCTGTGAAAGGCGTCGGTTTCGTTGAGTTCTCCGTCGATGAAACAGATGCAGCCGAACTGGTTGCCATCCTGTCCACGCTCGGATTTCGCAGGACGGCGCAGCACAGGACCAAGCAGGTCGGCGTCTACCAGCAGGGCGATATCCGATTGCTGATCAATACCGAGCGGGCGGGCTTCGCCAATGCCTCCTATGCGGTGCACGGGCCGTCCGCCTATGCCACGGCACTGGTGGTGGAGGACGCCGCAGAGACGATGGCGCGGGCCATTGCGCTCGGCGCAGAACCGTTCAGCCAGCCGGTCAACACCGGCGAGGTGGACATTCCAGCTATTCGCGGCGTCGGCGGAGGGGTTATCTATCTGCTCGACGAGAAGACCGATCTCGGCCGCATCTGGGACATCGATTTCCTGATCGTGGAAGACGGCGGGAAAAAGCCATCTGCCCATCTGCGCACCATCGACCATATCGCCCAGACGGTCGCCTATGAGGAAATGCTGACATGGCTGCTGTTCTATACCGCCATCTTCCAGACGCAGAAGACGCCGATGGTGGATATCATAGATCCGGCCGGCGTCGTGCGCAGCCAGGTGATTGAGAATGCCGCCGGCACGCTGCGCATCACGCTGAACGGTGCGGAAAACCGTCGCACACTGGCTGGCCATTTCATCGCCGAAACCTTCGGCTCGGGCATCCAGCATCTGGCCTTCAGCACGGACGATATCTTCGCCACAGCCGCTGCCTTAAAGCAGAACGGCTTCCGGCCGCTGCACATCTCGCCCAACTACTACGACGATGTCGAGGCCCGCTTCGGGCTCGACCCCGATCTCAGCGAGCGGCTGAAGGCGGAAAACATCCTCTATGATCGCGACGAGCATGGCGAATTTTTCCAGCTCTACAGCGGCACCTATGGCGAGGGATTTTTCTTCGAGATCGTCGAACGGCGCGGCTATCGCGGCTATGGCGCCGCCAATGCCATCTTCCGCATCGCAGCCCTCAAGAAGCAGATCCGGCCGGACGGCATGCCCGCTCTTGCGACGGCGCGGTCAAGATCACAATAGACGAACTGCATTCCAAAAGGACAACCAAGCCGGGGCGCCAGACCCCTGTCGCCATGATGCCCTGCGCCTTTCTGAACAGGCGTCAGCGCCAGCCAAGAGCCGGCGCGATGTGGGTCAGGATTGCCTCGATAACATGGGCATTGTAGTCCACGCCAAGTTGGTTGGGGACGGTCAACAGCAAGGTGTCGGCTGCGGCGATTGCCTCGTCCTTGATCAGTTGCTCGATGAGGACGTCTGGCTCCGCGGCATAGCTCCGACCGAAGATCGCGCGGGTTTTCTCGTCGATGAATCCGATCTTGTCTTCGCTCTTGTCCCCGTAACCGAAATAGGCGCGATCGCGATCGTCCACCAAAGCAAAGATGCTGCGGCTGACCGAAACTCTCGGCTCGCGCTCGTGACCGGCCGCCTTCCATGCTTCGCGAAAAACCCGGATCTGGTCGGCCTGCTGGACGTGAAACGGGAGCCCACTCTCGTCATCCTTCAGAGTGGAGCTTTGCAGGTTCATCCCCATCCTGGCGGCCCAGGCTGCCGTGGCATTTGAGCTTGCTCCCCACCAGATGCGGTCTCGCAGACCGGCGGAATGCGGTTCGACACGCAACAGGCCCGGGGGGTTGGGGAACATCGGTCGCGGGTTAGGCTCCGCGAAACCTTCACCCCGCAACACATCGAGAAAGACTTCGGCATGGCGCCGCGCCATGTCGATTTCGCTCTCGCCCCCGGCCGGCACATAACCGAAATGGCGCCAGCCGTCGATGACCTGCTCCGGTGATCCGCGGCTGATGCCCAGCTGCAGACGCCCTCCCGCAATAAGATCGGCGGCACCCGCATCCTCAGCCATGTACAATGGGTTCTCGTAACGCATGTCGATGACGGCCGTGCCGATCTCGATGCGGCTGGTCCTGGCGCCGACTGCCGCCAGCAGCGGGAACGGCGAAGCCAGTTGGCGTGCGAAGTGATGGACGCGAAAATACGCTCCGTCGGCGCCAAGTTCCTCAGCAGCGACCGCCAGATCGATGGACTGCAGAAGCGCGTCAGCAGCCGACCGCGTCTGTGACTGAGGGGAGGGCGTCCAGTGGCCGAACGAGAGAAAACCGATCTTCTTCATAGCAAGCACCCTGAGAGTATCGCCTGTGTGGAATATGCTTCTTTGCATAATTTCGGCCGGACAAACAGGCGCTGTCATGCAGTTTCAGACAACGACGAGATCCAGAGTTCGGATGTTTTTGCGTGGCGTTATTTCGCTCTGCCCTGCACCTTTTGAAGGATGTCGCCTGTCATCACCCGATGAATTTCCCCGACTAAGTCCTCAATCCACATGGCGGCAGCCGGGCAGTCGCGGTCGAAAGCGACGACGGCACCTTTTCGGAAAGCTACGATGAAGAGCCGAGGTATATACTGTGGGAGACCGAGATCATCGATTTCCGAACCTCTCCCGCCGAAACGGGATAGGCTGTCTTTAAGGGGGCATCGGCGCTGAATGGCGGTGATGATGACCACCTACGTCATTCATTCAGACACTGACGCGCCGAGCTTCCTTGTCGGCTGACTTGCGATCCGCTCCGTGCTTTTCGATAATCATCTTCGCATCTTCGATGGAAATGCGGTGCTTCTTTGCGAATGGCTTGATTTCGTAGGGTTCGTCTGCTGCCGTTTGAGTGCTGGACATCTGTTTACTCCTGTTGGAAACAAGCTCAACATCCGGTCGAGCTTCACTTGATTGAAGGGGAGAGATCGCCTGGAGAGCTGGCTCGTCGAGCCGCACCTGAGCCAAATGCTGCCTCTTGGGCGTTAGTGGATATATGGGGTCGGCGACGATGCCGATCAATGGGCGGTGGATTCTAGACCAAAGCCGCGCGAGGAAATTCAATGTCCGTTCAATGGCCGATGTTCATACTACAGTCAATCGTCGTGGTGGGACTGGCAGGCGCATTTTTCATACGTGGCGCAGGCGACTAAGCATGGTTGCTCAAGGACGAGCCCTTGCGCAACCAACTCTTCTCTCATTTTTTGAAGATCGGCCTCAGACTGAAAACATTCCGGTTAGACGGCGTCGGCACCGATTGCGGCCAGTCCGGCTCGTGCGACCTCGAAATCCTGGTCGCCAGTTCCCGAACCCACGCCGATGCCACCGACAAGCCGGTTGTCGAAGCGGATCGGCAAGCCGCCGGGCAGCGGCGTAACGCCACCTTGTGAGGCGATGCCGGCGGCCGTACCGAATTCGGTGCTCATCGCGCCCGTTGGCGCATTGATCGAAGCAGCGGTTCGGGCCTTGGCGCGAGCTGTATGCATGCTCAGATATTTAGCGCCGTCCATTCGAACGCTTGCAATCACCTCGCCGCTCACATCGACGAGGAAGATGCATTGTGGAACCTTTATGGCTTCGGCCTGAGTGATCGCAGCAGCCAAGGCCGTCATGGCGCCCGAATGGGTCAACGCGAGCGTTTCCCGTGTTACGGTCATAGGTGTATTCCTTTCATTGAATCTGCTCGGTCGCCCAGGTTCATCTCAGCCGTGAATAGCCTCCCTTGTCCCCGCCGGTGTGGCCCCGGTGTGATTGTCCGGATTTTCTCCGGTGGAGACTTGCAAAGCGGTCTCGTCTTCATCCCGGAGTATGAGGCTTGCGGCCCCGATGAGGCCGGCATGCCGGCCCAATTGCGCCGGTACGACCGGCACATCGCGATAGGCCGGCATGACGCGGTTGCGGATCGTCGCCTCGATCGTCTCGTGCAACAGATCGAACCCATTCGAAATGCCGCCGCCCATCACCAGCACATCCGGCGAGTAGAGATGCAGAAGATTGGTAAAGCCGATACCCAGCCATCGGGCCTCTTCCTCCAGCAGGGAAATTGCCATCGGATCGCCAACCCGCGCCGCATCGACAACATCGCGGCCGGTCACCTCTGCGTCGCCGGACAGGACACGCAGCCTCGAACCATCCCCTGCGGCCGTTATCGCTGTTGCACGCCGGCCGAGCGCGGTGCCGGAGGCAACGGCTTCAAAGCAACCGGTCGCGCCACAGAAACAGCGTTCGCCTCTATCTGTAATCGTCATGTGACCGATTTCGGCGGCAAGCCCCCGGCGCCCGTGCATGATCCGCCCATCGACAATCACGCCGCCGCCGATCCCCGTCGAGACCGTGACGAAGACCAGGGAATTGGCGCCTCGGCCGGCGCCGAAGCGCCATTCTCCGAGAGCCGCGGCGTTGGCATCGTTTTCGAGCCGGACCGGCAAGCCGAGCCGATCGCCGAGAATGCCGACCAGTGGCACATCGTGCCAGCCGGACAATGTCGGCGCACCGAGAACGATTCCCGCTTTCGGATCGAGCGGCCCGGGCGCTCCAATGCCGATCCCGGCAACCACGGCGTCGGGCACCTCCCTGCGCACCGTTTCAGCCAGTATCTCGATCTGGCCGACAACCGCCATCACGCCTTCCCTGGCGAGCGTCGGAACCGATGCGAATGCCAGAAGTCTACCCTCGCGATCAACAAGCGCGGCACGAAGCTCCGTCCCGCCGAGATCAAAGGCGAGGGCGACCTTGCTCATCGAATGTCGGTCTCCAGAGCATGCAGCCAAGCCATTCGCGTAGCCAGATCACTATCGCCGAAGGCGAGAGAGCCGAGCACGACGGTGTCGGCACCGGCTCTGCGCAGGAGCGGCACGGTCTGTTCGCGGATGCCGCCATCGGCAGCCAGAATGATATCCTGCTCGCGGCCTGCCTGCTTCAGCAGAGCGCGCGCTTCAATCAGGCGGTCGCAGGCCTTTTCCGAGAGGCTTTGCCCTTTGACCCCAATCGGCGTCCCCAGAAGCGTCACGAGGGCGGTGTGCGCCAAAAATGGCGTGACCTCGGCAACCGGCGTTTCCAGACGCAGCACGACCCCGGCCTCGGCGCCGAGTTCCCGGGCCAGCTTGACGGCACGCAGCCCGGCCTCGCCATTCTCGGCATGAACGCTGATCAGATCGGCGCCGGCTTCGATGAACTGCTGCGTCTGTTCCTCGACGATTTCCGCCTCGACCATCAGATGCACGTGGATCGGCTTTGCAGTTAGCTTGGCGATGCGGGCGACGAAATCCGGGAAAAACAGAAAGCCGGGTGTGAAGCGGGCGTCGGCGACATCGATATGGTGCAGATCGACATGCGCCTCGATCCGCTTCAGATCCGCCTCCATGTTGGCAAGATCCGCCGACCAGAGCGAGAATTCGCCGAGCAACCGGTCGCGCGGGAGGGCGGCGATGGCGGCCGGGCCGGAAAGGGGGGTGGACGTCATGGCGTAACGAGGCTCCGGTTCTTGAAATGGGTCATGAGGAAATGGTCGATGGCTGCGCGGGTCTCGGCCAGATGCCGTGCCTTGTCGGCGGCCTTGGCGGCAACCTCGACGAACCGGGCTTGCGGAATGGTTTCAGCCAGCAGCCGGGCCGAATCGAGCGGATGAATGGCATCCTGTGCATTGCCGATCACCAGCGCCGGCAGCGACAGTGCGGCAGTATCCGCCTTCGAAACGCCCGGTCCGTCGGCGGCGATCCCCGCCAGAACGCCGGCGAAGGGCACTGCGTTCGGCCGGTCGAAATAACCCAGCAGGGATGCGAAATTATCCGGGGCCTCGACACTCAGGCGGCGGGCGGTATCGGAATGGAGGAACAGGTCACGTGCCCGCTCAAGCGGGTTCGACCGGATCAGATCCGCGATCTCGCGAATGGGCGCCATGTTCGCGGGTGCCGGAGCAAACGTCCAGGCGGGGCGGACCAGAAAGAGCCCGGTCACCCGATCCGGAAAGGCATGCGCAAGATGAAGCGCGACCGCTGCTCCCATCGAGATTCCACCGGCAACGAATTGCCGGATGCCCTGGCGGTCGGCAGCGGTAAGCACGTCCTTGGCAAACATCGCGATCGAGAAGTCGGGTCTGCTGCCGAGGGATGAGCCGCCATGTCCCCGGCATTCGACGGTGACCCTGCGCCACGCGCCGGACCCATCGGGAAAAGCCTGTGCGACCTGTGCCTCGTCTCCGCCGAGCCCGTGCTGAAACACGACCGGCTGTCCTTCGCCGCCGTCAAAGACGCAAAGCTTGGCATCATCGCGCTGAAGGTCGGCGACACGGACCATCAGGTCAGCCCTTTCAGGAAGGCGGCGACGCCGGGCGCTTCCTCAGCCGACAGGCCGTGGGTGACGAGCGGGCCGTCAAATCCCGTCGCCTTCAGGCGGTCGACGAAATCGGTGAAGTCGACGACACCTTGCCCGGCGGTGGCAAAACGTCCGTCCGCGTGGCGATCCTTCGCGTGGGCCATCGCAATGTGACCGGCGGATGTTTCGACCGCATCGGCGACGATTTTCCGGGCCTCGTCCTTCGTTGCCCGCTCGAACAGATTGGCCGGGTCCAGCACGATGCGCAGATGCTTCGATCCCATCTCGGCGATCAGCCGGACGGCATCATTGGCCGAGGTGACGATATTGGCCTGCTCGGGTTCGATACCGAGATCGATGCCATGCTGCTCGGCGATTGCCAGAGCCTTGGCCATCTCTGTTGCCATATCCGCCCATGCCGATGGATCGGCATTGTCGGGGTGGTGCGCCCATTGATCGGCGGCATTGCGGCTACCGGTGCACAATGTCACCAGCGGAATGGAGAGGGCGGCGGCCGCCTCGATCACGACGGCGAGCTGGCGCATGCCGCTATCGCGCACGGCCTTGTCGGGATGCGCCATGTTGTAGGTGCCGGACAGTGCTGCCAGCGATATGCCGGTCTGTTTCGATGCTGTCTCTATCGCCGAGATGATGTCGGCAGAGACAATATCGGGCATGGACGCCAGGCCGGCGCAGGCCAGATTGAACTGCGTCGTCGCAAAGCCGCTTTGCCTGACCGATGCAAGTACGTTCAGCGGGTCCGATCCGGCAAAGGTCTTGGCGAAGATCCCGATCTGCATCAGACCGATCCCGTCACGGAGGCCAGTTCGACACGCTCGCCGGTTTCCACCGAGCGGGCGATGGCGACCATGGCGCGGATCGATGCGATGCCGTCTTCGATGTCGGCCCCGCGCATCGGGGCGCCGGTCAGAACCGTGTCGGCAAGGCCTTCCAGCTGGCGGCGGAAGAAATGGCCGTCGGCGCCCAGCGGTTTGCGGGTGGTTGCGTCCTTCTCATGGAAGATTTCGACTTCGCTGGCCCGCAGGTACCAGGGGTTGAAGGTCTTGGCGAGGACGGAGCCGTTTTCACCATAGAGCTGGAAGCCCTCGTGCCAGTCCATGCGCACAGCGACGGTCAGGTCGAGATGGCCGAGCGCGCCATTGGCGAATTCGGTCTCGACGAACCAGCAATAGGCACCGGCCCGTTCCAGAAGGCGGGCCTGCACCGCGACGATCTCGCCGCAGAAGAAGCGGGCGGTATCGACCAGGTGCGAGCCGTGCGCCAGCATGAAATATTGCCGCAGGTCGGCCTTGGGATTGCCGGCCGGTTTCTTTGCCAGCTTGCTGGTGATCGGCAAAGGCTGCACCGCGTCGGTGTTGGTGTAGCGATGGGTGGAATCGCAATACCAGGCTTTCATGGCGAAGATATCGCCGATGTCGTTGCGCACGAAGTCGTGCGCCGCTTCCAGCGCCGGATCGAAACGCTTCATGTGGCCGACCTGCAGCACCTTGCCGGAGCGCTTTACCGCATCGGCGAGTTCGCGGCCTTCCTCGATGGTCACGCCGGTCGGCTTCTCGCAGAGTACGTGCTTGCCGGCATCGAGCGCCCTGATCGACATCGGCACGTGATAGGCATCCGACGTGGCGACGATGACGGCTTCCAGCTCCGGATCGGCCAGCATGGCGTCGTAATCGGCATACATCTTCTGCGGTTCGTAGGTCGCACCCATCCGCGCCAGAAGATCGGGCGCCGCATCGCAGATCGCATACAGGTCCGCATTGCGGGCCTTGACGCAGGATTCCAGGTGCGCGAACTGGGCAATCGGCCCGCAACCAAGCACGCCAACGCGCAGACGCCGGCTTTCCTTTTCAATCATCGTCTTCTTCCTCAGGCGCGGTAGCTGCGCATCGTTTGGCGATTGATTTTCACGGCAGCGGCCGGATCGGCCGCCGCGGTGTCGGATTCCTCTTCCAGGACCAGCCAGCCGTTGAATTTCGGTGCGGCGGCAACGATTTCGATGACGGCCGGCGTATCGCAGACACCCTTGCCGAGCATGGCCCATTTGCCGCCGGCATCGACATCCTTCAGGTGGAGGTAACGAATGCGATCCTGATAGGTCCGCAGCGTGTCGAGAATGTCGGCATGGCCGCGCAGGATATGGCCCGTGTCCGGCACCCAACCGACCAGATCCCTGTCGAGCAGCGAGAAAATCCGGTCGTAGTCGGCGCGGTCGAACAGCAGCGTATTGTGGTGCGAGCTCGGATGGACTGCGACATCCACACCCGATGTCTTGCCCAGGTCACCAGCTCGATTGTAGAATTCGGCGGCGATGGCAAACTTGCCGTCGCGCGGCCCCTCGGAAACGACAGTGGCCGAGCCGATCGAAACCATCGCGCCTGGGAATTCGGCGGTGAAATCGATCCAGCGCCGTGTCGTTTCGAGATCGGCGCCGATTTCTTCCTTTACCGTGAAGCCGCTTTTCGAGCCCATGGCAAAGGAAACGAGCGTGAGGCCATTGTCTTTCAGCGCTGCGGCGAACGCGGCCGGCTTGCCGGCGTAGTGGCCGATCATTGTGTCGGTGATCTCGATGCCGCTGTAGCCGCCCTGCGAAATCGCCCGCAGAAGATCGTCCGGGCCACCGGTAAAGGCGTTGCTGAGCATTTCCCAGGTGAAGGTCTGGCAGCCGACTTTGAGGTCCTTGGTCATAGGCTTATTCCCTGATTCCGCCTGTGTCAGGCCTTCGATGATGTGCTGCTGGAAGAAGAGCACCAGGACGATGACCGGCATGGTGACGATGGGAATGATCTGGCGATCGATGTGCGCGATAAAGGCAAGCGCGAACGGGAACGCGTTCCAAGCCGCGATGAAGGCCAGGGGGCTCGGTGGTGATAGGATCCGACTCAGACACAGTGGTTCCGGCATCAACGCCGACGGCGCCATGCAAAAACTTGCGGCGAACTGCCGTCGTGACATGCCCGACAGAAGACGCACCGCTGAGCGGGTTTTTACTATCAGTCATTTTTCTTCCCAAGGAAACTGGCAGCCTCCAAACCGCATCAGCTTGCCGTATGTGTCATTAAAATTTGTCGCGCGTCAATAAATAAAATGCTTTATTGCTTCCCGGAGGCTGCCCCTTACGATGCGGGCATGCATGTCATGGGTGTGGAATCGGTGGAGGAAGTCGGCTCAATGAATGCGAAAACGAAACTGGGTATTGGCGTCATCGGATGCGGCAATATCTCGATGACCTATCTGCGCAATGCAGCACTTTTCGGAGAAGTGGAACTCAGGGCATGCGCGGATATCTCCGCCGATATGTCGGCGTTGCGGGCGGCGGAATACGGAATCCGCGCACTGGACGTAGATGCGCTCCTGGCTGACCCGGAGGTGGATCTTGTCCTCAATCTGACAATCCCAGCTGTCCACTACGACGTGACCCTGTCGGCTCTGTCGGCGGGCAAACACGTCTTTACCGAGAAGCCGCTGGCAACCTCCGCCACCGATGGCCAGAAGCTGGTGGCGGAAGCGAAGCGACGGGGTCTGCTGCTCGGTTCGGCGCCCGATACCTTTCTGGGTGCGGCAGGACGGCGTGCACGCCGCCTGATGGACAAGGGTGCGATCGGTCGCCCCGTGACCGGCACGGCCTTCATGATGGGCCGTGGCATGGAACACTGGCACCCCAACCCGCAATTCTACTATCAGCCCGGCGGCGGTCCGGTTTTTGATATGGGGCCTTATTATTTGACCATGCTGGTCAATCTTCTGGGGCCGGTCAAAAGCGTCATGGCCTTGGCGACGAAGGGCCAGGAAGAACGCCGGATCACTGCCGAAGGCCCGTTTCAGAACACCACTTTCACCGTTGGAACGCCGACCAATGTCCTGTCCCTGCTCGAGTTCCATTCGGGAGCGACGGTCAATTTCGGGGCCTCCTGGGATGTCTTCCGTCATTCCAACCATCCGATCGAACTGCATGGCACGGAGGGTTCACTGCGATTGCCGGATCCCGATACGTTCGGCGGAACGGTGTCACTGTCGGAACGCGGTGCCGAATGGGTGAATTTCGAAAGCGAAGACGAGCTCTATGGTGCCCCCAACTGGCCATATGCTGCTCCCGATCGGGCCAATTATCGCATGCTCGGCGTCGCCGATCTTGTCCGGGCTTTGGCCGATGGCCGCGCGCCGCGCGCCTCCGGCGATCTCGCCCTGCATGTCCTTGAGATTATGGAGGCGATCCTTGCGTCCGGCGAGAGCCGCAACTCGGTTGCCATCGCGGGCAGTGTCGTCCAGCCGCCGTTGCTCGGCGAAGACGAAGCGCGCAGTCTGCTGGCATAGGGGCGCTGGTGATGACCGTACCACTTGACCCGGGGGCACAACGTGTCCTCGATCTTGGCCGTGCCGCTGCCGGTGTACCTTTCGAGGCGGGGACCCCGGACGAGGCCAGAGCAGCCTATGATGCCGGTTGCCCCACCCTTCAGGGTGACAAGGAGCCCGTGAGCGCGATCAAGGATATCGAGATCGCCGGCCCCGATGCTCCGATCACCGTGAGAATCTATCGAGGAAAGGGTGCGCCCGTTTCCGGTGCGCCTGCCTTGCTCTATCTTCACGGTGGCGGATGGGTGATCGGCAACCTGGAATCGCATGACGAAATCTGCCGATGGTTTGCCAATCTCGCCGGTTGCGTCGTGGTCTGTCCCGACTACCGGCTTGCCCCGGAACACAGGTTTCCAGCCGGCTTGCAGGATTGCGCGGCGACCCTTTTCCATATGGCCGGTGCCGCCGAGGAACTCGGCATTGATACCGCCCGTATTGCCGTTGCGGGAGACAGCGCCGGCGGCAATCTCGCCGCCGTATTGGCGTTAATGGCGCGCAACGGCGATGTGCCACCGTTATCGGCGCAATTGCTGATCTATCCGAACACGGATGCGGCCCAATCTGCCGACAGCTATCGCAGGTTTTCAGAAGGGTATGGCCTCTCGGCATCGACGATGAAATGGTTTCGCGATCACTATATCCGAAGCGAAGCCGATATTGCCGACTGGCGGGTGTCGCCATTGACGGTGGACCATCTCGATGGCGTTGCGCCAGCGTTCGTTGTCACTGCCGGATACGATATTCTGGCCGATGAAGGGGCAGCCTACGCGGAGCGTCTGGCTCTGGCCCGCGTTCCGCTGGTGTGGCGGCACCGGCCGGATCAGATTCACGGGTTTGTTTCGATGGGCCGGCATATCCCGGCTGCTTTTGAAACAGTCCAGGAAGCGGTTGCCGCATGGCGGAGTTTCGACCCGACCTGATCAGGCCGATTGGCGCATGACCAATGTGCTGTTGAGGCTTATCCGGCGGACGGCGGGTTCGGGCCGCCCTTCGGTCTCGTCGAGAAGCGCCAGCAGCATTTCGACGCTATGCCCGGCCATTGCTGCGAAATCCTGCGCCATGGTCGTGAGCGGCGGGCACGCATAGCGGCTCAGCGGATGGTCGTCATGCGCGGCTACGCGGAGATGGCTGTCGCTCTTGCGGCCTACCCCGATGCCCCGCGAATACGCGGCAGCCATCATTCCGAAGGCGAGGCGGTCGTTGGAGCATAGGATCGTCTTGCTCGGCAGGGTGCCTTTTGCCAGCAAGGCTTCGGTCTGCTCGTAACCAATGCGCTCGAAATCCCAGCTGTAGTCCTTGGTGTTGCCAAAAACGATGGGCTCCAGGCCCAGCGCTTCCATCGTGGTGATGTAACCGTCGAGACGCTCGCCCGAATTGTGGTTCACGTGGGGTATGTCGAAATAGGCAGGAGGTTCGCCCGAACGACACAGATAGTCGACGATCGTCGCAACGCTCTGCCGATTGTTGTTGCCGATGAAAGGTGTATTCCCCTCGATATATGTGTCGAAATAAACGACGGGAATGTCCTGGCTCAGCTTCTCGAATACCCGCGGGTCGGAGGCTAGGCCGAGTGGCGCGACGATGGCGCCGGCGACCTTCAGAGACATGATCGTGTTGGCCGCCTCAAGCTCCAGTTCCGGCAGGCCGTGCGAGGAAATCACGATCGGCCAGTAACCTTCGTCGCGCAAACGCAGTTCGAGGCGATTGACCATTTCCGCGTAAAAGGGATCGGTGATGGCGGGAACCAGGATGCCGACATTGCGTGTGCGCTTGCGGTTGAGGTTGCGCGCGAAAATGTTCGGCCGGTAGTCGGAGGCGTTCAACGCCATTTCGATCCGTTCCCGCGTCGCGGATTTGACGCTATTCGGATCGTCGAAATACTTCGAAAGCGTAGGCCTGGAAACTCCGCAAGACCTCGCGAAGTCCTCCATGGTCCGATGCGTCAGCTTGGTCATCTGCCCTTTTCGACTTCTAAAATTTGAGCGCCACGTATGGATCTACGCTATTTTAACGCTTGTTCTCCAGGAGCAAGCCAAAACTTGGCTCGGAGGAAAGGTACCGATTTAATTCTTACTACAAAAAGATTTCATACGTAAAATAATTTCTTGACGTAAAAATCTCCCGGTATGGTCGCAACCACAGGTGGAAGGCTGCGGCTGATCCGGCACTTTACGGCATCCAAAGAGCTTTACGCGATAAAAAGCCGATAAGGGCTCAGGACATGATCAGTCCGCCATCCACATTGATCGTCTGCCCGGTAATGTATGCGGCATCGGTGCTGGCGAGGAAGCTGACGAGGCCGGAGACGTCTGCGCCGGTGCCGGCGCGGCCCATGGGGATGTTTTTCACCCATTCGGCCATCAGTTCGCCCGGCTTGTAGTCGCCGAGCAATTTGCCCCAGGCACTGTCATTGTAGGCCCACATATCGGTCTCGATGATGCCGGGGCAGATGGCGTTGACGGTGATGTTCTCCTTCGCCACT
>Ga0307515_10010042_pt1 | contig 18207 bp, 14 predicted proteins | sample 17_EM_MG_FD_194513 | JGI IMG/M metagenome (GOLD analysis project Ga0307515, IMG submission 194513) | Populus trichocarpa ectomycorrhiza microbial communities from riparian zone in the Pacific Northwest, United States - 17_EM | ecosystem: Host-associated > Plants > Roots > Unclassified | place... | reverse complement strand
GGTAGACGGTCGTCAGGCCGATGATGGTGCCGCGTTCCCGGAGCCTCGCGTGGATGGCCTGGGCGCTACGGAACTCGGTGGTCTCCTCCTGCAAGGCCGCACGCACCTGGTCGCGGTGCCGACTGTGCCTGGGTGTCCGACCGTGCTCCATCACGACGCCCCCTTCCCCCTACGAGTCGCCGTCAAGCACGGATTTTGTCGGGCACACCGTGGAGATCTTGGGCTCCGTCAGCCCGCCGGTCCGGCGCCGGTGGCGATCGCCGCCGGACCGCGGTCGTCAATGAGCGGGAAGAAGCCGTCGAAGGGATCTTGCAGATCCCGCCACGCTTCGGTCCCGGCGGCGATCTCCGCGTCGGTGAGCAGGCACCCGGCGAGCTGGCGGGTCAGGGCGGTGACATCGAGCCCGATCCCGACGAACGACAGTGCGGTGCTGCGGTCGCCGTAGTAGGGGTCCCAGTCGAGGTCGGCGGCGAGCCGGCGCATGTCGGTTGCTTCTACCCAGCGCTCGCGGGGCAGGGCCGACAGCCAGCAACCGAGGTTGCCGAGCAGGATGCCGCCACCGGCCGACTCCCAGCCGATCGCTGCGGCCGGCTGGCTGGCGATCCAGAGCTGGCCGCGGCCGCGCAGGGCGTTGCCGGTCAATTCCGCCAGGGCGTCGTGCAGCCGCTGCGGGTAGAACGGGCGGCGGCTGCGGAACAGTATCGCGTTGACGCCGTGGTCGCCGGCAGGGTCGTGGATGCCGATGGGGAAGCCCTCCATGGCCCGGCCCAGCATTCCGGGCACGGCCGGATTGTGGCGTCCGCTGCGGCGGATCTGGGCGGCCAGCGCGGTGCAGTTCACCGTGGCAGTGTCGCCGATGCGCAGATGAGCCGCCCAGGGGGCGAGGCGGTGCAGCAGGGCTTCGAGGCGGCCCGTCTCGAAGGCGCCGATCCGAGGATTGCTCCACACCACAATGCTGTCGGCGAACTCGACCTGCCGGACTACCACGTCGGCGACCCCGCGGTGGTCGTTGTCGGCCGCATGCAGATCGCGGTCGCGCAGGTCGTCGGTGCTTGTGAGGTCGTCGAGGAAGGTATCGGCCTCGACGACGGTCACGCAGGAGTCCAGCCGGACGAGGTCAGCGACCGCGACGCTGTCCACGACGGCCGTAGCGTAGGCGGCCACGACCGTCTCGGGTTCGATCGCCGGCGGCAAGGCCAGCACGATGTCGATGCCAGGCCGCTCGCGGCTCAGCCGGACAAGGGCGGGTAGCACATCCTCGCGCAGGGTGCAGGAAACGCATCCGTGCACCAGGTGGGTCTCGCCGGTTTCGAGAACGGTGTCGGCGGTGCGGATCGTGCGTCTCACGACCCCGTCGCGTACGGCGGTGAGGTCGTGGCTGAGCAGCACCAAGTCGGGGTCGGTGGCCAGGAGGCCGCGGGCGACGGCGTCGGTGGCCGCCGGCGAGAACCCGGCGAGCACGCTGACCCTGGGGCGCGCGTGGGAGGCGTCGTTCATGCCTCTATCTTGTTGGAAACGGTTTTCATTGTAAAGCGTTGCCGGTGGAGAGCCGTCGGGCCGTGGACCAGCCGTGCTTGCTGCGCTGGTTGCCGATCAGCCGGCAGACGAGGTAGATCGCGAAGGAGATGGTGGTGACGTAGGGACTGATGGGGATGCTGCTTCCCAGCGAGAGCAGAATGCCGCCGACCACCGATCCGACGGCGAACAAGACGCTGAGCAGGGTCACCAGACGCGGTGCGGCGCTGACGCGCATGGCGGCGGCGGCCGGCGTGCAGATGATGCTGAGCACCAGCAGGGCGCCGACGATCTGGATCGACATCGCGACCGCGAGGCCCAGCAGGACCATGAACGCCGGTGACAAGAGGCCGACCGGTACGCCGCGGGCCGCGGCGAGCTCGGGATCGGTACTCGCGAAGGTGAGCGGGCGCCAGATCAGCAGGAGACCCAGGAGAACGAGCGCCGATGTGCCGAGCAGCCAGGATAGTTGGGGGGTATCGACGGCGACGATCTGTCCGGTCAACAAGCCGAACTTGTTCGCCGAACGCCCCTTGTAGAGCGACAGGAAGAGGACGCCCAGGCCGAGCCCGAAGGGCATCAGCACACCGATGATCGAGTTGCGATCGCGTGCCCGGCTGCCCAGTGCGCCGATCGTCAGGGCCGCCAGAATGGATCCGGTCAGGGATCCGATCACCACGTTGACACTGAGCAGCAGAGCGGCCGAGGCCCCGGCGAAGGAGAGCTCGCTGATGCCGTGTACGGCGAACGGCAGGTCTCTCATCATGACGAAGGTGCTGATGAGGCCGCCGACCACGCCGAGGACGACCCCGGCGATGATCGAGTTGTGGACCAGCGCCAGCAGCTGGCCGTAGTCGGCGAAGTTGAAGATCTGCTGCCAGACGCCGCCGGTGCTCGATCCCGGAGCCGACAGCACGGTCACGACGCGCCGACCACATGATGTGCGTCGTGCCCCGGGTGGCGTAACGACTCCGGGATGCCCGCGACCAGGATCCGATCGCTGGCGCGGATCACCTCGACGGGCGTCTGGTACAGGTCGCTCAGCGTCCGGGAATTGAGAACCTCTTCCACCGAGCCGACCCGGAACTGCCCGCCGGCCAGATAGAGGACCCGGTCCACGTACGGCAGCACGGGGTTGATCTCGTGGGTCACGAACACCACCGCTGTGCCCTCCGCGTGGCGGCGCCGGTCGACCAGCGCCGTGATGGTGCCCTGGCTGCGGGGGTCGAGGGACAACAGCGGCTCGTCGCAGAGCAACAGGTGGGGGTCGGACACGAGCGCCTGAGCGATTCGTACGCGCTGCTGTTCACCGCCGGACAACAGCCCCACCGGCATGTCGGCGTACCCGATCGCACCCACCTTGTCGAGGATGGCCTCGATCTGGCGGCGCCGCCCGGGGCGCGGCCAGCCGATACCCCAGCGGTGCCCGTCGATCCCCTGACCGACGAGGTCGCGGGCGCGCAGGGGCGTGTGGGTGTCGATGCGTCGCTGTTGCGGGACATAGCCGATGTCGTCGCTGCCGCGATGCGCCGGGCGGCCGCCGATGAACACCGTGCCGGCCGTCAGGTGCTGCTGGCCGAGGATGACCTTCAGGAGGCTCGTCTTGCCGGATCCGTTCGCGCCGAGCACCGCCACGAACTCGCCCGGCTCGACGGCCAGGCTCAGGCCGGACCAGAGCTGCCGTTGGCCGAACCGTAGCGAGGCGGCATCGATCGCGAGCGCCGGTGGGTTGCCGGTGTTCACCGCCGTCGGCCGTGATGACATGGCGTCCTTACCCCAACGCCGCCTGGATCGCCGAGAGATTGCCGGTCATCCAGCTCACATAGTCCTTGCCGGCCGGCAGTGTCTCGGTGACCGGAACAACCGCTATGCCGTTCGCCTTGGCCGCGGCCAGCACCTTCTCGGTCTCGGGTCCGGACGTCTGCTCGTTGTAGGCCAGCACGGCGACATTCTTCTGGGTGAACAGATCCAAGGTCTCGGCCAGGACGCTCGCGGAGACGTCGGTGCCCTCCTCGATCGCCTCGCTGAACTGCGCCGGCGTCTTGTTGACCAGCCCGCACGCATCGAGCAGGTACAGCGGCACCGGCTCGGTGATCGCCGCGCCGGCCCCCGAATGGGCTGCCTTGACCGAGGACTCCGTCGACTCCATCTGCTTCAACTTCTGCGTGAACGTGGCGGCGTTGGCGCTGAACGTGGTGGCGCCGCTCGGATCCTTGGCCGACAACGCCGTCACCAACTCGGTGACCAGTTTCTCGACGGTCGGGAAGTCATACCAGACATGCTCGTTCAACTCGCCGCCCGACGGTGCCGACTTGCCGGAAATGTCGACGACGTTGAGCACCTTCGCGTCGGTGTTCTTGGCTGCCTTGAGCATGGTGTCGACGAAGTCGTCGTAGCCGCCGCCGTTCTCGATGACCACGTCTGCGCGAGACAGCTCGAGCTGCGTGCGGCTGTTCGCCTCGTACGAATGAGGATCCGCGTCCGGATCGCTGATGATCGAGGTGATCTTCACCCGGTCCCCGGCGATCTGCTTCACCACGTCGCCGTAGACGTTCGTCGACGCCACCACCGACAGCGACGTGGTGCCGCTGGAGGCGGTGCCGGCCGTGGTCGAATCCGTCTGAGCCGACGAACTGCACGCCGACACCAACATTATCAGCGACAACGTGCCGGCGCCCCACATCAACACGCCTCGATACTTCCGCACAGTCTCACCTTCCGCGGCACTAATCGAAAATGAGGTTCATCTTCGTTAGCACCGTAGGTGAGCGGCGCCGGTGTTCACAAGCCTCTTGAAAGTGATTTTCATTCTAACTGGAGGCTGGCGTGCCGGTGCCGGGAAACGCGGGCAGGGGGATCCCGAACGGCGCGTGCTCCGGGAGCGTCTGTGTTGTCGGGCCGATGGCTCATTTGCGCGGCCGCCGAGCTGGTTGGAGCCGGTGGGCGGGTTGGCGCGGCCGGTGCCGTGCCGGTTGTTGCGTTGCAGGTAGGGGCTGTTGCCGCCCTGCTGCACGCGCCGGGTCGCCGGGGTGCCCGGCGACCCGGCGGTCGGGGTCAGACGGTGAGGGTCCAGGTGTTGATGGTGCCGGTGTCGGCGGAGTAGACGTCCTGCACCTTCAGCTGCCAGGTGCCGTCGGCGGCCTCGCTGGAGAGGTTGGCGGTGTAGGTGGTGTCCACGTTGTCGGCGCTGTCACTGCTGCTACTGGCCTTCAGCGCGTAGGTGGAGCCGTCCGGTGCGACCAGCGTGACGACCAGGTCGCCGCGGTAGGTGTGCACGATGTTGACGTACACGGTGGAGGCCGAGGAGGCCGAGCGGCCGCACCCGGAGATGGTGATCGAGCTGGTCACGGCCGAGCCCGCGTCCGGGATCGCGACGTCGGTGCCGTTGGTGGCGGAGCAGGTGGCCGGCGTCGAGCCGCCCCCGTCCGAGTTGACGACGTGCAGCAGCAGGTTCGGCGAGCCGGTGCCGGGACTGGTCACCTTGCCGCTGACGGCGTTGCTGGTCAGATACGACGCGACCTGCGCCGGTGTGTACGACGGGTTGGCCTGCAATACCAGCGCGGCGGCCCCGACGACATGCGGGGTGGCCATCGAGGTGCCGCTGATCGAGTTGGTCGCCGAAGTGCTGGTGTACCAGGCCGAGGTGATCGACGAGCCGGGCGCGAAGATGTCCAGGCAACTGCCGTAGTTGGAGTACGAGGCGCGGGCGTCGGCGCTCGTGGTGGCGCCCACGGTGATCGCCGCGGTGACCCGGGCGGGCGAGTAGTTGCAGGCGTTCAAGCTGTCGTTGCCGGCCGCGATGCCGTAGGTGATGCCCGCCGCGATCGAGTTGCTGATCGCCGTGTCCAGGCTGGTGCTGGCCGTGCCGCCCAGGCTCATGTTCGCCACGGCGGGCTTGATCGCGTTGCTGGTCACCCAGTTGACGCCGGAGATGACGCCGGCCGTGGTGCCGCTGCCGTCGCAGTCGAGCACCCGTACGGCGACCAGCTTGACCGCCTTGGCCACACCGTACGTGGAGCCGCCGACAGTGCCGGCCACATGGGTGCCGTGGCCGTTGCAGTCGGTGGCGTCGCTGTCGTCGTCGACGAAGTCGTAGCCGCTGCTGGCCCGGCCGCCGAACTGGGTGTGCGTGGTCAGGATGCCGGTGTCGATGATGTAGGCGTGCACGCTCGACGCCGTGTTCGGATAGGTGTACGAGCTGTCCAGCGGCAGGCTCGTCTGGTCGATGCGGTCCAGCCCCCAGGTGGCCCCGGTCTGGGTGTCCTGCAGTTCGATGACCTGGTTCTGCTCCACGTACGCCACAGCCGGGTCGGCCGCGAGAAGCTTGGCGGCCCGCTCGGACATCTTCGTGGCGAAGCCGCGCAGCGCCGACGAGTAGACCTCGTTCACCGCGCCGTCGTACTTCTTGGCCAGCTTGCCGGCCCGGGAGCCGAGCGTGCTGACCGTGCCGTCCTTGAGCACGACGATGTAACTCCCGGGGATCGCGGTGGCCGAGCCGGCCTGCCGGATATCCCCGGTGAGCGGCGCGGCCACCGCCGGCGTGCCGAAACCGACTATCGCACTCAACGCGACGGCGGCAACCCCGAAGCCAAGCCGCCGTGACCCTATTCGCTGCAGTTTCACGCTATCTATCCCTCTCGACCGGTGCGGAAAGATGCCGCCCCCGACGGCGCCGAGCAGTGATGATCATCACTGCTCGGTTGAGGAACGCTACTTGCCGGTAAGCCGGCCGCGTTAGATCCCAGCGAATCAATTACCTCCGCGTTATGTCGCGGGCCGTCGCGATGTCGAGCTGCGGTCGAATTGGCCCGTAATCGCCAATCCGGCCGGGCCGCACGACTCATAAACATGCACATTCCTTAATGCAAGAATGCGTCCGACATGGCGATCGGCGTCCGTCGGAAGTGAGCGAATCCTCAATGGTGCCAACATGCGAATCAATGCATACTTCACGACGTGTCGGCGCGACGCCGACAGGAGGAGCGGACGAGGATCATGACTGTCACCCATGAGGTTCATGCAAGCCACGACCATGCACACGGCCCCGGCTGCGGGCACGCCGTCGTCGCGCACGGCGGGCACACCGACTACTTGCATGACGGGCACGCCCACCACCCGCACGGCGGGCATTGGGACGAGTGTCTGGTCGACATGCATGTCCCCGCGGAGGACCACGCTGGGCATGCCCACGGTGGGGATTGCGGGCATCCTGCCGTGGCGCACGGCGACCATGTCGATTACGTGCACGACGGTCACCGCCACGCCGTCCACATCGACGAACACGGAGTTCGGTCGACGCCTCCAGCGCGGTCTCGCTCGGACGGGCTGCCGGTTTGCCACCGATATGGTCACCGCCGAGGACGTTTCCGGCCGGCGTCCGCATGGCTAGACATTGTCATTCATGTATATATCGGAGCGGCGCGGCGGAGCGCGTTTGAACGAGGCGCCCTCCACCTCGGTCGCCTGGGCGCCCGCTCCAATACATCGCAAGTTTGCCATTAGACGATGTAAATGAAAATGACTATCGTTTTGGTGATCCCAGGATCGGAGTGGGTGGAGCTGGCGGTGGTGACGTCCGACGAGCCGCGCCGACCGGCGGGCGGCTGATCCTGGTTGCTCGCGTACCCAAACGGCAAGGTGGCGCGGACATGACGGACAGCTCAACGCAGTTCGAGCCGGCAACGGATCCGCAGCCGGCCGCGTCCGGCGTCGATCACTCGATCACCGAGATCCCCGATGCCCGGCACTCGGCCGACCCTGTCACCGACCAGGATATCGCCGACGCCGTGGTGGTGCTGCGGGGCATGGCGTACGAGCATCGTCTGCACATTCTCGTGCTGTTGATGGCCGGCGAGACCACGCCCGAGTCGCTCGCCACGAGGATGTCGCTGGACAGCACGATCGTCGCCCACCATCTGCGCAATCTGCGCGACACCTCGCTGATTCGGCGCCAACGCCGTGGCCGGCACGTCTACTACGCGCTCAACGGTGACGCGGCTCGTGGCCTGGTGCAGGAGGTCATCCGGTACGCCGGTCGCCGGCGGGAATCCGGGCCGTAAACGGCGGGCGCTCAGACGGTCCGCAGGTCCAGGGTGTGCCACATCGGCCTTTCCTGGTCGCCGGTCGACCACCACAGCATGCCACCGCGGGTGAACGCCACGGCGAATGCCGTACTCACGTCGACTGTTCTGCCGGTCCGCAGGTCGTAGACGAGCAGCCCTTCGGTGCCGGTCACGTCGGAGTCCGGCTGGGACTCGGCGAAGATCTCGAACCGGTCCAGCAGCGCCACGTCGCCGACCGCCTCGTCGGCATCGCTTCCGGCCACCCGTCGCCGCGCGGAGCCGTCGGGATGCATGAGATCGATCCGGATCAGGCCGTCGGCAGACGTGACCAGTTCCCGGCACCAGGTGGGACTGCACGTGATCGGGTCGGTTCCGAGGTTCGGCACCCGGATCTCCCGGCCGTCGACTAGCGAGCGCAACCGGGTCGCTTCGGCCGCGCCGGGGCCGTCGACGATCCACGGCCACGCGGTCAGCGCCCAGATCCCGGACTCGTTGCGGATCGTGACGGCGCCGCCGGCGAGCGAGACCGAGCGGATGTCGGTGCTCCTGCTGCCGTCTCGAGCGGTGGCTGTCCAGTACGCCCGGCCGCCGGCGACGACAAGGTCGTACTGGACGCCGTAGAAGACGGGGTTGCCGGTGTCGGCGGTGAGCCGCCGGGCCGGGCCGTGACCCAGGTCAACCGTCCAGATCTCGATCGGGCGTTCGCCGATCGACTCGGTCCACAGCAGAGTGTCGCCGGACATGGTGACGTTGTTGAACTCCGGGTCCGTGCTCACCGGCTGGCTACGCAGCAGCGCCAGGCTGCCGTCGGGATTGCGAAGCAGTAGCCGCAGCGCACGGTTGTCGGGGCTCGGCGCGGTTCCCACGGCGGTGCGCGCATCGACGAAGTAAAGCGGCGTGAAGACGGTGCCGTCGTCGAGGCTGCCCGCAACGTCGGCGTGCTGCGCCTTCGGCCAGGCGGTCCGCACGGAGACGCGGCCGGCGGGCGGCGCGGTAGCGCGAACGGGGACTCGCATAAGCAGCAGGCCGCCGGCCGCCACGAGGGCCACGATGAGACCGACGACGCCGAGCCGCGTGGCCTGCGGCCGGGGTGCGATGGCGGTGCGGTCAGCGGCGGCGGTCATGGTCCTCCGCCGTCCTGCCGGACCGGTGCCCACGCCGTCAACCTCACTCAATCGGTCGCTCCGATGCCTGGTAACGAGGGAAGTCGTGCCCGGGGTAGCGCTGAATCGCGCTCCAAGCTATCGATACTGTCAACCGGGGAGAGCGGTCAGGGCCCCCAATCGGGTGATCGGGTGAATTCGGCGACCCGCATGATCAGCTACGGCTATGCCGACATGCACAGTATTGCATGAGCGCTCAGCGCCGCCCGATATCGCGGATGAACCCTTGGCGCCGGGTCGGGGATCGGCTACGTTGACAAGTATTAGCGAGGCGTCGTACTCGATATTTGTGCGTAGGTGAACAGTGCGATGGTGTCTAGATAGCGTTTGCAGGTGACAAGCATTGTTGCGGCCTGGTGAGAGTCCATCCGGATCACGGCGATTCCGATGAGCCTGCCATTTGATAAAGAAATGCCCAGGTCGCAGGGTTGGCTGTCGCGCACCGGCGCGCGACGGATCCCTTGGTGAGCCTCGATTCTCCGCCGGAGTCGCGGGCGGCGTCCGACCCGCACCCCGTCGGCCTCGGATCTTCGGCAATCGGCGCCTGTTCTGACGTGGGGGACTGTCATGATGCCCTACCTCGCACCGCGAATCGAACCTCGGTTGCGATCCGCGCTCGATCAGACCGCTCTGCTGCGTGAGCTCGTCGGTGCACTCGGCTCGCCGCTCAATATCGTGTTGCCCGACCAGATAGTGCAAAACGTTCATGACTTCCGGGCGGTGTATCAGGATCATCGGCTCGCGGGTGAAATCTATTTCGCGCACAAGGCCAACCAATCAAGTAGTTTTGTCCGGCAGCTCGCCGGGGCCGAGGCCCGGATTGATGTTGCGTCGCTGGGAGAATTGCAGCATGCGCTCGGTGCGGGCTTTACGCCCCGACGCATCATGGCGACAGGTCCGAAGAGCCCGGAATTCCTCTGGCTTGCCGCGCGCACCGGTGTGATCGTCAATGCCGACACGCTTTCGGAGCTGGAGTCGCTGGCCGTCATCGTCGCGGCGTGCGACCTGCCCAGAGTCCAGGTCGTCGCGCGGCTGTCGGCGTTCGCCTCGTCCGGCGCACATCTGTTGAACCGCAGAAGCCGCTTCGGTACGCCCGCCGCCGACATGACGGCCGTCCTCGATCTGGTCGAGAAGAGGTCGGGGGAGCTCGACCTTATCGGCGTGGCCTACCATCTCGACACTGTCGGCCTCGAGGAGAAGGCCGCTGCGCTCGAAGGGTGCCTGGTGGCGCTGGACGAGGCCCACCGACGTGGCGCGCGGCCCCGCTTGATCGACATCGGTGGCGGGTTCGGTGTCAACTACCTCGCCGAGGCCGCGCAGTGGGAGCGTTACACCAGCGAGTTGACCAACGCCGTGCTCGGCAGGCGAACGCCGCTCACCTGGAACGGCCACGGCTACGGGCTGCGCAACGAGGGCGGCAAGGTGCGTGGCACGCTGAGCGTCTACCCGGCGTATCGGCCGGTCACCGGCGCGGCCTACTTGCGGCGTCTGCTAGCCACCAAAGCGCCGACGCTGGGCCGGCCGCTGGGCACCCTGCTGCTGGACAACATGTACGAGTTGCACGTCGAGCCCGGGCGCGCGTTGCTGGACCAGTGCGGCGCGGTCCTGGCCACCGTGCTCGACGTGCGCGACGGCGGCGGCGAGACGCTCGTGCGTCTCGATCTCAACGCCGGCGATGTGAGCCTGGAGGAGCACGGCGTCCTGATGGATCCGGTGCTGTTGCGGCCGCCGGATCAGCTGGAGGACGATCCCGTGGGCGTGTACCTGCTCGGCAATCTCTGCCTGGAGGCCGATCTGATTACCCGGCGCAAGGTGTTCCTGCCATTCCGGCCCCGGCCGGGTGACCTGCTCGCGTTCGCCAACACCGCCGGCTATTTCATGGACTTCAGCGCCGACCATGCGCTGCGACAGCCGGTCGCCCGCAAGGTCGCGATGTACCGCGACGGCGATACGTGGCGATGGTGCCTCGACGAGCAGTACTGGCCCGTCAACCGCCGGGGCGGGGCCGCATGAGATACGACAGCGTCACGGAGATCATCGGTAACACGCCGCTGCTGCGCATCGACGCGGCGGTGCATGGTCTGCACAACATCGACCTCTACGCCAAGATGGAGCTGTTCAACCCGTTCGGATCGGTCAAGGACCGGGCCGCCTGGAGCATGGCAGGGCCGTTCCTGCGACAGGCGGTCCAGCGCGGGGAGACGATCGTCGAGCTGTCCAGCGGGAACACGGCCAAGGCGCTGGCGGTCATCGCCGGGATGCACGGCCTGGCGTTCAAGAGTGTGACCAACCGGATGAAGGTCCCCGAGATCAAGGACCTCCTGCTGCTACTCGGGGCGGAGATCGATGAGCTGCCGGGCCAGGCCGAGTGCCTCGATCCGACCGACACCGACGACCCGCTCACCCGGATGCATCGGACGCTCGCCGGCGCGGGCGGGTATCTGTACACCGACCAGTACTACAACAGCCGCAACACCGGTGCGCACCTCGACGGCACGGGGCCGGAGATCATCGATGACCTGGACGGCCGGGCCCCGGACTACTTCATCGCCTGTATCGGCACCGCCGGCTCCTCGACGGGGGTGGCCGCGGTGTTGCGGCGGCACAACCCGAATGTGAAGGTCGTGGGGCTGGTCGCGCAGAAGTCCGATTTCATCCCGGGTATCCGCAACATCGACGAGGTTCACGAGGTAGGCCTCTTCGATCCCGGGGTCTACGACAGCATCGAGGCGGTCAGCACGGACGAGGCGATCGACGGTCTGCTCGCCCTCGTCCGGCGCTGCGGCATCCTGGCCGGCCCGACCGGTGGCGGCGCCTTCCAGGGGGCGGTGCGCTATCTGGGGGCCGTCGACGCGCAGCTGACCGAACGCCGATCGGCGGTCTTCATCGTCTGCGACCGGGTCGAGAGCTACATGAGCTATCTGCGGGAACGCCGTCCGGCCCTGTTCAACCGTCCGGCCCGGCGCAATTCGACAAGTACCCTCACCGCCGACGAACTCGCCCAGGTCAAGGCCGTCGAGGTGGCCGAGGCTCAGCAGTGGATCGAGCGGGACCGCTGTGTCGTCATCGATCTGCGTGGCCCGTTCGCCTACCAGGCGCTGCACATCGACCGGTCGATCAACATCGTGGACGACCTGTTCGCCGAGCTCGTCCACGGTGGCCTGCCGTTCGGACGTAATCAGCCCGTGCTGCTCGTGTGCCCGGTCGGGGACAAATCCGCGCGGTACGCGGCGCTGCTCACCCGGATGGGGCATCCCCAGGTCCGGTCGTTGAGCGGAGGAATCATCGCCTGGCGCGACGCCGGCGCGACCCTGGTGAGGGACTGACATGAACACTCTGCCGGCATCGACGCAGTACAACCACGGGCCGAGCTTTCCCGACGAACTGCGAGCCTGGCAGCGTGGGCTACGCGCGCAGTTCCCCATCATCACCGCCAACCCGGACCTGGCCTACCTCGACAGCGCGGCGACCACGCAGAAGCCCCAGGCGGTGCTCGACGCGTCGATGCGCTACCTCACCACCGGCAACGCCAACGCCGGGCGGGGCACGTACACCTGGGCCAACCAGACGACCGCGCGGATCGAGCAGGCTCGCGACCGGCTACGCCGTTTCCTCGGCGATCCCGAACCGGGCCGCTCGAGTGTGCATTTCCTCAGCGGCACCACGGAGGGCCTGCGAGCCGTCGCACGGGACTGGCTCGCACCGCAACTGCGCGACGGGGATGAGATCATCGTGCCGTTCGCGGACCACAGCGCCAACACTGTGCCATGGCTGGAAACGGTGGACCTGTTGCGACGGCAGGGCATTCACGTCGCCGTCCGGGCGATGCCCTACGACGGGGCACACGACTACGACCAGCAACGGCTGGCCGGACTGGTCACCGAGCGGACCCGGCTCATCGCGGCGACCCACGTGCACCACGTCTACGGCGGCGACATGAACGTGCGCCGGATCCGGGCCGTGGCAGGGCCCGACATCCCGATCTGTCTGGACGCCGCCCAGGGCGTCGGGCACCTTCCGCTGTCGGTGGCCGAGCTCGACGTCGACTTCGTCGTCTTCTCCGGGCACAAGACGCTGGCCCTGCCCGGTAGCGGCGCGGTCTGGGCCCGCAACAGCCGCGGCCCGGAATACGTCGTGGCCGGATGGAGCGGTTCACCGAACACCGCCGGCATCCTGAGCCTGGCGGCCGCGCTCGACTGGCTCGACGAGGCGGGCCTCGACCGGATCGCGCGGTGGAGCGTCGCGCTCGGCGCCCGGTTCACCGACGGGCTGCGTCTGTTGCCCAGCTTCGAGATCCTCGGGTGTCAGCGCAGCCTTGCCGCCGATTCGCCGGTGCCGCAGCGGCACGGCATCGTCGCGTTCCGGCACCGGGAGATCAGCTCCAACGACCTGGGTTTCATCCTGGCCAGTGCGGGGCTGATGGTCCGCGCCGACGACCACTGCCAGAGCACAAAAGGCGAGAAGACCACATCGGTACGGGTGAGCTTGCACGTATACAACACCGTCGACGAGGTGGACCGGCTGCTCGCCGTGCTCACCGAGCTTGAAGTCCGCTGACACCCGGCGGTCCGCGTGTTTCGCCGTCGACCTGCACTCGGAAGGCGGAAAGGGGTGCCCGGCCTGCTCTCACGAAAATGGAATCCGTTACCGTCTGCCCGGTGGGACCGACCGCATTCCTTCGTCGCGAGGCAGATGAGATGGCATCGACCGCCCGGTCTTCGTCGAACACCGACACGTTCGATCGCGACCAGATCGCCCAGTGGCGCAGCGACTGGTACGCGGTGATGGCGATGTTCATGCCCGGGCTCGACAGTTTCGAGACGGCCCTGTTCGCGGCCGCGGAGGCGAGTCGCGGCGGAGCGCCGGCCCGGGTACTCGACCTCGGGGCCGGGCCGGGCGTACTCGCCGAACGCATGCTCCGGCGCTGGCCGGCCGCCGAGGTGACGATCGTCGACATCGACCCGGTGCTGCTCACACTCGCCCGAGTCGGCGCGCCCGAGGAAATCGGGGTCCTCGAGGCCGACCTGGCCACCTCGTCGTGGCCGGGCCCGGTTTCCGGCCGCGGGCCGTTCGACGTCGTCACCCTCGTCATGACGGTGCACTACCTGAACAACCGGCAGACCGGGGCGCTCTATCGCACCGTACGCCAGATGCTGGCGCCCGGGGGACTGCTCGTCGTCGCCGACGTGATGCCGGACGGCGGTATCCCGTCGCTCATGAACGCCATGCGCCCGGTCGCGGACGAAGCGTCCGCCGGACTGGCCTGGGCGCAATGGTGGCACGAGGTCGCGGGCGACTCGGCGTTCGAGGAGTTGCTGCGGGACCGCGAAACGTTGTTCGGGTCGCGTGAAACAGCCGAGAACACCGCCGAGATGACCTGGCATCTCGACGCCGCGTATGCGGCCGGCTTCGCTGAGGCGGGCGTCCTCTGGCGATGCGGGGGCCACGCAGCCTTCGCTGCTGTGGTTTGATCAATCCTTGCGCGCAGGCCAGTCAGTCCGCCGTCGCGCGGAGTTGACCGTCACGCACGCCTCGTCTGCGGTTCCACAGTGGATAGTTGCCGAGGCGAGACAGCACCTCGCGCTCCAGCCGGGTGGCCGCAGCTTCGGATTCTGTGCTGTGCCAGCACAGGTGCAAGTCCGTCCAGCGGATCGCTTCCCGCGCCCACGAGGTGGTGCGGCGCGGCCGGCAGCTGTCGACCTCGGCCAGCCGGGTGAGAAGCCATGCCCGGTCGGCGAGCGCGCGATCCAACGCTGCTTCGCCCAGCCCGCTGACGGCCGCCTGACCTTGCGAGTAAATGATGAGCCGGCCGCGAATTCCCATACCGCGGCGTTCTCCGGACTTTCCCACATACACGAGGGTGCCGCCATATCCTCGGCGGGCCAGATATACCCCCGGCGTCTGCGGCGCCTGGATCACGGCCTGCGTGAACGGCACCCAGCCAGACCAATCCGCGAGGTCGGCGACACGCTGTATCTCGTCGGTCACGCGCCACCTCTCGCGCTCATGAGTGGAAACGGTGGTCATTTTAGCGTCGTTTCCTGCCGGACGGCACCCCGGCAGTGCGCGATTTCTTGTCGGCGTGGTGCCCATTGATTAATGCAGACACGTGCATTCGTGCCGCAATTGGCTAGGTCATTGTGGCTCGATACCTGGTGTCCCGGTCGATTACCCATGTCGGCCGGGACACCAGGCGCACGCTAGAAGGCGCCGGTGCCCTTCGGCGTGCCGAGCCCGGTCGGTCCGTCCCAGCCGGTGCCGGCGGTGCACCAACTGGCCGTGGGGCAGGAACCGTTCGATCCGGACGTCACGTCGTTCAGCGACGACGAATGGGTGTAGGGGTAGTTGTTGTCGATGTCGGCCGCATTGCCGGCCAGGGCGAAGACGCCGGCGATGGCGGGGGCGGCGACGCTGGTGCCGCCGAAGGTAAGCCAGCCGGACGCTCCCAGGTATTTCGTGCTGTCGTATACGGATACGCCCGTTGCGGGGTCGGCCACGGCTGATACGTCAGCGACGGCCCGCTTGGCGCAGCCTGTCAGTGAACTGGGTGCGCTGTTCAGCGCGGTGTTGCGGGCCGAGCAGCCGCTGCCCGCGCCGTCCCACGCGGTCTCGGTCCAGCCGCGCGCGGTGCCGGGCGCCTTCGTCAGGGTGGTGCCGCCGACGGCGGTGACGTAGTGCGACGAGGCAGGGTACTCCACGCCGTACCCGGCGTCGCCTGAGCTGACCGTGATGGCGATGCCCGGATGGTTGTAGTACGCGCCGTATCGTGCGTCCCGGGCGTCGGAGCCGCCGTAGCTGTTGCTGACGACGTCGGCGTGGGCGGCCGCGTAGTTGACCGCGGTGCCGAGGTTGGCGAACGAGGCAGACGTCGCCTCGACGAGCAGGATCTTGCAGTTCGGGCAGATCGCGGACGCCATGTCGATGTCGAGTGAGATCTCGGTCGCCCAGCCGGCATCGACCGCGGGGTAGCTGGTGCCGCCGGTCTGGTTGACCTTGGTGAAGCAGCCGTTCGCGGTGGTGCAGGCGGGTAGTCCGAAGTAGCTGCGGTATACAGCGAGGTCGGCTTCCGCGGTGGGCGCGTCGTAGGCGTCGACGATCGCGATCGTCTGATCCGCCCCGTTCGCGGCCGCGGCGGATGCGAGCCCGTACGCGGATTGCAGATCTGCGGGGCTGAGGCCGCTGGGCGTGGCCGCGTGGGGAGTGACGCCCTCGATGGTGGTTCGGATCGCGTTGCAGTGGGCGAAGCCGGCCCGAGCGGCGGCGCAGACGCGCGTGTGGACGATGCCGGACCGGGCGGGAGTGGGCGATGCCGAGGCGGGGGTGCTGACGGCAGCCGAGCCAGCGACCAGGCCCGCCGCGAGCGCGATGTGGGCGATGCGGCGCGTGACGCGCATCTTTCCTCCGAAGGGAATGAGGGAGATCGATTGCTGCGCAGCGTATAGACGGAAAGCTATTAGCTGCAAGAGCGGTCAGTTGCCGGAGAATAGACGCATCGCATTGTCAATCGTGCATATATTTGTTCAATGGCCGGCGTGGGTCCTATGTGTTTCCGGGTCGCGTCTCGGGTAGTGACGGTGGGTGTGTCACTGGTCATCGCATTCAACCGACTCCCGCACCCGGTTGGCAAAGCGCGGCCGGCCACACGACCCATTTCGGCCCGGCCTATCTCGGATCTGACTCCGGTGCGATGAGCGGCCGCGCGAGGGCGGTGCGGTCAGTGTGGCAGGGGAAGCGGGCGGGGCGGCTCCGCCATGGACGCGAGTCGGTGGGGCAACCGGATGCCGCCAAGGAGCGGTAGGCCGGCGGCGGAGTTGCTGTTCATTGCTTGGCATGAATGCCTGGTCCAGCACGCCGCTGTTGAACCACAAAACTCAGGCAGGTTGCCATGGCACTTCTGGATCTTCGCAAGCTCACCGCCGGCCTCCCGGACCTGGGCCGGTTTCGTGATGAGCCGATCAGTCGAAACTTTGTTGATCTCTGTCCCCTGGAGGCCGGCGGCGTTCCCCTTATATAGGTGGCAGCACCGGTTGCTCGCGGCGCACGCGCCCGGCGGCGGTCTGCTGTCCGTCCCCGTTCACTCGGAGGTTTGCCCTGCCCAGCACAGCGCTGTCCACATCCACCCTCGTGCGGCCCGCCCCCTTCGTGGTGGGCCGCGTCCGTTGCAGGAGGTCCATGAACACCCCCTACTCCCTGTTTTCGATCATGTCCCCGGTCGTGCCTCTAGGGTGGCTGCCGGTGCTGGTCGAGCCCGGTTGCCTCGACCCGCCCGCCGACGCTGGTTGGTCCCCGGCCGAACGCACCGTGTGCGGGATCGGTGACCTGAGCTCCTGGGTCACGCAGCTACCGGCCCGACTCTGGCACGCGACACTGTCCGGCTGGCCGTGGCTGCTCGCCGCTGTTCTCGTGGTCCTGGTGCTCGCGGTCGCGGTGCAGGCGGTGCACCGGGCGGCGTGGCGGCGTGCGGTCGCGGGCTACTGGGTGCGGGTCGTCCCGCCCCGACTGGTCGAACCCGGGCAAGCCGGGGACGGCTGGCGGCTACTCGCCGGACTCGCCCGGCTGGCCCGCAACGGCTGGTGGCGGCCCGCCACACCACCCCTCGCCTTCGAGGTGTACCAGCAGGCGGGCCGGTTGACGGCCGGGTTGTGGCTGCCCGGCTGGGTGCCGTACAAGGCGGTCGCCGACGAGGTACGGCGGGTGTGGCCCGGCGCCCGTCTGGACCGCACCGAAGCGCCCACCCTCACCCCCACGGCCGCACCGGCGGCGGGTGGCGGGTGGCCGGGGTACGGCTACGCGCGGACCGCCCGGACACCGGATTCCTGGTGGACGACACCCGCACCACCGTCACCCCGGCCCGGGGTGCATCCGGCGGAGACCGGCTCCAGGCGGTGTTCGACGCGCTCGGTAAGCTGGACGGCCCGGCGCTGCTGCAAGTCCTGGTCCGCCCGGCCCCGGCCGCCCGGCTGACCGCGTTGGACCGGGCGTCGCGGAATCCGGCCACGCCACGCAAGAAGGCATCCGCGTTCGTCCTGGACGGTGTGGCCGGGCTGGTGCGGGGCGCGGTCCGGTTCCTGCTGGAGCTGATCAGCGAACTGATCAGCACCGGCCGCCGCACGCCGCACCGGCACGCGACCAGCTCCGGCGGTGGCGGGTCGCAGCGGGCCGATCCGGTGGCGGCCAAGGCGATGCGGGAGGCGGCCGAGAAACTGGTCGGCGGCCCGCACGTGCTCGCCACCATCCGGGTCGGGGTCGCCCGTCCCGGTGCAGGGTTCGCCCGCGCGGCGGCCCGCTGGATCGGCTACGGGTTCCGCACCGGCCCGGCCCCTGTTCCCGGCCCGGATGCGTTTCGCCGCAACGTTGTTGGACCAGCGGCGCGCCACGTCCGGACAGTGGCTGCTGCTGTCCACGGCCGAGCTGGCGGTGCTCGCGCATCTGCCCGCCGACCCGGCCCGGCACGGCTTCGACACCAC
>Ga0307515_10010041_pt1 | contig 18207 bp, 12 predicted proteins | sample 17_EM_MG_FD_194513 | JGI IMG/M metagenome (GOLD analysis project Ga0307515, IMG submission 194513) | Populus trichocarpa ectomycorrhiza microbial communities from riparian zone in the Pacific Northwest, United States - 17_EM | ecosystem: Host-associated > Plants > Roots > Unclassified | place... | reverse complement strand
TTTCAAGACATGGCCAGCTAGCAGGTTTCTAGACTGCATCGACTGTAATAAATAAATGGGCTAACCTTTGGAGTATTCACCATTAGAATCATTGGCAAATGAAGCATCAGAATAGCGTAGAAAGCAGCCAGCATTAAGCACACGAGCCTCCGTAGATGGAATGCATGATAAGGCAGATGCAACCGCCTCTGACAGGCAAATGGAACACAAATCATGGTCCAAGATCTTCCAGCAGTTAGCCATCCCATAGGCAGATATGCCATTTGAAGTCTCATGCTTGGAAGCAAAGCCTCGGAAACTCGGAGCCTTCAATAACATCTTACTCAGCACTTCCTTTACTGCAACGCTAAATTCTTTCCCCTTGTTTACAATGCCACTGCATCTCTACTTCCATTTAATTCCCGGAGAGAAAATTCAGTATAACATATTAAATGAAGAAGAAATTTATAACCAAATAATGACAGATAAACCTTCGTTGAATTTGAATTAAAGCCTTTTCTTTTAAAAAATAGCTCAATAACTTCACAAGCTCAGCAGATTTCAGGTGTGAAGTTTTTTTTATTTTTATTTTTGGTCATCTGAGAGGCCCCACAAACCATGAGCTACTCAAAGACGAAGCCTTTCCCCATCTCTGAATCCCAATCCAAACCTCTTAGGGTTTGAACCTACGACCTGTTAGCATAAATCTCAAATCTTAACAGCTAGCTGGGCACCTTGATCAAGATTTGTTAGGGAACTCTAGGTTGAAAAATGCATCAAATCTAACGCACGTTATGATCACATGATGATTGAAACGTTAAAATGCAAAATCCAGGTGGGGATGGAGAAAACAATATGCCAATGGAGCTACATAGCTTATTGGCAATTAAATGCAAAATATTTCCATCACCATATCAACAGATAAGAATTTCATAACTCATTAAGGTAATTTAGAAAGTGCTTAAACCAGACCTAATTCGACTTTGAATCTTAAACTAATGTACATTCAATTGCCATTTAATTGAAAGAAATTAGGAAATTTTAAATTTATGGTTTGAAGAAAAAGCATGATCACCTTCGTATCTTCAGGGGCAAGAGCTTCACGATAGAAACTATAATTCTCAGCCCTAATAAAGCAACCATCAAAATAAACGCGACCACCGGTGCTAGGAAAGCAACTGGGGATGAGAGTACTAATTTGCGAGAAACACATAGCACATTCATCGTTAGTTAGATCATCCATGCATTGGGCAAGCACATACAACCGATCTGGCGGCTCTCCTGTATCCTTAAATGCAAACTTGTTGCGATAAATCTCATCTTGCATGTAATCTGTGATGCTTGAATAGTACTTGAAGTAGTTTGACACATTTTGAACGCGCACTTTGCCACACGTACGCAAAACAAGGTCTGTTCTCGGGTCTGCATGCGACAGATTGATTGAAAACGCCATGACATAAATGACTAGGGAGATCAGAAGAGAATAAGTTGCCATTAGAGAAGAAAGTTGGAAAAAGAAAAGAAACATGCTGCTTTTGATGGGTTTTTTTCTTTTTTTTTCTTGCTTCTCGTTGTTTGCCTATATTAAGTCGGGTTGTTCTTGTTGTTTTTAGCTAAGGTGTTAAATTAAGGATATATTGATGTGAGTTTTAAGGCCAAAAATGCATGCAGGTGCCAAAAAGAGCTCATGCTACGAGTTTAACTATAAACAATTTCACTTGGAAAAACAGATCACAGAAAATTCTTCGGCAATGTAACTAAAATAAGTTCAATGGATAAACCTTATGATTTCTTTATCTAATTTGTTATTTATTTTAAGTTTTAAATTAAATTACATAGAAATTATTATAATATAACTCAATCGACTTAACTAGTTAAAAAATAACTCAAATAACTAATAAAAATATAGTTTAATTTTTTAAAAAAAATTTCAAGATGATATTTTTATAAAAAATATTATTGAGATAGTGACATATTAAATCAACCTAAATTTTACGATTTAAGCTGTCAAGCCCACGATTTGAATTTAATAACCTTATTTAAAAAAAAAACTTGTTTTTTATTTAGTTATATAATAAAAAAAAATAGATACTTATAAAATTAACCACCAACCTACTATTGAGACATTTGTTTGAGATTACAATAACTCTATAGAAAATAAACCAAAACAAAATATGAAACTCAATTCTCAAATAACCCAAATTAACCTGCTAAGCTCGTGATCCGGGTCTTGGACTATACTGAATTTGAAACTTTATTTTTTAAAACTATTTTTTTAATTATATGATAAAAATTTAGTCCCTCATAAAATTGAGTATCAATTAAATATTGAGATATTTATTTCAGACCACGAGAACCTCATAAAAAACAAACCAAACACGATTATAAAGATCGATTCAAAATAAACTAAATATTAAATAATAAAATTAAAAAATAAAAACCCAAATTAAAAAAAATAAAACAAAACAAAGGATAGGCACATGATCTTTTTATTTTAATTTTTATTTTAAGTGATAGAAAACATGTCATCTAACCTTTTTTTTGTTTTAGTATAAAAATGAAGCGGATAAGGCCTAAAAATAGAGTGTTTTTTTATTTATTTTTTTTAATTCAACTTTCAACTTATTTTTACATAAATCTATCTAATTATAAACACCGTTCTAATATAAAAAAAAAAATTCAACCGAAAAAAAAAATTTAAAAACACAAAATCAAAACAATAATTATTTTTTTCTGAAAGCCCAGTGTATGTGAAGCCCATGCGGACATGCCACTCCATTCCTAAAAGCTTGCAAGGGTTTAGGGTTTGCAAATATAAGTCACACGATCCTCCATTGCTGCGGTCGTCCTTGCTGGTCTCCGCTCACTCTGCTCTCTTGAGGACACGGCATCCGAACCATGGTTCACGTCAGTTTTTACAGAAACTGTATACTCTTTATCTCTATCTCGTTACCTCCATAATGCTTTTGTAATGCTTAATTCGATATCTGGGTGAATCTTGAATTTTTTTTCTTCTTTATATCCTTTTGGCTCTGATTATTTTGTGATACCATTAGTTGCCCTCTACGCCTTTTGGGATTTTGTTCACTGACGATGAACTGATCTAGTAAATCTACATTATATCATTTTGTAAGGTTGAATTTTTTTTTGAGACAAACATTTTGCTTGGTAATTATTCAGGACATTGAAAACACTAGATTTGGAAATTGATTTTCAAGACCTGGTACTAAATATGGTTTTTGTTTATTAGAAATTTAGTAACACGGGATCAGTTGATTGGAAGCACTGTGCCATTTTAGTCCCTTCATGTTAAATTTTAAAACTTGTTTTCTGCTTTCTAATTTTGTGTTGTAACTTTCTGAATTATTATTATTGATGAAAGCAAATTGCTAGAAAAGGTTTTCTTTGTTTTGTTTGGTCTTTTTAAACTGTTATCTATTGGGCATTGTGTTGCAAGATATTTTCTTTTTGTCAACAGTAAATTGAGTCCCAAGTAATCGACCTGTTATTTCTAATATATTTGACTTTGGGGCTCATTTAATTTCTGATCGGGGTCAAATCTTAGAAACTCATTGCCTTTTCTTTTTAACCCTGTTAATCTTCATCAGAAGCTTAAATTAGCTTTTGAATTTGGTGTTCTTATTTTTATGTAATTTGAATGTGCAATTTGGGTGGTTTTAGATGGGAAGACTTTCAAGAAGCCGAGGCGCCCATATGAGAAGGAACGGTTGGACGCAGAGCTGAAACTTGTTGGAGAGTATGGGCTCCGTGCTAAGAGGGAGCTATGGAGGGTTCAATATGCCCTGAGCCGCATTCGTAATGCTGCAAGAATGCTTCTCACCCTGGACGAGAAGAACCCACGCCGAATTTTTGAAGGTGAAGCCCTTCTCCGCAGGATGAACAGGTATGGTCTTCTGGAGGAGAACCAGAACAAGCTTGATTATGTCCTGGCCCTCACTGTTGAGAACTTCCTTGAGCGTCGGCTCCAGACCCTCGTGTTCAAGGCTGGCATGGCAAAGTCTATTCACCATGCTCGTGTGCTCATCAAGCAGAGGCACACTAGGTAAAATTAATTATTTTTGTTTGCTAGAATAATATTATTGTTTTCTATGTGTGCAATTTGGTTGTTTCCTTAATTGAACAGTCGTTGCTCTTGTTGGTTAGTTGCATACTGAGTTTATAGTATTCCACACTCCACTTTTGTTGCTGTTTTTTTAGTTTTGGCACTTGCTGCTAATGGGGCTAGTGTAAATGAGTGACCGTTTGTTGATGAATGCTAGACTTTTATCATCAAATTGGTAGCTTAAAAAAAGGCTGAATGCCCATTTCTAATTTTAGGCATCTAAGAGTGTCCTCTTTATATATATGTAATGTCCTACAATTTACTCAATCTGAATTAAGTAAAGTTGTTGTGGTTTAAGTACCAAGACATCTATTCCATATTAAATAGAGTTACTTTTATTTCTTCAATCAAGCACCCCATAACAAGTTACTTCCCTTGTACTCTACACTCCAGTGCCATTTGTTTTGTGGAATTCCTCCTTTGGCCATTGTTTCCAGGGCTTTCAAAAAATTGGAGAAGTGCCAATACAGCGGTGAGCAATTTCATGGTACCTTGTCATCAGTGAGCTTGACTGGAATTACCAGCGGACATATTTTACTGCCCCTGGTCTTTTACCCTTTTTGATTTCCCATACATGTCATGTAGGCTTGTTCCTAACTGGGAGCCTAAAATCTGCATATCCACAACCCATTTTAAGGATATTAATAATGCCAATTTCACACGTTGAGGAAGTGCAACCATGAGGAACTAAACTACAAGTTTTCTTTTTACTAGAAAGATGATAATCAGACACTGGTAACTCATTGGTATTACCACAATGGTTAATTTATCATCGTTCTTTCTTGGATTTTTTTGTTATTCTTGTTAAGAAACCCTATATTAGAGTATGGAAGATTGTATGTGAACAATGCCACATTCTGGATCAAACGTTGGTTGCCAATGCTTTTTCCTCTGGACTTTTTATCCCCTAATAATCCTTAGAGAATTTTGTTAGAAGATGCTGAGGTAAGTGTTTTTCTTCCAATGCTGATTTTATTTATTTTATTCTCAGGGTTGGAAGGCAGGTTGTTAACATTCCATCTTTTATGGTGAGGGTTGACTCCCAGAAACACATTGATTTTTCTCTCACAAGTCCACTTGGAGGTGGCCGTCCTGGAAGAGTGAAGAGAAAGAATCAGAAGGCTGCTGCCAAGAAGGCTACTGGTGGAGATGGTGATGAAGAGGATGAGGAATGAAACACTCGAACAGTAGGCTAGTAAAAATTCTTGTGAACTGAATTTTCTTAAGCATCTTTCTTGGTGTCACTCACACTAGTGGGTGCTTGGTATGTGTTTTTTTTGCAATTGTTGTATCCGAACTAGAACAAGATTTTGCTTACTAACGTAAGAGCTAACTTTTGGTGTTGCTTTAGATGAATGGATGTTTTATACTTGTCCCCTATAGATGTGTATTTTTCTGTCAAAAGCTGCCTGACCTGTTTCATTCGCTCACAAATGGAACACCATGAAAGGTCAAATTCTACAGTGTCATTGCCATTAAATTCTGATGTTTCATAGAGCATATGACACATGGCTTTTAGTAGGGGTGTTCACGGTTGGCCCAAAATTCCAACTGAATCAGGTGATGCTTTTTCTTAAGAAAATGGTCTGAACTAAACCCATATCCTGTTCAAACTGAACAGGTTTGGTTAAGGTTGGTTTTTTTAGATTAAAACTATTGTTATTAAACTCGGACTGGTCTGGTGAGTTGATCCAGGACCTAGTTGACCTGATGGTTGGACCGGTCTGGGATAGGCAAAAAGCCGGGGTAAGCAAAAACCCGGCAAAACCTGGTTGATCTGTCAGGTTGACAAGTGACCCAGGTGACCCGGTAAAACTCAGATGAGGCCTAGTTTTTTTTTTTTTTTTTTGTTCAAAGTGCATTATGTGGTGAAGTCTTGTCTGGTCTGTTTAATGGCCCTCTACAAAACTAATCTTTTTTTTGGCAGGATGAGTGTTCTTCATGGCCCCTTTCATGTGGGATAGTTACCCGCATAGATATTGCAGGGCATAAAAACAGTTCCTGGGTTATCCAAAGGATAGTATGGTGAATTGATGTCTTTACGGGCGTGCAACTGGCAGTCTCCCTCTCTTGTGTTTTCGACTGTCATGGCATGCGCTCTGATACTATAAAAAAAAAAAAACATAAGTTAGCGCTTTTGCCTGTTGCTTTTCATTGAATAAAAATTTAGGAAATGAAGAAATTAGGAATGCTTAATGAATTTCAAACTACATATATGTTTGAATCATTAATGTAATTTACTTTGGAAGAATAACTATTTTAACTTATTTGTTTTAGAAATAGCTGATGTTATTTATTAACCAAATTCCAATGTACTCATTATATTATCAATTTATTTATGGTAATCAAGATATTTATTTTTCATTTTATTTAAGAATGAGACTGCTTAAACTAATTGAGTAATATTATATAATGTTAATTGAAAAGGCATTTTATATTTATCAAGCTTTTGAAAAATTGTATATGGGTTTTTATTTATAGTAATTTTTTTAATCTAAGAATTTGAATATATATCTTAAACTCGATATTACTTTTTTAATAGTAATCAAAGCATGCAGTCCGCATGCAAAAAGTCCATTAAAAGTTGAAAGCAAAAAAATTATTTTTTAATGTGGGATTTGAAATCCTTTAATATATATACTCTATATTCATAAGAAAAAAATTATGTTTTTTCAATGTGAGAAAATATTTTTGGTTCAAATACTTAAATTTAAAAGGATAACATACTAACATAATATCTTTTTAATTATGGGATACAAAACTTTTTGAAATAATCTTTTAAACTTCATTATATATAACATGTATAATCTATATTCACATGAATTGTTTCTTAATTTTTTCACATAAAATATTAAAACTTCAAATATTTTTTTTAAAAAAATTTGGGTTGACAACCCGGGACCCGGCTCCTTGGCCGGGTCAAACTCGAATCGGGTCTGATAACTATCATTAAAACCAGAAAACCCAATCCTTATTAATAGGCTTGTTTTTTGTTTTTTAAATAGATTTATATTAAATTGAGCTTTAACAATTTCTTATCATGTTTTGTTTTTTATATGCTTCTTAAATAAACTTTTTTATTAGGTTTTTAAACAAAACTAGCCCAACTCCATTATTAAAATGGAATTTCAAATTATTAGAAGTACTTGTCACTTTGTATTGTTTGCTTAAAAAGTATAAGATGCGTGAAATGATTGTCTAATATTATAAAATTGTAGGTTTATTTGCATAACCCAATTGTCATTACTAAATTGAAGGGTGGTGCAAATATGTTCAATATATTTAGCACATGATCATATTATATTTTTTGTCTAAACTCTTCAGTGTAGACGTGTTCACACTAAAAATAACAAATTATATATTTTAACAAATAAACAAATCTAATATCAAAAAAATCCAGATTAACATAAATTTAACAAAAACATCCATATTATATTATATAGGATGTGTAAAATCTATCAACATTAGCATCCATAAAATCCAGCAATAGCAAACACCAAAAGATCCCAAAAAGCTAATGCTATAAAGAAAAACTAACAAATTAGCACCATCTTAAAATTTGACTACTAAAGTAAGTAAATTATCCTAAACAATTATATTCCAATATTTCACTAACATCACCAAATTCCACAAAATAAAAAATTAAACATGTTAGATTAAACATATGTAAAGAAACAATAAATATAAAATAAATAATTTAAATTTGTAAAAAAAATTACTTGACTCAATCATATCAAAATTCTCAATTTAATCCATAAAAGCTCTTTATGTTAATTGGAATTGGTATTAAGCACAACAAAGTTTGATGACAAACAAGTGTTTGCACTATTGATAGAGATAAAAAGCTTCAAAATAGATATAATATACGACTATTAGTGCTGAAAGCAGCTTCAGAAACAACAATAGATACCAAGAAAAGATATTTAGCACATGTTATGCTACTTTAGAAAGAATATTGTATTTTGTAGCATTACGCCTCCACCAACCTAAAATATCTAATTTAGAATCATTAGGGTCCTTACAACCATCACTCAAACACCTCTTAACCTCATTTTTTCTCTCCACGCCACCTTTCACTTCTAATTTTTTATTTATTGAAAAGTCAAGTCATCTAACATATCATCTAGCACCATTGAATCAACATTAACATCTTGTTCATTTCTACTACTTTCAACATCATGCAAAATCTCAACATCCTCAGCCTTCATATAATGCTCATACAACCTTAGCAAAATATCTTTTAACTTCTTTGTAAAATTTTCAACCTTTTCAACATCATATAATCGCTCAAAACAAAATCTCATATATTTCAATTTGAAACGTGGATTTAACACAACATCAACATATAACAAAAAGTTTTGTTTATGTTGACCCCCCAATATTTTTGATACTTTTTCATCATATTATTGGCCATTTCACCTAAAAAAGCATTTCACTTCTACAAAGTTGAGATATGTTTGTGTGCATGGAAATTAATTCATGGAAAAAAGAATTAGATGTCACATACAACGAGTTAGAGAATTATAATGTAACTATGTAAAATAGTTTTGAGAACTTCATAAAAGATTTAGCCTTTTCCCAATCTTCTAAAATAGAAGGACCTACGTTTTTTGTTTTCCCTTTGAGTCAACCTCAAAGTAACTCAAATAGCTGGGATCGATTTCTTTTAACCTTATAAAAACCATCTAAAATTTCCCAGTAACTTCTAGCATCATACACGTTAAGTTCCATCTAGTTAGAAAATCTAAGCAAATTGGTTTTTTACTCCTAATTTTCAACTTGATATGATCCAAGAAAGGCCAAATTTGAATTTTGAAGTATAATTGCTTATTGTCCAGTTTTATGAGGCTATTGAGCATAACTCCAAATTGAACTGTTGGATCGAGCTAAAACATTATTAGAAGATTCTAGAGGTATTTTTCTATGTTGGGGTAAACTTTCAAGTTAATCGGGGTTTAGAAAGGCCTTGCGATATAGGTTAGAACAAGTTGTATGATTTTTGTTATTATTTCCTTTTGACTTATAGACTTTCTATTTGACAAGGTTCCTTTTCTTACAATGATATGGCAACTTGTTTTGGGAATTTTCTAGTTTTACAAGGATCTTTAATTAGTTGCAATATAATTTCCAAGTGTGGCAAAGATTTATTAATGTTCCAGAATCCAAAAATTCATCCTAACTACACAAGAAAAAAAAGGCTGGTGGTATTTAATAACAAATTGATTAGCTTATATTGGGGAGTTTCCTAATCTTACAAGGAAGGTTAAAAGAAGGCAATGCATGTTTCCATGTTTTGAGATGATTCTTTAAAGCTACAATTAATTATCCTAGACAAACAAGAAAACTAAAGGGGAAGCAGCTTCATCAATCAATTTCCTAGCTTATTTTTTATATTTAAAGGTGGCAACAAAGACCCTAGTGTTTTTAGGATGAAAATTTCGTTCATGAAATTACTTAAACTAGAAAATTTATCTATCTTAAGTTATTTTGTTTAATTAGGTGCAATAAATTTAGTTTATGTGTTAGATTTGTTATTTTTATTATTTTCTTCATGTTTGAGCTTAATCAATACTTGGTTTTCAGCTTAAAATCCAAGGCTTGTTTAGATAAGTGTTTTAGGCTTATTAGTATATGTTTTGGGTCAATTTTGTAAGTGGGCAAATTTAGTCCACAAGGATAGATCCATTAGAGTTATTTTCTAAGAACATATAAATTCTTTGTAAGTCTAAAATTCAACAGTCATTGAATAATATCATTATGAATTTTCAACTTGTGTGTGAGAGTGATTCTTGTATTTTTTTTATTTTATTCTTGAAAGAACTAAACCAACTTATCAAAGATTAACTAACTTCATGATATCATTAGATTTAATTCTAATAGTGATAGTACCTTGTGATAGATTTTCATTGTGTCACACTCCTATCAGACCTCTTTCGGCTTTCTGGGATCAGATTTCAATCTTAATTGTGGGTTACGTGACCATATGATCACGAGGTTTGCATCAATTGGTATTAGAGCCAGACCCCAAAATCAAGTCATATTTTTATGAAATTTTTGTTCTCATAGTGCTTTTTAAGTTTTAGTGTGTGTTGTCAATTATCTTCTTCTCTTTGTGTTTTCGGTAGCTTAGTATAAAAAAGAGTGTTGTTTCATTTTGTCACTGTCTTTAAACATATCAATAGCATAAACAAAAGTAATAAGAAAGAAGATTAAATGTTATTTAAAGCTCGTTTGAAATCTGCAACGAAAACATAAATCATAGAGAACCCTAAGAAAAAAAACCTTATAATCAATTGAAATTTCATATACTGTTTATTAGGGGGAGAATCGCTTGGCATATCAAATTTAGGCTTATTTTGACATCGTTTTCTTAAAGTTTCAATCCAAGGTTTAATCTTGTCATACATTGATCATACACGGGATTTTGATACCTAGGCATAAGAGAACAATCTATAAACTAAGATATGTTGTTGCTGGGTACAATGGGTATTGCATATTAAATCTAAGGTTATTCCGATATCATTAGGTTTGGTTTTCAATTATGGAGTTAAAAATTGTGTAACTGGTCATATTTGCGTCATGTTTCAAAACGTATTCTCTACTCTTTATTTTGACTAAATTAGTTTTTTTCCTATTATATTTAGGTAAATTAGGATTCAAATAATCATTTTCATTAATTTTTTCTTCTTTTTTATTTTGAATCTTCGATTTGTCCACAATTCATACAAATTCATTTTGCTACTTGTGAAATCTTAATTATAGTTTTGTTTTCCTTGTTTTTCAGTATATTTATTGATTCTTAAGTCTAAAATTATAATTGGATTGCGTTTCAAAATCCATTGACTTTGATTTGTTGATTTTCAGTTCTGAAAGAACCCAAAAAAAAAATAAGTTAAAAAGTAAAAGACGTGGTAAGCATATTAAAGTGAAAAGCCTTGATTTATGTGAAACACAAGGGTTGTGAGGATATATTTTATGCTACTAATTAATTTTTACATATTTATATTTCAATATGTCTGAGAAGAACAAGTTTGTGACACTAAAGGCTGAAGACATTTTTCAAATGCGAACTTTTGGCCAATAACTTGAACATTTGGCCAACAACTTGAAACTTTGGCTAGGTTTACCAAGGAGCTAAAAGATGATATGGATTCAATGAAGCAACATATTAGTGGGGTTGATCACCGAGGAAATACTGTCTAAAAGGCTATACGAAATGTTAATACTAACATTGATGAGTTTGTTGATGATAATATATATGTGGGCGATGATGAATATGACTTTGCACTTGTGGGGTATGAAAATAAATTCGAGCCAAACAGAGCAAGAATGAATGTGAGTTTCAGCTAGGGTGGAGTTTTTTGCCAGAAGGAGAGTTTCTGAGATTTGGAGCATTGTAATGATTCAGGTAGAGAGTTTGGCACCATTAAGCTGAAATTACATGTTTTCCAAAGAAAGAATGATCTGAAGGCATATCTAGAATGGGGAAAAAAGGTTGATTGGATCTTTGACTATCATTACTACAGAGAACATAAGAAGGTTAAACTCATTGTTATTAAGTTTTATAAATTATGCACTAATATGGTGGGATCAGGTTGTTTTGAGTAAGAAGAGGAATGATGAAAGGCCTATTGAGTCATAGGATGACATGAAAACCATAATAAGGAAACGATGTTACTAACTTTTATTACAAATAGCTCTTTTAGAAAATACAGAGTTTACATTAAGGTTTGAAAAGTGTGGAAGATTACCACAATGAGATGGCTTTGATAAGACAATAAAATGATGGAGTTCGACATAGGGCTTATAAGAGGGAAATCAATATGAGCAAGGAAGAAAAATGAAGGTTATGAGGTTCAAATATTTATAATCATAATGCTTCTATGACGTTAGATAAAAAGCGTAAGGTTAAAAGAATTGCAAAGGTTTATAATGAAACAAATAAAGAACATAAATAATAGAGAGCTTAAGTTCAATGTCAAAATGATGAAAAATAAAAGAGAGTATCAATGGTTATCATTTTAAAATATATACGCAAGTGGATGGCAAGGCATGCTTATTTGAATTATTATTAGCTGTTACTTCCATACAAAGTTGTTGGAGGTGAGTGTTTACAAGAAAAGAGCTCCAAATGCATTAATAAGAGGATAAAGAATTGTCCATTATACCTATTGATGATTTAAGGATAAATCATCTTGAAGAGAGAGGGAATGATATGATCTAAAAAGGGTCAAATTCAGAATTTAGCGTAAATTCCCTACTATCCAGTTTTACAATGCTATCAAGCATAATTCCAAATTGAACCATTTAATCAAGCTGAAACTTTACCAGAAGATTTTAAAGGTATTTTTTTATGTTAGGGTAAACTTTCAAGTTAATCAAAGTTTAGAAAGGCCTTGTGATATAGGTCAGAACATGTTGTATGATTTTTGTTATTTACTTTCTTTTGACTTGTGGACTTCCTATTTAGCAAGGGTCCTTTTCCTATAAGGATGTGATAGTTTGTTTCGGGAATTTTTTTAGTTCTACAAGGATCTTTAATGGGCTGCAACATAATTTTTAAGTGTGGCAATGATTCATTAATGTTCCAAAATCCAAGGATTCCTTATTCATCATAACTACACAAATAAACAAGGGCTAATGGTATTTATTGACAAATTGATTAGCTTATTTTAGGGAGTTTACTGGTCCTACAAGGAAGGTTAAAGGAAGGCAACGAGAGTTTCTATGTTTTGAGAGGACTCTTCTAAAGCTACAATTAATTATCCTAGATAAACAAGGAAACTAAAGGGGATGCAACTTCATCAATCAATCTCCTAGCTTATTCTAGATAACTAAAGGTGGCAACAAAGATCATAGTGTTTCTAGGATGAAAATTTTGTTCATGACATTACTTAAACTAGGAAATTTATCTATGATAAGTTCTTTTGTTTAATTAGGTGGAACAAATTTAGTTTATATGTCAAATTTGTTATTTTTATTATTTTCTTCATGTTTGGGCTTAATTAATATTATGTTTTTAGCTTAATATCCAAGGCTTGTTTGAATCAATGTTTTGGGCTTATCAGTATAGGTTTTGGATCAATTTTATAAGTGGGTCAATTTAATCCACAATAATAAATTCATTAGGGTTATTTTCTAAGAGTATTTAAACTCTTTGTAAGCCTAAAATTTGGCAGTCATTGAATAATATAATTTTGAATTTTCAGCTTATGTGTGATAGTGATTCTTGTATTTTTTTTTATTCTTGAATATCAATATCTTTCAATCCCGTATATACAATAAGATTAACTATTAATACACAACATCTAACATACATGAAGTCATTTGATAAGATAGTAGTTGCCCAAACATTTGTTACTCTCTTCAAATATTTGATAGTTAAATTATTTGAACTTGCATTATTTACTGTAACTGTTAAAATTTTATCAATTCCCCATTCCATCACACAGCTCTCAATCATTTGGCCAATTGTTTTCACTTTTATAATTAGAAACTTGACAAAAGTTTAGAATTCTTTTATCCAAGTTCCAACCATTTTCAATCTAATGAGCAGTCAAACATATATCATTAATATCTTGGATTGATGTGTATTAGATGTTAAACATACTCGTTGACCCTTATGAGCTTTTTTTAATTGTGTCTTCTTATTTACATAAATTTTCAAATAATCTCTCAAAATCATCAAATAAGAAGGAACATCAAAATATAAGTTGCCTTAACTAAAAAAATGATTCAAATTCTTGATTCTCAATAAATTTAAAGGACAACTCATCAAGTACAATCATTTTTGCTAGGGCTTCCTACACTCATAAGAAAATATAATCTACTGTCTTAATAGTCACCAAAATTCTCTCCCTAGTCATCCCCTTCTATTTTAGAATTAGGTTCTAAAACCAAGGTTTTTTTTGTTGTTAATAAATCAAAAAGAAAACTTTTTGCATACACCTAGATGAATCCACATGTTACTTGTCCCATTAAGTATAGTATGACAAGCATATTCCTTCTCATAATATATATATATAGCCCTAGAAGCTTTAGGATCGCCATCAAGTTTTTTAAAGTGATCCTAAATTAAGGATGTTTTTCTTTTATTAGATCTAGAAGGTGGATGATTATTACCTCAATATTACTATTTGTACTAAAGGTAGTAACTAATTGGGTTCCAAACTTGAAGGATTTGATTCCTTTAGTGTAGGATCTTCTTGATTATCCATCAAAATTAAAAAAAAATAGTAAGTTTGTTAAAATGGAATAAAAAATATTAAATCTTTCTGCTAATAGCCTTCAACTCTAATTATCTAAGAAACAAAATACAAAGGAACCAAGTGATTTGTGTACTATAAGACATTCAAGCTTGTCAGGCGTTAGTGTCTATCTAAGTTAATTTTTTTTTGTGCTTATGATAAACCTATGATCACTACTCAAATAAAACCCCACCTATATCACCTAAGCTAGCTAGTGTATAAGGTTGCTTCCTATTTATTTTTGTCAATATTTTTAGGAACTTTTTCTATATACAAGAGGAGGTTTAAGGAACTGTATAACAAATCATCAAGTCTATACTTAATCAAGAGCATTCTTAAGCCTCAAACTCATTCTTTGTTCAACATTTGTCTTTTAGTAATATGCATAGAAACAAGAAGAACTTCTAAAGCAAGTGTTATGTTGTCTGAGAGTAAACAAAATTGATTTTATAGTTCATGTTCAACTACCAACACTTATGACCTTGATGATGACTAATATGGATGGTGAGGTGGGTATGACAATTAAAATAAACACATTCATGTCTATATTCTTGCAAATACCAATGTTCAACAAAAATATTTTTGAATCTAGGTTTGGAAACAATGTTCCAATTTGAAAACACAAATATAGGTTGGTTTTCTAATTGGATTCCATTCATTGAAATTGAATAACCTCTTAACTAAGGATCCATTGAACTTACAAGAATAAAAATAAAAATAAAAATGCAAAGACCCTAGCTACTAATTAAAAAAAAACATTACAATTAAATTAAGAGAAAATAAAAGAGAAAAATGCAAGATTACCTTATTCTACATATTATAGTTTGATGGATTAGGTCTTCAATCAAAAGAAGGAATGAGAGAGAGAGAAGATAGAAGGGATGGCTGATGGGGATATGGTGTGGATGTGCAACTACTGCATTTAATTTTTTGTATCAAGAAGGGAGAACAAGAGAGGGAGACGATAGAGAAGGTAATCTATTGATCTCTCAAGTTTTAAGAGGGGAGAGAACGAGAGAGACTGAGAGAGAGATGGCATGGGGCTGGGGAAAGAGTGTTGGCTGACAGGTGGTGGGCTGATGGTTATTGTCAATACAATGAGAAAAGGGGGGATATTTTAAAGTTTGATTAAGTCTCAATATATACCTTTTTTTTAAGATGGTTTACATTTGGCCCAGTTCGATCTGTATTACACGAATTTAGTTTCTAAAGTTGAAACTAAACCAAAACAAGTGAGTCTTACGGAGTTTAAATCAGTTTTTTGGTTTTTTTCTCCTGATTCAGTGTTTTTGGTTATTTTTTTGGATTTTATAGTTTTCTTGGTTGATCAGTTTTTTTTAATACCCCTAACTTTTAGTTAAATCAGTATGCATGGATATTAGGACGTGAAGAGAAGAATAACTTCGCTTTTCGCTAATGAACATTGACATGTAGCAAAAAAGCAAAATAGAGATATAAAAGGGAAAGATAAGTTAACTATTGGTTCCAACATGTTGTTCAACCAATTTAATTAATTAGTCCTTATAGTTTCAAAAACTATTATTTCATCCTTATAGTTTTGAATCCAATTATCCTTTTCCTCAATTTCATGTTTTGAAGAAAAGATATTATTTAAACAAAAAAACAACTAAATTAAATATCATCAATGTTAATCAAATGATTGATTACTTGTTTTCAATGCTACATAGATTAATTACTTAATTTTGATAAATTATAAGAATTCAATTCTATGTAACTCAAAAAAGAAGAGAGAGAATATAAATAAATTATTTAAAAACTTCAAATCAACATTAAACTAAACCTTAATCTAATTATTTATAATAAGGTAAAGGTGTTTAAAGCTTATGGCTTGAGCTCTTAATTTGATTATGTATTGCATAGTTCTTTGAAATAGTTTTATAGTTTGTTTGGATAATTTAAAAGGAGAATGAAGAAGAAATAAACTTTTAATAAGATAGAAAAGGGGATGGAAGATAATAATATTAATTTTAGTTGGAAAAGGATGGATGAAGTGACAAATAAGGTTAAAGGTTTTATTTGTAAAAGGGTGGTGTTATTCTCACTCAATAATTTCTTATTCCCTCTTTATCATATCATTTATTATAGAGACTAAAATAGCATTTTTGCTCTCTCTTTTTAGCTTTAATTAGTCTTGTTTAAGCCTTCAAAACTTCTTTTTTTTTTTGCTAACTTTTACCTCCAACAACACTGTATGAAAATAGTAGCTGATAATAATTTTAGATAAAAACGCTTTACTAATAACTTCCATACATATTTTTGCATGGTAACCACGATCTCACATTGTTGTATTACAATTTTAGCTTCACTTTCTTTTTTAATTTCAATTCGTTTTTATAAACCTGTCTAGGTGATAATGATGTAAGTGTGCACGTCCTTCTATCCTTCTTAATAGTTACTTATTTTTAAATCCATCATGCTTAACCTTCATATCAAATTGTCAAGGTCTCCCCAACAATAAATGACTAGCATGCATAGGAACCACATCACACAAAACCTTATCCTTATACTTTTCAATTGAAAAAGAAATCAAAACCTCTTTAGTCACCATAACTTCACCACATTCATTCAACTATCAAAACTTATAAGGTCCATCATGCTTAATAATGTTTAGATTCATTTCTTAACAAGTATAGTACTAGCAACATTAACATAACTTTCACTATCAATAATCATATTACACACTTTATTGCTAATGTGACATCTAATATGGAAGATGTTCTCTCTTTGTTGCTTCTTTACCAATTTCAAAGAAACTTTCTGATCACCAGCCTTTGAAGACTTCTTTTCCTTATCTTCAGAATTATCACCCACACTCTCATCATTCATTGTAGCCCTAATTAGGTATTTCAACTTCCTTTTCCTTACAACTAGGAACTCCTTGTCTATAAATCATCTTATCAAATTTACTCATTAACACCTCTATCATAACTTCCATTTTATCTTGTTTTTCCTCCATAATTCTCGTCTTTTTGTGTTCAACACTTTTTGAAGACATTGTTTATATCTAAAAGAAAGGTTAGTAGCAAATAAAAAGAAATTCCTTGCATAAACCTCACGTGTTTGCTTTCACAATAAAATTATCTTCTCTCATGCTTCACACAATTTATAAGCTTTTTCACTCTAATAGATTCGTTACACCTTTTACCACTTTATTCTTGTACTTTGGTTCTTAAAAGTAATTTATCACTTATCAAACTATTAACCAAACTACACAATGATTAATTTTATATTTAAAGACTCAAGATTCATGAATTATTCAAAATTTCAAAATAAAACTTGAGGACAAACTTATGAGTAGCAATGTAAATTTGTGCGAATATAATGACGAAAACAAAGACATGAAATAAAAACAAGAATCGTTATTAAGAAACAATGAAAACTATGAAATTCAAGAAAATAAAAAAAATCAATGCAAGAAATCAAGAAACTAAATAATTTGATGCCAGATAATTTTATTTTACCCAAAGTTGCAAGAAATCAATCAAGGTCACTAAGAATTTCAAAAACAAGTTTCGACAAAGCCCTATTTCATGTAAGATCCAAAATTTCTGAATTGCTTCTCCAAGAATCCTTTCAGAATTTGTAATTTTGATTCTTCTTTTTTTGTTTAATAAGTGCCGAATTTATCAAGTCCATAAATGAACATAATTTGTTGCTTGTATGCAATTTTTTTTTTCTTTCGATAACTTAAAGACTTTTTCTCTTATCAAAAACTGATTCTCTAATTTCTTCTTCCTTTTTAATTAAGATTCCACCGAAACATCACAAAGATTAATCAAGATTCAATTTTTTTTTTTTTATAATTGAAACCCTAGAGAGAAAGAAACCAAGAAAAAA
>Ga0307515_10010040_pt1 | contig 18209 bp, 6 predicted proteins | sample 17_EM_MG_FD_194513 | JGI IMG/M metagenome (GOLD analysis project Ga0307515, IMG submission 194513) | Populus trichocarpa ectomycorrhiza microbial communities from riparian zone in the Pacific Northwest, United States - 17_EM | ecosystem: Host-associated > Plants > Roots > Unclassified | place... | reverse complement strand
ACACATTCTGTGGTCCCAATTATTGTTAGACCAAAATGCCCTTATTGGTTTCGTGTAATATATATAATTTCATTCAACACTAATATTATGTGATTTGTTTTTTTTTTTTTTACTTTATAATGATTAGGTGGATATTTAATTTCATGAAAATGTTAAGGAAATGTTTGGTCAACTCGTGAGAATGATAAAATTATTTATATATCTTTTCTGAAATAGTAATTAATTAAACATGACGTTAAAAGTCTCAGTTTTTTTTCTTCACATTATCCTCTGCTCAATAATTGAGAAAATAATCAATCAAATTAATTTGTAAGTTGGATGGAAATTAAGAAAAAAAGAAAAAAAGAAATCGGTCAATAAATAAATAGAACAATCTAGAGAGAAAAAATAAAAACCATCGCAACCGCCTCGCCCATATAACTGTATATAAGCAAAAACACAGCACAAAAACCTAATACCCCAGACGCCTCTTTCTATATCTCTCAAGAAGCCAAACCCGCTTTCTCTTTCTCTACGAACAAGCGTAGATATCGTAAGCAGCTAGGGTTTGCTCGATTCTTAGTTCTATTTAAATTTTGTTCTTTTTATTTATTTATTTTGATTATTTATCGTCTATTGTTTGTTTTTGTTATTGGATTTAATCGGTTGTTTTTTTCTGTTTTAATCCGCTATCAAGCAATTTATTTTTATGTCAGATCTTATAGAATCGAAGTTAGATTAATAAAAAAAAACATCGATAATTATTTGAGATTTTTGCTAATTACTTTTTTTAAGTTGGTTATTAATGTTATGTTTAGATTAAGCATCTATTTTTGCTCATTATTATTAATAAAAAAACCGATGATTAATTTGAAAGTTTTCCTAATTTTTTGTTATTAATGTTGAAAAACAAACATGGGCAATTGTTTATTGTGTAGATTAAGTGAATCTTTGGTGATGTTAGATGATGGGTGAGCTGCAACCGTTGTAAGGATTTTTGTTTCTTAAGCTCTAGATGCGCATGAGCTCTATTTGTTGGTTTTGAAATAGTGATGGCTTTGATGTTAGGGAATCGTTTTTTCATGTGTGTTATGATAATGTTGAAAAGGAAGCAAGATCAATTTGATTGGAACTAGGATACGGGTTTGGACTACAGTTCGAAGACTTTTATTGCAGTGATGTCTGATGCTAGATTTAGGCTTTTTGTGTGTGTGTGTGTGTGTGTTTGTGTTTGGCCTTTTCTGCTCAGTGTTATTTCAGCACAAGATGATGGTATAGTGGACACCAACTATTTTGGTATTGAGGCTTGCTAGACTGGTAGTTGTTGTAATTTAATTTTTTCTTTTGTTATTGGCGTTGTTAATTGTGTTTGCCCGTGTTTTTCTTGGCTATAATTCTGTTTTTGTTGTTGTTCTTTTCAGGAACCTGCAGGTGGTGGTGGTGCTGTCTGCAGATTTTCAGGGTGAAGTGTGTCGAAGTTGAGGTTTCTTTTATGTCCATACAGGCCATTTCGTTTTTGGGAGAGATTGGATTGCTTGGAGAGTATACTCCTTCATTAAGGAAAAAGGGCAGACCCTTGTCTGATAAAGTTGGCTGCATGCATCTCGGACCATTTAAAGGATACCCTGAGTTTAGTGGTTGCAGTTGGGTGCAACCTTACCTGATTGCTGAAAAACAGTCTTCTCTTTTTGAAGAATCTTCAGAAGACATCATAGTTGCTACCCTCTCTTTGCATTCTAGCATTGGCTTTCAGTGACATCTTCTAAGTTTGTTTTGTGAGTCTGTTTTACAGTGATCAAGATGGCTTTGCAGAATATTGGGGCTTCAAACAGTGATGATGCCTTCTATAGGTATAAGATGCCCAAGATGGTTACCAAAGTCGAGGGCCGAGGAAATGGCATCAAAACAAATATTGTCAACATGGTTGAAATTGCAAAGGCTTTGGCAAGGCCAGCTTCTTACACTACAAAGTATTTTGGTTGTGAGCTTGGTGCCCAATCCAAGTTTGATGAGAAAACTGGGACTTCACTTGTCAATGGCTCTCATGAAACGGCAAAACTTGCTGGGCTTCTTGAGAACTTCATCAAGAAATATGTTCAATGTTATGGCTGTGGAAATCCTGAAACTGAGATAATCATCACCAAAAGCCAGATGCTTCAACTAAAATGTGCTGCCTGTGGTTTTGTATCTGATGTGGATATGAGGGACAAGCTCACCACTTTCATTCTGAAGAACCCTCCTGAATCAAAGAAGGGAGCAAAGGACAAGAAGGCATTGAGGAGGGCTGAGAAGGAGCGTCTTAAGGAAGGTGAAGCTGCTGATGAGGAGCTGAAGAAACTGAAGAAAGAAGGTAAGAAGAAGGGATCTTCTTTAAAGGATGGCCCTGCAAAAGCTAGCTCTACAAAGAAGAAAGCAAACAGCTCCGATGAGGAACGTATGTCACCAACTCACAGCCAGGTTGATGAGAAGGAAGAGGTTGTTGATGATGATGATGATGTCCAGTGGCAAACTGATACGTCTCTAGAGGCAGCTCGCCAGCGCATACAAGAACAGTTGAGTGCTGCGACGGCTGATATGGTCATGCTTTCAACAGAAGAGACAGAAAAGAAGGCAAGGGCACTCAGCAAAGAAAACGGCAGTCCAAAAGTTGCTTCACCAGCCCGGGAGGAAAAACCAAAAGCTGAGAATGGGAGCCCAAGTACCCACGGAACTCTTGTCAATGAGTTGAAGTTAAGCCTAAGGAAAGGAGTTTCTGCAAGCCAGTTAAAGTCCACTCTCAGCGCTCTCACTGGGTCTGCTCAGGAAAAGATGGATGCTCTGTTTGAGGCATTGTTTGAGGGTGTTGCAAAAGGATTTGTGAAGGAGGTTGCCAAGAAGAAGAACTATCTGGCTGCTGCTGTCACTCAGGATGAGGGATCACAGTTGCTTCTGCTTCGAGCAATTGGGGCATTCTGTGGGAAGTCAGGCTCAAGTGCAATGAAGGAAGTGGCTCTTATCCTGAAAACACTCTACGATGCTGATGTCCTGGAGGAAGAATACATTGTGCAGTGGTATCAAGAAGGGCTAAAGGGAAGCAACAAAGATTCTCAGATTTGGAAGAATGCTAAGCCCGTCATTGAATGGCTCCAGAATGCTGAATCCGAAACCGAGGAAGAATAATGTGCCTTTCTCTTGCTTAATTCCCGAGCCCGAGTCTGTCATGATGTTTGCGGTATGAATAAATGATGTCTCTTTCCTTTAGTGTCTTTGGTTTGAGTTTACCTGAACCCTAGGAGGGTGGGTCATGGAGGGTTACTATTTATGTTGCAGTGATATGGTCTACTGCAAGTTTGGTACTTCCATGGGTGTGGTGTGCTTGTCTTGCCTTTAATGGTTTTCTTTTGCAATAAAAATGTCTATGAACATGTTCTACCATCTTTGTTTGTTTCTCTTCATCAGCAACATCTTTAGACGTGCCTGTTGTTCGTGTTTTGTGTTGCAGCAAAGTTGCATATTTCGTCTAAAGCTGTTTGTTTGTTTTCAGTGTGCAATCACTTCTAGATAACCTGACCTTATTGCAATTGTTCATTATTCAGATATCAACTTTAACAATCTTGTTTTTCATATATAATTTATGATAAAATTGAGCTAAAAATGACTCTTTTTTTTTGGAAAGAGGAATATGGTATAAATCATAATTTATAAGATTACAAATTTTAATTTCTTATTAAATAAATTTTTTGATTGAGTTTTAAAACAATTTCTCTTTTAAGTCGAAATTTATTTTTAGCCAAACGTTCTTAGGTTATGTTTGATATAATTTTTGTAAATTAAAAAAAAAAAACACAAAAACACAAATTTCTACTAAAATAGATCTTCACATGAAAACATTAATTTAAAATTTTATTACTTAATATTTTCTTTTTAAGTCTCTAAAACATTTATTATTTTTTAAATAAACCCCAAAAAATAATCTTATTAGGCTTGATCCTATTCCATTCATCTATAAGTATCCTTTCAATCCCAATTATAGATCCACTATTAACTAATCATGACCACAGGCATCAAGAACATCTTCATATCCACCAAATTAATGACTCGGTAGTTTCAGTAGTGATTCAGTGCCCGGACTTAATATCCTTTCAGAAGTGGTTTGTTAAGTTCAGTTTGAAGGATCCGGGCTTGTTCTACTTATTAAGTTGTTATTCAAGATTTTCTTTTTCAAAAAAAAAAAGAAAAAGAAGAGACATTAATAGGGCGGAAATATAGAACAGTTCAAGGCTATTAACACCTCACATTTTCTTTCAGAAACAAGGCTCACAATTCTCACATCAAGGAACATGGTATTTGCTAGCATTAACTCTACTTTTTTGATACCAGACACCCTTTTCAACTCTTGTTTCTGGCTTCCGTTTCTGGTAAGCAGCAGTGAAAATAGCTGTTTAATACCAATGTAGGTGTACATGGTTTTCCTAGCTCTGAATTCTATTCATTTTGATTGGAATGACGAATGCCTGAGGATTTGATGTGAACCAACACACAGGAAAAAAAAAAAGAAAAAAGAAGCAAAGCAGTTGATTGTCTCTATTGTGATGCTACAAACTTCAACACAGCATCATCGAAATTTAGACACTACACTTTTGACTTGCTCTTCTGTACATTTGCAATCCTTTTATGTGTAAGGTGGCTGCAATGATCACTGAATATGAATAATGCGCGAATGAGTCTGAAGTTGCGGCAACTCATTTTCCTCATCTGACTCAGCAAGGGGAAAATGAGGATCCTATTGCGTACAAAAAAATAAGACAATTAGTTTATATCTTTAACAATCACTGATGAAAGACAAACTACACAGCTCACTGGAATGCTATGTTTTGCAAGTTCTGGAATCAAATTCATAGTTCATATGGCTCAAGGAACTAAGCTTAGCTATATGTGTGTGATGGCTCGAGGCACTTTGCAACTTTCTGGATAGCATCATTTAGATGGGATTAGTGGCTAGATGCAAGCAGCATAAACAGATTTAAGAAAACCGGCCGAGACTAATGAAAAAGCACTTCCTGAAACTCATTGCTAAAGTAACTTCTAGAATTCGATGCTTCTGCCACCTAAACCACTGTCCAGTCAAAGTCAACAAAATGCATTAATCTTCACTAACCTGCTGCCGACCCCGATGTTGAATAGCAGTAAATGCTCTGACCATGACATAAACAGGCAGAAGAATCCCAACTGTTCTCAATATCAGTAACTGCATATAAAACACAGGTTGAGTTTTTTTTTTTTTTCTGCACCATTTGGCAAACCAAGTTGTAATTTTTTATAAGAAGAGCAAGCAACGGAGCCCAGCCTTACCATAAACAATGTCATTGAGTAATCTCCAGCTCCACTAATTAGGATGGCAAGAGTATGACGTAAAACCAACAGAACCATAAACTGCAAATTAAATGAAAATTAATGTCCTCATAGGATCTTGTAGACCAAACAAACATGAGGTCACAAACACACGCAACAATGATAATGAGTAGGAAAGGTGCTTGGTCTGAATACATGGCCACGGGGCAAACTTGTAGCTAGGAAAATAAGATATCATTATTTTTGCTAATGCACAACCAGATATTTTAATAAACGAGTCCACGATTGATAAGTTAATGAATCTTTCTCTAACTGGACAAGAATTCAGCAACAGGACATAATACTCAGTTATATTGAATGGTATGTGTTGGCTCAGAGAACAAGGGTTTGGCCCTAGAGTTTGAGAAATTATTAGGTATACTAGGTTTACCACATCATCCATGGACTTGGCCAATAAACACAAGTCATGTTTTACAGTCACATGATTTTGTCTATGTAGCTTTTATAGATTTACTTTGTGACTTTGTCTATGGATGAAGTGGTAGATTAAGTCTACCTAATAATTTCCCTGAGCTTAGTCAGATATATGAAAGGACTCTCTACATAAAAGCTAAGAGAAGGGCTCGGTGACATCCACCGCCTGGAGCTCTCACACACATAAAAGAGCAAAATAACTGCTGATAAAACCATTTGCCATAATCGTCACACATATTTAGGGGGGTCAAATTAATAAAAAATGTTTTATTGACAGTAACTGAACCAGAGGATTTGGAAGTAAATTATGAATCTGTTAGATCAAGTTCTACACATGAAGCAACAAATGCATACGTGTATGAGCAAACACGGTCCTAGGGGAGGGGGGAGAAAGAGAGTCATACTATAATAGCAATTATTCGGCAGCACATCACACTCCTAGGAGAGGGTGCTGAATACTCATCAAAGTCAGAGTCCAAAAATTCATGGTCAGTAGTAACCATAGCTATAGATGGAGGATTGTGCAGGTCCCTTCTGGGTATCTCCCAATTTCCTCTGAACAAGAAAATTCCAAACAGATTAGGACCATTATTGTTAAAGAAAAGGAACCAAAGCCCCAATAAGAAATGAGGAAACCAAGATTGGAGAACACATATAGCAAATTACAAATATACCTGAAGTTCATTGGAATAGCACCATAACAAAACAAAGGGGGTGGTGCAGTATAACCAGGCTCAAATTGCTGCAATTTTGCAAATATTGAAAAACAATATTAGAAAGCTTATGTTTTTCACCTTTAAAGTTATTGGAACACAGCATGAAATGCAGAGGTCATGAAAATAATATAATAGTGCACCTGATGGCAGATCTCACAGATAGTGTTACCCTTCTCATTGCACCACCTCTGAACACATTTTCGATGAGCATACTGCAACAAAAGAAAATAAAGAGAAACTTGTAACCTCGTTTGAAGCATCTGAAACTAGCAACGGAACTTAAAAGAGGGCAGAATAAGGAATTCAGCCAGTACCATCTTCCTCCAACATGTATAAGGAATTCAGCTAGTGGCATTTTCCTCCAACATGTACTTGAAATTAATGTGATAAATGATACAAGTAACAGTATCACCGAAGTTTGCTCCATGCAAGTATACTCCATTCTCAGGGGCTTGCACCCTCTAATGGCTTGGCATCTTACTAATATATAGCTTACTCATGCTAAATTTGTGTTGTGAGACATCTTAAATTGCAATACTACAATGCACTTTACTTGAGCTTTAGCTATTCAACAATCAATTGAGATTGCTCATCTAAATTCAACGACATGTAGCTTACCCACGCTAGATTTTTGTTGCAGGACATCTTAGTTTACAATGTGCTTCAGCTAGTTATTCAACAATCAATTGAATATAAGACTTAAATTGAAAGCATCAGAAGCATTATGATAAATCAAGTACTTGAATTTTTGGCAACAAGTAGAGATCAAAATCCCTGAGGTAAATGTAGGAATTAAAATTTACAAAGAATCACAAGGTGCATGAATTTGAGGGAGATAATTTCTGCTTTATTTGTTAACCAAAAATGTCCAAATTATTTGCCTAGGAAACATTAAAATTTCAAGGGAGGTAAGGTATTTCCTTGATTTATCAGAATTGTATACAAAAGGTCTATGAGAAATAAGACAATCATTTTGTTTGTTAACAGCATATACCGAGATTTTCAAATAAATGGTTCCACAAATTTAGCTAAAACTGACCTTCAAACTGCCACGGCAAGAACACGGCATCTCCATGTTCATGTCATCCTCCTCCTCATGGCAAATCCTACACTCTACTGATTTTCCTGCTAATGAAGTCAATTCTAAATCCATCCAATGTGGTGAAAATTCTTTTGTATTTTCTTTACTTGCTGAAGCCATGGTTTGCCGCAATCGGTTTTGACTCTCAATAGCAGCTTCAAGGGTGGATTCAGTTAGCAACCGATCCACCAGGAACACAAAATGATCCCCCATCCTTCAAATTGCAAAAAACGAAAGGACTTAAAAAAGTTCAAAAAAAAGAAAAAAGAACATACATTAAATCAAGCCACCCCTGTGTGGAATTCCCTTTCCCTCACCAAAAGTGTAGAACTTAAACACTAACAAAGCCCTGGCAGTTCAAATTGCAACATGCTTGACAATACATTTAACTAAACAAAGTGACCAAAGGTAAAACCTAAAACATTTTTACTAGCTCCTCAACTTTTAAAACATACAGAAACCTGCATTCACGATACTATTACTCTGCATTTCCCTTGTTTTATGAGCATGAAACCAAAGAAGAAAAAATAAAAAAGAAAAAAGAAAAAAGAAAAAAGAAAAAATAAAAAAGAAAAAGATGTGATATATTTTAAAGAGGTAAACGGATTGAAAATAGAGGCACCTTTATTTACAAATTGGAAAGACATGATAGATTTGCCTCCAATGAAGAAATCCCAGCAACCAAAACCACAAAAAGATCAACAAAAACAAAAGGATACAAAAATACAATAATGCAGATTAAAACTGAAAACAACATAGAACCAGGTTAAAGAAGAGAGAACCCAGAAACCAAAAATGACTAAAATGATTAAGAATAGCAGGCATGACTCAAATGATAAAAGAGAGAGAGAGAGAAAAGCTTCTTTGAGAGGTTAAAAAAGCTATCACCTTCGACAATGAATACAACTTTTGAAAGGCACAAAAAATGATTGACAGCATGTGAAGCTTATAAATGTAACATTTAAGAAAGAGAAAGAAGCTTACAGAAATGGAAATGGAATTTTCTTCAATCACCCTCTAATGGCATGACATCTTAAATTCTTTTTCTATCCCTTTCCTTTTGTTTGTGTTTCTTGCAAGTTGCAATGAAGAGATTAGGTGCTATAGAAGTTACTATTAATAACTAGATATGTGCCGCGTTTTCTTGCTGGATATAACTCATTGAACTAATGATTCAAATAGAAGTTTAAATAATAAATAAATAATAAATAAACTAAAATATATATATATATATAAACATTATATCAATCTATCTGAAATTGGATTATCAAACAATCCAATGTTAATTTAATAAAAGAAAACTCATAAAAAACCAAAAGAAACAAAACTTCAAAAAAAAAAAAAAACATCAGCATAAAAAAAAATCTAAGAAAAATCAAGCTAACCTTCTAAACTTAATCTGATCTTAAAAACTTACAACTCGTTGAATCATGGATTCGAGTTCAATCATCAAACTTAATTGTTATCCAATTTAATTTTGATGGATAAAATCGTTGAAAAAATATTAATAAAAAAAATTGCAAAAGAAGAAAAAAAAATGAGGATAAAAATTGAGAGAAAAATAACTAAGGAGGATGAAATTTGAAAAAAAAAGTAAAATAATCCTAAATAAAATAAATAGCAATTAAAAGAATGAATATTAAATTTGAAAGATTAAAAAACCATAAGGGATAAATTGAGAAACATTTATAATTTAATAGATTATTTATAAATTAAAAAATAATAGGGGTGAAATTAAAAAACATTATAGAGAGCTAACCCAATAAAATCAAATCTAAAAAATAAGAAAACAAAAGGATATTAAAAATAAAAAAAAAGGAGAAAAAACCAAGCAAACCTAGGCGAACCTCTAAACTTGATCTTATATCTAAAACTTGCAACTTGTGAAATTTTGGACATGAGTTCAATCAAGAAACTTAATTTCCAACAAATTTAATTTTGAATGATGAAATTATATAAAAAATATTAATTATAAAAACTTGCAAAAGAAAAAAAATAGCAAAAAAATTGATGATAAAATTTAATAGAAAAACACCCGAGGGGGTGAAATTTAAATTTTTTTAAAAAATGATCTCAAACAAAATAAATTGCAATTAAAAGAATGAGAACCCAATTTGAAAGATTAAAAATTCTTAAGGGTGAATTGAAAAATATTTGTAATTTGATAGATTATTTATATATTAAAAAACGATAAGGTGTGAAATAGAAATAAATTGTTGAGAGCTAACCAAATAGAATCAAAACACAAAAAATAACAAAACAAACCCCCCTTCGAAGAAAAGAAAAAGAAGATAAAAAAATATGAAAACATCAGTTTAGAAAAGAAAAAAAAATCCAAGCAAACCCAACAAACCTTTTAAACTTTGTCTAATCTCTAAAAGTCACAACCCGTAAAATCTTTGACCCAGATTAAATTAAGAAGCCTAATTATCAACCAATTTAATTAAAAAAAAAACAAAGGAGGATGCAATTTTAAATTTTTTTAAAAATGATGCAAAATAAAATACACAATAATTAAAAATATAAACACCAAATTTTATAGATAAAAAAAAATTATAGGGAGTAAAATTAAAAAACTTTTGTAAAAACCAAATAAACTTAGGCAAATATCCTAAATCAAGTCAAATTTTAAAAACTCGCAACTTATGAAACCATGGATCCAGGTTCAATTAGGAAGTTTATTATGAGTCAATTTAAAAATATTAATTTTAAAAACTTTTCAAAGCAAACAAATTCGCAATCAAAATAATAGGGATTAAATTTGATAAAAAAAAAAAACAATGGAGGGTGGAATCATAAAATAAAATAATTTCTGATTTAAAATAAAAACTTGTCAAGGCTAAAAAATTGACTATCAAAAGAAAATGGATTAAATATAAAGAAAAAAAGGGTGAAATTGTAAAATAAAATCAATTGAAAAAATGATTCCAAGCAAAAAAAATATAAATCAAAAGAATCAGAGTTCAAATTCAATAAATTATTCAAGATTAAAAAAATCATAATAAAAAGGTAAGGGACCAAATTTGAAGAACCAGCAAATTAAAAGGTTGTTCTTGTATTTTTAAGGGGTCGATGTGAAAATCTAGGTGGGAAGAGAGAAGAAGAGGGGGAAGAAAAAATGGTCGTCAACGTCAAACCTTCATGAATATTGGCACACGTGCTACCTCATCTAGTTTAGGGCACCAAGACCCTTCAAATATCGCCCTAAAAAACAGTGTTTTATAGCTGGACAACCCCCCACGCGCCGCCCAAACAACATGAACGTTGTCCACACCCCATGCGTCACCAGGTTTTTTTTATATATTTAATAAACATAATCTACAACAATGCCTCCGAGCATCCATGAAAATTATAATAATAACAATGTAAAATGACAAAAATAGCCCTTGCGTGAGAGTTCAATTGATTTTGTTTTTAATGGCATCAAAGTAATTACATTATTCTAAAAATTAAAAATAGAAAAATTTCATTGAGTAGTAGATATTAGATTATTTTATTTCAATGTTAAATTAGTAATTTTACTACACAAAATAAAATAAAATTATCAATCTAACCTCATACAATTTTAAAAAAAAACAATTGTGTTATAATGAAAAATAATCTTACCTCCAAAGCTTAGCACATTGTCAAGGGGAGTTAGTTTGTTCGTAATATTATCAAAACCTATATTATATACTCTCTCTATGTAAGAATAAACCACAGTTATATACCTGGCCTGGCTTAGTAGGTCAATTTGTGAATTGGCTTGGGTCTGGTTTTACAAATCTAACGAGGAGTTGATTTGATATAACTCGGTTAAAAACTTGAGTTAATCCGTGATCCGGTTGATCTAATCAAAATCTAATGATTTTTTTTTTAAAAAAAAAAACAAGGTCATTTTGATTTTTTTTTAATTTTTAAAGTTAATTTGAGTTAACCTATTTATCCATAACCCAAACTTTAAGCTAGGTAAAGCCTATAAAAGGTTTAAGAACTACATTATGAAAGATTGTCAATTTTGTTTTGTTTTATTCTGGTCGGAATAGCCAGTATATCTCATACCATTTCAAGAAACAAAACAAAATAAAACAAATTTTATTTCGCCCATAATCTCTAACATTTTTTTATTTCTCGCTCAAATTCTAGTAGAGATATTCTAGGTTTACATCTTCCATTTCATTCCAGATTCTAATATGCCCACTTCCACAATTGAGAGAGTTCTTTATTTCCTAGCCTCCACCGTAGCCTACTAGGGGATTAAGAAGAGCAACATGTTTCAGGATAATAGATTAAAACTTTAAGAAGAAATGTAAAATAACCATTAGTGGTGAAAAAATATACAATAAATGAGGGAAAATATTACAAAAGGAGTTCTAAATTTGATTTTCAAATATTGAGTTGGAGGGCCATCAATATAATTTATGCCAATTACATTGGTCATTGTGGTTTGTTATGCACACTTTCCCCTTTATTTTCTTGGTAAAAAGACAAACTTCTAGTTGAGATAATGAGTAGGCAATTATAAAACTACATTTCCTCTATTTTAAATAATTAATATTGTAATATGCAAAAGAATGCTAGGTGTAAATAAGAAACTAGGGTAGAGGTGTTTACAACTTTATCACCCATACAAATTTTCAATGTAGACCACTGAAACATGACTTTCATATTCAACCACATATCAGAGTTTGTGAATTTATATTAGCTGTTTAGTTTTTAAAGATATAAGCTTTAGCTAATTATTTCATTAGTGATGCAGGTGTGACTTTAGAATCAATTATATTTATCCAATAAAAATAGCTCGTACATAAACGCTAATCAATTAGTTTGTTGTCCAATTGACTTTAGCATTGACATTGTGTGTGTGCGCGCACGCGCGTGTCTATATATATTCTAAAATAGAACATCGAAAATACTTGGATATTAAAATTTATTGTTCTAATAAAAAAAATTAGAATGACAACCTAAAAAATGAGATTTATGGGAACTTAGCATATAAAAAAAAGTAAATTAGCTCATGTGAAAAAATATTTAGTGATCTAGCACACTTGATCAAGTCGTGGATAACATCTGTAACATGAGAGTTGCATTCATTATCTACGACTCAAGAGTTGCAAATGTCAATTGCAATACATAAGTCACAGAAGTTATCTGTTATTTGACTAAGAGACACTTCCTAGGATAATTTCTTTGTCCATTAACTTCCTGTCTCAAAAAATCACAATTAACACAATTTAAATAATCAGTTTTTGAGCATCAAAATATAATTCACATAAGCAACATGTAACATCTTCAATCATAAGTAACAAAATTAAACTGATGATTAACATAACATAACATTTTATTAAAATTAAACTAACCATGCATCTATTCATAATTTTCATAACATATAATAACATGTAGTTATATTTAATAATTGCCCCAGCTCATGGAAAAGCCTGAAGCACTCGTGGACGAGTTTAGAGTATCACCCTAAATCGTCCACCTCAAGGATGTGTCTATAACATCCATATAGGTATGAGGAGGACCAATATCACCCTAGCTCGTGGATGGACATAAGATGTTTATGGATGGGTCTGAGATGCTCGTGGATGGACTAACATCCCAAACACTCTCATAATAAGCAATCTCATCTTCCACTAATGCCACTTCAAAACGCTTAGCCCCCAACCTTTTGAAGTCCATCATGATATAAAATGAGCTTAGTGTTGGCCATGACACATCTCATTTCATCGACACCTTCATAAATAGTTGTTGTTACTTTCCGAGCCTCTCATACTAAGTAATGAATCTATACACACACACATTAAAAATTAATTAGTAGTCATCATGTATAATAACATTAAAAATATTAAATAAATGTTGTATGTAAAACAATATTGCATATCAATCGATTTTGTCTTGAATATTAGGGAACATAATGCACTGGATTATGTGGATGTCTTTGGAAATGTGATCAAGTAGGTGTAATAAAATGACTCATAATGGACAGATACCATTTCATATAGGTATCTACGTCAATCACTGGATGTCGCTCCTAAAAAACATGTTCTCTCCTAGAATCCTAAAGATCTTGTTAAAATGCATGAATCATCAACTAATTCCCCTCACGCTTACCCTGACGACTAATACTATGCAGCTCATCACCGATATCAATATAATCTAGTATATGCTGAGATAGTACAAACTGTCGCATTACTCGATATGGACAATGCATCTCAATAATGTCAATGTATTTCAACGAGACCTATGCTAATCAAAGGTCATATCCCTCACGACATATAGGTGATGCTGAATGTGGGTAGTGTGGTGACTGTTTTGGCTAGAAATCAATTGATCCACGGTGGAGAGAGAGAGAGATAAGTGATTTTATGGTGTTTTGGGTGTGTTTTGTGATGAGGGGCGAAGGGGGGGGGGGAGAGAGAGGTCACTAACGACGTGAGAGGGGAAGGGTGAGTGGCTGTAGGGAGAGAGGGGGGATGTAAGGAGAAAGAGGAAGAAAAGGGCTCTAAATATTAATTTTGAATAAACTAACAGGTGCCATATACGAATCGCATGTCGTATATGAAAACTACAAAATAAGTGTCACAGACGGTATCTACGACTCGTGTGTTGTAGTGTTGTAGATAGCAACTACGACTAATGAAATTGTGTTATATCCCTAAATATTTTTTCCACTATGTTACTTTATCTTTTTTTCTTGTTGTGCTAAAAACATAAAAAAGAACTCGAAAAAAATTGACAACCTGATTGTATGTACCATTAACTTTCTCTATGTATAATGAAAAATAAAGAAGAGTAAAGGGAAAATTAAGTCTCAAGGGTGGGAGAGATTCCAATGAAAAATTCCCAGCCATGACCTCAAGCTTCAAACCAATGATACTAGGAGAAATTAGGTAATTTATCCATTTATCATTGATAAAATGAAGGAATGTTTAATTTATTGTTGAGGTGTCATTATAAAGTGGGGATTGTATGTGAGATATGGTTTGAGATTTATAAAGCAAAGTTAATAAATTCAGCTATTGTTTTGCTAATTTTTTTTAAAAAAATTTTATTTCAAAATAATTTTTTTTGAATCATTTTGAAATGCTGATGTCAAAAATAAATTTTAAAAAATAAAAAAAATTTATTTTAATACATTTCTAAGCTAAAAACACTTTGAAAAATAAACTTTACCACTGTCTCAAACACCCATAAATTAATTTTTTTAGTATTTTCTAATAGTTTTGATGTACTGATATTAAAAATAAAAAAATCTAAAAATAAATTATTTTAATATATTTTCATACAAAAAATAATTTTAAAAATCATCATATATCACAATTTCAAACATTCTTGTAGTGTGACATGATAACTTGACATGGTCAAGATTTATAAATATAAGATTACTTTTTTTTGAGAATTAATCTTACACAATTAATTTATTATTTACAAGTGTATTTTAAAGTTTTTTTCTTGATCTAAACTGTAATCTAAAATTTCACTGTCACGTTCCATGTTAATATTTTATAATGCAAGAATAGGAGTACTAGAAAAACTTTAACTTCTTTAATTTGGATTGCAAAATAAATAAATAAATAATGGGTTGCGTACGTAGGCTATTAGTATTATTATTGCAACTATGTTATAATAGTGTCAATGAGCTCCCGTGACCCTATTTAAGAGAGAAATTATAGCATAGCAAAGAGTAATAAAAATTAATAAAAAACAAATCTTGAAAAATGTTATTTACGTTTAAAATAAATATTTCAAACCATGAACACGTATGTCAAAATTGTCCAATAAACAATTGACAGCTGACATAACATAAGGCATGAACGATATTAATTCTACTTTTTTTAACCCAAAGAATCTTGTGGTTGATATATATTATTTTAGTGGTGGTTTGTTTTTGCAGTTGAAATCATGTTTTATAATTTTTAAATTTTTTTTAAAATTAATTTTTTCTGATATTTTTGAATTATTTTGATGTGTTGATATTAATAAAAAATATTTTTTAAAAAATATTATTTTCATGCATTTCTGAACAAAAAATATTTTAAATAACAACCATTATCACATTTTCAAATACTACATTAAAAATTTATACAAGCTTTCCACATGAATTCCTTTTATTTAGTTTTTGTAAATGATTCAATATCCAATTCTATTAAGATTATTTATTTTCTTTTTTATTTGAATATTGATATTTTCCTAATTAATATTTTTTCAAGGTAGAAACTGACTTCTAGGTCGATTATTTTTTCCTGCTTTTATCACAAGTAAGTTTAGGTCTTGGAATATTATTTAATGGAGCATAACTCATTGGATTTTCTTTTACCCGATACATAATTTCAATACAAACTTTCTCAGGCCTTTATATTATTTTTTATCTATTGTTTTGCAATTTATTTTCTGTAAGTTTATTTTCAACTCAATGCTTTATCTTTGTGTTTAATTTATCACTTTTTTTACATGCTTTTGTATAGTTTTATGTGTTAGTTTTCCTACAATTTACTTATCGCAAATTAACTTTCTCAAAATATATTTATTGCTTAATTTACTTTTCATGTAAATTACTTAGCTAGTGTTTAGTATTCTGGATAATATTGATTGGACTAGACTGAACATGATTGGATAAATAACTCTCTTGTCTTGTGTTTTGTCTGGTTTGGTTTGGACTAGATAATTTGTCTTTTTTTATATTTGACAGACACTAAATAGAACCCGGCTTACTCGGGATCTAGATCAGTACGGGTTAAAAAAAATAGATTGATCTAATATGACCTGATAAAAAACTCGGGTCGACCTATGACCTGGTTGACCCGAGATAACATATGTAAAAACCCATTGGCTTTTTTTTTTATTTTTTTTGTCAAAACTAGGTTACTTTGTTTTTTTTTTTAATTTGGGTAAACTCAGGTTGACCCCCCCAACCTGTGACCCGGACCTTGCCATAGGTTGACCCCCGAGTAAGGTTTTAAAACTATGATAATAATCACTTTATCCAAACATTGATTTGGGTCAACTCCGGTTGACACTCCCAACCCTTGACCCAAACCTTGCCTTGAATCGACCTTCAAGTTGAGTTTTAAAACTATAATAATAACCACTTTTATACATAAGTTGACTTGGGTCAACCCGAGTTAACCCTTCTGACCGGTGACCTAGTTCTTGCCCCTGGTCAACCTCTAAATTGGGTTTTAAAATTATAATAATAATCACTTTTATTCTTATGTTGACTTGAATCAGTCCAGGTTGACCCTCCCAACCTGTGACCCGAACTTTGCTCTGGTTCGACCCCCGAGTCGAGTTTTAAAATTATGATAATAACTTTTTTTATTCTTGTGTTTTCTTGGGTCATCTATGGTTGATCATCCCGACTCATGATCAGAGTCTTGCCCTCGGTCGACCTCCGAGTCGAGTTTTAAAACTTTGATAATAACCACTTTTATTCTTACATTGACCCAGGTCAATGATCAACTCGATCCGTGACCTGAGCCTTATCCCGTTTGATCCCTTAATCAGATTTTAAAACTATTATAATAATAATAACAACAACAATAACTTTTATCCTTACATTAACCCAAATCAACTCAGGTTAATCCTTATATAGAAAATTGAACAAGTTTATCCTACCTCTTTTAGTGGGACAAAAAATTCTCCACTGAAAAACTTTAGATAGGAAAAAATATAATTTTTGTATTCTTCAAAGGTGCACCAAAACAACTTCAAAAAAAAAAAAAAATTCTTGTCCGGTCCAACATAACAAAAACTTAATTATTGCTTTATTTAATTTCTTTATTTACTATACAATTCAATAATTTCTCTTAGTTTTTGCAACTCTTCATAGTTTATCTAACATAAATCTTCATGATTTACTACTCAATGTTATTGACTGATGTAACCATATTATTCGATAGTTTCACCCACATTTAACTAGTGTTTTGCCTATGTTTTATGTATAAAATGCCTTGATATTCTTTGTTTTATGTTTTGAAGGCACCTTTAGATGAAAGATGCAAAAAGGAGTAAATTGGAGGTAATTGGCAGATTTGACCCTCAGTCGATGTTTTGTGCAGAGCGTGAGCTCTAAAAGTCGAAACGAAGTGATTCCAGTGGCATTAGAAAGCTAACATCCATACCTTTCTGGAAATCTAAGTCAAGAAAAATAAAAATATAAAGAGCATGGAAATCACATCCTTCAAAGTCAAAACTCGCATTCTGCCAGTGTTGACCTTTGTCCATTCAAAATTCAATATCTGGATTTGTAGATATCCAATTGATGCAAACTAAATTGTTTTGGCTTCCTGACTCAAATGGCTACAAACGCTCCAAATTTCAGCCAAAAACGATGTCATATGAGGGAGATATGAGTTTTCAAAGATGACAACTGAATTCTGCCGACAAACAGGTTTCGTGAAGAAACGAATCCAAATTACATCCCGAAGCATCAAAACCGACATCCAAGTTTTAATTTCAGCAATTTAGCTCCTCAAGTAAATCAATCCAGAAGGTCAAGGAAGGCAGCCACCAACCTCAAACCAGCCACCAGCCACCAGCCACCAGCTGCCTTCACACTACCACCATCTCTTGATGTTCACACTTGAACTTTGATTTTTCTTACTTACAATTTGTGTATAAATAGGCAGCTAAGTTCATGATAT
>Ga0307515_10010039_pt1 | contig 18214 bp, 27 predicted proteins | sample 17_EM_MG_FD_194513 | JGI IMG/M metagenome (GOLD analysis project Ga0307515, IMG submission 194513) | Populus trichocarpa ectomycorrhiza microbial communities from riparian zone in the Pacific Northwest, United States - 17_EM | ecosystem: Host-associated > Plants > Roots > Unclassified | place... | reverse complement strand
GGGTAGGGACCCCATCCCACGAAGATATATCCTGAGGGTGCATGACAACAACATGAATTCTCATTAGATGGAAACCGTGCGCGATGCCTGGAGCCTAGCTACCAAGAAACAAAATACAGTGAGCATAGCCGTTGAACGTCAACGTTTCGTGTCTAAATTAACCCATTGAGAAGTGGGACGTAAAAGCTCGTAAAGTGCCCTGAACAACAGAAAGCGAAGCAAATAAACCAAAGCATAGATAAAGGGATATTACTTAGTATCTCGGGGCCGGTGGTGCCGCACCCTCATTGTCGGCTGGCTGCTAGGCTGAGCCGCGCACCGAGCTCATCCAGTGTTGCTCGTGCCTCGCGTGCCTTCAATCCTCCTTCCGTGCTAGACGATCCGATCCTGGTATCGTTTTCTCGAGGGTATGGCGACGGCGACCGAGTCCGTGGGGATCCACCACCCATCACTTCAGACTGGAAAGTGAATTCCGGGTATGGAGAGGGCTGAGACGAGTGGTTGAGCGAGCTCCAAATCCGCACTGCACCGTCATGACTTCCTGTAGCGAACATGAAAGGATCTGCCGTAGGATTCCAGGCCAGACACGTTAAGTCTCCGCCGATCATCTGTGCCCGAACGTGGTGCAACGACGCTCCAGATTCACGATCCCAGATATGAATATCACCGGCTGTGTACGATAAATGAATGAATAAGTTAGCAGAGATTTCATCGATAGGCTATCTCAGAAGTGGGGGTTGACCTTTTCCGGCACAAACAACCAGTTGATCATCCTTTCCACCAAAGTACGAAGGGCCAGCGAATTCTACAGGAGTTTTGGGCATGTACGTGTGTCGTAAGCTCAACCGGGCAGCAGTTTCTGGAGTGGTAGTTGAAGAATCCATCGACTTTTTGACCATGTCAACTTTCCAGAGCTGTGGTGGCGCCTTTGCCAAGATGTAATTAGTACGTCAACCCATACAGCAACATCGCGAGGGTTGATCGGGGCAGTACTTACTTTGTTCTCGTAACTAACAAGGACGAATTGGTTGTTCTGTGATATCGTGATGTCCCGGACCTCATGCAATACAGGTACACGACTACGCAAAGCACGTCAGCCGATCCGTTGAAAGTATCGTAACAAATGGGCGGACTTCTCTATCTCCTTCCGATCAAGGTTATAGGCTGCCAGCAATAAGTGTCAGAGGGTACTTGGTTCGATGTTCATAGCGCTGCTTAAGCACCCACTGATGATCTGTTTCTCGCTCCTGGATTTCGAGGGCTGCAGCCCGTGGAAAGACTGGACCACTGTACCGACGGTGAAGAGCCGTTCAGAATCCGACGTCACTGCTACATCGTGGAGGGACATATCCTTGAATTCGTATTCACCCAGGAGCTAGACTTTCGTGAGATCGCAAGGAAGGCGCTCGGTGAATATGTAACGTACGGTTCCGTTGATATCCTGCGAAATGAATCATCAGAGATTGAAAGGGGGCGTTATTATAGAGACCAACGCACCAGACGAACGATCTTGTCCTCCTCGACAGATAGGAACGCTGATTATAGGAACCCGACTCGTCAATCTGCCTTCCGGAACCTCTACCGGTCAGCTCACCTTCCCCCTGAGGCAGCCATGTGACGGACTGCACCGGGCAGTCTCGGTCGATTGTCTTCCTGCACACACCGTCTTGCGTCCAAATCTTTATCGACCGGGGCAGCTTGGTCATGATTAGGCTTCCACTTGGTGACCTAAGCGAGGGTTTACTCATGATGCCTACTTTCCGAAGGGACCATTCTTACCATGCAACTTGACCAACGAATCCGGTGGGATGCAACAACATACGATGGGAAGTGAATTGTTCCTGACAAGTCGCTCAGTTGTGCAGCGCAAGGAGACTTCGATGAGACATACCCCGACATGGAATATAACCGAGGTGCGATCCCAACTAGAGGTGGCCAAGAACTTGCCGTCCGGAGAGAACTGAGGGACATGATTAACGTGCAAGCGTCGTGACCTGGTTTGCGCTCACCTGCATGTGCCTGACCAGTGCCGTGTGAGCAGCGATATCCTGGGTTGGGCCCATATTTTGCAGCCTAGGGACCAAGCCAGCAACCCGGGAGCTCCTAGGCATAATGATGGCCACTGATTTCCGATCTGCGGCCTTGCCATCGACCAGGGAGCTCGAAACCCTCTCCTTAGCCTCGTCCCCAATTCCAATCAGCCTGTTCACCATGATTGCGCTCCGCACAAGATCCATGAACCTAGCTCGTGCGGCAGATATTTCCACCTTCGGCTCCGGGGATGACGGTGGCGTGTTCGGTGATGCGACAGGGGAGGCATCGGATGGGCGTCCGACAGCCTCGTCGGAATTTCGCTCTTCTTTGCGGCCAAGCTGAAACCGAACCACAGGCTCGGTGGGAGATGCAAGATCTGGCTTTGGGGCCATAATCCCAGTGCTTGGTAGAATGACCGGACTGGCGCATAGCGGAGGGCTGGACTCGACCCCGACGCTGTCTGCACTTCCAGCGCTGCCAGAGCTTCGGCCGAAAATTGCGCTCATCCGTTTGAGAGGAGTCGTTGCGCGTCGAACAATTCGGGCGCTCCAAGTGAGGGCGGTCATTGATTTCTCTGGCGCGGTTTTCTTCACCCACCTATAGCTAGTGGCTGAGACGTCGTCAAGGATTTCAGCGAGCCACTTGTCCCCTTTATGCCGGTTAAAAACGATGCGTTCGGAGGCAAACCAAGCGGACACGGCTGTGAGACCGAAAGAGCTAAAGGCGGAGAAGACAGTCGTGAGAGTCGAGGTCACGGCATGCTGAAACTGAGGTCAGCAGAGTGAAAATTAGGATCCACGAGGTGACATTACCTGATTTGAGGAATAGGCGAATGCGACCAGACCAGCAGAAAAGCAAGCGACAGATAATACGAGGAACATCAGAGGAGATCGCCTGTGGAAATGAACAATTAGGTGAAGTCCTAGTGATTACTTATCTGACGCCATTCAAATGGGACACATACTTGATCCACATGCTGACCCACCACGGTACGAGGTGGCGCGGAGAGCGGCTGAAAGAGAAGTGTTAAGAAAAGCGGAAGGGCAATGACAGATCAACGTACTACATGGCCTGCTTCCAGGTTAACCCCAGCAAACTGTTGACGGCAGCGGCTGGAGGATGTGACTATGGAGGGGTCTTACACACGCAATGTGAAAACTCACCGATACTGAATACCAGCGACGTGAACCAGAATGCGTTGACTGCATTTGCGGCTGGACTACCGGTGTCACCGAACGAGAACTGCAAGCTGGTGGCAGTTACCGAGGAAAAGAAGGTCGCAATAGTCGAAAGGTTGAGCAGGCTGTGTGCGCCATGTTTCTGTGAGAATCGAATTGTAGGGACGCCTGAAACGTTAGAGTAAGGTTGACCGAGGTTCCGGACCGACACGAAATGGGAGAACTTGCCGACTTCGATGAACAGAGACAGGGCCGAAGTGATGTTCTCTATGTGTTCTCCGAGATCTGAGGACAGGTCGTGGAGGTATCGTTGAACGGCAGGATACTTGAATTGACCTGGGGTAATAATTAGCACGAATCGGGTAAATCCCGCTCGACAATCGACGTACCGCGATATTGACCAAGGCACGATGCCCAGTACTACGCCGCCACAGGTGTCAGCGAGACCGGCCTTGGTGGAAAGTTTAAGCCTACCTTGAGATCTCCCTGGAAGGCTAAAATGGACGCATTGACCACCTCGTCCGTGAACTCTGGGAACTCGTTGAGGCATTCGAGGAAACTTGTCATGTCTTCAGCGAACTGAGAAATTTGCTCAGGGAAGTCCTCTGGGTCCAAACATCCCATGATTACAGGCGTCCTGAGGTTCGGCGGAGGCTTCAGTCGATGACGCTTTGTTCTCAAAGGTACGTTGTTTGGTTGGGTAGACGCGTCCTGGTGCTGGACCTTTCTGGGAAACAAGTCCGCAGCATTCTCGTGAAAGAGGTAGAGGACCTGGGTCACCCTATCACGGAGTCGGTAGGCGGATGAAAGAATTCCGACGGAACTTCCGAGTTGGCGGGCGGCGTTTGAAAAGTTGCGTAACTTCGGTACAAGGGAGGCTCTTCGTCAGTGCTACGGATGGAGGGAACGATAGCCGTAGCGATGGTGGGGACCTACCTGCTTGTCAAAGTTGACCAAGTTCCTGCACGTGGTTTGTGATCATCAGAATCGCCAATGTGTGGGGGTAATCTGCCAGCAGCATCCCGCCGCTTACCTCTCGAGTCTCGCAAAGGACTCCGCTCCGATTGTTTGCAGATATTCATCGACGGTGGCTATGCATGGGTTAAGTTCTCGACCACGTTTGAGCCTGCAGGCGGTGCGATAAAACCACTCACGGACGTCGCGGTCATCCTGGAAACTAGATTGCAGATTTGGTTCTAGCACAGCCGATACGTTAATCTGGACGCAAGTACAAAGGGCGGACGGGAGCTCACCCTTGGAGAAGGCTTCTTCATCGTTCGTCAGTTCGTTCAAGGCATCAAGAAGGCTGAGAAGCGTTTGCTTCCGTTTCGAGGTGCCCCGCTTGTTCGTGTCGTGTCGTGGCGTGTTTGTCCCTGACCCTACCAGAGAGAGGGATGTGAGCATATGGGATGGGATTTTCGGCTGTTGGCCACCCATGTCGGAAGAGGCGAAGGTGGGAATTTCGGGTGGACGGAACAAGCTACAAGTAGAGGCCACAGACCTGCAAATGTTTTGGACATGGCCGAGTTCGCGTGGACCATGTCATATATGGTGCTATGGGGCGTTCTGATGCTCAGCCGACCTGCTACGTTGAGGACTAGGAGGAAGGCAGGGAAGCCAGCCTGACGCGAGGTAGAGGAGAGGCAATGGTGAGACAGGCAACCGAGGACGCATGTAGCCCAGACGCCATCATTATTTCAAACAAGCACAATCAAAAAAACTTCCGAGAGATGACGTGAGGCGCGATTCACGGACTGCAGACGAACGGATGTTGATTGCACGGTAAATAACAGCTGTGTATAAGGGGACATTATACAGTAAAAATAGAGACAAAGGGGAGGAGAAGATCCAAGCGATTAAGCTGCTGTAGCAGGAGCAGGGTTAGTAGGGACAGCGGACGTGTTACTTGCAGCAGTGTAATCCTGTAGAGAAGTGTGAATACGTGAAAGTGTAATAGAGAACCGGAGCTTTGTTACCTCCATCTCAGCATCGAGGTCGGCTGCCGTCTTGTTCGGACGTTCATTTCTCCTCCTTGGACCACGCCCGCGTCCACGCCTAGGCCCTCCGCGACTAAATGATACAATTAGGTCCTGGCTCCGGGAAAGTGGATCCTCGCCGTACCGTGGGGCCTCAGTGGTTCCATTCGTAGCAGTGGCAGGAGCAGGTGCGACGCGACTTGCGAGTGACTGACCGGGGAGGTTGACTGGGTCGACAACGATCTCGATCTTCATGGGGCGTTCTAAGGTTGCGAATGCAGAGCGAAAGGGGTGGAACGAGGATATTTGTCAGTTGAACGTTCTCTCCGGGTTGGAGGGTAGTAAGGAGAAAGCGGATACGCCTGCGAAGCAATGGTTCTGACTGGCTCCACGTCCGGTCACAATGCCAGTTTCTTGCCTCAGTGGATAGACCCTTGGTACTTGCGAACCTACAAAGGAGACGGGGCGATGACCAAAGCTGTCGTCTCCGTCACCGTGAGGGGCGGAATAGACAGCGGAGCTCGCCGACACTGGAAGGCCCAAGGACTGGCGCGTCTTGAAGGCACCAAAATAGCAACGGGCTTCAGCGTCCGGCTGCCGGTCTCCCTACTTGCCGATGTTTGGTCTTCAAGCCACCCTGGCGATAACCGAATGGAGACAACGAGCGCGCCGGCGCGACATCGCGCAGAGAAAGATACAACACGGAGATGAAGGAATGGTCGATACTAACTCCCATCAATGAGGCGGTTGTTGTATTGTTGGTATGCTTTGCTTCCGTCCCCTTTTCTTGTGAAGACGATATTGGCGACTCCCTTCGAGCGACCAGCGGGATCGTAATGAAGGGTGACTTCCTTGAGCGGTCCGATGGTGGAATGGAACAATTCCTATTGGAGAAACGAGTGAGCATGAAAGTTGAACTAATCATCAAAAGACGCGAACAAACCTTAATTTGAGCTTCATTCACGTCCGTAGGCAGGTTGGACACGATAATCTTTTCGGTGGCCTGGGCCGGCGCGGGAGTGGGTTTACCGGTTCCAGGTACGGTGGTGGTATACCTAGTGCGGGCGGAGGGTGCGGGGTCCTTCCTTCCAAGGGTTTCTGCACGTCCTACACCGCGACGGCTGGCGGTCTTCCTAGCTGGCTTGGGGCGAGCGGAAATGATCTTTGAGGGAGAAACCATGAGCCACTTCACGTCGCGGACGAGTGGGAAGGAGACGAACATCGTCGAGAGACTTGTCCATGACAATGATTAGAAGGAATAGACGGTAAGAAAATAGAGGGGCTTGGCGAGAACAGGGTAGGAGGACGAGATTGACGAGGAGGACGACAACAACAGGGGGGTTGTGGCGATGACAACGTCGAGGTCCTTTATCCCCTCTTCGGAGTCTGAAATCAAATAGCGGAGCTTCAAACACCCATTCCTTGCCTCTCGATCACTTTGATCACAAGCGAATCACAAGTGAAGATCATCGTCCGCGAATCTCATCATGTCCAGAGGTGGAAGAGGAGGCGGACGAGGGGGAGGACGAGGAGGTTTTGCCAACAGCGTCCCTCCCATGGGGCTCACCTTCGCTGACATCCAGGCCATGTCGAGAGAGGCGACCGAGAACTATCCGGTATGTTTTCTCCAAGCGATTCGTGTGGGTTTCTGAAACTGTTTTCCCTCTAGGCAAGGGAACTCCCTATGCTCGCAGAGCCCTCAGAAGACGAGAAACGCATTTGTCAGCTACAAAATGGCTTTGCCACGCGTTTGTGTCGTTCCCAATATTATATCATTGAACCCAAGAAAACAAACGGTGAGCCCCCCGCATCTCCGGACGCCAAAAGACAACTCACGCCATCCAGAGCTGGAGCGATACTCGGATAGATATCGTCCTTCCTCGGAATCGCAGCCAGTTCTCAAGCGGAAGGACTTCAACCCAGCGTTCTTCCCACCCGAGATTTTCGAGGACTACTTTAACCCCCGGAGGAAACGCAAGGGTACGAGTCCTCATTAGCACCAAACCACTGTTTTCGCTTACCTCCCCTCAGCGGCCAAGACAGCTTCTACTAAAAAACTAAATCTCGACGATATGATCGACGAGAACGACGAGGTAAGTTCCTACTTGGACGCTCTCCACGAGGTCGCCCCTAACAATCGGCAGGTCAAATCCGAAGAGGAAGGATCTGACAACGGCTCACAACCTGAGGAAGAAGACTACGACGTAGACGAAGAATTCGATAACGACTACGCAGAGAACTACTTCGACAATGGTGAAGGGGATGACATGGATGATTTGGGAGATGGTGGAGGCGGAGGTGGTGATATGGGTGAACTTTTGCACTTCTTCACCATTCCTGATCGTCGATCTGAAGTTTAACTTTGCAGGGGAATATGAGTGATAGCTTCTACGGGTGATCGCCGCTGGTCGAACCTTGGTGGTTCAAAAATGAGCTTTCGCGAATATCAATGCCAGTCGTTGAACTTAAGGGGATCAGCCCACTCTCTTCCTTTCCCGCCTCCCCTTTCTTTCTTTCCTCGTACACCTTACCAACCCATGCTTCCTGTAGTCCGGCTGTTCTTCTTCTTCGCCTTCGCATCGAGCATTGTACTCGCATGTGAAGGGGAATGCATAGTCAATGTGACAAGGTTCATCCTCCGCAGCTATTCCACCCCTGTTTACGACGTATTCCAAGCCATAGTAAGTCATCTGTCCCCAGCCGCCAGCTTCCCTCCCTGATATCCCAGAATAGGCCGGAGAAATCGAGAAATCGATCATTCCACGCTCCTCTCGCGCTGTTGACAGGTTGGACTACATCACCCCGCTTCTTTCGGCCTACGAGGGGAATTCCTACTCTCGCATGGAAACCGCGATCTTCCCGTCCTACTTCCATGGAAAATGCGAGGATCCGGCCACGGGTGTCGCCCCAGACGGGTGTCCGAACCCGTCCTGCCCTGTCGTCTGTGGGACACCAGGTTCGATGGTCTACCATTTCCCGAAACTCAGGCGAATCGCATACGAGACTGCGCATGCGGTGCTGCTCGAGCACACGATGGAGGGTTCAGACACGTATAATGCGGTTCAAAGGGTCGTCAAACGGTTCACCGTCTCCCAGGCTACGCCGGGTGCGACGACACGCTCGATCCCCAGGATTTTTTGGGCACGGAAGGACCTCAACCTCCTTTTGCCGGAGTATGAATCTATGTACCTGAAGAGGAGAGCGGAGGACGTTGGAACCAAGCTGAAGCCGATTCTCGAGAGTATCCCGGAAAGGTTGGCGAGAGCTTGTGGGTACGTGGGTCCGGACGAGAACGGTTCAGTGGACGAGTTGCAAGGATGCAGTTGGGAAGCGGAAACGGTGGAATATATCTTGAGATTCCCTTGACCCTTTTCCTCTTGTTACCCCGCGGCCGGTTTCGTTCTGACTTCACCTTTTTCATGTTCATTGTCGAATCTCCAGCAAGTCGTTCGTTCACTTATATTTTGCATTCCTAACACCACATCGCTATCGACTCATTTCGTGATTGTAATGCGTGTTCTGTTATTCCCGGACCCATAATCTGCAATGCCAAGATAGAAGCTCGTACATAGACATTTACATCCTAGCTGTGTTATGTGACGAAGGTTGTATGGTATTAGAAGAAGGAAAAGGGGGGATTGGTGCAGAATACTCAATAAAAAATGTAGGACAAGAACTGTTGGAGAAGCGGCCAGATGTTTGTAAATAGTAGATGGAGGGATGTATGGGTATTAAACTGAGATCCTAGTAAAGGGAGGGTTCGTTTTATGTACTATGCAAGATAAAAGAGGAACGCAACAGACAAGAAGTGGAGGGAACCGATTTTTGAGGTAAATCGGGTGCTTTAGACGACACGGGAATGAGAAACCAAGGACCTGTACAACACAGACAGACGGTACTTCGCCGAGATGCAGAGAAGAGAAAAGAATAGACTGATGTATACCACGAGACACACCGCAAACAAAAACCTTCTAAGGCCCCAAAAGCTCAACGAGATCAACAAACGTATTACAGAGAGGAAAGCGGAAAACCTAGGAGTCATTCGTGCCACCCGCGACTATCGCCTTCTTCCTCGGTATGGTAATGGGGGTATTCCCTTCGGATACAACTTCTGCGAAGCTTGCCCTCCTATCCTGCCCAGAGCTCTGTGCGGGAGGCCTAGTCGGAGACCCCTTCTCGAAAGTTCGGATGGGGTCTGACTCAGCCCGAAGCACGGGATGAGGGAACGATGCCGATGAACTACTACTTCCAGACCCGCTTTCGCTGTCGAGTCCAACGGGGAGACTAGTCTGGGTACGTCCCTTAGTCGCAGGTTCTGCGAGGGTACCCAACCCCGACTCCGATGTCCAGGCTTTCTTTGTGGATCCAATCGTCAGGTTGTCCAACGAGTCAGCGATAGTCTGCGTATCGGAATCTACGGTTGGGCTATCTTCAGTCCTCAGGATGGGGTCTGATGATTCCCAGTGGGGCGCGTGGACTCTCATGAGGCTTTCGATTTCACCCTCACCGCCAGGTCGAACCGGCCTAGAGTTACCACCCTCCCTAACTCCGACATCCGTGTCACCAGCGGAAGAGTCACCGTCGGGAACAACTTCATTTGCAAGTCCGGAAGAACTCGGAGGGACAAAGGGGAAGTACTCTTGTGATGGAACAGGAGGAAAGTACCCTCCAGTGTCCTCTCTGAGCGGTGACCCATGTTGTACCCACTGCTGTTGCATGTGGATGGGCGCACCGACGGCTGCATATGGATTCACGCCAGCTCCCGGCCTTCCCCAGAATGCACCAGGACTCATCGTTACTCCAGGAGAGAATGGCGTATACGGGGTCAAGATATGATGCACGTTGCCTGTTTGAGGACCATCCGGTCTGTTCATCGGTGGGTTTCCCAACTGAGGACCGCCATGAACACCGGGCGACGGCTGAGGAAGGAACGTGAATGAAGGCATTGAAGGAGTCATTGGCGGAAGCCCGTGAGGGGTCATCGTTACAACGTGGTGAGGATGGTGAAGCGGGGATATCGGGTAGTGTGGGTGATGTAACGGGGAAATTGTCCCGGGCGAGAGTGTGTGGGGGTGGGGGAAGCCTGTGACAGACGGAGGCGGCAATGCAATCCTTCCGGGATGAGGGAAGTTGGAGTTCGAAGATGGTGATGCTGGTGACTTTGTGTGTGCTTGCTCAGCGGATTGTCTTTTATCCACTGGGTGAGTGGGGTGGGGGGATGCAAATGTGGGAGGGTTTGTTGGAAGAGATGTCGCCTGTTGATCAGAATTCATCTGTGGTTGTACTTGAGACTTGATGGGCAGATATGGAGGATGAATATCGTAGGGGGAGGTGGGACCAGATGCAGGTCCAAAATCTGGGTACCGTAACGGCATGGAAATATGATTGGGAGGATTAGCCGCATTTGGACCAACATACGACCCAGGAAATTGCGCTCCAGGTGCGGGTGATGTTGGTACTGTGCTCGCTTGCGAGGCGGAGAATCTATCATAGTGCACTTTTAAAGGCCGGCCGTTGAAGTCATACCTGACATCATAAAAAATCATTGGCATGAGACAAACCCCTCCCTCTCACGTTATCTGCCTGAACGCTCACCCATTGAACATTTTCACCGCCCGTTCGGCGTCGATTTCGCTTGCAAAGACGACGGTTCCAAACCCTCGTGATCGACCGTCAGGCCCGAGGGCAACATCAGCGCGCAAGATCGTTCCTGCCTGCCGGAACAGGTCCTTCAAATCTTGCCATTGACAGTGGAATGGAAGCTAGGGAGAGGGTTAACTTGCGTCGGGGTGCAAAGGTAGATGGTACTCACGTTCCCCACAAACAAATTTCTGTTGGCTGCGGCAGTTGCTGGTCGTGATAGGGCCAAAAAGTCCTCGGGGATTGTGGGGATTGTGGGGATAGATTGGGGTGGGAGGCCGGGATACAAAGATCCTGCGATGGGCGCAACGTGGTCAAGGGCGCGATACCATACGACCAAGGAGGGAGCTGAAATACCTGGGGAATGAAAGCCTCCAGGAGAAACGAGAGTAGAATTGGGATCATCGACATCTTGAGCGATCCTATCGGGTCTGACTTCGAGAGTTCTTGTCTGCCAGTTGTAGCCGTGGAACATCTCGACAGCTCTCGTGGCATCTTCGGCTGTGGCGAGGAGGACTGTGCCATAGCCTCTCGATCGGTTGTCTGGACCTAGAGAAACATCCGCCCGGAGAACGGTCCCAGCCTTGCGAAAAAGATCCTTAAGGTCCTGCCAGCGAACTCGATAAGGAAGCTGATTTACGTTAGCGAACTGAGTGGGATGAAAGAGGAAGAACTTACGTTGCCAACAAACAGCTGAGTGCGAGTATCTTTCGGGATGGGCAAACGACCTTGTTTTGAGGTTGCCATCTGAATAACAGCCTCGATGTCGGCATTGCTCGGAGCAGGGGCAGGGTGTGGAGGCGGTGGCGGCGATCCAGATGAGAGAAAGGGAGATGGGTCATCCCTAGACTGATTGGGGGTAAGTTGGAGAGTTGGTCGGCCAGTGGGAAATACATACGATGGGTGGATGCACGGCGATGGAAAGGGGGAACGCCATGGCTAAGAGACAACTGGGGACTGCCCCGAGCACAAGGGGATGACGGTTCCTGCGGAAGGAGGTGACGGGGCTTGCTCCACAGTTGCAAGCGCGGACGAGAGACAATCGGCCAGACAACCAAGTGGACTCGCTCTGCTTTGACGGTCGCGCTCACATCTCCCCGACGTCATAGACACAATGACTTCATCGAAAACTTTGCCCGGTCAAAACATCCGTCCGATAAGATTATCGAAATAATTCACCCGACTACAGCTACAAGTACACAAGGCAGAAGAAACAACAGGGAGAACAGACAACTCGTGTAGATGGGGGACCTTTACTCGTCGTCGTCCTTCTTCTTTGATTTGCTGGGCAGAAGCTGTGGGCGAATCAGTTTTCGAATCCTTCCCCATCAACGAGACATCACGTACAGCGGGATCAATGTGGGGTACAACACCACCCTGACTGATTACGACGTTGCCGAGTAATTTGTTCAACCTAGAGCTCGAATATTAGTACCCTCAAAGCACGAAGTCAGCTGTAACCCACTCTTCGTCGTTACGAATGGCAAGCTGCAGGTGACGAGGCACGATACGCTGCTTCTTGTTATCACGGGCGGCGTTTCCGGCCAACTCAAGGATCTCAGCGGCAAGGTATTCCAGTACGGCAGCAAGGTAAACTGTATTCCGCGCATAAGTGACATCCTGCATTGAGAATCATGTATACATACCAGGCGCGCCAGCACCAACGCGTTGAGCGTAGTTGCCCTTCTTCAAGAGACGATGGACACGACCAACCGGAAACTGAAGACCGGCCTTAGCAGAACGCGACTGCTGACTTTTGCCTTCAGTGGTCGCGGTCTTTCCGGACTTGGACTTTCCAGTAGTCTTGCCAGACATTCTCGGTATGTTTTTGGAGCAGTTAAAAGGGCAGGAGGAAGAGGGAAGACTGGTGGTGGTGGTTGCTGGTCAAGAGCAGGTCTCAAGTGAGCGCCTGGGAATATGAGCGAGGTTGTTTGGCTCCATACATTTTGTTTGTTTGTTCACGCGTTGGTCACGTGTTCATATATAAGGTCCACCGTCGTCTCACTACCGCAGAGCACCCTTCGTCCATAACCACCACCCTCTCTTGTCCTACCAGTCCATAATGCCTGCCAAACCTGCTTCAACCGCTGGTAAAGCTCCTGCGTCTACCGCATCCAAAGCTCCTGCAAAGACCACCTCCGACACCAGCAAAGCCGCGAAGAAGACCTCTAAGGCCGCGACTTCTGGAGGTGACGGGGAAACCAAGAAGAAGAGGAGAAAGGGAAGGAAGGAGACTTACTCTTCCTACATCTACAAAGGTATGAGTAATTTTGACGCGTTTGCCTTTGAACTGTTCTAATTGGGCGTGCCTAGTGCTCAAACAGGTTCACCCAGACACTGGTATCTCCAACAAGGCGATGGCGATATTGAATTCGTTTGTCAACGATATCTTTGAGCGCATTGCTACTGAAGCCTCAAGTAAGTTCTACGCGTGTCCTCCCAGCACGCGTTTGTGTTCTGATTACGCGCGTACACCGATAGAACTTGCTTCATACTCTAAGAAGTCCACTATCTCCTCTCGTGAGATCCAGACTGCTGTGCGACTGATTCTCCCCGGTGAACTGGCTAAGCACGCCATCTCTGAGGGTACCAAGTCTGTAACCAAGGTTAGTCAGCTCAGCTGGGACGCAAGATGACCACTCTGACGACTCCTTATCTAGTTCTCCAGCGCTGGCACCAAGTAAACTGTCAACTATTCTCATCTTATCTCATTTCGTTGTGTAGTCGTGTACCATACTTATGCCGTTGTCTTTCACACATCGTTCTGTTGTATTCGATTGTGTGGGATATTAAGCTGATTGACATGATTGCGCTGAACCGTCTCAGAATTGTCCTTGCAGGTTTTACATGAAACACGAGAAAGTTAACGTTAATGTCCAATATCAATACCATCAAAAACATCGACTAGAATTCTAGGACGTCGATTCCCTTGAGTGTTCCATCCTACAGAATGAAATCAGGTTACCGTCATCTGAATCATTCAGGGTCTGAATTCCATACCTTGATCAACAAGATTCGACTTTCATCCATCATGACTTCTGCGACCTGGACAGTCTCCTCTGTGACGACCTCTCGATAAGGCAAAGCCGACCAAACCTCCTCTTCAAACACGTTCGTCGTGTTTGCAACAGGGTTCTCCGTCGTCACGACCTTCCACTTGTTCCTATCCTCGTCCTTTTTCGTGACGGCAGCGCCAGTGACGACGTTCGGGTTGAAATCCCTAATCCGCAGTTTATGGGTTCCCGTCGTGTGTTCCCAATGTTGATGTCCATGAGCGTGGGCATCCCCGTTCCTTTCGCCAACCGGCACACACTCGACAGTTCGCAGCCCGTGTATCGCGTGCTGCCAGTTGGTCGAAAGTAGGTCTTGAAACCACCTAGTGTTCTGCGGTCCCCATTCTCCCCACTCGTAACGTCCGACTGCCTTCCAGGTGCTTGTCTCCGGCCAAAACGCCTCGGTGCTTATACTCGTTTGGGACAAAGGAATCTCGTCATCATGGGGAATATTCAAGAACTGATCCACCAAGGCCGGTGAATCCTCCAATTTCACAGCGCCGTCGGTCTTCTCAGGATCCGTCGGAGCAGATAAAGCTCCAGGGATTCGATTGGCCTGGCGAGACGATACAAGGTGAAATCCTGAGACTCTGTTCTCGTCGATCGAATCCAAAAATACTTTGGCGTGGATAAAGAAAATAAAGCAGTCGAACGTATGCGGCGCAGCATCGCCTTGGTGATTCTCCGGGTTGACGGTCCCAATTGCGCATCCGAGTATACGTTCTTCAGGTTTGAGATGATGATCGCGAACTGTTCGAGGGAATGGGGAGAGTTGACTGTCCTTCGGTGGGAAAAGGGGTACACTCCCTGGGGAGGGATTGCAGTTAATAGTCAAGTACCAGAACAATTGGGTTGGCTTGAGCTTGGGGAGCAAGAAAGTTGATCGAAGGGTTGGCCGTGGATACGCCGAAGGATCAGCGGGATCGGTAAACGTGAAAACTTCGAATGCGCCCATTTGTTCAGCAACCAGGAATGCGGTCTTGGAAAGGAAACAGAAATCTTCTATTCCGTTTGGCCGGATGGTGCACCGCTTTGATGACATGAAACTCTAGATCAGGATGTATTTCTAGATTGAACGGGGAAGGGGGGGGGTGACGAGGAGAAGAACTTACGGATCCCCGCGCGCCATGTTTCCAATTCCAGATCTCCATGAAGGCAGAGTAACTACCGACCTCATCAACGACCACCTTCGCCAGAGTACCGATGAGATCATCAAGGATTCGCAACCTATAAGCAGGAACATGGTCGATACCCCCAGTCACTTGCGATTTTCGGAGGAATGGCAAAAAAGGCGACCCGGCTTGCGGATGCGTCTCGTTAGCGGACAATGTCCGGAGGTGTATGTGATAAAAATGTTGAGACCTTGTTAGTGGCACATGTTTAGCATAACGTACAGAGACATTAATCGGCTAGATGAGCCGAAGGAAAAAACTTACTCGGGAGGGGCGAGGGCCAGAAGGACCAACAAATCCTGTTCAGGGTCCATTGTGAAGTCTAGGATAGTCATGCCGAACGCGTACGTCCAACTACCTCCTTTGAAGTTGCCGTTCGGGGTATCGTTTGCGCCGTTCACGGCACTGGCCTGACTCGACCCCGCGCCGTCCTTTGCAGAAACTGATGGAGCAGGGTAGGGTGGAAGGGGATAGAAAGTGACGCTCTCGGAAAATCTCCTATCATTGGCAGCGTTCTGGCCAATGGCATAGATTCCGTTCACAAAGTCGTACATGTATGCGGTGTGTGGACACTCGACCTTGTGCTTCGCGGCCCACTCGAGTTTGTTCCACCTGTTTTGTGACTTGAGAAGCCGTTGCCTACGGGCGGCATAGGGAACGGTGGATGTATCAGTGGCCTGGAGCTGGTAGTGGGCGAGGTCAATGGTGTAGGACAAGGATGCCGATTTCTGGACTGTATTTCTTATGAATTTGCACGTCTGTGTAAATGATTGTGTCAGTTGAGTGTTACGTGTGTGGTGGCTCGAGGAGGCATACCAGAATCGAACAGATGAGATCTCTGTAGGAAACGAAGGAGAGGATGTGACAAATAATTTCTACTGGAAGTCCCAGCAGCGCGAACTGCCCGCCCATCTTCATCAGTTTGCACGAGGAAAATGGGAGGAGGTGGATGGGGGCGGAAATGGGAAGGCTGTGTGGTGACCGTGAACAAACCGGGTTTACACTTTGATATCAGTGGAGGAAGCCACAGGAAGCCGGGACGCGGGAGCGGCGCGACGGAAAGAGCGAAATCCCACATTGTTCCGATCCTGACACCTCTCCTCCCACTACCACCAGCATACATCCCACGCAAATGCTGTCGAAACGCGTCGTTTCTATTGCCAAGGGGCGCACCATTCTCACCCCCCAGGCCTTTTCCAGGGGACTGTAAGTCTTGTTTCTGCACCAAAACTGATCTCCGTGGACACGCACTCGCGGCGCGTTTCGCTTTCCGGATATGTTCAATTCACTCATGGCTGCTCGGGTTTTTCGCGTTCGTCATCCCAGGGTCTCTATCGATGCATACACGAGAAAGTCCAAGTTCCATTCGACACGCCTCGTCGCCGGTACGTCACCAGACAACTACTCCGATGCTTGTTGGCTTACCGCATCTTTTGCGTAGCCGAGACTGTACAGGTCCCTACTATGGCCGAGTCCATTACAGAGGGTACTCTGAAGACTTGGAACAAGAAGGTTGGCGACTCTGTTGCAGCCGACGAAGAGGTTGCGACCATTGAGACTGACAAAGTATGACGTATCGGTTGCACTCCAAAGGTCTCCTCCGCTCATGATTTGTTGGAATAGATTGATGTCTCTGTCAACTCGCCTTATGATGGTGTTATCACCGAGATCCTCGCGGATGAGGAAACCACGGTGACCGTTGGCCAGGATTTATTCAGGATAGAACCTGGTGAGAAAGGCGCTGCTCCCCCTCCTCCAAAAGAAGAGACGAAACCTGAGGAATCGAAACCCGCCGAGAAGGCACCCGAACCCCAAGCACCTAAACGATCAGAGCCTGCTCCCCAAGTCAAGGCTGCTGAGAAGCCGAAACAACCGGAACCCTCGAAAGAGAAGCCTGCGCCTGCGCCTAAACCAGCCGCTTCTGCTGGCAACCGAGGTGAGACACGTGTGAAGATGAACAGGATGAGGCAGACAATTGCGAAGAGGCTAAAGGAGAGCCAGAACGCCGCTGCTTCGTTGACGACGTTCAATGAAATCGACATGTCTGCACTCATGGCGCTCAGGAAGAAGTACAAGGATGAGGTCCTCAAATCTCACGATGTGAAGCTCGGCTACATGAGTGCATTCGCCAAGGCTGCCTGTCTTGCTCTTAAGGAGATCCCTGCTGCGAATGCCTACATCGAGGTGTGTTTCTCGTCTCGGGTTGTTCGTATCTCGGTCCGGCGTAACCGCGAAACATCCGATAGGGAGAGGAGATTGTCTATCACGACTACGTCGATCTCAGCGTGGCAGTCGCGACTCCTAAAGGCTTGGTGACGCCGGTCGTGCGGAACGCGGAAGGCATGGGCTTTGTAGATATCGAGAAGGAGGTTGCGAGTCTCGGCAAGAAGGTGCGATCTGCCGTGAAATGATTGACAGGTGGCATATTGACAGGACATGTCTCAGGCCCGGGATGGGAAACTGGCGTTGGAGGACATGTCCGGTGGCACGTTTACTATGTGAGTCTCGAATTCCACGCTTAGTTGTGGCTGTTTCGTTATTTACTGATGGCGTGGCACCGCACTAGTTCCAATGGTGGAGTATTTGGATCGTTATTTGGTACCCCAATCATCAACCTGCCTCAATCGGCGGTGCTAGGCAAGTATCATTTCGATCGGAAGCCATCCCTCCTCGTTTCCCGGGGCTCGGGGTGATGAGAGGTGATCTGGATGTTAACCATTGATCCCAACGCAGGAATGCATGCGATCAAGGAGAAACCGGTGGTGGTCGATGGCCAGATCGTGATTCGACCGATTATGGTCGTCGCCCTTACGTACGACCACAGGATGTTGGACGGCCGGGAAGCGGTTACTTTCCTTGGTGAGTACGCCGGTGAAGAAGATGGACGATTGAGCCTGATGCCATTGAACAGTGCGGGTGAAGGAGTACTTGGAGGACCCGCAGAAGATGTTACTACTTTGAGCGGGAGCAGGTCTTGTTCTCTATTGATATCGCTGTCTATTGATTTGGTACAAAAGATGCTCTATTCATGGCACTTCGCCCGTCCGAGTGACCGGAAGATTCTGAGAGTGAAGAGTGGATGGGCGATGGCGTCACGACCTCGTTGCGCCCGATAGTCAGGGTCCTTGTTTCATATCCTCGCTGAACCTTGTCGACGCTTA